>WNFX01021120.1_pt1 | contig 10461 bp, 5 predicted proteins | sample 5400111 | NCBI WGS metagenome assembly WNFX01 (sample SAMN13153363, study PRJNA577476) | soil metagenome | isolation source: 40 cm soil or saprolite under grassland replicate 1 | place: USA:California | collected 2016-06-15 | reverse complement strand
ATCCCGCTCGATGAGGCCACGCGGCAGCTCGTCGAGCACGAGGGCTACCGGAGCGTGCTCACCGTGCCCGTCCTCATCAAGGGCGAGCCCTGGGGCGGCATCACCATGTACTGGTGGGAGCCCCACGCGCTCTCGGCGGCGGAGGTCGAGGTGATGACTGCGCTCGCCGACCAGGCCGCGGTGGCCATCGAGAACGCCCGGCTCTTTGCCGACGAGCGGAGCGGCCGCGCGTATCTCTCCGCCCTCCTCGAGGTCAACAAGAAGATCGGCGCCCTCGGCCCCACCGACGCCCTCCTGACCTCGGTGGCCGAAGAGGCCATGCGGCTGCTGGACCTCGACAACGCCGGATTCCGGCTGCTCGAAGGCGATGAGCTGGTGGTGGCGGGACTCGCCGGGACCGCGCCGGAGACGATGCTGCGACCGCGAATCAAGGTGGACGAGGGCCAGAGTCTCGCCGGGCATGTCGTGGCGACCAGGGCGGCTGTCATCGGTGAGCTCGCCGAGCTGCCGGCCATGACGCCCGAGGTGATGGCGGCCGATCGCCGCCTCGGCTACACGCACTACATGGCTGTCCCCCTCCGCGTGGGCGAGCGCATCATCGGCGTGCTGACGTTCCGCGCTCGGCGGCTCTTCACTCGGCGCGACCAGGAGGTGGCCGAGGCATTCACCGGCCAGGCGGCGATCGCGCTCGAGCATTCGCGGCTCTTCCGGGAGGCGGCCCAGCAGGCCGAGCGTCTCCGCTCGCTCGCGCGTGTCAACCAGCTCATCTCCTCCTCGCTGGACACGGACGAGGTCCTGGGGGGGATCGCGCGGGCCGCCGCCGCCCTCATGGGCGTGCCTGTCGTGTCCGTGTGGGTGGCCGACGGCGACACGGAGAGCTTGAGCGTGCGCGCCTTCTCGGATGCCGCCATGGGCGAGGCCTTCCCGCTGCGGACCATCGCGTTCGGGCAGGGCTCCATCGGCTTGGTCGCCCTGCATCGCCAGGCTCTCTCGATCCCGAACATGGTGGACGACCCGCGCCTGCTCGGCGAGGACTGGTGGCGCGAGCACGCGCTCACGAGCTTCCTCGGCATGCCCATCGTGCTCCAGGATCGGCTCCTCGGCGTGGTCGCCCTCTGCGGGCGGGCGCCCTTCCGGCTCGACGCCGACGAGCGCGAGCTCCTCGAGAGCTTCGTCGCGCAGGCCGCGGTGGCCATCCGCAACGCGGGACTCTATGCCCAGACGGCCCAGCGCCTGGAGCAGACCCGGGCCTTGCTCCAAGTAGCCGAGATCCTGAACGCCTCGCTCGATCCCAAGCAGATGCTGAAGCGCGCCTGCGCCAAGATCGCCCAGGTCTGCCGCGTCGATCGCTGCTCGGTGGAGCGCTGGACCGAGGATGGCGTCACGCCGCTCATGTCCCAGTACGCCGACGGTCGCCGGGACTCCGTCATGTGGAAGCGATTCACGGAGCTGCGCTCGCATACTCCCGCCGACGTACCCGCCTATGCCCAGCTCATCAGCACGCTCCGGCCCGTCGTAATCGCGGATGTGGCGGAGACGCAGCTCCTTCCGCGCGACTGGGTAGAGGGATTCGGCTTCAAGACCTGCATGATCGTGCCCCTCATCCGCCAGGGCCGCGTGATGGGGGCCATCCAGCTCGACTACACCGACCGCCAGCCACCCTGGGAGCCCTGGCAGGCCGATCTGGCCGTGACCATTGCAGGCCAGCTCGCGCTTGCCCTCGACAACACGCGGCTCTATGCCGAGGCGCAGGAGCGGCTCCGGGAGACCACGACCCTCCTCGCGGTGAGCCGGGCCCTGTCCGAGATCGACGCGCCGGACCAGGTCATGCGCAGCGTGGCGCGCGAGGCTGGCCGGACCTTTGGCGCCGACATGGCGGGTGTCTACCGGTTCGACCCCAAGCAAGAGGCGCTCTTGCCCGCGGCGGGCTGGCACGTGCCCAAGGACCTCCTCCAGCTTTTCATGACGCGCCCCTTCCGGCTCGACGGCATGCCCGCCCTCGGCGAGGCCTGGCGCTCGGGCCGCGCGGCCTGGTCGTCCGATGTCAGGAACGACCCGGGCTTTGCCCAGGCCATCTTCGAGGATCTCGAGCCCCATGCCGTGCTCTTCGCGCCCACCATGGCCCATGGCGCGCCGGTGGGCGCCGTCTTCCTCATCTGGTGGGGCGCCGGGCGGGAGTTCACGGCCCAGGAAGTGCGGCTCATCGAGGGCGTGGCCGCGCAGGTCGGCCTCGCCATGGAGAATGCCGAGCTCGCGCGTCAGACCCGGCTCCGGCTGGAGGAGACGGAGGCGCTGCTCGCCGAGCTGTCCGTCCTGCACGATCTCTCGCGCACGGTCACGGGCCAGCTCCACCAGGAGGACGTGGTCGAAGCCATCCAGCGCCAGGTCGCGCGGCTCCTCGACATCCGCAACATGATCCTCGCCGTGACCGACGAGGCCACGGGAGACCTCGTTCCGCTTCTCCTCCTTCGTGACGGCGCGCGGGTGCTCAACCCGCCGCCCCTCAGCAGCGCGGAGCGGAGAGGCCTCGCCTCGCTCGTCGCGGAGTCCGGCCGCTCGATCCGCACGGACGACTACCTCGGCGAGTGCCGACGGCGGGGAGTGGAGGCGAGCCAATCCCCCGTGCCCATGCGGCACTGGATCGGCGTGCCCATGCTCGCGGGCACCCAGGTGGTCGGAGTGCTCGCCCTTCGCAGCGTGGAGCGTCGGTTCACGGAAGACGACGAGCGGGTGCTGAGCAATCTGGCCGGCCTGGCCGCCCTCGCCTTGCGCAGCGCGCGTCTCTACCAGGACCGGACGCGGGCCTACGAAGAGCTGGCCCAGGCCCAGGATCAGCTCGTCCGGAGCGAGAAGCTGCGCGCTCTCGGCGAGATGGCCTCGGGCGTCGCCCACGACTTCAACAATCTCCTCGCGGCCATTCTCGGGCGCGCCCAGCTCCTGCTCCAGAAGGTGGAGGATCCCACCGCGCGGCAGTGGCTGCAGATCATCGAGCGCTCGGCCGCCGACGGCGCAAGGACAGTCCGGCGCCTGCAGGAGTTCACGCGCATCCGGCGAGATCAGCCCGCGGTGGCCGTCGACCTCAACCAGGTCGTGCGGGACGCGCTCGAGATCACGGAGGCGTCCTGGCGCCTGGAGCCGCCGCGCCGAGGGATTCACGTCCAGGTCGTCTCCAAGCTCGAGCCCGATCTGCCCACGACGATCGGCGACCCCTCCGAGCTGCGCGAGGTCATGACCAACCTGATCCTGAACGCTGTCGATGCCATGCCGCGCGGCGGGACGCTCACCCTCGCCACCGCCAAGCGGAACGACAAGCTGGAGATCCGGATCACGGACACGGGCGTGGGCATTCCGGAGGCCGTGCGGAGCAAGATCTTCGATCCCTTCTTCACGACCAAGGGGCCGAAGGGCACCGGCCTCGGCCTCTCCATGACGTACGGCATCCTCTCGCGACACGGCGCCACCATCTCCGTCGACAGCGTCGAGGGCCGCGGGACGACCTTCGCCATGCTCTTCCCCGCGGGCACGGCGGCCAGGGCTCCCGCCCCCGAGGCCCAGCCGGCGCCCGCGGTCTCCTCGCTCCGCTGCCTGGTCGTGGACGACGAAGAGGCGGTGGGCGACGTGGTCGCTGACGTGCTGCGCTCGGCCGGGCACACGGCGGAGGTCGCGCGGAGCGCGGCCGAGGGACTCTCGAGGATCAAGGCGGAGCCCTTCGACCTCGTCTTCAGCGATCTGAGCATGCCCGGCATGACGGGGTGGGAGCTGGCTCGCACCGTGCAGGAGATTCTCCCCGGGATGCCCGTTGTTCTCGTGAGCGGCTACGCCGTCGAGGTCAGCCCCGAGGAGCTGCAGGCCAGCGGCGTCCACGCCGTTCTCGCCAAGCCCATCAACATCAAGGAAGTCCTGGGAGTCGCCGCGGCCCTTCGGCCCCCGAGCGCGCGGTGACGAGCCCCATCATCGCCGACGCGGTGCGGGCTCTCGTGGAGCGGCGTAACCTCTCCCGGGTCGAAGCGGCGGGAGCCATGGACGCCATCATGTCCGGTGCCGCCACCAATGCGCAGATCGCGGCCTTTCTCGTCGCGCTCCGGATGAAGGGCGAGACGGTGGAGGAGCTGATTGGCTTCGCGCAGGTGATGCGGCAGAAGGTCGTTCGCGTCCGCACGCGCGGGGACGAGGTGGCGGGTCTCACCGGCACCGACCGCGAGATGCTCATCGACACCTGCGGCACGGGCGGCGACGCCTCCGGCACCTTCAATGTCTCCACCGCCACGGCCTTCGTGGTGGCGGGGGCGGGACTGAAAGTCGCCAAGCACGGCAACCGCTCGTCCTCCACCTTGTGCGGATCGGCCGACGTGGTGGAGGCCCTCGGGATCAGCCTCGAGCTCACCCCCGCGCAGGTGGGGCGCTGCATCGACGAGATCGGCATCGGGTTCATGTATGCCCCTCTCCTGCACACGGCCATGAAGCACGTGATGCCGGCCCGTCGTGAGATCGGAGTCCGGACCGTCTTCAATCTCCTGGGGCCGCTGACGAATCCCGCCGGCGCGAACGCCCAGCTGATCGGTGTCGCCTCGGCGGGCCTCACGGAGCCCCTGGCCCGCGTGCTCGCGGAGCTCGGCACCATCCGGGCCTTCGTCGTCCACGGCGCCGACGGGCTCGACGAGATCTCCAACACCGGCGAGAGCCAGATCTCCGAGGTGCACCAGGGGGTGGTGCGGAGCTCGCGCGTGCGCCCCGAGGACTTCGGCCTGCCCCGCGCGACGATCCGTGATCTCCGGGGCGGCGACCGCGGCGAGAACGCCCAGATCATCCGCCTCGTGCTCGGGGGCGAGCCCGGCCCGCGACGGGACATCGTCCTCATGAACGCGGCGGCGGCCCTGGTGGCGGGAGGCAAGGCGCGCGACCTCAAGGAGGGCGTGGGGATGGCATCCCAGTCCATCGACTCGGGCGCGGCCGCGTCGAAGCAGAGCCTCGCCGCCAACTAAATTAGTAGCGGAACACTCGTGCTCGTGAGGGCATGAGCCTTACTTTGGCAGACTCTTCGCGCGGTCGAACATCCATTGACCCGGGCCGGGGCCCCCGGTTACAATGGCCCTGGTTGCCGTAACTGCCGGTCGTTCCTTCTGAAATCCCGTTCCGTAGCTCGACGACGGCGTTGAGCGGCTACCAGAGTTCTAGAAGACCGGCCAGGAGCCCGGAGGCGGAGATGCGAAGGACGGTGCCGCGCTATCACCAGATCGCCGAGGTTCTGCGCGCGCGCATCAGCGCGGGCGGCCTGACGGCGGGGCAGCGTCTCGACAATCAACGCCAGCTCGCCCAGTCCTTCGGAGTGACGCTCATGACGCTCCGCCAGGCCCTCGACGTGCTCGCGCGCGAGGGCCTGATCACGCGCCGCCACGGCCTCGGCACCTTCGTGGCGCCCCCGCCCGTCGACTACGACATCCTCCAGTTCAGGACGCTCGCGGGGGATCTCAGCGCCGTGGGCGAGGACGTGGCGACCCGGTTTCTCCGCAGCCGCTTCGGGCGGGCCGATCGGCGCGTGGCGCAGGAGCTGGGCCTGGCCGAGGGCGCGCGGATGTTCGTCCTCGAGCGGCTCCGCCTCGTGGACGGCCAGCCGCTGTCCTTCCAGGTCTCGCACCTGCCCGCGGCCATCGGCGAAGAGGCGGCCAAGGCGGATCTGACCGTGACCCCGCTCCGCCACGTCCTCTCCTTCAAGCTCGGCATCGAGATCACCGCCGCTCGCGAGACCGTGTCCGCGGAGACGCTGCCCGCGCGGGCGGCCCGAGAGCTCGGCTGCGCGGCGGGCGCTCCATGTTTCCGCTCCGACCGCGTCTCCACCGACGCGGAGCGCCGTCCCATCGTCTACGACCGTGTCTTCATCCCCGGCGATCGCTTCCGCATCACGCGGCAACTCCACTACGACAGGAGTGCGACAGCATGAAGATCCTCGTCATGATCAAGCAGGTGCCGGACACGGCGACCCAGGTGAAGATCTCTGCGGATCCGAAGGCCATCGACACGGCCGGCATCACCTGGATCGTCTCTCCCTACGACGAGTTCGCCGTCGAGGAGGCGCTCCGCATCAAGGAGAAGCGGGGACAGGGCGAAGTGGTTGCCGTCACCCTGGGCCCGGAGCGCGCCAAGGAGGCCCTGCGGTCCTGCCTCGCCATGGGCGTCGATCGCGCCGTCCATCTCAACGATCCCACCTGGGAGCAGGCCGACACCCTCCTCACCGCGCGCGCGCTCGCGGCCGTGATCAAGCAGGAGCAGGCCGCCCTCGCCCTGTTCGGCCGCCAGGCCATCGACGACGACATGGGCGCGGTGGGCGCGGCGGTGGCCGAGCTGCTCGGCTGGCCGTGCGCGTCCTGGATCATGGAGGAGTCGGTGGACGAGGCGGGCAAGACGATCCGCGTCGGGCGCCAGGTGGAAGGCGGACTGGAGATCTTCGATCTGCCGCTCCCCGCCGCCGTGTCGGCGCAGAAGGGCCTGAACGAACCCCGCTATCCGACGCTCAAGGGCATCATGGGAGCCAAGAAGAAGGAGATCAAGGACGTCAAGGCCGCGGATCTCGGCCTGGCTTCCGAGGCGCCCGCCCTGTCCGTGGTCAAGCTCGAAGCGCTCCCGCCGCGTCCGCCGGGACGCATCATTCCCGGCGACCCCGCGGAGGCGGCCAAGGCCCTCGTGAAGGCCCTTCGCGAAGACGCCAAAGCAATCTAACCCTGCTAGGAGACGACAACGACATGGCCGGCGCGATCTGGTGCGTGGTTGAGGACGACAGGCAGGGCAATCCCAAGAAGGTGATGGCCGAGGTACTGGGCGAAGCCTCGCGGCTGGCTTCGCCGCTGGCCGGCCAGGCGGAGGCGGTGTGGCTCACCGACAAGGCGACGGAGGCGGGCATCAAGCAGCTCGGTGAGTGGGGCGCCAAGCGCGTGCTTCTCGTCGAGAACGCCGGTCTCGCGCCGTATCGCGGCGAGGTGTGGGCGCCCGTGCTCGCCGAGCTGGTGCAGAAGGAGTCGCCGCAGGCCGTCTTCGGCGCGGTGACGACGAGGCAGCGCGAGGTCATGGCGCGCCTGGCCGCGCGGCTGGGCGCCGGGCTCGCCGCCGATGTCGTGGCCCTCGCGGTCGAGGACGGCAAGCTCGTCGCCACGCGGCCCGTCTACGCGGGCAAGCTGCTCTCGAAGATGACCTGGGCCAAGACGCCGTGGCTCGCCACGCTCAGGCCCAATGTCTTCAAGCCGGCAGAGGCCCAGTCGGGGGCTGCGGCCGCGGTGGACAAGCCGGCGGCCACGGTGCCCGCGCCCGCCATGAGCCTCGTGGAGCGGCGGGAGGAGTCCTCCACCGGTCTTCCCGAGCTGGCCGAGGCCGAGATCGTGGTGTCAGGCGGCCGCGGGCTCAAGGGACCGGAGAACTTCGTCATCCTGGAATCCCTCGCCAAGGTGCTGGGGGCGGCGGTGGGTGCTTCGCGCGCGGCCGTTGACGCGGGCTGGCGGCCCCACCGCTTCCAGATCGGGCAGACGGGGCGGACCATCTCGCCGAAGCTGTATCTGGGGTTCGGCATCTCGGGCGCCATCCAGCACCTGGCGGGTATGCGCACCTCCAAGGTGATCTGCGCCATCAACAAGGACCCCGAGGCGCCGATCTTCAAGATCGCCGACTTCGGCATCGTGGGCGATCTCTTCGAGGTCGCCCCGGCCCTCGAGCAAGAGTTCAAGAAGCTGTTGGAGAAGTAGCCGGATACGGAGCGGCGAGCATGGATCTCGAGCTGACTGACGAGCAACGGATGATCCAGGACGTGGCGCGCGATTTCGCCGAGAAAGAGCTGCGGCCCATCGCGGGGATCATCGACCGCGAGGCGCGCTTTCCCCGGGAGACCGTTCGTCGCATGGGTGAGCTCGGGCTCATGGGCATCTGCGTCCCCGAGGCGTGGGGGGGCAGCGGCGGCGATGCCGTGGGCTACACCGTGGCCGTCGAGGAAGTCTCTCGCGGCTGCGCCTCGCACGGCGTGATCATGTCGGTGAACAACTCACTCTACTGCGCCCCCGTGTGGGAGCGCGGAACCGACGAGCAGAAGCGCCGCTTCCTCGCGCCGTTCGCCTCCGGCGCCAAGCTCGGCTGTTTCTCTTTGACGGAGCCGGAAGCCGGGTCGGACGCCACCAACCAGAACACGCGGGCCGAGCGCGAGGGCGAGATCTACGTGCTGAACGGCCGGAAGATCTTCGTCACCAATGGGCGCGAGGCGCACGCCGCCCTGGTCTTCGCCCAGACCGACCCGGATCGTGCCCACCACGGGATCAGCGCCTTCCTCGTGGAGAAGGGGACGCCCGGCTTCACGGTGGTCAAGACGGAAGAGAAGCTCGGGATCCGGGCCTCGGACACCGCTGAGTTCCTCTTCGAGAACTGCCGGGTGCCCGTGGCGGACCGCCTCGGCGACGAGGGCGAAGGATTCAAGATCGCCCTCGGCAGCCTCGACGGCGGCCGCATCGGCATCGCGGCCCAGGCCGTGGGCATCGCGGTGGCGGCCTACGACGCATCGCTGGCCTACGCGCGCGAGCGCAAGAGCTTCGGGGTGCCCATCGGCGAGCACCAGATGGTGCAGTGGATGCTGGCGGACATGGCCACGGCCATAGAGGCGGCGCGCCTTCTCACGCGGCGGGCGGCCTTTCTCGAGGACAGGGGCCTGCCCTTCGGTCCCGAGGCGTCCATGGCCAAGCTCTTCGCCTCCGAGATGGCCATGCGGGTGACCACGGACGCCATTCAGGTCCACGGCGGCTACGGGTTCATCACGGAGTACCCGGTGGAGCGGCACTTCCGGGACGCCAAGATCACCCAGCTCTACGAGGGGACGTCGCAGATCCAGAAGCTCGTCATCGCTCGACACCTTCTCGGCGGTCAGGCGCAGGCAGCGTAGCGTAGGCAGTTCGAGCTGAAAGAGGAGCGACATGGCTGACGACAAGGAGCGCTGGGAAAAGGAGACGTACGGGCACTCCGTCCGGCGCTCCCCCGAGCGGGACGTGCCGTACGAGACCCTCTCGGGCATTCCCGTCCGGCCGCTCTACACCCCCGCGGACCTCGCGGGCTGGCGCTACGAGGACAAGCTCGGCTTCCCGGGCGAGTTCCCGTACACGCGTGGGCCCTATCCCTCCATGTACCGCGGCAAGCTCTGGACCATGCGCATGTTCGCCGGCTTCGGCCGTCCCGAGGACACCAACGCCCGCTTCAAGTACCTCCTCGAGCAGGGGCAGACGGGCCTCAGCACCGCGTTCGACATGCCCGCCCTCATGGGGTACGACGCCGATCATCCACGCGCGAGAGGCGAGGTGGGACGCGAGGGGGTGTCCGTCTCGACGCTCGCGGACTTCGAGGTCCTCTTCCGCGACATTCCGCTCGATCGCGTCACCACGTCGATGACCATCAACTGCACGGCCTCGGTGGCCCTCGCCATGTACCTGGCCCTGGCCGACCAGCAGGGCGTGTCGTGGGACAGGATCGGCGGCACCATGCAGAACGACATGCTCAAGGAATTCATCGCCCAGAAGGAGTGGATCTCGCCGCCGGAGTCCGCCGTCCGCATCGTGGTGGACACCATCGAGTTCTGCGCGCGGCACGTGCCGAAGTTCAATCCCGTCTCCATTTCCGGCTATCACATCCGGGAGGCCGGCTCCACGGCCGTGCAGGAGCTCGCCTTCACGCTCGCCGACGGCTTCGGCTACGTGCAGGCCTGCGTGGAGCGGGGGCTCGACGTGGACGATTTCGCTCCGCGTCTGTCGTTCTTCTTCGACATCCACAACGATTTCTTCGAGGAGATCGCCAAGCTGCGGGCGGCCCGGCGCATCTGGGCCACCGTGATGCGGGACCGCTTCGGCGCCAAGAAGGCCGAGTCCATGCGGCTGCGCACGCACACGCAGACGGCCGGCGTGTCGGCCACCGCCCAGCAGCCCCTCAACAACATCGCGCGGGTGGCCATCCAGGCGCTCGCCGCGGTGCTCGGAGGGGCGCAGTCCCTTCACACCAACTCCTTCGACGAGGTGCTGGCCCTGCCCACGGAGGAGGCGGTGACGGTGGCCCTGCGCACCCAGCAGATCATCGCCGAGGAGACGGGGGCGACCCTGACCATCGACCCCCTCGGCGGCGCGTACTTCCTCGAGTCCCTCACCGACACGATGGAGGCGCAGGCCATGGCCTACATCCGCAAGATCGACGAGCTGGGCGGCATCATCCGGGCCATCGACACGGGCTATCCTCAGCACGAGATCGCCGACGCGGCCTACGGGTACCAGCTCATGGACGACCGCGGCCGGAAGGTCGTGGTCGGCGTCAACAAGTACGTGATGGCGAACGAGAAGCCCGTCGAGTACCTCAAGCTCGACGAGGCGATGGAGCGCGAGCAGATCGAGAGCGTGAGGGCGCGAAAGGCATCGCGCGATATTACAAAGGTGGAGCGGCGGCTCAAGCAGCTCGCGGAGG
>WNFX01017011.1_pt1 | contig 10461 bp, 10 predicted proteins | sample 5400111 | NCBI WGS metagenome assembly WNFX01 (sample SAMN13153363, study PRJNA577476) | soil metagenome | isolation source: 40 cm soil or saprolite under grassland replicate 1 | place: USA:California | collected 2016-06-15 | reverse complement strand
TCGTTCACTCCGCAAGAAATCGAAAGCGCGGCGGCGTTCTACAACTATGCCAAATTCGACGTCGGAGTGAGCGACCGCGAGGGCGTGAGCGTGTTCTACAAGGACGCGAGCGGCGCCGTTTTCCACACGTACTCGAGCTACGCGCGGGGAATCGACATGCTGAACACCGCCTACCACTACCTCGACCTGGTTCCCAAGGGGCGGGACGAGGACGACCTGGAATTCACCCAGTCCTGGGTGCGCTACCACGACAGATACGAGCTCTGACGCCACTTCCGCGGCAGGATGTTTTGAAGTATCGTGGGAGCCCCAACAAGCCGATAGGGAGAAACCCATGTCACGGATTTCGGCAGGATTGCAAGTGATCGCCTTTGCGGCCGTCGCGGTGGCGACAGGAGCTCAAGGTCAGGGCCTGGTGACTACACATAAATTGTCGGCGGCGCTCGCGAACCAGCTCGTCGGCGATTCGGTCGCGGCCTGCGCGCAGAAGGGCTACCAGGTGGTCGCGGTCGTCGTCGATCTCGACGGCGTGCGTCAGGCCGTGCTGCGCGGCGACGGCGCGCCGATCCACTCGATGGACAACGCTTACTACAAGGCCTACACGATCGCGTCGCTTGGCCTGTCGCGCAAGGAAGAGACCACCAAGCAGATCGCCGACCGCATGGCGAAGAACCCGCCGAGCAACGTGCCGCAGACCCAGCTGCCGAACGTGACCTACGCGCAGGGCGCGATCGCCATCATGGCCGGTGGCAACACCATCGGCGGCCTCGGAGTGAGCGGCGCCCCCGGCGGCCAGTTCGACGAAGAGTGCGCCCGCGGGGCCCTCGCCAAGATCAGGGATCGGATGAAATAACGCGCGCTTGCATGGACGCACCCGCCGTGAGCGGGAGTGAATGGCGGGTCAAGGTCGGAAAGGAGGAAACCTCCGCGATCTTCGAGCCCGCCCTCGCAGTTTCTAACGGCGCGCTCTTCGTCTGCGCGCACGGCGCTGGAGGCCACATGGCCGACAGCGGCGTGCTCGGCCTGGCGGAGCAGCTGCGCAGACGCGGTTTTCACGTCGTTCGCTTCAATTTCCTTTACAAGGAGAAGGGTTCCAGGCGTCCGGACCCCATGCCCCGCCTGCAGGAATGCGTCGCCGCCGTGGCCGCGCACGTCCGCCGCGAAATCGCGCCGCAGGCCCTCGTCCTCGGCGGGCGATCGATGGGCGGACGGGCGGCTTCGATGCTCGCGGCGGACGGATTTTCCTGCGAGGGCCTGCTGCTCCTAGCCTACCCGCTTCATCCTGCGGGCAAGCCCGAGGAGCTGCGCGACGCGCACCTCGCGAAAATCGCGGTGCCGGTGCTGTGCCTGAACGGCACCCGCGACACGCTATGCCGGCGCGATCTGATGGAAGCCGTCGCCGATCGTCTGCGCGGGCGGTGGACGATGCACTGGCTGGAAGGCGCCGATCACGGCTTCCACGTCCTCAGGAGCTCGGGAAGGTCGGACGGCGACGTGCTGCGGGAGATCGCAGAGGCCTGCGGTAGCTGGGCATCCGGCTTGGGACGCGGGACCGTTGGAGTAACACCGAGCTTGTAGGGAACCGAAGCCCGTGCGCTTTTTTTTGGCTATATTCGAACCGAATCGTCTTGTCGATTCAGGCAAATCCACCGAACCGGAAATAGGAATTGTCCGTTACCATACGACTGCGTATCGACAGGGAGGATTAGCCGTGACTTTTAAGAAACTCGCTGCAGCATCGCTTTTCGCCGCGTGCTCGCTGCCGGCCCTGGCGCAGGAGACGCTGGTGGTGTACTGGACCAAAGGGTTCTATCCTCAGGAGGACAAAGCCCTCGACGACATGATCGACAAGTTCCAGAAGAAGACCGGCGTCAAGGTGGAACTCTCCCGCTATGCGCCGCAGGAATCGGTGCCCAAAGTGGTCGCGGCGCTCGATTCGGGCACGCCGCCCGACGTGGCGTACGGCGACGTGTTCGACTTCCAGGTGGCGGGCAAGTGGGCGTTCGAGGGAAGGCTCGAAGACCTGTCGGACATCCTCGTGCCGATGAAGGCGAATTTCCTGCCGATCACCCTGGAAACCACCTTCATGTGGAACGACAAGACCAAGAAACGCGCCTACTACGCGTTCCCGATGAAGCGCCAGACGATGCACATCCAGTACTGGAAGGACATGCTGGCGGAAGCGGGCTACAAGGAATCCGACATCCCGAAAACCTGGAAAGCCTACTGGGACTTCTGGTGCGACAAGGCGCAGGCCGGCTACCGCAAGAAGAGCGGCAAGCGCATCTACTCGATCGGCTCGCCGATGGGCGTCGATTCCTCGGACTCGTTCTACTCGTTCCTCACCTACATGGACGCGTACAACGTCAAGGTGGTGGACGACGACGGCAAGCTGACCGTCGACAAGCCCGAGGTGCGCAAGGGCCTGGTCGCCACGGTCAGCGACTACGCTTCCACCATCGAGAAGGGCTGCACGCCGCCTTCGGCCGTGAACTGGAAGGACCCGGACAACAACGTCGCTTTCCACAACAAGCAGATCATGATGACGCACAACGCGACCATCTCGATCGCCGCGAAGTGGCTCGACGACTCGAACAACGACAAGCTCACGCCGGAGCAGCGCGCCGAGGCGAAGAAGAACTACCGCGAGCTGATCGCCACCTCCGGCTTCCCGGCCAAGCCCGACGGCAAGCCGATGGTGTACCGCTCGGCGGTCAAGGTCGGCGTGATCTTCGAGAACGCGAAGAACAAGAAGCGCGCCAAGGAATTCGTCCAGTTCATGATGCAGGACGAGAACCTGATCCCGTACGTCGAGGGCTCGCTCGGCCGCTGGTATCCGGTCACGAAATCGGGGGCTGCGCGCGACTTCTGGACCTCGGACCCGCACCGCAAGATCGTGCACGACCAGTTCTCGGCCGGCACGGTCCCGTTCGAGTTCACCAAGAACTACAAGTTCACGATCCTCAACAACGAGAACGTCTGGGCCAAGGCCATCAACCGCATCGCCAACGACAAGTGGCCGGCGGAGAAGGCGGTCGACGAGATGATCGCGAGGATCAAGCAGGTCGCAGGATAGGTTTTACGTGTCTTCGATTGTCCTTCCGGGGGTGCAGCCGGCGAGCCCGGTAAAGCCTCCCCGGAAGGGTCTCACCACGTGGCAGACATGGGGGCTGATCCTCATCGCCCCGTATCTGCTCGTGTTCGCCGTGTTCGTGCTCTACCCGGTGACGTACGGCCTATGGCTCGCGCGCAATCCCGCGACCTACCTGCGCCTGTTCGAGGACCCGGTGTTCTTCCGCACCGTGGTCAATACGATTTTGTTTTTGTTGATTGCGGTAAATCTGAAGTTTCTGCTGGCCCTGTATCTGTCGGGCTTCTTCGTCCACGAGAAGAGGTGGATCCGCTGGCTGTCGGTGATCTTCATCATTCCCTGGGCGGTGCCGGCCATCCCGACCATCTTCTCCATCCGCTTCATGCTCAACCCGGAATGGGGGCTGGTGAACTCTCTCATCTTCCGGTTCACGGCGCTGGACGGGCCCAACTGGCTCACCAATCCGCAGCTCGCGATGGCGATGGCGATGCTGGTGCACATTTGGAAGGCGCTGCCCTTCTGGACGCTGATCCTGATGGCCGGGCGGCTCGCGATCCCGAAGGAGCTCTACGAGGCGGCTAGCGTCGACGGCGCGAGCGGCTGGCAGAAGTTCAGGTACGTCACCTGGCCCTCCATAAGAACGCTCTATCTGACTTCAACCTTGTTGAGCCTGATATGGACGCTCGGCGACTTCAACAGCGTCTACCTCCTCACCGGCGGCCAGCCGGCGGACCAGACGCACGTGCTCGCCACGCTGGGGATCCGCTATATCCGACTCGACCAGGTGGACCAGGCGATGGCGACCATCGTGGTGGCGCTGCCCTTCGTGCTGCCGATGGTTTACTTCATGATGAAACGGCTATCCGTAGATGACCAGCAGGAAACTGCTTAGCGAAGCGAAGCTGTGGCTGGTCGCGATCCCGATCCTGCTCTGGACGCTGATCCCGATCTACCACATCTTCCTGTTCTCGATCTCGTCGAAGGACTCGGCGTTCTCCGGCGCGCTCTGGCCCGACAAGCCCACGCTGCGCAACTTCGGCACGGTGTTCCGCCAGGAGCACTTCTACCTGCACCACTTCTGGAACCAGATCTGGAACTCGCTGTGGATCGCGCTCGCCGTGGGCGCAATCACGCTCGCGGTGGCGACCTGCGCCGCCTTCGCCATCAGCCGCCTCAAGGTGCGCGGCGGGCGCACAGTGATGAACGCGGCGCTGTTCACCTATTTCATCCCGGCGGCGTTTCTCGCGGTGCCGATGTACAAGGCGATGGGCGCCTACGGGCTGCTCAATAGCCGCTGGTCGCTGGTGCTCGCGATGGTCACGCTCGCCTCGCCCTACGCCATCTGGGTACTGAAGCAGGCCTCCGACAAGCTGCCATGGGAGCTCGACGAGGCGGCGCGCATCGACGGCGCCACGCCGCTGCAGCTCTTCCGCCTCGTCTACCTGCCGCTGATGCTGCCTTCGCTGGTCGCGATCGGCACCTACGCCGTGCTGCTCGCCTGGAACGAGTACCTGTACGCGTTCCTGCTTCTGTCGCACGAGAACACCATCCCGCTCGCGGTCGGCCTCGGCCACTTTCTCGCCTCGGACGACTCGCCCTGGGAGATCCTCATGGCGACCGCGCTCATCTACGCGCTGCCGCCGGCGGCGATCTACTACGCCTTCCGCCGCTACGTGGTCGGCGGATTGACCGCCGGAGCGGTGAAGAGCTGATGGCCTCGGTTTCTTTCGAAAGCGTTCAAAAATCCTTCGGCGCGACGAAGGTCGTCCACGGAATTTCTCTCGACATCGCCGACGGCGAATTCATGGTGCTGGTCGGTCCCTCGGGTTGCGGCAAGTCGACGCTCCTCAGGATGCTCGCCGGTCTCGAGGAGATCAGCGGCGGGACGATCGCGATCGACGGCCGGGTCGTCAACGACGTCGACTCCAAAGACCGCGACGTCGCGATGGTGTTCCAGAGCTACGCGCTCTATCCGCACATGACGGTGCGGGAGAACATGGGCTTCTCGCTCCGTTTGCGCAGGGACAACAACAAGGTCATCGAGGAAAGGGTTTCCCAAGCGGCAAGAATCCTCAATCTGGAACCTCATCTCGACCGCTATCCTCGCGAGCTTTCGGGCGGGCAGCGCCAGCGCGTGGCGATGGGCCGCGCCATCGTGCGCGACCCCAAGGTATTCCTGTTCGACGAACCCCTGTCCAATCTCGACGCCAAGCTGCGCGTCGCAATGCGCGCCGAGATCAAGGCCCTGCACCAGCGCCTGAAGACCACCACGGTCTATGTTACGCACGACCAAGTCGAAGCGATGACCATGGCCGACCGAATCGCGGTGGTGAACGACGGCCGCATCGAGCAGTTTGGCGCGCCGCTCGCCCTCTACGACCGGCCGGTGAACCTGTTCGTCGCGCAGTTCATCGGATCGCCGGCGATGAACATCGTCGAAGGCGCGCTCACGGGGAGCGGTAATTCCTCCTGCGTGAACGCGCTGGGACAGCGCTGGCCGGTCGAAGCGCCGGGCGGCATCGCCGGCAAGGTCGTGAAGTACGGCATCCGCCCGGAGCACATCGGGCTCGCCGGCCAAGGCAGCGGCGGCATCGCCGCCGAAGTGGTCGTCGTCGAGCCGATGGGTGCACAAACGGAACTGGTAGTCCGGGTCGCTGACGTTTCCCTGACGGTCGTCACGCACGGACGGGCGAACCTGCGCCCCGGCGACAGGCTCTCCCTTTCTCCTGAAGCCGGGCGCGCGCACGTGTTCGATCCCGCGACGGGACGCCGCATCTGAGAAAAAACAGCACGCGTTCCTTCGGCTTCCATACGACGGTATCCGCAGTTTCCTGACAGCGCGCCGGCGCTTGACGCGGCTCGTTCGGCGCGTGCATGATTTTCCGCAAAGGAGGATCACGTAATGAAAAACATCGTTCTTGCAGCCGATCCAAGGTGCACGCAGATCGCCTCGACGGCACGCCCGTCGGCGATCCCGCAAACATCGTGCTGAGCGAGGATCGCCGCACGGCATACGTGATCAACCACCACGGAGCCGTGAACAACGCCGAGTTCCTCCAGCACGGCGGCCGCGGAAGCGTCTCGGTCATGGACGTAGACAGGATGCTCCGGCCCGAATTCGACAACACCGATCGCGCGCTCGAGCGCAATCTCGACAGCGGTTATTTCGGGGCGGTCGGCCTCGTGGTCCTTCCCGAGCTGCTCCTCGTGAGCCACTCGGAAAACTGGCTGACCGAGGACGGCTCGAATCGCATCAGCCTCATCGACCGAAGCACCGGAGGCCGCCGCGGACAGATCGAGATGGCGCTCGGGCATCCGGCGCACGCTTGCCCGAGCTTCCCCGTTCCCTTCGTTTCGCCGACTCCGCCGCCGCTCGTTCCGTTCGAAGCTCCCGATCCGCAGTTCGGCTGCTGGCCGAATCCGGAATTTCTCGCCCTGGGCCGCGGCAGCGACGGAAAGACTTATCTTTTCTCGGGTAACGCGGGCACGGACGATGTGTCCGTGATGGATCTCCACCAGGCGCTGACCGGTGCGCCGGTCGTCGAAGTCGCGCCGCGCATTCCCGTGCAGACCGGTCCCTTCGGCATCAAGGCGAGCCCGAACGGCAAATTCATCGCCGTCACGGCGCGGGAAAGCGCTCAGGCGGACTTCGAAGGGAACACCATCTCCATCATCGACGTGGACCGCGCCCGCGCCGGCGCGGCGGGCGCCGAGGCCGCCCGCGTCCGCGTCGGGACGGACGACCCCAACGGCCAGACGCGGCCTTTCACGGTCGCCTGGACGCCCGATGGGCGGCAGATCATCGTGGCGAATTTCCGGGCGAACAACGTGTCGATCGTCGATCTGCGCCTGGCGCTCGCGCACGATCCGCGCGCTGAGGTCGCGCGCATTCCTGTCACCCGGCCGGCAGAGCCCGACGGCAGCGTGCTTCCGGGCCGCCCCAAGGGCACGGCCGTCACTTCCGACGGGCGCTACGCGGTCGTCTCGGGCGGGCCGCGTCTCGCTCCCAGCGCCCCGCCGAGCGGGACGGTGTGGGTGATCGATCTTCGTGCGCGCGCACTCGTCGCGACGGTGACCGGCGTCGGCAACGATCCGTACGGTCTCACCATTCTCGAGGGTGAACCGGATTGAGGAACGCCGCGGCCTGCGCTCAGCCGCCTTTCACCGCCCGGTAAGCCGCCTCCACGTTGGTCGGGAAGCGCTCCTGCGCGCTCCAATTTTCGTACTCGGGCATGCGCACTTCCTTCTTGATCTGATCGAGCGACTTGCCTTCCTTCGCCAGCCTGCCGACGCGCTCGAGGAGCAGCGCGTAGTATTTTTCGCTGTCTTCGAAGATCTTCACCGTGCCGGGCATCCCGTGCCCGGGGACCACATGCAGCGGGTTGAGGCTCTTCATCGTCTTCGCGGAGGCGAGGATGTCGGGAATCGACACGATGGGCCGCAGGTTGTTGATCTGGCTGACGACGATTCCGGCCGCGGAGAAGAGCACCCGCTCCTTCGGCAGCCATACGGCGGTATCCGACTCGCTGTGGACGCCCTTCAGGTACACGAGCTCGAACGTCCGTTCCCCGACCCTGAGCGTCATTTTCTGGTGGTACTCTAGCTGCGGCGCGACGAAGCGATAACCCTCGAGCGCCGCGTGCATCTCGGGCGAGACGGCCGCGAGCTTCTGGATGCGCTCGGGGTCCCCCCGCTCGCGCGCGCGCATCGAGTCGCCCGCGCCTTCGGCCGCGATGACGGTCGCGGGAGGAGAAAAGACGAAATGGCCGGTGGTGTGGTCCGGATGCGGCTCGGTGTCGATGAGGAAAAGGACGGGCAGCGGAGTGAGCTTCCTCACAGCCGCGAGGATCGCGCGCGAGTCCGTCGGGTTGTGCCCGCTGTCGACGAGCACGACCCCTTCCCGGGTGAGGACGATTCCGCAGTTGGAATTGAAGTTCTTGCCGACGTAGACGTAGACCCCGTCTTCCAGCTTGCGGATCTGCGGGCCTAGGTCCTGGGCGAACGCAAGTCCGGCGGCAAGGAACGGGAAGACCGCGAGTGCGCTTGCCGATTTGAATTTCATTGCGCTCCTTTGATTGGTTGCCGCCGCTTATACATTCTGGAGCGGCACGGCGTTCCGATCAAGACGCGCGTTCAGGCCACCTTCCGGCGCCGCACAGACGGCGTGTATTCGTCATGCGCCGCCTCCCCCGGCGGGACAAGAACCTCCGAAGAAGCCTGTAATCGTCGAGGGATTGGGCTTGTGGAGCTGGATATTGCTGCCACCTGCGTTGGTGCCCGGCGCGCATGGAACGGGCGAGCCCAAAAAGTGCGGAGAGCACTGCGTGGCCGTGTCATAAACGAATGGGCCTCCCCCCGCTTGCCTCAGCCGGATGTCGAACGTGTCATTGACGCCGGGTTCACCGGCGTCTGTCACCGTAACGGCGAAGTCGACGTCGCCGAACAGGTTCGTTCTGGCCGTGCCGCATACACGACGGGTACCGGTCGGCTGGCCGTGGTCGTCGACGCCGTCGCCCCCGAGGTCGAAGTACCCCGTGATGCTGGTCCAGTGGACGTTCAGACCCATGCCGTGATCGACGTACTCCAGATGCCCAAAGGTCGGCGAACTGTCCTTGCAGCCGCCGCCGACACCGAAGTTCGCCCTGGAGCCGTTGAAGAAGATGAAGCCGCCGCCTGTCACAAAGTCGCAGTCCTCGTCAAATACGCAGCCGCTCGCGAGGAACAGCGTCAGCACGCCCAATTTAATCGCAATACGTACCCGAAGCTTACACATTATTATTCCCCATGGGTCGCGCGGATACGCCGCGCGGTGCGCTCGTCTTGTTGAAGAAAGTCGCTCACGGCTTTGCAGGTAGAGCGATTCGGGAATTTGCGCTAGCCGGGCGGCGCGGCCACCCGGTTGTTGCTGTCGAATTCGCTTGCGGATCTAGGCCCCGCGGCCGACCGTCTTCAGATTGCGCGCGATGAAGGCCTTGACCATCTCGCGGGCGCGGTCGGTCTGCGGCCCGGGCTTCGCGACCCATTCGTGCTCGCTGTCCGGGAACACGTGGAAATCGACCTGGCCGCCCGCCGCCTTGTAGGTCGCGGCGAATTTCTGCTGCGCCGCCGGCAGCACGTTGTCGTCGAGCGCGCCCTGCATGATGAGGAGCGGCACCATCGTCACTTGCTCGCGGCGTTCGAGAATTTCCTGCGGGTTCGCCTCGTGGATGGTCTCCCACGGTACGAAGAAGGTCTTGTTGTTCTTTATCATGTTGTCGCGCTTTTTCTGCTCGGCGTTCTGGAAGCGCGCGAAGGTGTTGCTGATCGGCGAGCGCGTCGCCACGTACGCGACCGTCGCATCGTTCGGCGCGGACGGGAGCGGGATCGCGTTGTAGCGCGCATCGAGCGGGCGCATGCCGAGCAGCTCGGCGACGTGGCCGCCGCTCGAGCTGCCGAACACCCCGATCTTCGAGGGTTCGCCGTTCCAGCCTGCCGCTTTCGATTTCAGCCAGCGCACTCCGTAGTTCGCGTCCTGCACGCAAGCCGGGTACGGCGCCTCCGGCGCAAGCGTCATGTCGATCGCCACGACCAGCACCCCGCTCGCCGCGATCGCGCGGTCCATCGGCTCCTCCGCGCGGCGGTCCTTGTTGTTCCACGCGCCGCCGTGCAGATCGAGCAGGGTCGGGAACGGCCCCGCGCCCTGCGGCTGGTAGATGCGGGCCATCAGCAATCGTCCGAAGGCGTTGCGGCGGAACTCCACCTCGCTCACCTTGAGATCGAATTTGGCCGCGGGATCGTAGGCGGCGTGAGCGGGGCGAGACCCCGTGACGAACGGCACCGCGGCGGCTCCCAATGCAGTCATCTTCTTGAGAAAGTTACGGCGTCCAAAGGAATCCTTGGTCATGTGGGCCTCCTGGAGAGAGGATTGTAAGCGAGTCATGTTCGAGTGAGAATCCTCCGACGACTATGACCCATCTCCCGGCCTCGTTCGCGAAATCAAGCGCGTCAAGAACGGCCGCTACGTGCTGATTCCAGCGAGCGGCGACACGCGCGGCTAAGGGGGAGAAGAACGGTTACAGCTAGAGCTACGAGCTGCACTTGTGAGGCTGGAACTGCGCGAACTGTTTAAACAGCAAGTGACCCAGTTCCCGTACGTCGCTTTGGTTCATCTTCTGACTCGAGGTATCGCTATTTGGCCGGACGCAAATGTGAGTATGTGAGAGGTCCCCGTTCTCGGGCCAATGTACGATAGCGAATGTGTGACCTCGCCCGGTACGTATGGCACGGACCGCGCCCACATTCGACGTGCGAAATCCGATATAGGGTTGTAATGGCTTAGCAGGCGTGGCCCGATGTCGCCGGGTTTCTTCGCGTCGGCACTCTCATGCATG
>WNFX01007727.1_pt1 | contig 10461 bp, 9 predicted proteins | sample 5400111 | NCBI WGS metagenome assembly WNFX01 (sample SAMN13153363, study PRJNA577476) | soil metagenome | isolation source: 40 cm soil or saprolite under grassland replicate 1 | place: USA:California | collected 2016-06-15 | reverse complement strand
GGGTATCAAGGTTGTAACCATAAATCCGATCTTGGCCCACTGCTTGAGCTAATTCTGTTATCCTAAGTTAATATTCGTGCAATTATTATTATCAGTTATTAGAGATGACTAAGATGCACTAGGTCACCCTCTTGACTCGTGGTCATAGACAGATTCTAACGATAGAAGCCCACGTTAGCTTCTACTCTTATGCCAAGGGAACTCTGTAAGCGCTAAGAATTAACTACTTCTTGTACTGATAATTTGACGGTTATCGTGTCCACTTTTGCCCTTTTACGAGTGACCCATTTCGTTTGGTTTCAAGCCTCATAGTAGTTGTGAGGCTTAGATTATCTACTTATATAACAGCATCTTGCACACCCTTCGGCTGAGTCTACCTTGTTTGCGCTAACCGTATGGAGTTGGTCCAGGGCACACTATCGGTTTCTGGTCTCGGCCCTAGCTACGTTTCTGGGCTTCACGGCATGGAATATTCTGCAGAGCAGTACAGGCGCGGATCTCGCACTGAATATCGATTGGCCAATCTTCCCGTTGAGCTGGTCAGACGTAGGAAGTGGTGTCGCTGCTTTCGTTGCAACTGTCATTACTCTAGGCCTAATAATAGATCGTAGGGAGTTGGCGTGGCGTATTGTAGCTGCATCGGGCATCGCGGGACTCTTGGCTATGCTTGTAGATCTGTTTGTCCTATGACCATAGCCGTGAATATGCAGAGGTAAGAGCTGAAATGGTGCTTATTACTATTTTTACTTAACGCACTAGTTAGGTGAGGATAGTATCCTCATGCATACTCAGTGGAAGACTAGCTTGAAGTTTCTATCTGTTGCATTAGCTTGAAGACTAGATATTTCCCTATATGACATAGTTCCAGTTACAACGTAGTGTGCCTTCCCCTCAACTACCCTATTCCAGGCATCTGCTGTAGAGTTATTCTTTTGAAATATTTGGCTATCTTTTAAGATGACAGATCCGTCGCCAACAATCGGATAGATTCCAGCAGAAGATTCAACAAATCCTTCCAACCTTGTTCCTATGGTTCCTGACGCAATTCGCTTACCGTCAACCAGTAATATCATATGCGATTGCTTCTAAAACTGCAGTTGCTTTATTAGGATTGGTCGCGTTAAAAGCAACTTGTATAGCTGCTGAATGATTATTAATTTGGTTGGGGACAACGTCTTTTATTGAGAGTCTGAGAGGCATAGCAGTAGTGTTCGTCTGGCCAGTGTGAGTTCCAGTACTGTTAATAACAAATACGACTATCGCAAAGGCTACGACTCCACCACCAGCCGCGTATATGGTCTTGAAACGCATGCTTGAATAGCATTGAATTCTTAAATATAATTTGTGTTGACTTAGGTAATCTGTCGAATTAAATCAGATTGTATGAAAGGCATTACTAGGCAATAATAAGCCTGACGATTAAGGTACAAGTTAAAAAGCGGCCTATAAAGTCCTGCCACTGCGAACAATGTTATGAGATCAACCCACCAACCAATAGATCCTGTTCATATTCAAATTTCAGGAATGCAGTGGAACAAGCAGTCAAAGTTTTAAACTATTTTTCGTGTCTCTCATCGTTATACTCTCTCCTCCCCGGGTTCTTCTGTTTTGAATCCAAATCCAAATCTAAATCGTAACACTTCAATCGAGGTCGCTACAATAATAAATAAGAAGAATGGATTGAATCATTAGAGATGTTTTCCACGAGCTCAATTTACAGATGTGCAGCATATGCAAGATCATTTAATTTATGACAAGACCTTGAGAAGCATAATCGACAAGAGCATCAGAAATAATTCGACAAACAAAAAGGACGCGCCTTATGGTTGCTACTTTCTTCTTCTACCTTTTCCACGGGATAGTCACGTTTTCTCCCCTTTCTTGTTTCTTTTTGGTAAATTTAATAGCATTACGGTTACTCTCCGTCTTTTGGCGATCTACCGCTTCTCTTCTCTTTTATCCGCGGTTCTATATCTTCATGTAACCATATACTGATATTACCTTTCCCTTTTCTGAGGCTTTAGTATTTAGTCACAGTCCTTCTAAATCTTTCCTCGATGTCATCTTCTATGACTACATTCATTTGACCCATCCATTCTCTCTAAGGAAATACCACTATACAAACTACGGAGAGAAGCCAAAATATGCTACTTGCTGCTTGCGACAAAGTTTTCTTGGAAGTATTTTTTAAGTCTATTTGCGTCAATATCGCTTATCAATATATCATCATGGAACACATCCTTTTTCCCTTTAAGTATTGTACCTTTGTGTGCCCATATCTTCAATGCAGCAGGAATATCTTTTGACTCTGAATGAACTAATTCCATTTTTAATGTTGGACCCCTAGATAACATACCCTGTTCTCCCTCACCACGAATAATAAACTTGTTATCCTTATCCTTGCGCGGTCTGTCAAATTGCATCGAGTGTCTGTTAATCCTGTCTTCTATTGTTACTCTTAATTTGTGTTCTTTACTGTCTTTCTCTATCTTGAAAGTATATTTCTGAAGGCCCTCTACTTCAATGATGTTTCCGATAGGCTTCTTTTCATCATCATATGAATATTTTGCAGCTTCTTTAGCAGTCCAAAGAATACCTTCATTTCCAACCACTATCCTGAACCTTCCCTCATCACCACTAATCATGAGATGAGAATCGATAATTTTCTGAAGTTCATCTGTAGTCATCGCTTTAACAGGACCCCTGAACCACTGATTTTTACTTTCCTCAAAATCTTTCAACCCCGAATAGTGAACTAAATAACATTCTTTTACATTCCATCTCCTCAGCAGAAGATACGCCTCACTTATAGAGATCATTCCGGTCTCTGGATGAGGATTGTAAGTTTGAGTACCCAAAACTAAAAGATCTGGGTTCCACAACAAATTCTCGTCTACATTAGGTAATGACAGAAAATCCCAACCCATAATGATCTTTTTGTCTTTATACTTGACGATATAGATCACAGAGCCTGAAGGCGAATTATCACCATGATTTGCCAATACCGGTATCACGGTGAATGGGCCAACTGGAAAGCTCTCAGCTGGTTGTATAACATTAAAATCTGAGGATTGCATTCCGGCTAGTTGCGGAAACCTGTTTATTATCTGATCACGGCACTCTTTGGTACAATATACACTAATTTTGCCTGATCCATCCTTGACTTTATCGATAAGTTTAGGAAGCTCATTTATGTGATCATCATGGGAATGTGTTATAAGGACAGCATTTGGCATTTTAGATAACGACATTTCTAGTCGTTGGGAAGACACAGAATCAGTTAGACCTTTTTCTATGCTTTTGACTACGCCTTGACCCACGTCAATAAGAAGATGAAAAATTTCTTCATCGTTGCCTTGGGGAGGGGATGAAATGTTAAATATAGAACAAGACGTATTTGCGATTATCTCCTTCTGTTTTACTTCCGCTGCTCTTTCAGAATTTTTTTCATCGCCTAGTATAGAGAACTCTGGTAAAGTTCCATTTATTCTCACTAATAACCGGCCCGCTACATTTGCTCGAATATTGTGTGAATCAGACACGGTATTTTTTGAGAGAGACATACTACCTATATTGTTGCTGAACATCTTAAACGTAGTGTATGCACATCACTAGTATTCAGGATAATATGTTGATGCAATTATTGGAACAAGTCTCTGACTTCAGCCTCAGAGTTAAAAACTTCATTTAGAGGAATGTACCAAAAGCATCAAATATCTTTTTTTTGTATAAAAATTTGTTGCAACGCTCTGTCTTATTTATCTCAATTGGTGGCGCGTCAGCAGCAGTCGCAGGGCTTCTATTATTCTCGGTTTTTGCAGTAGCGACATAAGATTATGCTATTAATATAGATCCGATAAAGGACAATCAGTATCTTTTCAGTACTGCAAGAGTTACAATTACAAATACTGGCAAACTTCCTTTGACAAGTATAGTTGTGAATTACGGTGGAAAATCGGTCGACAGGCTGGCTGTGCTTTCGCAGTCGACAGGCTGGCTTTCCCCACTTCAATCAGTAGCAGTTACAGCAGATCATGGTTTGAGTGTTACTAAGTCATATAGAACTCCATGGAAGATTCCTGGCATGATGGGCTCGTAAGTACATCTGTTCCTACTTGTGGTGATGACCAGATATTCTTATGCTTAAGCAACCTAACTCAAGAATTATCTGAATACAAATGAGAAGCAGCAGGAATGTATCCATTATAATAGCAGCCGGAGTGGCAGTCGCAATTGTGATGACTATTGCTATTATATTTGTAATACAAACTGGTGTTAAGAGTTCATTCTACGGTATGCAACTTCCTGTAAATGGATCATATTCTTCCCTTGCACTAATACAATCAATTCCTATTCCTAATGTTAATGGGCGCATTGATCATATGGCTGTGGATATTACTGGAGGAGAGAAGCTATTATTCGTAGCTGAGCTTGAGAATAATTCATTAGATATTATCGACTTGAATGCGGGCAGGCGTATTCACAGTATTGATAATGGATTATTGAATGAACCACAGGGAGTTGTTTTCATTCCAGAATTTGGCAGAATTTTTGTATCAAATGGACAGGATGGTTCAGTAGATGTCTTTGATGTTAAATCATTCAACCTCAACAAAAACATAAAGCTTCCATCTGGTGATGCCGATAACATTCGTTATGATCCCAACAACAGACTTATTTATGTTGGATATGGAGAAGGTTCACTTGGTATAATCAATGCAACTAATGATGATATTATTGGCGATATCAAACTCCCAGCACATCCAGAATCATTTCAGGTAGAGGAAGCTAATAAATCATCAGAATCGCACTACAAGAGGATTTTCGTAAATGTACCCGACTCCAATTCTATCGTAGTAGTTGACAAGCAAAAAGGCATCATTTTAACAACTTGGTCAATACCTAATGCACAAAATAACTTTCCCATGGCTCTAGATGAAGCCAATCATCGTCTATTTATTGGTACTAGAGATCCCGCAAAATTGATCGTCTTTGATACTGATTCAGGCAAAGTGGTTTCTAGCCAAAATATTGCACAAGATCCTGATGACATCTTTTATGATGCTGCAGAGAAACGCCTCTATGTTTCCTGTGGTGAAGGATTCATAAATATATTTCAAAAGCAGGATGCAAACCATTATAATCCGATTGGAAGTATTCCAACAGCTCCTGGCGCCCGTACATCGCTTTTTGTACCCGAATTAAACCGCTTTTATGTAGCAGTCCCGCATCAGGGAAGCATAGAGTCAGAGATACGTGTTTACAAGGTAGGATAGATATTACGATTATTACGGTGTTAGGGATAGTTCTGCAATGACGTTATTTCCGAATTAAGCTACTAACTAAAGAATTTTTTATTTCTTAATTAAAATTTAAAGTGAATACCGAAAGTGACTCTTAGTTGAATGCACCAAAAGTCTTAATATTTTGTAGTAGCGAAAAAGAAATTGATGCGACAAACGTATGTCCACTTCCACTAGATCCAGAGCTGATTATTTGTCGCATCATTTTTATTGTCATCGGCTGTGTCCCTGCCTTCATTTGTGCATCCCAAAAAGCAATTGGTTTTATTATCTAAGAATTCTCGATTAAATTCAATAAATGTCATAATAGGTGACAGTTTGAGTGCTGTTGTGAATTCTGGAATTGCATTCAATATTATAAAAAAATTCTTGGCTGGGCTTGTAGGATTGTATTAGAGGTGAACAAGTGGTATATAACCAAAAGATACACTGTGATGAGTGCCAAAGATCCTTTAAGTCCCGAAAACAGATGGAGCAGCACAAACAAAACGTTCACAGCATTAAAGGTACGAAACATCCCGGTAAATCATCTAGACTGTCTAAGAGCGTCGTAGCTATCATTATTGTCGTGGCAGCAGGGGTTAGTGCAGTCATCATACTGGCTGTCGGAGTATATCCTGCACTGACACCACGTAGTTCGTTATCCTCTCCCTCACCTTTGCCAATCGACAATATACAATGTAACACGATGGAACAAGCTGTTTTCCACATACATGCTCACATGGATATTATAATTAACGGTCAATATTTTGCAATCCCAGCTCAAACAGGTATTATACCTGATAAGTGCTTCTTTTGGCTCCATACACATGATGAATCAGGTATAATTCACATCGAATCACCCGTAAACAGGGAGTTTACGGTAGTTCAGTTCTTCGACATCTGGAATAAAAAATTCAATAACAATCAGATATTTGATAGGGTAGTGAATGGGAATAACACGTTAAGCGTATATCTTAACGGGATTAAAGAACCAAACGGAGTAAATTAGAGACATTAAGTTACATGCGCATGATGAAATTGCAATAGTATATGGCGCCACGCCATCTACTATCCCTTCAAGTTATAACTTTCCAGAGGGATTATAGTCATTCCTTCACTCTTTTGAAGCGATAGTAATGCTAAATTTTGTCTCGATTTCATTCAAAAAATTCTGTTCCTATTGTTTCAGGGCTTCTATTGCTCTTAGAAATACATCCTTCCGTTCATTCTCCTTGAAAGGCATGACGGATACTCTGATCACAGGTAAGGTAATGCCATAATCATATAACGTCTTGACCTTGTTTCGGCACTGTTTAGGCGTTCCAATTATAGCTAAATCTTCTATCATGTCATCACTAACCAGGGACAAAGCCTGCCTAGAATCTCCGTTTGCATTGGCTTTCCTTATCTCTGAAACTCTTTGAACATATTGAGTCTTCTCGATAACCGGATCTAATTCTGGATACAGAACATAGAATTGAACATCATGACGAGCTGCATTTATTGCATCTTGTGCATTATCTGCGGTAGATAGTATAATGCTCGCTGCTATCTCTAATGATTTCGGATCCCTACCTGCCTCTGTTGCAGACTCATGGACAACTGATACTGCATGTTTAAAGTATTGTGGAGTCCCTATAGAATTTAATATTGCACCGTCAGCTATCTTCCCAGCCAATGCCAGCATTTTATCTCCTGAGGAACCAAACAGAATGGGAATAGTCAAAGGTTTAGGTAGGAGTTTCGGGAAGTCATGAAAGTTGAACAATTTGCCTCTGTAAGAGAATTCCTTATCTGCAGACAAAAGCCCTCTTATAATTTCGGTATATTCCTTCATCCTAGTACGAGAATTTTCTATCTTCAAACCAAAGTATCGTTCAATTCTATCTCTGTATCCGATCCCAAGTCCTATGAAACCTAGCCGCCCATTAGAAATTTCATCTAATGTTGCAGATGCCATAGCTATTTGAAATGGCGTACGTGTAGATATTGGGTAAATGCTTGAGCCCATTTTTATCCTCTTAGTATTGCTTGCAATAGCAGACGCTAACACTGAAGCGTCACGATAGAACGATTCAGCTAAAGAAACGTATTCAAAACCTGCTCGTTCAGCCACCGTAGCACAATGAATGATATCTGATATTGGCATTCTAAGGACGCTGAAGAAAGTGAGTGCCATTCTCAAATGTGTAATCACTTTTACTTATCCAAACAGCTTCTCCGCGTTGCCATCTATGGTTTCAGGTTTACTACCAATCAAACTACAAACACTTGTACAATTATTAGTCATAATAATAATGACACATACACATACAACACAAATGAAAATATAATATATATTATTCATGCTTTTGGTGCATCTGTCTAAATGTTAATTTTGACTTTTTATCGTCCCACGACCTATCGATTAGTCTAATGCACCTCAAACATAATATAATATTTTGTACACACCAAATTCAGAAGAGAATGAAAACAATATATCTTATTGCAATAGGTCTGTCGATAGCAGCAATTGTTAGTGGAATCGTTATCTTTCAGACGTATAATAACGGTGCAGAAGCAGGAGCAACTGCAAATCAAAAGGAACAAAATCTAGCATCCAATGCACAACAAAATCACCCAAATACTGTTCAAGATAAAGGTGGAAGCGATAATGGTAATGACAGAGGTGACTAACTAACCTTCTAACCGCACTGGTAGTAATATGACAATGCATTTGAGAAAGACAACGCTGGAGAAATCAAGATAAAATAAAACGAAAAAAGCAGGTGGATGTGATGCAATAAGATGAAGTGTAAGGGCATCTGCTATAGATTTGCTGCAAAAAAACCAACTAGTGGCTTTCGTTATGCTGAAGGCCAGAAACCCTGCCTACTGTGTGGTATTTTTGTAGATACAAATGGAATGACCACTCTGAGATGTCCTTGCAATAACAAATTGAGGATGAATTCATATGAACACAAACAAAATAGGCAAAAATAATGAATCCAGATGACAAAAAATTTAGTATATAGGATTAGGTAGCAATCCATGAAAAGAGAACAAGGTAGAAGTGATTTGTATGGTAGACCTTCTCTTTTTAACAGAAATCCCCTGATGGCTTACCTCAGATCTTCGTCTGTTGCTAACACATGGCTAATAGTGCGTATTGTTGTACTACTAGTTTCCAGGAATTTGCACGTGCATACATGCAAGAATAGTCCTGCATCTAAGGGAGTGTCGTTACGTCTAGATGGCTCACATTAGTTTCCATAGAACTACACTTTTGATATCCCGGTACAGTGGCTATCATGGTGTTACTTCTTTCTGCAGTTCTAGTTGCGTCCATTCCTCAATATGTAAATCACAAGGCTTACGCAGATGGTTTGACCCAGGAAAATCTACCACCTGCAGCAGTCGGAAATAGACAGATGAGTCTTTATCTTAAGGTTAACCCACCTATTCTGACGGCAGGGGTCGCACAGAATACATATATGCAATTTAGGTTGTTTGATGCAAGCAACAACCAGACTATTCAACATGTTACCTATGAGATAAGTGTTACAAGGGGCACTTCATCTTCATCAGCATCATCAAAGCCACTCTTGATTGACTTCTTCCACGCACACAACGGACTACTAACTTTACACGTAGAGCCCACTAGCGGTGCACTTACTGTATTTGGAGAGCAGGATCCTATTCTTCAAGCTTGGGTAGCTGATCCTGGTGGTAATATCCTTATAAGGGGTCCTTTACTTTTGCAGGGAGGTCTATATCATTTCCATGTTGAAATATTCACCATTGATAACGACAGAAGTTTATTCATTCCCCAGCAAGCACCGAAATTTGATGCCTATCTCAGCGTCGGAGATGTTTATGACAATAACGGGAATTACCTAGGACAATTGTCTTTGTGTCGTCAATCTGGTATGAGAGTATACGTAGTATGCAATGCAGGTCGTATAGTTCATTCCTTGCTTTCTGCAACGGCGCCTACGTGATCGGACATGTAATTCTATATGAGCCTGATTAAATATAAAAACAGGACCATGTTACATCAATTATTTTGCTTGATGAGGCTAACAAAATAACACACACTAATGATATGGAATATCTTTATTTGCTTTTTCAATAACACGACTAGGCTTGCGTTCATGGCCAATTTGCAATTTATTATTAGTCATCAGGTATGTGGGGACCTTATACAATGATTTGAAGAGGTCATAAAGATGCTACTTGCCAGCAGTTTACTAAAAAAACTTGACAAAAGAATTCATATATTTTGCAGTTATTGTATTTAACAAAATTATCGCCTTATTCTCTGCGAATGAACAATAAAACAAATCTGGCTCTTGTCAGTTTTGTAGCTGCAATCTTTGCGACTACAGCTTTAGTGTTAACACCAGTAATTAGTAACGCAAATGCAATAGTAGGCGGTACAGGAACAATGACGACTGTCAAGGTACAGGCAGGAGGAGTAATCGGATCTAGAATATTTGCCACATCAACGCTACTTCAGAAATATGATAGGATTGCCTGAAGTTACAAGTCGAACTCGTATTCAATGAACAAGATAATGCTAGTATAGCTATTAATAATAATCCCAGAGACAGCGTCATAGTTTTTGCTCTATACAACTTGCGATACTAGTAATCTGATGCTTGTATTTGAGGTTTCATGGTTAAACCCCATCCAAAGGTTAGTTATTATGGCTTCTTTCCAAATAATGATATGATAGTATTATGAAAAGCAATCAGTGTTCCCTCTATAAGTTCTGAAGGAGAGAAAAAATGAGCATGAGTTTCTATGTTATGTGCCTCATGAATAAGAGGATAGGTTTTAGAAGTAAAACCCGTCCAAAAACAATACCATAGGATACTATCGTTTGTTATGCCGCTTTTTACTGCTTTTGCATTTCTATTTATTATTCCAAGTAATCTTGGTACTACCAATCTTGCGTATGGTCAATCAGATCAAACGAACTCCAATGTTACAAATTCACTAATCATTCATAATATACCAGTTAAAAAAGTACATGTAGGGGATATTGATATTGCATACAAGACCTTTGGTAAAGGTGATCCTATTTTACTTGTTAGTCCTGCTCAGGCTGATATGAATGCGTGGGAGCCATCTATCTTAAGAGACCTCTCAACAAATCACACAGTAATTGTATTTGATAATCGTGGAGTTGGAA
>WNFX01007196.1_pt1 | contig 10465 bp, 10 predicted proteins | sample 5400111 | NCBI WGS metagenome assembly WNFX01 (sample SAMN13153363, study PRJNA577476) | soil metagenome | isolation source: 40 cm soil or saprolite under grassland replicate 1 | place: USA:California | collected 2016-06-15 | reverse complement strand
CGCAAGATTAAAACTCAAAGAAATTGACGGGGGCCCGCACAAGCGGTGGAGTATGTGGCTTAATTCGATGCAACGCGAAGAACCTTACCTGGCCTTGACATGCATCTCTAAGCTGGTGAAAGCCAGTGAGTCTCGAAAGAGACAATTTGCACAGGTGCTGCATGGCTGTCGTCAGCTCGTGTCGTGAGATGTTGGGTTAAGTCCCGCAACGAGCGCAACCCCTGTGAACTGTTGCCACCGAGCCGAGAGGCTCGAGCACTCTGTTCAGACTGCCTCGCTTAAACGAGGAGGAAGGTGGGGACGACGTCAAGTCAGTATGGCCCTTACGGCCTGGGCTGCACACGTACTACAATGCCCAGTACAGAACGATCCGAGACCGCGAGGTGGAGGAAATCTATCGAAAACTGGGCCCAGTTCGGATTGGAGGCTGCAATTCGCCTCCATGAAGCCGGAATCGCTAGTAATGGCGTATCAGCTACGACGCCGTGAATACGTTCCCGGGCCTTGTACACACCGCCCGTCACATCATGAAAGCCGTTTGTACCCGAAGTCGCCCCTTAAAAGGCGCCGAAGGTATGGATGGTGATTGGGATGAAGTCGTAACAAGGTAGCCGTAGGGGAACCTGCGGCTGGATCACCTCCTTTCTAAGGAGAGATTCATCGCCTTCGAAATTTATTTCGAAGCGCGGTTGAATAGGTCGACGGCTAACTCCCTCGGGTGAATCAATTGATCATCCGATGCGGATATGCCGTGAAGACTTTGGAATCGAAAGAAACCAGAGCCCAGAGAAACTCTCGACGGTAACGCACAATTCAGTCTTTGCTGCACATCGACTACAAATGCCGTCCCGCGTTTGCGGGACGGCATTTTTCTTTTCGGGCGTGACTGCGATTGAAGAACCGCCTCGCCGATTTCGTCAAACGCTCCAGAAGAATTATGCGTGGGATCATCATCAGATCGATTAGTCTGGAGGACGCGCAAAACATGCGCCGTCTCCTCGCTGTCGAGGGCTACGCTGATCTCGGGATGTTCCAAGAAGCAGAAGAAGAACTTCGTGCGCTCGATCCCGCATGGTTCGCTTTTGAGGAGATTTTGAAGCTCACGTCGCGCGTTTACGTCGGCCTCAACCACTGCCACTAACGCAACGCCACCGCACGTTGCCTCAACACGCATCTTCTCAACCTGCTGGAGTTCGTTTATTCTTACGCTCCACTTATGCATCCAATTCTCGGTGCTCTTCTCCTCCTTGCTCTGTGCTTCTATCCCCTCGCCTACTCCGCCGACAGCGCATCTCCCGCAAAATTAAAATACGGTACCTGGGGTTTCGATTTGTCGGGCATGGATACCGCAACAAAACCGGGCGACGATTTCTTTCGCTACGCCAATGGCACCTGGCTCGACAAAACCCAAATTCCACCGGACAAGTCCGCTTTTTCGATGCGGATCATCATGACTGATTTCACCGAGCAACGTCTTCGCGAGCTCATGGAGGGGTCGAATCCGACTGGGAATCCTTCAACCCTCGAAGAGAAAGCCGGCGCTTTTTATCACTCATTTATGGACGAAGCGCGAGTGGAGCAACTCGGCGGCAAAGCAATCGATCCCGAGCTGAACGACTTGAAGAAAGCAAAGACGCGAGACGATTTCGCGGCGCTAATGGGTCGGACCACAAGCGATTTCGAATTTTCGCTTTTCAATGCGGTCATCGATGCCGACCTCAAAGATCCGAAGAAGTATGCGTTTTATCTCACGCAGGCGGGAATCGGTTTGCCGGATCGCGACTATTATCTGAAGCCCGATTTCGCCGCTCAAAAAACAGCGTATCAAAATTACGTGGCCACAATTTTGCGACTTCTGAATTGGCCGGAAGCAGACAAGAACGCCAAAGATATTGTCGACTTTGAAACCAAAATCGCCGACGCCAGCTGGACGAAAGCGCAGCAGCGGGACTTCAACGCGATCTACAATCCGATGTCGATCCAGGAATTGAAGAAACACGCGCCCGGCTTCGCTTGGGAAAAATTTCTCGCCGAAACAAAGATGACAAAACTCCCCCGCGTCATCGTCGCCGAGAAAAGCGCGTTTCCGAAAATTGTCGACGCATATGCGAAAGCGCCGGTCGAAACGATCCGGGCGTGGCAGGCATTTCATCTCGCCGACAACGCCGCGCCATATTTGTCGAAGGCGTTCACCGACGCTTATTTCGAGCTCCACGCCAAAACACTTTCCGGGCAGAAGGAGCAACAAGCGCGTTGGAAGCGCGGCATCACAACCGTCAGCGGCGGTGACTTCGGAGTCGGCGATCGCTTCGGTACATTTGGCACGATGGGTTTCGGTGTCGGTCAGCTTTACACCGCAAAATATTTTCCGCCGGAAGCGAAGGCAAAAATCCAGGAGTTAGTCACAAACTTAAAGGCCGCCTATCGCGCACGAATCGAGAAACTCGATTGGATGGGGCCGGATACGAAAAAGGAAGCGCTCAAGAAACTCGACACTTACACGATTAAGGTCGGCTATCCCGACCATCCGCGCGATTATTCGAAACTCGTCATCCACGACGATGATCTGGTCGGGAATGTAAAAAGTTGCGCACGGCTCGATTGGGATTTTTATACCGGCCGCTTTTTTGGCCCGGTCGATCGCACCGATTGGGGGATGACGCCGCAGACCAACGACGCTTACAACGGGAGTTTGCGTGACATTGTTTTTCCAGCAGGAATTCTCCAGCCGCCGGTTTTTGATCCGGATGCTGATCCCGCCATCAACTATGGCGCGGCTGGCGGCGTGATCGGTCACGAGCTGACTCATGGATTCGATGATCAGGGCCGGAAGATCGACGCGTCCGGTGCTTTGCGCGATTGGTGGACAAAACAGGACGCCGAGACCTTCAAGAAACGTGCGGACATGCTTGGCGCGCAATATTCAAAGTTTGAACCGATTCCGGGCGCCCGCGTGAATGGCGAGCTGACGATGGGCGAAAATATCGCTGATCTCGGCGGACTCACGCTCGCGCTCGATGCTTATCGCGCGTCGCTCAAAGGACAGTCGGCGCCGGTGCTCGATGGATTCACGGGTGATCAACGCGTCTTGCTGGGTTGGGCGCAAGCCTGGCGCGGAAAAGTTACGGATGATTACGTCAAGAAGCAGGTCGTGAGCGATCCGCACTCGCCCCGGCAATTTCGCGTGATCGGTCCAACCCGAAACACCGATGCTTGGTATGACGCGTTCAAGGCACAGCCGGGCGACAAAATGTTCGTCGCGCCCGATCAACGCGTGCGCATCTGGTGACATGGTGGGCCTGACTGGGCTCGAACCAGTGACCCTGCGCTTATCAAGCGCATGCTCTAACCAACTGAGCTACAGGCCCACGAAATTTAGCGAGTGAATGATTTAGCGATTTAACAATTGCCGTCAACAATCACTCAATCACTGATTCGCCAAATCGCTAATTGAAACGGAGGCAAGGGGATTACGCTCCCGCTAGTGCATCCAATAACGTTGCCCTCTTGTTGGATTCTTGCCTCCAGGCCCTGCGGGCTTTGGAGGCAAGGGGATTACGCTCCCGCTAGTGCATCCAATAATGTTGCCCTCTTGTTGGATTCTTGCCTTCACGCCTTGGCTTTGGAGGCAAGGGGATTCGAACCCCTGACTTCCAGCTTGCAAAGCTGGCGCTCTACCAACTGAGCTATGCCCCCGTCGAATGCGACCGCCGATCTTCGCGCACTTCGACTCCGACTGCAAATCGCGCGGCTTACTTCTTCTTCAACTTCGCCAGCGCTTGTTTAGCTTCCGGGGCGAATTCTCCGTTCGGTTCGAGCTTCAACGCTTCTTCAAAATATTTTCGCGCCGCGCCGGAATCTTTGGCTTGAACGCTGACATTTCCGAGATTTATCAGCACGGCAACTGATTTGGGGTCGATCGCACGCGCTTTTTCCAACGATTCACGCGCTTTCTGCCATTCGGCAAGATCGGCATAATAACCGGCGACATCGTTCCACGCAGTGGCGCTAGCAGGATATTGCTGTGCCGCCAGTGTCGAAATCTGGAGCCATCGTTTGTCATCGTCGGCGTTTTCCTTTTTCTCGTAATACAAGCCGTAGCTGTGCAGCTTTTCCGGCACGAACTTGTCAGCCGGATCTTTGAGCGCCTCACCTTGCAGCCACTTGAGCTGGGCCGGATGTTCGCGCGCGTAGGCGACCATCTTCTTCAACGTCGACAACTCATTGTCGAAATCTCCACTCTCTTGATAAATGAACGCCAACCCGCACCAGATATCGAGGCGATCGGGAAATTTCGTCGTCGCTTCCTGAAGCAGATCGGCTGCCCGCCTAATGTTCCCCTTGTCTTGCTCGAACGAAATGCTTCCCGCCTGTTTCCCTGTTTTTTTATCGGTCAGCGTGAAATCGCTTTTGCCCGCTTTCTTCGTCGAGATGTTTATCTGACGTTGATTGAAACAATAATTGGCGCTCGCGATCCACGCCTCCGGATCGTTCGGCGCCTTCTCGCGCCATTCACTGAGCAACGGCTCGATTTGCGCATCGGCATGCTGATCTTGCAACTGCTTGTAGCGCGCCGCGTAATCTTCGGCACCCGCGCGACTTGTAAGACAGAACAACACCGCTACGAAAAGCAGGCTTTTGGTTTGATTAACCACGCTTCTCTTTAACAACCTTCCACGAAGCGACTGCAACACAAATCGCCAAACCGATTAACGCGCCGCAGATATCGACCATCACGTCAGTTGGCGACGCCGTTCGTGACGGCACAAATGATTGATGGAATTCATCGCTCGCTGCGAAGATTGCGGAGGCGACCCAGGCAACGACAAATAAGATCGACTTCTTAATGCTCCAGGCTGTGCCGCGACCGAACGCACGCCAAAGCAGCGTTGCCAGGATCGCGTACTCCGTCACATGAGCAGTTTTACGGATGAAAAATTGAACTCGCGCGATGGCCTCAGCTGAAATGTCGGGCTTAAGCCAGCGCAGCACCGGCGCGATGATCCGCGACGTGTGCTCTGTCGACATCAGATCGGTCGAACCAACAAAAATTACGCCCACCCAGATCAACACTGGCAGCCAATATTTCAAAAAGCGGCGCATTGATTGATGACTCTGTTTTGCATTAGCCAATCTGCAATCTAGAATCTCCGAATCTGAATTCCGAAATCCGAAATCCGAAATCCGAAATTAATAGTCCCCTCACCTTCGAACCAATTTTCATGGAACGAATTTGGGGCGGCCGTAAACTCGCAGAGCTATTTGGCAAAAAATTGCCGGCAAACAAACGGACCGGCGAATCGTTGGAAATTGTCGATCGGCCGGAAGCGCAAAGTGTCGTGAGCAACGGGCCGTTGAAAGGCAAGAGTCTGCACGAGCTTTGGAGCCAACACCGAAAACAAATTTTCGGTGACGTTCCAGAGTTGCCGCGCTTCCCGCTTCTAATCAAACTACTCGACGCGCAGGAAAAGCTTTCGCTCCAGGTTCATCCGCCCGAGAAAATGGCTGCGAAACTTGGTGGCGAGCCTAAGACGGAATGTTGGTACGTCGCGGCTGTCGACGCTGGCGCTGAACTTTTTGTCGGATTCCGCGCACCGATCACGCGTGAGAAATTTGCGGAGTCGCTGCGCGTCGGTTCAGCGGCTGATCATGTCCACACGATTCGCGTGCAACAAGGCGACGCCATGTTTTTGCCGGCGGGCCGATTCCACGCTGTCGGCGCTGGCAATTTACTCGTCGAAGTTCAGCAAAACAGCGACACAACTTATCGCGTGTTCGATTGGAACCGGATTGATGACAAAGGCAATGCGCGCCAGTTGCATGTCGAGCAAGCGCTGGAGTGCATCGATTTCAACGATGTCGCGCCAAAACTAATCGAACCGAAAGGCGACCTGCTCATTAAGCACGACATTTTCGAAATCCAAAAATGGAATCTCGATTCGCCGCGCGAAACCGCGCCGGCTGGAGAGTTCGCCATCGTTTGCTGTCTGACCGGCTCGCTCAGATGCGCCGGCGTCGATCTTCGCCCGGGCGAGTTTTTCCTCGTCCCGGCTTCGTTGCAAGATCGACAATTGAAACCGGACAGTAACGGGACGCAGCTATTGCGGGTGACGATTCCGTAACCTACGCCCTGACTCCGCGCAACAAATGCGACCGCGGAACGAACCACATCCGTTGCACGTTCACGATTTTCCAGGAGTTGCGTTCCGGCAGAAGTTTGTAGAGGAACGGCTGAACGCGACCGTCGTTGCTCACGAACATCACTTCGGCCAACGCTGTCCCCTCCTCCATTCGCACCGAGCCGAATTCCATTCGACCGCGCTGCGATTTTGCGACCGGATCGCGGCGAATAATCGTTTCCAACTCTTGAAACGTGAGTTTTGGGCGCGCGCGGCTCGCGGCAAATTGATAGCCGCCAGTTGCCACGATTCCATCCCTCGACTCGGAACTAACGTCGCTGCTTGAGGTTTTTTCAGACGCGGAAGTCGCGATCAGAATTCCACCGGCACAAAGAAGCAGGCTCGCGCCAATAATTGTGAAGCGAGTTCCCGTTTTCATTTCGACGTCACCGGCTGCGATATCCGCCGGAGATATTGAAAACTGTAAATGCCGGTGCCGTGCCCGTCGCGCCAACGTGGCTGAATTGCGTAGCCTCCGACAATTTCGAAACCGGCGAGCTCAAAGCTGTTATCGGAATAGCTCATATTTGGTCGCATGATATTTCCGAGCACATCCGGCTCGCCGCCGCACGCCGCACACGGACACGCGCGTCGAAGAAATTGCAGATCGAGATACGACTCGGTTCCGTCATTCCATTGAATGGCGAGCTCATTTCCGATTTGCTGAATGTTCGTTGGTTCCAGCCGCATGGGTTTGCCGATCTTACCACGATGTCGATCTTGAGAGCAATTCTCGGGCAAAGGTGGATCGGCCGCTCCGCGGGCGATGTTAAATCAGGCGCCGCGGGCGCACTATTCTTAGCATCGAGCAAGCGACTGCTCGATCCACCTATTCGCGCTTTGGCTTCGAGCGTTCTCCGAAAATCGCGGTGCCAACCCGCACCAGCGTCGCGCCTTCTTCCACCGCAACCGCGAAATCCTGGGTCATTCCCATGGATAGCTGGGCAAGATCGACGTGAAACTCCGTTTGCAATCGATCGCGCAGCTCGCGCAACTGAACAAAATATTTTCGAGACGATTCAGCTTCTTCCGCCAACGGCGGGATTGTCATCAGACCCAGGATCGACAATCGTGGCAGCGCGAGGAGCGATTCCATTTCCGCGCGAAGTTTATCAGGCCCAAAACCAAACTTGCTCCCCTCGCCTGCTACATTGACCTCGAGAAGGACTCGTGGATGCAAACCGTCTTCTTCGGCGATGCGGTTGATGTCCTCTGCGAGCGCGAGTGAATCGACGCTGTGAATCAGTTCAAACAACGGCAACGCGTGGCGGATTTTATTTTTTTGAAGATGCCCAACGAAATGCCAGCGGAAGTTCGATGGTAGCTCCGGAATTTTGACGCGCGCTTCCTGCACCCGACTTTCGCCGAACAAAGTCTGACCGGCTTCAATCGCCTCGCGAACTTTCTCAGCCGGGTGGGTCTTCGTAATCGCGGCGAGCTCTATTTCGTCAGCTACGCGACCAGCCTTCGCCGCCGCCTGCGCGATTTGCTCGCGCACGCGCTCAAGATTCTCGGCGATCGAAGCCATGCAGAATTGTAGGGCAGGCGCTCCGCCTGCCAAATCGAAACGGCAAGCAATGGCTTGCCCTAGAACATCGCGCGAATTACGGCGCGGTCTCGGACACTTGCTTCAATCTTCTTCGCCGAAACTCCATCGCCCAAAGTGCGGCGATGGTGAGAATGTCGCTTGTTACGTGCGTGGCGCGCACGCTCCCGTAAGTTGCCGGCGTGAGTGTCGGCTCGATCAGATCGCGAATCGGTTTCGAAGTGGGCGCTGTTGATCCAGCCGAATCGAATTGTTTGATTGCCTGGATTGTTGCGAATCGTTGCGCAGTTGTATCGTACATCGCGTCGAGATTCTTGTAGGCGAACAACGCGAAAAGAATCGATACGATCGCGGTCGTGATCGCGGCCGGCTGTTTGCGAAGTGAAGAGAATGCCAGCAGTCCGCCGACAATGAGAACGTACAGGTTCCAGTAGGATTGCATTGCAGTCGAGCGCTCGAAGTAAAGCTGAATAAGGTCGTTATAATTCATAAGGCGAGGACTGATTATTAAGTTCTGACTCTTTCGGAGGCGAGGAGAAATCTGGGTCGCGGAAAATCAAGAAGCAGAATGCGGCAAGAACGAATCCGCCAGCGATGTCGATCAAGTGATGTTGATAAGTGAGAACCGGCGAGACTGCGATTAGCGCGAACCAGGCAATGATTCCGGCGCGAACGAAACCGCGCGTGTGACGCAAATAAACGTCGGCAAGGATCACCATCAGCGCCGCGTGGAGCGACGGCAAAAGATTGTAAGGCGCATCCATTCCGCGAAACCAATCGAAGATTGCGCCGAGCCGTCCATCGGCATGCGGTCGCGGGAAAGCGAAGCGCAACGGAAAAAGCAGGAAACAAACTCCGCTCACCACGATCGCGAACATCACGCGCCGCGAGAAAATTCGCAGCGCCCGCTCGCTTCGACAAAGAAAAGGCGCGGCGACGAAAAACAGATCGATCGACATGTAAGGCAGGATCATGAAAGGCACGAATGGAATGCTGCGTTCCCATTCGAAGTAAAATGTGCCGACTCCAGCGCGGCGGGCGGTGATCCAATTGCAACCGCTGTAAACAATTAGAAATAAGATCGACAGTCCGGCCGAGACCAAGAGCGCTTTGATGGTGGCTCGCGCAGTCCCTTGCGCGATGCTATCCAGATCGCGCTTCGCGCGCATTGACTCAACATCGCCCGCGGAGCGGCCGATCCACCTTGCGCGCGACTGAAACGGTGAACATTCCCCACTGGTCAATCTCCATCTCGATCTTTTCGAATCCGGCGACGCGCACGAGTTCGTCCATCTCCGCCGTGGTGCGACGCCGCATGATCCAGCGCTCGCCTTCGCGATTGCGCAGCACCTGCGCGATGAATTTAAGCTGCGGGTGCCACGGTTGATTCGTGTAAATGAGATAGCCGCCGGGTTCGATCCCATCGGCCAGCCCGCGCAACGAATTCAACACCGGTTCGTTTGCCGGAAACAATTCGTAAAGACCGGAGACGATCCCGATCGTTGGCCGCGGTCGGATTACACCGATCGCCGAGCGATCGAACGCGTCGCCGTGCGTTGCCACGATTTGACCATTGAGGTTAAATTCGTCCGCAAGAGCACGAGCGGCGTCGACATTTTCCCGTTTGCAGTCGCATAGCGTCGCAGCAATTGAAATTTCCGGCATCGCTCGAATCGTCTCAATCACATAACGGCCAGCGCCGGCGGCGACATCAAGAATCCGGACGGGGCGATTTTCTCCATGCGCTTTGTGAATGACATCGCGAAGGGCTTTTTCCAGATTGGCTTTGCGTTGGCGAATGCCGCGCCAGCCAATGCTGTTCAGATACGACTTGTCGATGAAACGACCGAGAGGCGTCGCGCCGCGCGGTTCGTTTTTGTAAATATAATCGAGCGAAAGGCCGGAATCGAAACCATTCCGCCAGCCGATCTCGATACCGCGACTTAATCGACCCGCAGCTCTTAATCCGGCACGCGCGATGCCGAACCCAATGCTGCCGTTATTCTTCAGGCGCTTGTATTCGTTCCAGGTATGACCGCTCTTGTCAGCGTTCATGAATGAAGGAGCGGTTTTCGGTTTCGCGAAGCAATCCAAAGCGAATTCGCGGACAAGATCGACAACTTCGCGTCGCTCGTTCTCGTGAAAGATTGCGTGATGGGCGCCGGGAAAAATGTGAATTCGTTTCACCGCCGACGACAGCGCGTCAAAAAATTTGCGCTGCGCTTTGAGACCAACGACCCAATCCTTGCCCGCGCCAATCATCAAAGTCGGCGTGTGAATTGCGCCGGCGTCGGCGAGTAATCGTTTCGCGGTGTCGTGAAGATCGAGAAGCACGTTGACCGCGATCTGCCGAAAGATGAGCGGATCGCAATTGTAACGCATTGCTTTTTCGCGATCGTGGGTAAGCATTTTCGCTTTTACGTAGCTTTTCACGAATCGCGGCCGAAACAGTCTCAGCGCCGGAATCGCGAACGGGAGATAGAGCTTCACATGAAACGCCGCCGTCGCGAGAATCATCGCACGAATCGGCGGTGCGTAATCGTGCACCCACGCGGTCACTGTGACGGCAGCAAGGCTGTGCGCGAGCACGATCAAGTTTTCGATCGGGATGTTGTGCCGCTGCGAAATGTGGCGCGCAAAAGCATCTACATCTTTAATCACGTCGTGGAGGCTCTTTGCCGCCCCGCGTTCTCCCGACGATCGCCCGTGACCGCGCGCGTCCCAGGCAAAAATCGCAATC
>WNFX01023807.1_pt1 | contig 10466 bp, 7 predicted proteins | sample 5400111 | NCBI WGS metagenome assembly WNFX01 (sample SAMN13153363, study PRJNA577476) | soil metagenome | isolation source: 40 cm soil or saprolite under grassland replicate 1 | place: USA:California | collected 2016-06-15 | reverse complement strand
GTCGGATCGTCGGCATCACGTATCGACAGCTGGACTACTGGGCTCGAACCGAGCTCGTCACCCCCTCGATCCGCGACGCAACGGGAAGCGGGTCGCAACGCCTCTACTCGTTCGAGGACCTCGTCGCCCTCAGGGTGATCAAGAACCTCCTGGATACCGGGGTCTCGCTCCAGCGGGTACGGACGGCGGTGGAGCATCTCAGCGCGATGGAACGGCCGGTCGCGGCCGTGACCCTGATATCGGATGGCAGGGGCGTGTACGAGGCGGATTCGCCGGAGGCGGTCGTCGACCTCCTCCGGCAGGGTCAGGGGGTATTCGCGATCGCGTTGGATCGGGTATGGGAGGACGTCGAGAACGCCCTGACGAAGGCGAAGCGTGGCTCCGGGAAGCGACGGGCCGCAGCAGGAGGGCCGTGAGCGCCGAGCCGCTCGCAACATCCCTGCTGAAGAGCGACACCGTTCGGTTCGCGCACGCATCCGAGCGCCAGTTCGCGCGTCTGCTCGATTTCTACCAGCTCGCATGGGAGTACGAGCCGACGTCGTTCGACATCGGGTGGGATCGTGACGGCAACGTCGTGCAGCGGTTCACGCCCGACTTCTACCTCGTCGAGTTCGGCCTCTACATCGAGATCACCACGCTGAACCAGAAGCTGGTGACGAAGAAGAACCGGAAGGTGCGTCGCCTCCGCGAGCGCTACCCGGAGATCCGATGCAAGGTCTTTTACCAGCGCGACTACCTCTCGTTGGTGACCAAGTACGGACTCGAGGATGCCTCGGGCTGAGGGGCGGCGACCGGAGCCACCGACCGTACACTCGTGGCGTGAGGTTCGCACCCCACACCGACGACGACGTTCGCGAGATGCTCGCGGCGGTCGGCGTTCCCTCGATCGACGACCTCTTCTCGCAGATCCCCGAAGACCTCCGCCTTCGACGCCCGTTGGAGCTTCCTCGCGGGGTATCGGAGCAGGAGATCCTGGCCGATCTCGCGGCCCTTGCTCGTCGCGACCGGTCCGGGGATGACCTGGTCTGTTTCGCGGGACGCGGCGCCTACGACCACTTCGTCCCGAGCGTCGTCTGGGCGCTCGCCGGTCGGTCCGAGCTCTACACCTCGTACACGCCCTACCAACCGGAGCTGTCCCAAGGTGTCTTGCAGGCGCTCTTCGAGTTCCAATCGATGGTGTGCGAGCTCACGGCGCTCGACGTTTCCAACGCATCGCTGTACGACGGTGCGACCGCTCTCGTCGAGGCCGTCAACATGGCTCGTGCCGGCGGGCGATCGCGCGTCCTCGTATCCGCCGGCGTGGACCCGCGCTACGTCGAGACGCTCCGCACGTACGGACGTGGCTCCGGCTACGTCCCCGAGGTGATCGACGCTCGCGAAGGCCTCAGCGGCCCGCCGCTCGAGATCGACCTCGACGTCGCCGCGGTCGTGATCCAGCACCCCAACGTCTTCGGCCTCCTGGAAGACGTGATGGCGTTCGGGACACCGGCTCGCGCCGCAGGGGCGATGGTCATCCAGGTCTTCGATCCAACGTCCCTGGGGATCTTGGCGCCGCCGGGCGATCTCGGAGCGGACATCGCCGTCGCCGAGGGGCAACCGTTCGGGAATCACCTCAACTACGGTGGGCCGTACCTCGGGATGCTCGCCGCGAAGATGGAGCACGTTCGGAAGATGCCCGGCCGGATCGTTGGTGCGACGGTCGACGTCGACGGCCGATCCGGCTACGTCCTCACGCTCCAAGCCCGCGAGCAGCACATCCGCCGGGAGAAGGCGACATCGAACATCTGCACGAACCAGACCCTGATGGCACTCGCCGCGACCGTCCACATGGCCTGGCTCGGACCGCGAGGGCTCGCCGAGCTCGGTCGTCAGTGCGCCGCGAAGGCCGGCTACGCGTTCGCCTCGCTGACCGGACTTCCGACGGTGGAGGCCGCCTTCCCGGACACCTCCTTCTTCAAGGAGTTCGCGGTGCGACTGCCGAGACCGGCCGTCGAGATCCGCGATGCGCTGATCGATCGCGGGTTCCTCGCGGGCGTGCCCGCACCGTGGGTGGACGACCGGACCCTGATCGTGGCCGTCACCGAACGCCGGACGCGGCCGGAGATCGACGCGCTGGCCGCTGCGATGGGGGAGGTCCTGGGCTCGTGAGCCTGGGGGCGCCGGTACGGCGTCAGGGGCCGCCGGGTGAGGGGACCGTTCGGGATCTCACGCAGCCCGGGCGCACGGCATGGAGCTTCCCCGACCTGGACGTCGAGCCGACCGAGATCCCCGAGGCCCATAGGCGCCGCGAGCCCCCTGAGCTGCCGGAGGTCGCCGAACGCGATCTGGTGCGGCACTACACACGCCTGTCGCAGATGAACTACGGCGTCGACACCGGGATCTATCCCCTCGGCTCCTGCTCGATGAAATACAACCCGAAACTTGCCGAGGTGGCCGCCGCGGCGCCGGGCTTCGCGGGGCTCCACCCGCTGCAGCCGGACGGCACGGCGCAGGGGGCCCTCGAGATGCTCTGGCGGCTCGAGGCCGCCTTGTGCGAGATCACGGGGATGACGCGAGCGACCCTGCAACCTCCGGCGGGCGCGTGCGGCGAGCTCACGGGTCTGCTCATCATGCGGGCCCATCACACCGAGCTCGGGAACCCACGCGGCACGGTCTTGATCCCCGACTCGGCCCACGGCACCAACCCCGCGAGCGCTCGGCTCGGTGGGTACCGGGCGGTCCCCGTGCCCTCGACCGCACGGGGGCTCGTCGACGTGGAGGCCCTCGCCGGCCTCGTGAACGATGACGTCGCCGGCCTGATGCTGACGAACCCGAACACGCTCGGCCTGTTCGAAGAGGACATCGCCCGGATCACGGCGATCGTCCACGACGTCGGTGGTCTCGTGTACTACGACGGCGCGAACCTCAACGCGATCATGGGCCGCAGTCGACCGGGGGACATGGGTTTCGACATCGTGCACATCAACACCCACAAGACGTTCGCGACGCCGCATGGCGGCGGCGGCCCCGGCGCAGGACCCGTGGGGGTCGTCGAGCACCTGGTGCCGTATCTCCCCGTGCCTCGCGTCGAGCGCGATCCGGACGGGAGCTTCCAGATGTCCGAAGACGCGCCGCGCTCGATCGGACGGATGCACGGCTTCCACGGCAACTTCGGGGTCCTCGTCCGCGCGTACGCCTACGTGTTCTTCCACGGGTCCGACGGGCTCCAGGAGGTGAGCGAGCTGGCCGTCCTGAACGCCAACTACCTCGCGTCGTCGATCGAGGAGGACTTCCCGCTCGCCTACCCCGGTTCGCGTCCGATGCACGAGTTCGTCGCGACGGCCGCCGGCCTCGAACGGGACGCGGGCGTCCGCGCGATGGATGTCGCGAAGCGCGTGAGACCGAATCGAAGGAGAGCCTGGACGGTTTCGGGGCGGCGTTGCGGCGGGCCGCCGCCGAGGCCCGGTCCGACCCGCACCTGCTGCATGAGGCTCCCGTCACCACCCCCGTCCGGCGGCTGGACGAGGCGCGCGCGGCGCGCCACCTCCGGCTGACCTGGCGGACAGGGGGGTCCGGGAGCGACTGAGGGGCCGGGCGGCTCTGCCGCCCGGCCCCTCAGGGTTCACCCAACCTCCGGAGGTTATGCCTCCCGGCGCCTCCGTCCGAGCACGATCCCCAGCAGGCCGAGTGCGAGGAGCACGCCCGCGATCAGGCCGAGCCGCGCCGCGTCGGAGCCGGTGAAGGCCGTCGGCGGTGTCGGAGGCGGCGGCGGGTTCTTGCCCGCGACGATCGTCACGAAGGCACCGTCGTCGTCGGAGACCTTCGTTCCGAGCACGTCCGTCCCCGTGGCTGTTCCGACGTTCGTCACGACCGGGTTCCCGGCCGGCAGGACGAAGTCCTTCGTGAGGGTGACGGACTGGCCGGGCTCCAGCTTGGCGATGTCGCCGATGTGCCCGATCACGTCGTCGTCGACGCTCACGTTGAACAGGGTCGTGTCTCCGGTGTTCGTGACCACGTACGTGTAGGTCACGGTGTCGCCCGGATTACCGCTCACCGGGTTGACGGTCTTGACGATGGTGATCGCCGGGCAGATCACCGTCAGGGACGCGCTGGCCTGGTCGTTGGCCGTGAACCCGGCGGTGCCCGGCTCGTTGAGCGCGGCCACGATCGCCGTGTTGTTTACTACACCGCAGCTCGTGCCGTCGGTCGGCGAGGTGATGTGCACGGTGTGCGAGGCACCCTCGGCGAGGCTGCCGAAGTCACACGTGAGGACGCCGGCGTCGATGGAGCACGGCGGCTGTGCGCCCGGCGCCTGTCCGTCGATCAGATCGATCGACCACTGGAGGCCGCCGTTCGTCGGCAGCGTGTCGGTGAGGGAAACCCCCGCTGCCGTTCCCGGCCCGTTGTTCCCAACGGTGATCAGGAACCCGATCGCGTCGCCACCTTCCACGAGCGGTGCGTCGGCCGTCTTGGTGACGAACACGTCCGGGCAGTCGACCGTGATCGTGGCGCTGGCGGTGTCGCCACCGTCGTTCGTGGTTGTGACGCCCGCCGTGTTGTCCACGACTCCGCAGCTCGCGGCCGTCGTGGACGAGATGATGTGCACGGACCTGCTCTCGTTGGAGCCGAGGTCACCGAAGTCGCAGGTGAGCACGCCGCTCGTGATCGAGCAGCCCGCGTCGCTGTTCGCAGCATCGATCGACCAATCGAGCCCGCCGTTGGTCGGCAGCGTGTCCGTGACCGTCACCCCATGGGCCGTTCCTGCGCCGTTGTTGGTGACCTCGATCGTGAATCCGATGCCGTCGCCGGCGGTCACGGTGCCCTGGTCTGCGGTCTTCGTGATCACCAGCGCGGGGCAGTTCACGGTGATGGTCGCCGTTGACGAGTTGTCGCCGACGTTCTCGACCGATTCGTTCGAGGCCGCCACCACGGCGGTGTTCGTGAGCGTGCCGCAGTCGGCGGCGTCGGTCGCGCCCGTGACGTGCACGGTGCGCGTCGCACCGTCGGTGAGGTCACCGAAGTCGCAGGTCAGGACGCCGGCCGCGATCGAGCAGTCCGCGGAGTCTTCGCTCCAGACGATCCCGCTCGGCAGCGTGTCCGTGAGGGTCACGCCGTGCGCCGTGCCGGGACCCTCGTTGGTCACGACGATCGTGAACGCCGCCGTGTCGCCGGCGTCGATCGTGCCCTTGTCGGCCGTCTTGAGGACCGTGACGTTGGGGCAGTTGACCGTGATCGACGCGCTGGCCGAGTCCGAACCGTCGTTCGTCGTCGTCACGTTCGCCGTGTTGTCGACCGAGCCACAGGTAGCGGCCGTCGTGGGCGAGGTGACGTGCACGTGCTTGCTCGCCCCCGTGGCGAGGCGACCAGTTCAGACCCGGGTCGGACGGCAAGGTATCGGTGACCGTCACGCCGGACGCGGTACCCGCTCCACTGTTGGACGCCGTGATCGTGAACCCGATCGGGTCACCCGCGGTCACGGTCGCGTCATCCGGAGTCTTCGTGATGTGGATCGTGGGGCAGTTCACCGTGATCGTCGCCGTCGAGGTGTTGTCGGTCTGGTCCGACCCCTCGTTGTCGGCCGCCACGGTTGCGGTGTTCGTCAAGGGTCCGCAATCCGCCGCGTCGGTCGCCCCGGAGACGTGGATCGTCTCGTATGCGCCCGCGTCCAGGGTGGCGAACGTACAGCTCAGGGTCCCGGATGAGATGGAGCACCCCGTGACGGCCGGGCTGATCGACCATGCGACGCCCGCCGGCAGCGGGTCGTTGAGCGTGACGTTGTTGGCCACACCTGGACCGTCGTTCGTCACGACGATCGTGAACGCGGCCGTGTCGCCTGCGTTGATCGTCCCTTGATCCGCGGTCTTGAGGACGGAGATGTTCGGTGTCGGTGCGGCGATCGCGCTGGGCTGGATGCTGCGGTCCTGGTTCTTGTTGGAGCTGTTGTCCAGCTGCTGGGTCCGCATGTGCCACGGCGCGCCGCTGATCGTGGCGGCGCCGTTGGCGGCACCGCCGTTGGACTCGTTCCAGTACGCCGACTGTGCGATGTGCGCTCCCCACAGGAAGAAGGCCCAGTCGCTCGTGGTCGTGAACGTCAACGTCATGTCGCCCTTGCCGGATGCGTGCGCAGGAGCGGTGATGCTGTTGACCGTTCCGCCGTACATCGTCAGGTTCCGGCTGACCGCGGCGAAGGCTATCGCACCGTTGACCGTGAGCCCGGGGCTCACGGCCGGCGTGAAGGAGTCGCCCGGGAACGCGTGGATGTCGGCCGAGCCGAGGCTGTTGGGGCATTGCGAGGACGCGCCCCCCGAGTTGGGGTCCGCACACTTGTTCGGGTTCTCGGTGACGTTCCAGGTCGCGAGGAAGTCGTACGCCTCGCTGCCACCCGTCAGGAAGTCGTAGTTGAGGTGGATCGTGTGTTGCCCTGCCGCGAGACCCTCGATCGCCAGACGGAAGGGGACCACGTCGCCCTCGCCGTACGTCGAGTTGTTCCCGTTGAGGTCACCGTTCTGCCATCCCTGGCCCGGCTGGTTGGCGAACTGGTCGAGGTTGACCCCGAGCGAGCCCGCTGCTGTCGTGGTGAGGGCTGGGGCCGTGGACCCCGACGTCGAACCCTTGGCGGTGGAACCGCTCCCGGCCTTCGACTGCCCCATCGTGAGCGACAGACCGCCCGCCCATGCGGTCAGCCCCGCCTGGCCGAACGCGACAGAGAACAGGAGCAACAAACAGAACAACGACGTGAAGGCGCCCCGGCGGGCGCTTCGCGTTCGACCGGTTCTTGACCGAGTACCCATCTCTCCGAACCCCCAGCTTTCGTGACCGCTTCGTATGGCCGATCTGCCCGATATACCCGTGGGGCCGGTGGCGGACACCCATCGGTCCTACCGCAGTCCCCAGACAGAAGCTACGCCTCCTCTTCGGGGGATGCCATTGGACGAAAGCCTTGACCCCCCGCCCTCCAGGAGACGTAGTCCTTTCGGCGATGCGGACCCGAAGTGTGGAGGAAGCCGTCTGGTCTGCCAAACCCGCAGGTCGGCAGCCCCACAGCCAGAGATCGACGATCTCGGTCTGGGGTTGGTTCCGTCACAAGGGGGGAGGGGCGCGGGTCGGCTCACCGGCCGACAGGGTGTTTCCGTTCGCGGAACCCCACCCGAAGCGCAACGCCGCCGATCGACAGGAGCGCGAGCGCAGCAACCGCGGCACCTCCGACCTCGGAACCGGTGAACGCCGTCCCGCCGCCGCGCCCCGATCCGCCGCGCGTCGCGAGCACCGTCACGCTCGTCGTCGCTCGGGCGGAGACCTGAGACCCCGACAGGTCCGACCCTGAGGCGGTCGCCGTCTCGGTGAGGGTCGTGGGAGCCCCCGAGAGCGTTTCGCTCGAGGTGAGCCGGACGACGTGGCCCGGCCCAAGAGCATCGATGTGGCCGACGAGGCCACGACGCCCGTGATCGACACTGATCCCGTGGATCACGCTGTCGCCCGTGTTCGTGACCACGAAGGCGAAGGTCAGCGTGTCACCCGGGCCTCCGGACCTAGCGGATGCCTCGACCACCATCGAGAGGTCTGGGTGGATCACGCGGAGCCTAGCCGCAGCCGCGTCGCGGATCAACCGATCGCTCGGCGTCCGGGCCGTGACGTGGGCCACGCTCGCCACCCGATCGGGGCCGCGGGCGCCGATCGTTCGCGCGCAGGTGACCGGCCAGTGGTGGCCGGGTGGGAGGGGCCCCGGGTGCCGGCGATCGGAGACAACGCATCCGATCCCTCGGAACGCGAGGTCGTGCAGGGGGACCTCGCCGTCGTTCGTGACCGTGAAGATGGAGCGAACGTCGTCGGCGACCCGCGCGAACCGAGGACCGCCGCCACGCACCTCGATCGACGGCTCACACAGGACGCGATCCACGTGCGAGGCTGAATCGTTCGCCCGGGCCGCCACGGACTCGTCGCTCGCCGAGACGGTGGCGCGGTTGTGTATCGGTCCGCACGGTCGATCGGCGTCGACCCGGATATCGATCGTTACCATCGCGCTGGAGCCGGCATCCAGAGCCGCTCGGACGCAGACGATCGTGAACGTCGATCCTTCCTGCGTCGAGCCGACGGCCGAACAGGCCCCTCCGTCCATCTTCGGCAGGAGGTTGATGGGTTCCACACCGGACGGCAGCCTGTCCGTGACGGTCACGTGATGGGCGGCGGCCGCGCCCGTGTTCGCCACCGTCAAGGAGTACCTGACCTCGTCGCCTCTCCGGACGGGTCCCTCAGCATCGGACGTGGCATCGAGCACGAGGTCAGGCGTGGCCGCGAGGCACCCGACCGAAGCGGCAGCGGCGGTCGTGTCGTCGCCGCGAGCGACCGGCGGCTCGTCCGAGGCGCTGATCGTGGCGCTGGTCCGGAGCTCGCCGCACGTGCCGTCCTCGACGTGCAGCGCGAGCGCGATCCGCACGTGGCCGCCGGGCGCGAGGTCGCCGACCGGGCACCGGAGCGTCGATCCCACCAGGCACGACGGGGGAGGGGAGACCGACGTCACTCCTTGCGGCAACGAGCTCGAAACGACGACGTCGTGTGCAATCGCGGCACCGTCGTTCGATCCGACGAGGATCCACGTCAACGAGGTGCCCGGCTCGAGCGGGCCGGCGCGCCCGCGCGAAAGCGAGACGGTGACGTCGGGAGCACCGACGAGGGCTCCGGCGACCGACGTCGTCAAGGCGAGGCCGACGAACATGGCGCCGAGCGCCGCCGCGGCGCTGCCGATCCGAGGGGACTTCGCGTGCAGTATCAAGGATCCTCAGCCCTCCGCACCTGCATGGAATCGTGACCACCATCCGCGTCACGACGATCGGGGTGCACCGCTCGTCCGGCGAACGCGGCCCAAACACCTCGGCTCACGGCCCGAACCCTTGCGCAGCCTCACATCTTCGCGGCCTCAAACCTTCGCAGGGGAGTCACCCCCATGCAACGACCCGATGCCGGTACGCCGGCAGCGTCCTGTCCGCCGAGGGGGGACCCGTCTTCGAGCTAGTTGACATAATGTCCATTATCGGCGTTGAGTCTGTCCCGCCCGGTTCACGCCGCCGGACCACGCCCGAACCGCATCGAGAAGCCCCACCGGGTCACCCTCCAGAGCGCCTCGACGACGATCGCCCGAGAGATCTTCGATTCTCCGTGTTCACGTTCCCGAAACGTGATGGGAACCTCTCCCACGTCGAAGCCCGCCCGGTCGGCATGCATCACGAGCTCGATCTGGAAAACGTATCCGGAGCTCGCGAACGGTGTTCGCAAGAGCTCCTCCACCAGCTCCCGGCGGTAGACGCGGTACCCGCTGGTCGCATCGTGGATCGGAAGCCCCAGCATGAACCTCGCGTACGTGTTCGCTCCCCTCGACAACGCCACACGGGCTCGGCTCCAGTTGGTGACCGAGCCCCCGGGCACGTAGCGGCTCCCGACGGTGAGGTCGTGGTGCCGGGCCGCATCGAGCAGGCGGGACAGCTCCGAGGGGTCGTGGGAAAGGTCCGAGTCCATCTCGACCGCCAGGTTGTAACCCTCGCGGAGCGCGGTCGTGAACCCCTCGGCGTACGCACTGGCCAGGCCGGATCTCGGGGGACGCTCCAGCAACCGGACCCGGTCGTCGCGAGCGGCGATCGGCCGCACGAGCTCTGCGGTCCCATCGGGTGAGGAATCGTCCACGACGATCACGTCGGGGTGCTCGGGTCGTTCGAGCACCCCCATGATCACCCGCTCGATCGTGTCGCGTTCGTTGAACGTCGGCAGCACGACCAGGACCCGCGGTGAGGCCGGAAGCGGCGCGATTGGCGCGTGGGGGTGCGAGCGGCGACGTGGCGCCAGGAACAGGATCCCGACCAGGATGAGCGCCAGGATCGGAAGCCAGTCCCCCCACCGGACGTACCCCGTCGTTGCGGTGGATGTCCGGATCGCAGCCCGAAGGATGCCGGGTTGGAACAGCCCCGTGCTGGCGAGCACGCGGCCGTGGGTGTCGATGAAGGCGGAGACCCCCGAGACCGCCGCATCGACCACCCACCTGCCGGTCTCGACAGCCCGCATCCGGCTCATCTGCAGGTGCTGGTCCGACGCGGCCGTGAAGCCGTAGGAGGCGTTGTTCACCGGGACGACGAGGAACGTGGCTCCGTCCCGCACGAACGCACGGGGCAGCGCGGGGAACGAGTTCTCGTAACAGATCGGCGTGCCGAACGGCGGGAGCCCCGGAACGTGCACCGTATGTACCGAGGTTCCCGGGGTCCGGTCCACAGGGATCTGCCGGGTGGCGCTGATCCAATCGATCCGCGAGCGCCAGGGGACGTACTCGCCGAACGGGACCAGGTGGACCTTGTCGTACCGGTCGACGCGCGATCCGTCACCGTCGAGAACGAGCTCCGAGGTTCGCTGGAGTCCTCCGGGGTCGTTCATGACCGCCCCGATCGCGGTGGGAGCACCGATCTCCGCGACGACACGGTGCACGGCGGCCATCGTCTCCGGATCGC
>WNFX01007191.1_pt1 | contig 10467 bp, 7 predicted proteins | sample 5400111 | NCBI WGS metagenome assembly WNFX01 (sample SAMN13153363, study PRJNA577476) | soil metagenome | isolation source: 40 cm soil or saprolite under grassland replicate 1 | place: USA:California | collected 2016-06-15 | reverse complement strand
GACGGCGGCCACCGCGAGGGGCAGCGCCGGATGCAGGGCGAAGATCAGGTACGGAGCAGCGAGAAGCAGGCGCAGCGGGGCGCCGAGCCGCTCCCGCCACCAATGAGGAATGAACCGGCCGGTCAGGGTGTCCCCGGCCAGCATTCCGAGTGCGGCGAAGGCGAACAGGAGCCCCGCGTGCCGGGGGGCGTAGGGGACGAACAGGGACTCGCAGCCGACGATCAGCCCATTGGGTACCCACAGAGCGAGATAGACATAGCGGCGGGGTGCGTAAGACCACAGCCGCGCGTTGTTCCGCCACGTCTCGGCGATCGACGGCCGTCCGGCAGCACGCGGTGGTCGGCGGCTGAGGCCGAATCGGGCGACGGCCGCGGCGGCGAGGTACAGGCCGGCGCCGGCGAGCAGCGTGCCGCGCGGTGACAGGATGGTGACCAGGACGCCGCCGACTACGAACCCGCAGATCTGCATGGTCCCGACGGACATGTTGAGCACGGAACGGCCGAGCAGGTAACCCTCCCCTGGGAGGATCTCGTTGAGGAGTCCGTAGCGCACTCCGCCGCCCAGCGAGGTGATCGTGCCGAGGCTCAGAAGGATGGCGAAGATCGCCCACACGGGCAGGCCCGGGATGGCTTGCGCGGCGGTGCCGAGGCCGACGACCAGCGCCAGGCTTGTCATCGCGGCGCGCGGCGGCAGCCGGTCGGCCGCCGAAAGCAGCGCTGTCGCGCCGATCATCTGGGCGAGTGACGGGCCGAACATGCCGAGGGCGGACAGCAGTGGCGAGCGAGTCTGCGCATAGATCAGCGTCCCCAGCGCCAGCCCGGTCAACGTCGAGGCTGCGACCTGCACCGAGGACGTCAGGAAGAGCGGCGTGAACTCCGGTGCCCGGAAGAGTTCGCGATAGGTGCGCATGGCCGGAGTCTCAGTGGCCACGCCGCGGGGGCGTTACTGTTTCGCGGGGAGGCGAAACAATGGGCTGGTGGCAGGTCAACGCGGATACGCTGGCGGGGAGCCGGTTCGTGCTCTCCCCGCTGGCCGAGGCCACCGCGAGCCTGATCGCCCTGGAACGGGGAGCGGCCGCTACCTGCCCGTCTGCGCCGATCCGATCTGCCGAAACGTGCCGCGGACCTGCTGGAGTGGGTGTGGACGGAGACGGTGCTGCCCTACTATCCGCGGCGTCGGCGGATCATCGAGGCCGACGTGGTCGCGCGGACGGGAACCTTGAGCCAAGGCGGCTGGGCGGCGGCGTTGGCCGATATGCGCCCTGATATGCGCTGGCTGGGGGAGAGCCGTCTACAGATCAACGCTCATGACTATCCGCCGCGAGAGATCTCTGGGGCGCAGTTGCTGTTCGTCCCGGTCACCCCGCGCCAAGGTTGGGTCTCATGGGACGCCCCGCACCGGTATGCCGTGATCTACCCATGCTCGGGCGTGCTGGCCGATGCGGACCGGGCGCCGGTACCCGAGACGCTAGGCGCGTTGCTCGGGCCCGCGCGGGCGGGCGTCCTCGTCCTCCTCGACACTCCGAAGAGCACCACCCAGCTTGTGGCGCTGACCGGCCAAGGGCTGGGATCGGTGGGCCGGCACCTCAAGGTTCTGCTCGACGCCCGCCTGGTGCGGCGTCGCCGTGCCAGGCGGTCGGTGCTCTATTACCGAACGGCAGCCGGCGAGGTCCTGGTGGAGGCCCAGCGGAGCAGATAAGGGAGCGCGCCGCGTGCCTGGCAGACCCGACCGCGGGAACCGGCTGACTCGCGGCGGACAGGTCAGCGGGTGGTGTGCGCCAGCAGGCGCGCGGGATTGCTGGGTCAGCCGATGGCGGTCCGGCAAACCGGCACCCCGAGCCGCTGCCAATTCCAGACTGGTGCCAGGCCAGGCTCAGCGCCCAGGATGGCGACAAGCAGCCGGAGCTGATCCTCGGGGAGCGGCAGTAGTTTTACGTCCGCTGGCGGCACGAAGCGACGAGGCGGCACCCCGCCCGGCTGATCCGACTCGCCCGAGAACGCCTTGAGCAAGTCGGTGGCGGTGCGAATGCCGACCCGCCGCAGCTTCACCCGCGCTTGGGCTCCTGACTCTGCTCCCGGCTCGACTGCCGTGTCAGCACCGGCCGCACGTTGCTCCCGTTGCCGTACCTGGTTCAGCTCGGCACGGTCCGTCCTCTCCAGGTGGATCAAGAGGAACGCCTGGTCAATCCAGTCCACCAGGCGTCCGGCGGGGACTCGGGTGTGCAGGATGACGTCCACCAGGTTCATGGTGGTGAGGTTCTGCATATCCTCAACGCCTTCCTCGGTAAGGCGTGCTTCGTACCAGAGATTGAATCCGTCGAGTTGGTCGAGGGGGTATTCCGAGGTGACCGGCGGAACGAATCGGCGCAGCACCTTCGAGGTCACTCGTTGCAGCGCCTGCAGGCCGACGAGGGGAAAGAATCCGATGATGAATGCGGTCGCCAACTCGGCGTGGTCGCTGACCGGGGAGGCACCGCCGATCACCTGGTGCAGGACGGCGACGATCAGCAAGACCAGGATGATCCGGAAAACCGAGCTGGCGTAGGCGCTCGGGCGCAGGTCGCTTTGGAAGAAGCGGCGGATCAGCATGCCGGTCACGAAGGCGTACGAGCCGAGGAACCCGTACTTCAGCACATCCCACGCACCAGAGGGAGCGGTGAAGAATCGGGTGTCCCAGAGCACCGCGGCCCAGCCGACGGCGAACACCGCCGTCGCCAGGAACACTGGAAACAGCGACTCGCTGCTGACCACGTAATCCTGGTTCGACGTGCCGTCCCGGTCGCCCGGTGTCCCGGCGAGGCGCTCATTCATCGCGGCGGCGGGAATCTGGCGTCCGTAGTAGGCCTCAAACTTCTGCTGGTAGATGTTGTCGGCCGGCCGCGGCTGGAGATCCTGGTTCTTTTCCCACTGAGCGTGAAACTCCGAGTTCACCGGGGGCTCCGGCAGGTGCCACGGCCTGTCCCAGCCCAGTCGATGCAGGTTGAGGACGTATTCATTCCACAGCGCCTTTGCCCGCATGCCGAGGAACCGCACATAAAGCCACCCAGGCAAGAACGACAGGCACCACAGGGTGAACAGCTTTAGCGCCCCGCCCCCCCACATCTGCGGGTCCGGCCAGTGTTGGTTGGCCACGAGTCCAGCCGCGACGATGGTGACCGTCGCGGCGGCCGCAATCAGGATATTCATCCACGCCGCGACCGCCTTGCGGCGTAGCCACGTCCGAGCATTGTCGCCACCCAGGGGACGAACAACCTTGCCCAACAGGCCTGGCGATGACGAGGCACCAAGATCGATCCCCTGGCCGGCACCGAGCCTGACATGATTTGGCGTCACTGCGCTCATTCCGTACCCCCATCCCTTGGCCGGCCCTCTTCCCGGCCCACTACTAACGTGGTGGCGAGCGCACGCCAGATACATCGTCTTGAGTACCGGCTGAATGCCAGCCGGTTTATCCCGCGCCGAAGCAGACGAAGCCGGTCGCGTGCGGTGCGGCATGGGCGAGCGCCGCCGCTGGGAGCCGCCCGGCTGCGAGTGCCCGGTGGTAGCCGATCATGACGTCCGCCGCGGCATCGTCGGCCACCCTGGCGATGTTGGCGACGACCGTCGCCGAGCCGGCGCTGAGCAGAGCGGTGACCATACCCAGTGTCTCGTCGCCCGGCCTAATGTCGGTCAACCCAAGGTCGCAGGAGGACAACACGACCATCGACGGCGTGGGGTGAATCTGCTGCAGGTCGTACCCGAGCAACGGCCCGTCGGTTAGCTCCAGCGTGGAGAACAGCGCATTCTCGGCTTGGTGCCTGCCATGCGCAGCGAGGTGGGCGACGGCGACTTTGCCGAGCGCGGTGCGGGTGGCGGCGGCCGTGGCATCCGCGCCGACCAGGACCGTAGCGCGCGGACGAAGCGCGGCGATCGCCTGTACCTCGGTCCCGCCGCGCGCGTTCCCCGGTCCCGCCACGAGCAGCGCCGTCGCCTGCGGGCCATGCTCGGAGGCGGTCAGTCGGCGCCTTGCGGCGAGCCAGGTGGTGGCCGACGGGGCAACCGTCACGGGCCGCCCCGCACAGCCGGGCAGGACCGACCAAGGAACCGTTATCAGGATGCCGGTGGGCACCACGACCAGATCGCGGTCGCCCACCAGGCCGAGCAGGGGATCGAGTACGGCGGTGCCGAGCGTGTGCGCGTCCCGTGAGGTGGCGGTGGCGACCGCCGCGGCGAGCCTGCGGGGGAGCGCGCGGCCGGCCTGCGCGTCGAGGTCGGCGCGCAGCCGCAGCGCCGCCTCAGCCGCGGTGGCATACCCGCACAGCGCCACCACCGATGCTGACCGGCCGGCCACCACGAGCGCTCGAAGCGCCGGACCGTCCCGCAGGTAGATGACGAGGGCGGCGCCGCCTACCGCCTCCTTCACCGCGGCGAACGGGGCGAGTGCGGGCCGGATGGCATCGCGGTGTCCAGGCATCGACCACATGCGCTCGCGGATCGTACGCTCCAGCGCCTCTATCCGGGCCCGCAGGCCACCGGCTGATCGTCCAGCCAACTCGGCTGCGCGCAGCGCGTACCGGGTCTGGCGCAGCTCCTCAAGGGCGGCCGCGGCGGCGGGATCGTCGGGCGGCCGTACCGGGGGGAGCAAGAGCGCCTGGGCTCTGGCTCTTTCGGACCACCGGTAGATCGTCGCCTGTGATCCGCTGGCGACGGCCGCGGCGAGTGCGGCGCGGGCGAGGTCCCGACCGTGAACGGCGGCGCCGGTTTGCAGGTCGAGGCAGCCGAACTGGGCGCGGTGCCGGTGCAGCGCGGCCATCCCCGCGGCCAGGTGGCGCGATGCGTCGGCCGACCGCCGGGTAGCAGCGGCGAGTTCGGCCCGAGTCAGCCGCCACAGCAGGCGGGTGTCCAAGCGGTCGGCCCGGCCCGGCGGCCCGTGGCGGGCCGTGATGCGCTCGGCGCGGTCGAGTCTTCCGGCGCGGATCAGCGCTCGGGCCGCGACCAGACCGGCGGCGCGGGCGTCCTCCGCGAGGCCGAGCCCGCGCAACCGGGCCGCCAGGGACTCGGTGCGAACGGCGATCCCGTTCGGGCGCCCGTCGGCCGCTTGCTCGGCCCGCAGCTCAAGCAATGACGCGAGCGCAGCCCGCCGGGCGTTCTTGCGGCCGAGGAACCGGGCCCGGGCCTGCCGCGCCCACTGCGCGGCGGCCTGCGGCTGGCCGGCCAGCAGCGCGGCTTCGGCACGGACTTGGAGCGCATCGGCGCAGGTGTGGCTCAGCCGCTGCTGAGCGGCGTGCTCGATGGCTGACGCCAGCTCCCTGTCGGCCTCGGTGAACAGGCCCGCGGCCAACAGGGCCTTGGCGCGTTCGACGGCGAGGTTGGGCAGCCGGCCAGGCGCCAGCGTCTCGTAGTCGCCGCGGGCCGCGGTGAACGCGCGGAGCGCGGACGGCAGGTCGCCAGCGAGGACGTCCAGGCAGCCGAGGTTGACCCTGGCCAGTGCCGCAAACAGGACGAGCCCATGTCGGGTGGCGATCTGCCCGCAGAGGTGCAGGTCAGCCCGGGCCAGCCGGACATGGCCGGCTTCCAGGTGGACGAGGCTGCGGTTGTTGAGCACCTTAACCAGGTCGAACGGGTTCGCCTGCTCGCTCAACAGTGCCACCGCGGCGTCGTACTCCCGCAATGCCAGGTCGTTGCGGCCGGTCCGCTTCAGCAGCAGGGCGCGCTGGCCGTGCAGGATCGCCAGCTGGTCCTCGGGGATGAGCCGCTCGGCCTCGTCGAGCAGCCGGAAACCGACCTCGACCCGGCCGCGTTCCGATTCCGCCCACGCCAGACTGAGCAGCAGCCGGCCTCGGATCTCCAGCAGCGCAGGATCGTCGTCGGCCGCGTGGCGCTCGACGAGCCGCAGGCCGGCGCGCAGCTGGCGTATGGCGAGCGCGGGCTGGCCGTTGTCGCTGGACGTCACACCGGCCGCGTGCAGCCGGGCGGCTTGCGGCATCACGCCGACGTCACAGGACAATGGAGGGCGTAGCAACTCGCGGAGTCTCGCCGCCTTCGAGCCCCTGGCCCGGCGGGTGCACTATCAGCTGCGCCAGCCCGTGCGGAACGCCGTCGAAGACAAAGCGCCCCGCATCGTCGGAGGCCACGAACTGCGACGGCGCTGGCTCAGAGAACCGCAACTCAACACGTAGCACGGCCGGGGGCGCGAGCCAGCCGTCGAGGCGCAGCAGGTCATCCGATCGGCCGACAATCGTGATCATGATGGTGCGGCTGTCGGCGTCGAACGTAATCGTGCGGGTGCGTTCGCTCCCCCGTGCGCCCGAGCCGATGAGAGCCTCTTCGCTGAGCCGGGCCACCTCGCCATCGATGTCGCCGAGCGCGATCGCGAACAGGACCCGTTCGTCGAGGTCGGCGGGCGGCGGGTCGAGCACGCTGTGGACCGTCGCCAGACGGTCGATGACCTCCTGGTCGTTGTCGTCCAGCGGGTGGTCGGCGAAATCGGTCACGGCGCGCTCCAGGCTGGATCGGCCAGCAGCATCTCGCGCAGGCTGGCGAGGCACCGGCCACGCGTGGGGCCAATGCTGCCGCGTGGCATGCCCAGGGCTTCGGCCACCGCTGCGTAGTCCGGCCGGTCCGCGTAGGCGACTACGCGCAGCAGCGCGCGGCACCGGTCCGGCAGCCGCTGATAGTGCCGCCACAGGACCCGGTCCCGCTCGGCGGCCAGCAGGCCCTCGCCCGGCTCGGGGCCAGGGTCTGGGGCCGACTCGAGCGTCACCGTCGTATCCTGCGGTGCCTGTCGGCGCGAGTGTGTCCTGACCCGCCACGCCTCACGACGCGCCACCGTGATCAGCCACGCCGTCAGCGCCTGCGCAGAGCGGATCTGCTGCAGCCCGCGCAGCAACTCCAGCCACGTGGTCTGTACGACATCCGCAGCCTCCTCCGTGCCGAGGCCCTGCGCCCGCACCACATGCCACAGCAGCGGGTTGAGTTCCCGTACCACCTCGTCGAGTGCACCGCGCTCGCCTGCTCTGGCCCGCTCGAGGCACGCGCCGAGCCGGGCGACACGATCCGTCCGCCTGGCTTCGGCCGGGCTGGCGGGGGTAGACACGGAAACCATGCTACGGCCCGGTATCGGCCACCGTCCGCTCCGCGGCACGCGCGTGTGCCAGCTCGCCCGCATAGATGGCCGCGGAAAAGGACGTACCGCTCCACTGCGCATAGCCCTCCCCGCGCTCCGCCTCTGTGAGCGTCAGCGGCATGATGCTGACCACGTCGGTGCCGCATCGCCACTTGTGCACCCAGTACCCGTGGTTGCTGTAGTGCGCGTGCACGGCTTCTGAGTTACCGGCGCCGACGCTCACCACGGGCGAGTCCAGGCCTTCGGCCAGAAATGCCGGAATCGTCCGCTTGGTAGTGGCGCCGTTGCCCGCCGAAGCTACGATCTTCACACCTTGGCTGCCCAGCCGGTCGATCGCTGTCTTCAGCGGCCCAGTGCCCTCATCGGTCGACTCCCAGGGACGGCCGAAGGCCATCAACACCACGTCTACCACGTGGCCGTTCTCTGTATGATCTGCCAGCCAGTGCAGCGCATCGATGACGTTGGTCTCGTTGACCATGCCATCGTCTTTCATCACCTGCAGGGAAAGCACCTGCGCGTCCGGCGCGGTCAAGCGGATCAGGCCGGTGAGGAACGTGGCATGGCCCCAGTAGCTGCCGACGTGGGGGAAAAGGGACTGCTCGATCCGTATCGGCGGCCGCCAGGGGGCGGGGGCCCAAAACGTGGGGGAGCTGCCAGCGGGCAACCACGGATGATGCTGGACGCCGCTATCCAACACCGCGACTACCGGCCGTGAACCGTCCGGTGGCCAAGGCGGTGCCGGCGGCATCTGTTTGTGCGAGACGAATGTCCAGGTGACCGTGCCGTGCCCGGTCTTTTTCCCGCTGGCGAAGAGTTTGTGATCATGCGGCTCGCGTGGGACTGTGTCGACGTTGAACTCCTGGGGCGCGGTCGCCTGGAGAAGATCTTCGCCGTGTTCCGGGGCGGCCTGGCGCAGCGTGTCCGCCACCGTCCGCGGGTCAACGTCGGATACCGGCACCACCGCCACCGCGGGCGTGCTCCGCTCGGGCTGTCCGAGCGGCCGGCCGAGCCCGGCGTGCTCCAGGATCGCATTGAGGCGGTCGATCTCACCGGGCTGGTGCGCTGATGGCGCGAGGATAACGTGGCTGAGGTCGGGCGCGGGCATAGCCGCCTCCGGGGTCTGTGGGTCGTTCCGGCGGCGGTCGCCGCCTGCAAACAAGTGGCTCAACCGGTCGCGCAGATACGTCCTCAGTAACAAGGTTCTAAGAAGCATGGCACCCTCGTGCTCGCTGACGCCTCTGCCTGGGCCGGAACATTCCTGGACCTAGGACGCGCCGATGCGGCGAGTGCGACCCGGCCACAAGGTCGATCTGCAGCAGCGTGTATCCAGCGGGCCGTTCGCTCCCCCCAGTTAGTGAATCCAGCCGGGGTGCTTCTCCGGCAATGGATAACACGACAGGGGAGGTCTTCCAATGAGCCACAAGGTTCTGGACTACTCGTTCGCCCGGTTCAGTGGCGCACAGATTCACAACCTCGGCGCGGTGGCGGTGTGCCGCTACCTCACCGTTGTTACCCCCGATACCAGGGGAAAGCTGCTGACCCGCGCGGAGGCCGAGGGTCTCTCGGCGGCGGGGGTCGGCATCGTTTCCTGCTTCGAGTTCGGCCAGAAAGATGCGCTGGGTGGTTACCACCAGGGCAAGGAGTACGCCGCCCTGGCTCATGAGCAGCACACCGCCGCGGGCGGTCCGGCCGGCCGGCCGATCTATTTCGCGGTGGACTTCGACGTGCCTGACTACGCCAGCCATCTGCCCAACACGCCCGAGCATGCGCTCGCCAAGCTCGGCCCGATCGGTGATTACTTCCGCGGGTGCCACGACACGCTCGGTAACCACCTTACCGGCGGGTACGGTGGTTTCTGGGTGATCAAGCGCCTCTTCGAGGCGGGCCTGATCAGCTTTGGCTGGCAGACCGTCGCATGGTCGGGGGGGCAGCGCTATCCGCGGGCCGCGCTGTACCAGACGGGTTTCCACCAGGCCTACGACGAGAACTTCACCGACGCCGCCGACTTCGGCCAATGGCGTATCGGCTGGCGGCCTGGCGACGCACCGTCTGACGTGCATCCCGTCATTCCCCAGACCAACGTCTGGCACAAGGTGAAGCCCGGCGACACCCTGAGCGCCCTCGCGAGTGCCTTCGGCACCTCGGTGCAGGCCATCGCCGCGCTCAACCGTGACCTCATCAAAGACGTGAACCATATCGAGGTCGGCTGGAACATCCGGATCAAGTAACGGCGCTGAACTCAACGGTCCCGCGCATTAGGGTCAGGTTCGTGGTGGATATCGCGCACGTCGTCGTGCTGATGCTGGAGAACCGGTCGTTCGATCACATGCTCGGTTATCTGCGGCATCCCGATCCCGCGTTCGACGGTCTTCGAGGTAGCGGCGAGTACACCAATCCAGGCTGGCACGGCGGGCCCGCCGTGCCAGCCTCGCCGGCCGCGAAGCTTGCGCTGCCGGCCGGCCCGGATCATTCGCACGAGGCGGTGATGGAACAACTCGCCGTCACCGCCTCGGGAGCGCCGACCAACCAGGGATTCGTGGTCAGCTACGAGCGGAAGGCGCGCGGCCTGGACCCGCCCGCGTTCGCCGGGCTGCTTGGACCGCTGATGAACTGGGTGAGCGGCCGGTTCATGGGCGCCGGGCCGCCCATGCCCGGCCGGGGCCCGTTGGCGATGGCCTGCCAGCCGCCGGAGCACGTGCCCGTGCTGAGCCGGCTGGCGTCGGAGTTCGCGGTATGTACCCGCTGGTTCTGCTCGGTGCCTGGCGAGACGTGGCCGAACAGGAACTTCGCGCATGCCGCGACATCGGACGGACAGACCGCGATCGAGATCCGTCCCTATACCAACCAGACGATCTTCGAACTGCTCGAGAAGCACGGCGCGGATTGGCGGATATATCACGACGACACCCCGCAGGCGTGGGCGTTCCCTGCGCTGTGGGACACCGCTGACCGGCACGCGAAGTGGTTTCCATTTGATCAGTTCACCCGGCACGTCGCCGCCGGCGAGCTGACCGCGTACACATTCATCGAGCCCAACCATCGCCCGCCACTGCACACCCTCGACCACGCGCCGGTCATCGGTGCCCCGGACGTGAGCAACAGCCAGCACCCGGAAAACAACCTGGTCGGGCAGGCCGCTTACGACGGGTTCACTCCGGACGGCGAGTCGGACTTCACGCGGGCTGAACGGCTGGTCGCGAGCGTCTACGAGGCGCTGCGAGCGCATCCGGCGGTGTTCGACCGGACCGTGCTGCTCGTCACTTACGACGAGCACGGCGGCCTGTACGATCACGTCCCGCCACCGACCGGCGTGCCCAGCCCTGGCGGGCAGCTCAGCCGGGCGGGCCTGCTCGCAAGCTCGCT
>WNFX01007189.1_pt1 | contig 10468 bp, 7 predicted proteins | sample 5400111 | NCBI WGS metagenome assembly WNFX01 (sample SAMN13153363, study PRJNA577476) | soil metagenome | isolation source: 40 cm soil or saprolite under grassland replicate 1 | place: USA:California | collected 2016-06-15 | reverse complement strand
GCAGACCACTGCCGCGAGGACGATCTTGAGCTCCTCCCGCTTTCCGCGCAGGACCGACTCGACGCCGCTGGCCAGTCGTTGGGCGATTGCGAAGGCCCCTTCGAGCCGCCCCGCCCGCACAGCCTCTGTCTCGCCGGCCGCCACGACCACAGATTGTTCCTGCAGTCTGCCCAGAGCTACAAGGTTTTTGACTGCACAGAGACAGTGAGGTTCATGCTGGCGGTCGCCGGACTGTCCCGCAGGCGCACCCAGCTTCGCGCGCGAGCCGTGCGGCCGCCAGTTCTGCAAGCGGTTTTGCACGCACCATGACGCCCGCGGCGCGCTGACGCCTCTTCGACGCCGTGTCTTCCCGGTCAGGGTCTTTACGTCCAGCGTTCGGCGGCGGGATACAGACGATCCGGCCGGAGCATTCGAACCTCTTGACCGGATAGCGACCGAGGCGTATCGTCGCCGCCGACCGCGAGGGTTGGGAGGCAACTGTGGCCGACTCTGTCCACAGGGAGAACTTGGCTGCCCGGGCAGGTCGTTGGAGCGCGAGGCACTGGAAGACGGCCGTCTTTGCCTGGCTCGGGTTCGTTCTCGTGGCGTACGCGCTCGGCACGCTCCTCGGGACGAATTCGCTGTCGGTGAACGAACCGGGACCGGGTGAATCCGGCCGTGTCCAGCAGATCCTCAACGACGAGTTCGAGCAGCCGGCGAAGGAGCTGGTGCTCGTTCAAAGCTCCTCGCTGACGGCAAGGAGCGCGGCGTTCCATGCCGCCGTGCGAGACGTGACCCGGCGGCTGGACGCTCAGCCGAACGTCACCAACGTCGAGTCGCCGTTCGCGGCGGGCAACGCCGGGCGGATCTCGAGCGACGGACACTCGGCGCTGGTCCAGTTCGACATCCGCGGCAAGTCCGAGGACGCTGCGGACAAGGTCGCGCCGATCCTGGCGACGGTCGCCGACGCCCAGGATGCGCGTCCCCAGTTCACGATCGAGGAATTCGGCGGTGGAAGCGTGAACAAGGGGATCAGCGACCAGTTCGGCAAGGATCTGCTGAAGGCCGGCGTTCTCTCGCTCCCAGTGACCCTAGTGATCCTGCTGCTGACGTTCGGGGCCCTAGTTGCGGCCGGCATCCCGCTCCTGCTCGCCCTGACGTCGGTCCTGGCGGCAATCGGCCTGCTGGCCTTGCCGAGCAAGGTGTTGCCGATGGACGACGCGGTGAACGCAGTCGTTCTGCTGATCGGACTCGCCGTCGGGGTCGACTACTCGATGTTCTACCTCAAGCGGGCTCGCGAAGAACGCGCGGCCGGACGCACGGAGTCCGCTTCGATCGAGGCTGCAGCCGCGACGTCGGGCCGCTCCGTCCTGATCTCGGGCTTCACGGTGATCGTGGCGATGGCCGGGATGTTCATCAGCGGCGACAAAACCTTTGAGGGCTTCGCTGCGGCGACGATGCTCGTCGTCGCTACTTCCGTTCTCGGCTCACTGACGGTGCTCCCGGCATTGCTCTCCAAGCTTGGGGACCGCGTGAACAAGGGCCGCGTGCCATTTCTGCGGAGTCCCGATCAGCGTGTAGGCGAGAGCCGCTTCTGGGGCGCGATCGTCGGGCGGGTCCTGCAGCGGCCGCTGGTCTCAGGGATCCTTGCAGCCGGCGTCCTGATCGTGCTCGCCGTGCCGGCGCTTCGGCTGCAGACGACGCAGAACAGCATTGAGTCGTACCCCCGGTCGCTCGCCGTCATCAGGACTTACGACAAGATCCAGAAGGCATTCCCCGGCGATGCCCTGGCTGCACAGGTTCTGGTCGAGGCCCCCGATGTCCGCTCGGGCGCAGCCCGGAGTGCGATCCAGGAGCTAAGGCGACGGGCGCTCGCGAGCGGGGAGATGTTCCCGCCGATCGAGGTCGACGTCAACAGCGCGGGCACCGTCGCTCTGATCTCGATCCCGATCGCGGGGAACGGCACGAACTCAGCTTCGAAGCACGCTGTCCACACGCTCCGCGACGACCTCGTGCCGGCGACTGTCGGGAGAATTCCGGACGTGACCACCGGCGTCGGAGGGATGACGGCGAGCTCGATCGACTTCGAGCACCAGTTCCGGCAGCGGACGCCCTACGTGTTCGCCTTCGTGTTCGCGCTGACCTTCGTTCTAATGCTGCTCGCCTTCCGCTCGATCGTGATCGCGGTGAAGGCGATCGCACTCAACGCGCTCTCGGTCGCCGCCGCCTACGGAATCCTCGTGCTCGTCTTCCAGGACGGCGTCGGGCGCGGCTTGATCGGCGCCTCGTCGGGCGGGATCGAGTCGTTCATGCCGATGTTCCTGTTCGTGATTCTGTTCGGACTCTCGATGGACTACCACGTCTTCATCCTCAGCCGCATCCGCGAGGGCGTCGATCACGGCATGTCGACGGACGAGGCGGTCGAGCACGGGATCAAGACCACAGCTGGCGTCGTGACCAGCGCCGCGATCGTGATGGTCCTTGTCTTCTCGGTCTTCATCACCCTGTCCTTTGACCTGCTGAAGCAGTTCGGCGTCGGCTTGGCCGCCGCGGTTCTGATTGACGCGACGATTATCCGGGCGGTCCTGCTCCCCGCGAGCATGAAGCTGCTCGGCGAGTGGAACTGGTATCTCCCGAGCTGGCTCGAATGGCTGCCACGGGTCGCCGTCGCGACCGAGCCCGAGCCGATCGCGGAAACACCTCCGGTGCCGGCTGCGAGGTAAGGAAGGTCGTCGGGGACCGGCTGGCCGCCCGGAAGAGCGGGTGTCCCTCAAACCTCGAGGCGGGCTCAAGCAAGCGGGCGTCGGCGTCGCCGCCTCGGTCCTGATCGACGCAACGCTGATCCGCCCGTGGCGGAATGGCCCGTGCGGCTTGTGGGCGCACGCCGGCACCGGGGCACGCGCCTCGGCGCCGGCCTCGGCGGCCACCTGTCAGACTCAAGTGGCCCACGACGGACCGAAAGCAGTCCGGGACACGATAGAAACGTATGTACGGGGCTACACCCAGTTCTTGGCTTCTCCGTGGTTATGTGGCGGCCGTCGAGCGTTTTCGGGAGCAGGCGGGGCTCAAATCAGACGGCGCTCGTGAGGTCTACCCGCCACTCTTTGAGGCCCTCAACTGGGCTCACTCGCTCTGGGACACGTGGTTCCGACTCGTCGAGCCGCAGGACCGCCATCTCGACGGCCTTCGCTACGTCCGCGACCGCTGCCATCACGAGTTGGCAGCTGCGATCTACCCGGATTCGGCGGCACCAGGCGGCTGGCGTTGGTATGGCACCGCTCATCTTCCTCCCGAGGATGTCGGTCGCGGCCACGACCGGGAGGGCGCGAAGAACTACAGCGAGCTCCTCGAACAAAGGCCGGTTCTCGAGACGCTCGAGATCGTGGAGAGACATTTCCGCTCGATCGTCCCCGATCACGAGTTGTAAGCGGCCGGACGCCGGGTGAGACCCTCGCGCCTCGGTCCGCAGGAACTAAGCCGCTACCTGTCGGCTGAACGACTCGATTTGTTGTCGCAGAAACCCCGCTTTGTCACGAGCAGAGCCGGCAGCCGTGGGAGGCCAGGATCTACGCCGCAGGCGGCACACTGGCAAGTAGCTCCCGGATCCGACTGAGCGCTCGTTCCACGTCCGCGGGGACCGCCTCGAGGTCGCGACGAACCCCCGCGAGCACGTCGGCGAGCCCGGTCGCGTAGAGGCGTTGGATGTGGTAGGCCTGTTCCCGGGCCTCCGTGCGCGCGTCCTTTAAAGCCGTCTCCAGCTTCCGGATGCGCCTCTCGGCCCGCGTTTCCAGTCGCACGCGGCTTTCCTCGGACGAGGCGAGCTGGGCGCGAAGGTCTGCGATGACCTCACGCCGCGTCTCAGCGAGGGCGAGCGCCTCATCGCGCGCAGCGTTCGCGTTCGACCGCTGCACGAAGTACAGGTACGCGAGGAAACCGCCGATCGTCGCAACGCCCGAGAGGACGGCGATGAATGTGGCGGTGGCGCTGGCAGTTGCGAACAACACTCCGACGGCGTCCTTTCCTGTAGCAGGGAGTCGCCGTAGCCGTCAGAGCGCAACGCCGCGCCGGTCACGAGGACACGCGGCGGACCCCCAATAGTCAGCGCAATTTTACCAAGGCCTGTGGTTCTTCCGAGGAACATCTAGACGATCACGGAGACTCCGAGAGGACGCCCAACGCAAGCAGTCGTGAGCCGGGACTTGACCGCCGCTGCCGTGGGGTCCGTGATTCACGTCCTTTGGTCGCCGGGGTGGACTCGTCTGCCTTCCTTTTCGCTGCGTGCCACCGTACGCCGTTCCGACGGTGTCGACAAAGTCGCCGCAATTTCCGCGACATGCCCGGGAGGTTTTCCGCTGTTCTGGTGCGCGTCCTCGGAACGCGGTAGTGTCGATCACAGGCAGCGAGAAGCCGATCCTTGACGCCCGCACCCAACCGGGCGCTCCGCCCCCTCTCCTCCTTGTCGCGAAGGCCTCTCCCCGAGGACTTCGCAATCTCCTTCGAGCCACGAGCAGACGGGGCTGCTCGAAGAAATCGGCGCGTTCCCACGATGGTCAAGATCGAGACGATCCTTCAGTTCGAGGAGGTGCAGGGCCTGCTCGAGCGCGCGCAGGGAAGTGGCGCAGTGGACACGGCAGAGCTGAATGCGGTCGTGGAAGCGCTCGAGCTCGATTCGGTGGAGACGGAGGCGCTGCTCTACGAGCTGGAGCAGCGCGGGATCGAGCCGGTCGAACGCTTGGAGCTCAAGGAGAAGCCGCCGCAACCCGCCGGCAGGGCCTCCACCGAGGCTACCACCGACGCGCTCCAGCTCTTCCTGCGCGAAGCGGGCCGGCGTCCACTCCTGAACGCGGCCCAGGAGGTCGAGCTGGCGAAGCGGATCGAGCGCGGCGACACGGAGGCGAAGCAGCGGATGATCGAGTCGAACCTGCGCCTGGTCGTCTCGATCGCGAAGCGCTACCGAAACCAGGGGCTGCCCTTCCTCGACCTGATCCAGGAGGGCAGCCTGGGCCTGATCCGGGCGGTGGAGAAGTTCGACTGGCGTCGCGGCTACAAGTTCTCCACCTACGCGACCTGGTGGATCCGACAGGCGGTCGCGCGCGGGCTTGCGGACAAGGCGCGGACGATCCGGATGCCGGTGCACATCGTCGAGCGGCTCCACAAGATGAACCGCGCCGAGCGGAGCTTGTTGACGCAGCTCGGCCCGAGCCGACGCTCGAAGAGATCGCGGAGCAGGCGCACCTGCCCCTCGGCCAGGCGCAGGATGTGCGGCGGGCGCCGCGAGTCTCCGCGAGCCTCGACCAGCTCGTCGGCGAGCAAGGAGACACCGTCTTTGCCGACTTCGTCGCAAGCGAAGGCCCGCTACCCGAGGAGGAGGTCGAGGTCTCGCTCAGGAGCCAGACGCTGATTGGGGTGCTCTCGATCCTGGAAGACCGAGAGCGAGAGGTGCTGATCCTCCGCTACGGCCTCGGCGACGACGAGCCGAAGACGCTCGAGGAGATCGGCCACGGGCTAGCAGTGACACGCGAGCGCGTGCGCCAGATCGAGTCGGCGGCGCTCGAACGGATGGCTTCGTTCCGAGAGATGCGCGACATCACCGGTTAGCGCGGGCGCCGCTGAGAATCCAGTAAAGCTCGGACGCTTCCCCGCGATGCCCGGGCCTGTGCATTTCTGCGGAACGCTGCGAAAGGCGTGGGCTTAGTCGAGGCCTCATAACCCGGAGGTCGCAGGTCCAAATCCTGCCCCCGCTACTCACAAGGGGGCCCCTGGTATAGGGCCCTTCTCGTTCGCAAGTCGGTGGCGTTGCCGCACAACGCAGTAGTGCCAGGCCATGGAAGGTCGCTACCCGCTGAACTGCGCGACACTACGCCGGTGCTACCGGAAACGCGCTACGCCAAGAGTGGCAACGTCAATATCGCCTACCAGGTAGTCGGTGACGGTCCCCCCGACCTCGTCGCGGTCGATGTGATCTCACACATTGAGCTGGGCTGGGAGATTCCTTCGCAGGCTCGATTCTTCACCCGACTCGCCTCCATCTGTCGCTTGTTCAGAGTCAACCAGCGTGGGACCGGCATGTCCGACCGGGACGTGGAGGTGGCCACTCTGGAGACGCGCATGGACGACATCCGCGCCGTCCTCGACGCTGTCGAGTCGGAGCGGGCAGTGCTCTTCGGCCTCGGCGACGCCTCCCCGCTCTCCGTCTTGTTCGCGGCCACTTATCCCGAACGGACCGCTGGGCTGATCTTGATGAATGCGTCACCGCGTTTCGTGAAGAGCCCGAGCCTGCCTTGGCTTCCGACCCGGGAGGAGACGCAACGACAGGCCGACGACTTTGAACGTCGCTGGGGGGATCCCGCCTTCGCCTACGAGGTCATCGGCATGAACAACCCGAGCGCGCCTGAGGAGGAGCTCCAGCGTGTTGCCCGTGTCTTTCGACTCAGTGTCAGCCCCGGTGCGGCCGCCGCCTACATTCGGATGAACATCGACGTGGACGTGTGCGACGTACTTCCCCTGATTCGGGTCCCGACGCTGGTCATGCACCGGAAGGACGGGGGAGCATGGGACATCCGCAGCGGGCGCTACCTGGCCGAGCAGATTCCAGGCGCCCGTTTCGTGGAGTTGCCCGGCGCGGACTTTTCCCCCTCACTTGGCGAGCAGGAGCCGGTCTTCGCCGAGCTGGAGAGCTTCCTCGCCGACGTCGTCGCGGGCACGCATCCCGAGGTTGAACCCGACAGGGTGCTGGCTACGGTCCTCTTCTCGGACATCGTCGGCTCCAGCGAGAGGGCGGCAACGCTCGGAGACAGGGCCTGGCGAGAACTCCTGCTGCGCCACCACGAGCTTGTCCGCCGCCAGCTGGTTCGCTTTCGCGGCCAGGAGGTGGACACGGCCGGCGACGGCTTCTTCGCCTCCTTCGACGGCCCGGCCAGGGCAATCCGCTGCGGGTGTGCCATCGCCGAGACCATGCCGGAGCTGGGACTCGAGGTGCGGGTCGGTTTGCACACGGGCGAGTGCGAGCTCGTTGACGGCAAGGTGGCCGGCATCGCCGTGCACACAGGGGCCAGAGTCGCTGCCAATGCGCAGCCGGGCGAGGTGCTCGTCTCCTCGACCGTGAGAGACCTAGTCGCCGGCTCGGGGCTGACCTTCGAAGACCGCGGCTCGCATGAGCTCAAGGGCATTCCCGGCGAATGGCGACTCTACGCCGTCGCAAAGAGCAGCTAGTTCTTACGGGCCCCTACTCGTGTGGGGCTGCCCCCGCTACTCCGGCGAACGAGGAAACGTCTCGTACTTCCGCCGCCACGTTTCGCATCGGGCGACGACCGGCAATAGCAGCCTCATGCGCATCGGTCTCGTCGGCTCGATGCTCGTCGCACTCGTTGCGCTCGTCGCGGGCAGTGCAAAGGCTCCGGCAGCGCCCCCGCCGACGAAGGAAGCGGTTGCCGTCGGCACCGGCGGAGCCGTCGCGAGCGTTGACCCGACCGCGACGCGCGCGGGCATCCAGATCCTGCGCGAGGGCGGCAACGCCGTTGACGCCGCGGTCGCCGCGAACGCCGTGCTCGGCGTGACCGAGCCGTTCGTCGCCGGCATCGGCGGCGGCGGCTTCATGGTCGTTTACCTCGCACATCAACATCGCGTGGTCACGATCGACGGTCGCGAGACGGCGCCGCAGACGTTCCCGCAGAACGCATTCATCGACCCCGCGACCGGCACCCCGATCCCGTTCTTCCCGCAGCGGGTGACGAGCGGCATGGCTGTCGGAGTGCCGGGAACACTCGCAACCTGGGTCGAAGCTGCCTCGCAGTTCGGGACGATGCCGCTCAAGCGGCTGCTGCAGCCTGGGGTCGCCGTCGCAGAACGGGGCTTCACCGTCGACGACACGTTCCGCGGCCAGATTGCGAGCAACCTGTCGCGGCTCGACGCCTTTACGTCTTCGCGCGCCCTGTTCTTGACGCCGGACCGGCAGCCGCCCCAGACGGGATCGACATTCCGCAACCCGGATCTTGCCCGCACATACCGGGTGATCGAGCACGCCGGCCCGTCCGCGCTTTACGACGGGCCGATCGGCGCCGCGCTCGTGGACACGATACGCCACCCGCCGGTAGCACCCGACTCGAACCTCGGCTTCACCGTCCAGCCCAGTGTGATGACGACCGGGGATCTGGCGCGCTACACGGCGCCGTTGCGCGCGCCGACGCACGTCACCTACCGAGGCTACGACGTCTACGGGATGGGACCGCCGTCGAGCGGCGGCTCGACCATCGGTGAGGCGCTCAACATCCTCGAGGGCTTCGATATGTCGACGCCCGACCGCGTGCTCGCACTTCACCGCTACCTCGAAGCATCGAAGGTCGCCTTTGCCGACCGAAATCGCTGGGTCGGCGATCCCGACTTCGTCAGCGTCCCACTCGACGGGCTCCTGTCGGAGGGCTTCGCCGCCGAGCGCCGTTGTTTGATCGGCGCAACGGCGCTCCCGACGCCGGTCCTACCCGGCGACCCGTTCCCGCCCTTCTCGCCGTGTGCAACCTCTGCCGCACCGACTACCGCCGGTACCGAGGGGACGTCGACGAACCACCTCACCGTCATCGACCGCGAGGGCAACGTCGTCGTCTACACGAGCACGATCGAGCAGATCGCCGGCAGCGCCATCAGCGTGCCCGGCTACGGTTTCCTGCTCAACAACGAGCTCACCGACTTCGATCCCGCACCACCCTCGCCGGGCGCGCCCGACCCGAACCTTCCCGCCGGGGGCAAGCGTCCCCGCTCGAGCATGGCGCCGACGATCGTCCTCCACGGCGGGCGGCCGATGCTCGGAGTCGGAACTCCGGGGAGCTCGATGATCATCACGACCGTGCTGCAGATCCTCCTCGACAGACTCGACTTCGGCATGTCGCTGCCAGACGCGATCGCGGCGCCGCGGGCATCCCAGCGGAACACCCCGACGAACGTGGCCGAGCCCGCCTTCATCTCTCAGTACGGGGGCGAGCTCCAGTCACGCTTCGGCCAGCTCTTCACGCCGACTCCGGAGATCGGCGCGGCCACGGGCATCGAGGTCTTGCCGGATGGAGCGCTGCAGGCAGCCGCCGAGCCCTTGCGCCGAGGCGGGGGCGCGGCAGCCGTCGTCTGCCCCGCCGCCGATCACCCGCTCCCGGCCTCGCCGGGGGCGGTCTGCGCACCGGTGCCGACAGGCTGAGATTCACGCAGTTGCCGCAAAACGCGACAGCGGCGCATTCGCACCGACGGATTCCGGCCGAAGGAGAAGGCAAGATCGTCAAGTTCCGGGCGTCATTTTCCGATGATCAGAAAAAGACATCGATTTGGGGGGCCGCGTATGAATCGATTCTGGCAATCCGGACGCGTTCGCTTCGCCGCCGCTGGAGCAGCCGCTCTCGCGGTTGCGGCGCTCGCTTCCGTGGGTGGGGTCGGCTATGCCGCAAGGCTCGTGGGAGGTTCAAACATCTCCCCGGTCGCGGCTCAGTACCCACCGTCCAAGGTGACCATCTGTCACCACACTCACTCGCAGAAGAACCCCTTCGTGACGATCAACGTCTCGGAGAGAGCGTTGCCCGCACACCTCGGCCACGGCGACACAGTCGGGCCTTGTCCGCAACAGAGCCTCACCCCGGAGCAGGGCGAGAAGCCCGCGAAGCAGCATGAGAAGGCTCAGCACCACTCCAACGGGCAGCAGAAGGGCAAGAAGAAGGGCCACGCTGGTGGTCACGTGGGCTCGACTCAGGGAGGCCCGCTCCAGGGTAACGGAGGTCAGGATCTCGGCCAGAGCGAGGCCAACGGCCAAAGCAAGGCCAATGGCCACAGCCACGGTCAGGGCAAAGGCCCTGGCAATGATCAGAACGACGGCCAGACCCAGGCCAAAGGCCAAGGCAATGGTCAGGGCCACGGGCACTCCAACGGCCAGGGCCAAAGCCAACGCGAGAGCCACGGCCATGGCAATCCCGGCGGAAACGGCAACGCCCACGGACACGAGAAGTAGAAGCCGCCATCAGGGCGGAGCACCGACGAGAGAGCCCCTGCCCGGGGCTCTCTCGCTAAAGGATCTTGGTGTCAACTACCCGCGCGCAAGCGGCGCTGACCAAGGATCTGACGGGCGGCGTTGAGGCCGGGCGTGCCCATCACCCCGCCGCCGGGGTGGGCCGCGGCGCCGCACAGGTACAGGCCGCGGAGCGGCGTCTGGTAGCGCGCGTAGCCGGGGACGGGGCGGAAGGCGAAGAGCTGGCCGGGAGTCATCGCGCCCTGGAAGATATTGCCGCCTGTGAGGTTGAAAACGCGCTCGAGGTCGAGGGGCGTCAGCACCTGCCGGTCGAGGACGGCGGCCTTGAAGTTGGGTGCGTACTCATTCAACAAGTCGAAGCAACGATCGGCGAACGCCTCGCGCTTGTCGTCCCAAGAGCCGTCGCGAAGCTCGTACGGGGCGTACTGGACGAACATCGACATGAGGTGACGGCCCGGCGGTGCGACCGTCGGGTCCACCACCGAAGGAATC
>WNFX01008625.1_pt1 | contig 10470 bp, 10 predicted proteins | sample 5400111 | NCBI WGS metagenome assembly WNFX01 (sample SAMN13153363, study PRJNA577476) | soil metagenome | isolation source: 40 cm soil or saprolite under grassland replicate 1 | place: USA:California | collected 2016-06-15 | reverse complement strand
CGCTGCTGGTCGCGACCCAGTGACCACACGCATCATTTGGCTCCGCGGACTGGAAGCTCAAAACGCACATGCATTTCAGCGTTGCATCTACATTCACGGTACGCCGGAGGAAAAGAAGATTGGTCGTCCCGCGAGCTACGGCTGTATTCGGATGAAATCGAGCGACATCGCCAACCTGTATGATCGCGTTCCTCCTGGCGCGCTTGTGCAGATCACTCCTGACCGGCTTCCGAAATTAGCAAAGCCGAAAGTACCGCGGTCGGAAACGAGCAACGGTGTCGTCGCTGCGGCTGCACCACCTCAGAATGAGATGCAGAATCCAGATCGGCTGCCGAAACCGGCAAAGGCGCCACGGATACACAGCACGAATACTGTTGTTGCTGCGAATGCATTAGCCGCACCACCTCAGCATTTAACGGAGGACCAAGCACAGGCGCAAAGCGTAATCCAGAATCAAAGCCACGCTGGACCTACCGAGAGTGCCGGCACTCTGACCGTCGAAGAAATGCGAATGGGCGGGGCACTCGCTGCGGAGCGACGAAAAACAAAGCTCGCGTTGGGCAAACGCTTGTAACGCTCGATCGTTCCTCGACGAAACTTTGATCGGCGATGGCTAATACAAAGTCAGCGGCCAAGCGCGCTCGCCAGAGCGTGAAACGGACACTTCGCAATCGCAGCGTTCTCACGGGTCTACGGACGATGCAAAAGGGAGCACGTTCCACGCAGGCGCCCGACAAAGATCAAATCCGTTCGCTAATCTCAGCAATCGATAAGGCTGCCAAGCGCGGGATCATTCATAAAAATGCAGCCAATCGTCGCAAAGCACGGCTCCACAGGGCACTGGCTGCAGGTAAATAGCGTGCTCGTATCCTGAGCGGAGCGGGGTCGAAGGATCTCGCCCAATTACGTTCAGCTAATGCCACGGGGTTTTTCGACTTCGATCGCAATAGCGGTTCCAAATCGCTTTGCATATTGCACCGGTCGGATAGATTCTATGAAATGATTCCCGCGCTTCTTCTGGTTTTGTCGGCCGTCGTTTATCGGGTCACGACGGGACTCCTGATATAAGTTTTCAGTGCCGCTTGTGACGCTGTTTATTTCCGACGCGGTAATCAATTTTCGATACGACGCCCCATTGCTTGACCCGCAAATTGTCGTTCGCTATGCAGCGCTCGCACTTGTCGGCTGCATTGGAGTTCTTTTGCAGAATCGGACATCGCTAAAAACACTTCTGCCGGCTTCGATTATGGGATCGACAATTTTCTACGCCCTCACGAATGCGTTTTCCTGGATAAACGATCCCGGTTACGCCAAAAACTTCGCCGGACTGGTGCAATCGCTCACGGTTGGCTTGCCTCAATACAGTGCGACACCGAGCTGGATGTTTTTTCGCAACTCACTCGTTAGCGATCTTCTATTCACCTTGTTTTTTGTTCTTTGCATGAACGTGGGCCAAAGCAGGGAGAGATCTGGAGCCCGCGCCGCGCGGTTCCGTCCGGTCGCTGCGGGATGACCGCCGTGCAGCCGGTGGAGCAGCGCGACGAAGTCGAGATGCTCTCGCTGATGCTGTTGATCCGGCGTTTTGAGGAACGCGCCAGTCAGCAGTATCAGGCGCAGAAGATCGGCGGTTTTTGCCACCTTTACATCGGCCAGGAAGCAGTTGTGACTGGGGCGGTCGCTGCTGTGCGCGACGATGACTACATCATTACCGCTTATCGCGATCATGCTCACGCTCTTGCTCGCGGCACCAGCGCGAATGCATGCATGGCGGAGCTTTTCGGGAAGGAGACTGGCTGCTCACGTGGCCTCGGTGGCTCGATGCATTTTTTCGACAAGCAACACCACATGTACGGTGGCCACGCGATTGTCGCCGCTCACGTTCCGCTGGCGGTTGGGTTGGCTTTCGCCATCAAATACCGGGGCGAAGATCGCGTCACGCTTTGCTTCTTTGGCGACGGCGCAATCAATCAAGGCTCGTTCCACGAAGCGTTGAATCTGGCAGCGTTGTATAAATTGCCGATCGTTTTTATTTGCGAAAACAATCTTTTCGCCATGGGCACTTCGGTGAAGAGATCAACATCACTCAAGCAAATTGTCGATCGCGCAGAAGGGTACGACATCCCCGGAGAGATTGTCGATGGAATGAACTTTCGCGAGGTGCGCGACGAGGTTGCCGAGATCGTCGATTCGATACGGAAAGAATCGCATCCGGCGTTTCTGGAAGTTCGTACGTATCGCTACCGCGGCCACTCGATGTCAGACCCGGCAAGTTATCGAACCAAACAGGAGCTGGAGAAATATCGGCTCGACGATCCGATTACGCGTTTGCGTGCGCAGCTCACGCGCGAGGGCAAATTGACCAACGAACAATTCGACCAGCTCGATAAGCAGGCGAAGGAAACCGTTATGGCCGCGGTGAAGTTTGCTGAGGAGAGTCCCCAGCCGCCGCTGGATAAACTTTACGATTACACTTACGCCGACGGAGCGATGGAGCCCGATCGCCCCCAGCCCGCGGAAACAGCGCCGGAACGGTGCGAGGGCGTGCCGTCTCCAAATGCGGATGAAGCATGAGAGAAATCACGTATCGCCAGGCACTCAACGAAGCTCTCGCGGAAGAACTCGAGCGCGATCCAAATGTTTTCCTCATGGGAGAAGAGGTCGCGGAATACCAGGGTGCTTACAAAGTCAGCCAGGGATTGCTTGAGCGGTTTGGCCCTCGGCGAGTCATCGATACTCCGATCAGCGAGAACGGATTCGCGGGATTGGGAGTCGGCGCAGCCATGGTCGGCCTTCGGCCAATCATCGAATTCATGACCTTCAGCTTTTCGCTGGTGGCATTCGACCAGGTCGTGAACAACGCGCCGAACATGTACACGATGTCGGGCGGACAATTTAATATCCCAATTACGTTTCGAGGACCGAACGGACCCGCGCATCAGCTCGGTGCCACGCATTCGCACGCGACGGAAAATTTTTACGCCAGCGTGCCCGGTCTGAAAATTTGCGCGCCTGCGACACCACGCGACGCAAAAGGGCTGCTGAAGACCGCCGTCCGCGATAACAATCCGGTGCTGGTTCTGGAAGCGGAATTGCTTTACAGCTCAAAAGGAATGGTCGAGCCGCCCGACGAAGAGCTGCTCATCCCGCTCGGCAAAGCTGAAGTGAAACGCGAAGGCAGCGATGTCTCGATCATTTGTTATTCGCAAACTGTCCCGCTGGCGCTCAAGGTTGCCGCACAACTGGAAGAGGAAGACATCTCTGCAGAAATTCTCGATCTGCGGTCAATCAAGCCGCTCGATGAGAATTCGATTTTCAATTCGGTAAGAAAAACGCATCGCGTAGTGATAGTTGAACAAGATCATCCCTTCTGCGGCGTGGGTGCGGAAGTTTGCTATCGGATCCAGAAAAACATTTTTGATGAGCTCGACGCGCCGATCCTTCGCGTATCGCAGGAAGATGTGCCGATGCCCTATAATGAGCGTCTCGAACACGCTGTGCTCCCGAACGCGGACAAACTCTTGGCAGCTGTGAAAAAGGTCTGCTACGCATAAGGGTTGAAGCGATGAAGCGTTGAAGCGAGGCTGCATAGCCGGTTTATCCTATCAACGCTTTATCTCTCCAACGATCCCGCCATGCCTGAAATACAGATGCCCAAACTGAGCGACACGATGACCGAGGGCACTCTGGTCGCGTGGAAGAAAAAGAAGGGCGATCAAGTTTCGGCCGGTGAAGTGCTCGCCGAAATTGAGACCGACAAGGCGACGATGGAGTGGGAATCGCCTGAGGATGGGACGCTCACCGAAATTTACGTCGAAGAAGGTGGCAAGGTAAACGTCGGCGACAAGATTGCGTTCATCGGTGGCGAGGGCGAGGAAGCGCCCAAGCAAGAAGCTCCGGCACAAAAAGAAGAAAAAGAGCCGAAGCCCGCAGAACAAAAAGAAAAACGGCCCCAAGCTGAAACGGAGAAGCCTGCTCCGGCAGAAGCAAAACAAAAAGAAACCGCTCCGCCGCAGCAAAAGAAGACGGCAGAGGCAGCCGTCTCGGCTGCGCGCAAAGACGAAAAATCAGAAGAAGCGCGCGTGAAAGCGTCGCCCGTAGCGCGTCGTATCGCGGTCGAGCTCGGCGTTGATCTTTCGAGCGTGAAAGGCACAGGTCCCGAAGGTCGTGTCACCGAAACTGACGTTCGCGGCGCGGCGAAGTCTGTAGAGGCAGGCGTGTCGCCTGCACAAAAGCAGCCGGCACGGCTGCCACTACAGACAAGTGAAAGCGCGCGCATTCAGCTTTCCGGGATGCGCAAGATCATTGCGCAGCGGCTTGTCGAAAGTCTCGGGCCGGTGCCACATTTTTATCTGCAGATCAACGTCGATGCCGGACCGCTGATGGAAGCGCGGGAGGAATTGAAGTCCGCTGGTGAAGGGGCCGACGCGGCGAAAATCACCGTGAACGACTTCGTTTTAAAGGCGGCGGTGCAAGCCGCAATCAAAGTGCCGCGAGTGAACGCCTCGTTCGACGGCGATGCGATCGTCCAGTATGCGGATGTTGATCTTGGTATTGCGGTCGCGATCGAGGAGGGGCTGCTGACGCCGGTGATCCGCGCTGCGCAAACTAAATCACTCCGGGAGATCAGTGAGCTGGCGAAAGATTTGGCGCATCGCGCGCGCAACAAGCGGATGAAGCCGGAAGAATTTCAGGGCGGCACCTTCACCGTTTCAAATCTTGGAGGGATGGGCATCGACAGTTTCTCCGCGGTGATTAATCCGCCGCAGGGCTTCATTCTGGCCGTCGGAAAGGTCACAAAAGTGCCGGTGGTCGATGATTGTGACCAAATCAACGTCGGTCACCGGATGTCGCTCACCATGAGTTGTGATCACCGCGTCATCGACGGCGCGCTTGGCGCAGAGTACTTGAAAGAACTCCGCCACCTTCTGGAAAACCCAGCGTTGCTGTTGGTTTGAACCGGATCGCGCTATCGCCCTGCTGTTTCCCAGGTCATGAAATCGTCCAGGGTTTGGCGAGTTTTGTCTGTAACAAATTCGATAACAGTTGCGTCATCGATAAAGCCAAGAAATGGGGTTTTGTCCGGAATAAAATCGAATGGATCGACCAGGTAGTTGAGAGCAGCAACAATCCATAACAGCGCATCATTGGAAACCTGTTTGTATTCGCCGCGATCGTGCGCGCGGATCAAACGCAGCATGGTCTGAAGATAAGGCCAACACTCTTTAAACGGTTCTCTGGGTACGGCTGCTGCCTTTCGCGCTGCTTCATTGAAAAGCCCTTGCAGACCTCCGCTTTCATCAATGCACGATTTTGCATTAATGAGCGCTCTGGCAAAGGCTTCGCTGCGAAGGGCAGGTTTGCGGTAAGGAACGTTCGTCTCGACATTTTTCGGGGCCGCGCCCGGCTTTATTTTTCTACGTGGTTCCGCTTTCGATTTTCTCATCTGCGGCAATGAAAGCATCTCGGTCGGCGCATGTGAAGATGATTCGATACGAAACCGCTAATGCGTTGGATCCACAGCTAAGGCTTTGTCGCGAGAATCAGCGGCGAAGGCCCCGGTGCTTCCAGTTTACGAACTTTTTTGAAACCCGCCTCTTCGAGCCAACTTTTGATCTCGTTGAAACTAAAAGTCTCGCCGCGTTCAGTATTCACGAGCATTTGCACGGCGAACATGAGGGCATGCGCTGGTTCAGTGCGCTCGTCGTTTACGAGCCATTCGGCGATAGCGATCACGCCGCCGGGTTTGAGGGCGCGAAAAGTTTTCTTTAGCAATTCGCGGCTGCGTTCGTCGCCTTCGCTATGCAAGATGTGGCCAAGAGTGGCGATGTCGTAGCCGCTGCCGAAATTCGCGTCCAATATATCGCCTTCGACATAATTAAAGCGATCGCCTACGCCGAACTTTTGTGTGATTCGTTTGGTCGTCGGAATCATTCCTGCCCAATCGACTGCGGTCACGCGGACGCGCGGAGATTTTTGAGCGAGCGCGATTCCCCAGATTCCGGAGCCAGCGGCCAGATCGAGAACACGAATTTCACTCTTCCCTTTCGACAGTTTCAAGTGATCGCCGAGCTTTTGCGCAGGCGGATAGCTCATCGGAATGATGTTTTCTACCAACTGGCTGAAAAATTCCGTGCCCTCGGTCTCCTGGTTCACGGCGGCGGCCGGACGACCTTTGCGAACGATATCGGACAATCGTAGCCATCGTGAGATGAGCTGTGGCGCAATGGTTCCAAAAAATCCTGCGTGCGTGCCCGGCTTGTTGCTGAGAAGAAAGGCGGCGCTTTCCGGGGTAAGCGAATACTTCCCCTGCCTACCTTTCTTCAGAAGATCTAGACCAACAAGCGCATTCATTAAAATCGGCAGAGCGCGCGCCGATGCTCCAGTTTCTTTTGCAACCTGCTCTGATGTTTTCGCGCCGTCTTCCAACGAATCGAAAACTTTGTTGCTCACACCCGCGCTGATGATCAGCGGCGGTGCGTAAGCGAAGCTAAGTTCCATCAAGCGTTCTGGCGTGGCCTGTTTTTTCCGGCGAGTTTTCTTGGGCATATCGGATTTGAGATTTAGAGAGCTAAGATCGACAAATAAGATTGGGAATCAATGGTGACCAAGCATTCTTCTGACCCTCGGGCGCCGCGCCTCGCCGCCTTGTGCAGAACACGCGAAGAAATGGAAGCGAGCGAGCGAGCCGTGCTCGCGCCCTTTGCCGAAAAATCTGGTGACTCGCGCGGGCGGGAATGTCCGGAGGCCAGCCATTCTTTTCGGACAGAATTTCAGCGCGATCGTGCACGTATCATTCATTCACGCGCGTTTCGTCGGATGGAGTACAAAACGCAGGTTTTTTTGAATGGGACAGGTGACCATTTACGCACGCGCTTGACGCATTCTATCGAGGTCGCGTCCATCAGCCGCACCATTGCTCGTGCACTAAGACTGAATGAAGATCTCGCCGAAGCGATCGCGCTCGCGCATGACCTCGGGCACGCGCCTTTTGGCCACTCTGGGGAGGAGATGTTGGCCGAATGTATGCGCGATTATGGCGGGTTCGATCACAATCGCCAAAGCGTGCGGGTGGTCGAGCTGCTTGAAACTCCGTATCCAAATTTTCCCGGTCTGAATCTGACCTTCGAAGTGCGAGAAGGTCTGTGGAAACATCAACGCCCTTACAATTTTCCTGAGGGAGGAAAATACAATTCGCCGTCGCTGGAGGCGCAGGTGGCGGATCTCGCAGACGAGATCACTTATTACAGCCACGACTTGGATGACGCGGTCGATTTTGAAATCTTGAGCGCAGCGCAATTGGAAGAAAACGAGGTGTGGCGGCAAAGCCATCGTGCGGTGCTGGCGCGTTACGCCGGAGGGTGGGAACCCGAGCTGCACAAGCTAATCATTCGCGACATCATCGACAACGAAGTGCGCGACCTTGTTGCGGCGAGCTCTAAATCGATCGCCGAGTCCGGCGTGCAAAGCACGGACGAGGTGCGCCGACAGCCCGCTGCGCTCATTCGTTACAGCGACGAATTGGCAGAAGCGAATCGCGCATTGCGGAAATTTCTATATCAGAATGTCTACTATCATCCGCGCGTGGCCGAAGTGAACCGGCGCGCGTGCGAAATGCTGCGACGCGTTTTCGAAGCATACCTCGTCGATCCCGACAGGCTCGGCGATGGGGCGACGCGACGGATTGAGAAGGAAGGCTTGCATCGCACGGTGTGCGATTACGTCGCGGGAATGACCGACCGATATTTGATGGAGGAATGCGAACGGATCGCAGGGCTGTAGCCGTCTCGGTGCGCGAGGTGCTAGACTGAAGTGTTTTGAGTGCCGCGCTCTGCGCATCTTACAGAGACGCAACTCCACCTATGCAGCCGCGTTGCCGATTTCGTCACGCAAATATCTGATCAGGAACCGAAGGCGTTGGTTGAGAGAACGTTCTTCGAGTACGCGTTGACGCCGCAGCGGATCGTTGACAAATGTCGAGGCCATAAGATCGGCCAGCATTTCCAAGTCACGCAATTCCGTAAGGTACCGATCGACTTTGGCGGGAAGCTGCCGGCCGTCGTGTTTGAGGCTCGCATAAAGCTCGAGCACTTTTGCCCCGAGGGCTTCAGTCTCGACCGTGGTCGCATCGCGTGACTCAACAATGTCGATCCTCGCAATCGGGAACGGCGTTTCCTGTTCGAAACTGGCGAAGCGCACACGTTGGAGACCTTGCAGGATCAAATTCGATGTGCCGTCGCCGCGTCCGACACACGCCCGAATCAAGCCGACGGTGGCAAGATGATAGAAGTCTTCGAGTGCATGCCAATCAGGGCAACTCGGTTTGATGAGGGTCACGCAGAACATCCGATGATGCTGAAGTGCGTGTTCCAGCATCCGGCGATAACGTGGCTCGAAAATGTAGAGCGGCAGCAGCGCATGGGGAAAGAGAACCGCGCCAGGTAGCGGCATCACTGGCAGTTGCTTTGGCAAAGTCACCGAGGAAGACATGATTGTTGCGCCCTCCGGTACGATATGTGCGCTGGAGAAAGAGCAAGCGAATGGAACGTGATTCGTGATTCGTTACAACGCTAAAACGCGACTCATTTAACGGCTTACCGCTTTAATTAACGTCGCGAAGCGATTCCCAGCGCGCGAAGTTGTTCGAGCGAGAGTTGCCCTTCGATATCGCTCTCTCTGGCGATCGATCCATAAACCAAAGCTGAGCCGGCGCGCGCCAGCAGGACGCGCGAAATTGCGCCAAGCTTGCCAATGCCCATTGCGCTGATGGGAAGATCGACATTCTTGTTTGTGAGGAAGCTAAGCAGACGCGCGACTTCAACAGGTGTGTCGGTCCGGGTCGCCACCTTGAAAATATTTGCGGCATGCCTTTCCGCAGACCGCGCTTTCGCAAAGAGAATCCGCGGAGAGGGAGTCAATTTGAAGTTGTGGAAGGAAATGATGCGCCGCACTTTTTTCCGCTCTGCCAGGCGGAGGAGTGAATCCAGAGCAAACCCTGAGCGCAGCTCAACATCGACGTACTTGGCGTGCGGCAAAAATCGAGTCAGCAGACTGAGCCGTTGTCGCAGCGATAATTTGTTCGCGCCGCCCTCACGCGGATGTCGCGCTGTGATGATGAGCGGCGCACGTAACCTCGGCAGTTTGGTTTCCAATTGCTCCATAACGTTCACGAGACAATCCAGCCGCAACTCGAATAAATCCGGCGTCCTGCGTATCAACATCGCGCGATCCAGATCCGCGCGCGACGCGATTACTCCGACGACCCGAGGACGCGGGCGCTCCGCAGTCGCTCTACGCGCAGTCATTTTTTTTTGAGTTGCGGAAGCATTCTCTCGACGTACTTCGCGAGAATGTCGAACTCGAGATTTACTAAATCACCCGCATCCGCGCGATCGACATTGGTGTGCTTTTTCGTATACGGGACAATCCACACGACGAAACTCTTCGGTAGAACTTCAGCGACCGTCAGGCTGATTCCGTTGAGCGCAATCGACCCTTTTGAAGCCACATAACGGGCGAACTCAGCCGGCAGTTCTATTTCCAATCGAAGATCTGCGCCGCTCTTATCGAAGGCGAGGATCGGTGACACGCAATCAACGTGGCCTTGCACGAAATGCCCACCGAAACGCTCGTTCGCGGCCAGAGCGCGCTCAAGATTTACCAAATTTCCGCGTTGCAATTGCTTTAGATTTGTGCGCGCCATCGTTTCCGCCAAAAGATCAAACCCCAAAGCGCTACCGCGAAGCGAGCTTAGTGTGAGACAACAACCGTTGACAGCCACGCTATCGCCGCGCCGCATCTTCTTCGCCAGACGCGGGGCGGCAATTTTCAATTCCGTGTGATCGTCATCCGCACGAAGCGCCTTCACACTGCCGACTTCTTCGATCAGACCGGTGAACATGACAAAGAGTTATCAGTTTTAAGTTTCAAAGAGTCTGCAAACTATGCACTTAAGACGTAGGACTTAACACTTCCGATTTCTTCATTCCTCTCAATTCGTGGTTAAAAAGATCCAGCCAACAATATTCCAGCGTTTTTTCCGGACCGAGACAGTTGGCGGCTCGGTCCTGCTGTTATTTGGAATTGCTGCGCTGGCGCTGGCCAACTCGCCGTTAGCCGACACGTATGAGCATCTTTGGCAGATCCCGCTCACGGTTGGAATCGTGAACCACTCACTGTCCCTCACGCTACATCAGTGGATCAACGACGGGCTGATGGCGGTTTTTTTCCTGTTGGTCGGCCTCGAGATCAAACGTGAGCTCCTCGTTGGTGAACTGGCGTCGGCAAACAAAGCGGCCCTTCCAATCGTGTGCGCGGTCGGCGGTATGATTGTACCGGCCGCAATTTACTTGATGTGCAATACGAGCGGCTTCGGAGCGCGCGGTTGGGGCATTCCGGTAGCGACCGATATTGCGTTTGCCTTGGGCGGGCTGGCACTAATTGCTCCCGATGCGCCGATTGGCGCCAAAGTAT
>WNFX01007187.1_pt1 | contig 10470 bp, 11 predicted proteins | sample 5400111 | NCBI WGS metagenome assembly WNFX01 (sample SAMN13153363, study PRJNA577476) | soil metagenome | isolation source: 40 cm soil or saprolite under grassland replicate 1 | place: USA:California | collected 2016-06-15 | reverse complement strand
CCGTGGCGTGCCCGATCGGACAGTGATCAGCGGTGAATCACGGTCGCTCATGGGCACGTCACGGTAGTGCTCACCTGCGGTGCGCCAGGTCAGGCGGCTTGGTCCGCAATCTTTGCAAGCAAGGGGTCAGGGGTTCGAGTCCCCCTTACACTAGCTCCACACCGTCCTATCGACGTCGGACGCTTGGGAGACCAACATCGAGGGCCAGGGCCACGACCAAACGCGGCACGACCTAGATGTCGAAAGGATCGCCCCGCCAGACAGCATTGCCACGCGCCTCAACCTGGACCCAAAGACGGATGTGTGCGTCGTCCGCAGGCACGTAGGTTTCGTGTTCGCCGAAGGAATGTGTTTCGCGCTATTCTGGCGGCGATCAGTACATGATGCAAGGCTATGACTTGGAGGTGCTGGTCGGGAACCGTCATGCGGAGGTTGTCAGGCGTCTGGATTCGGCGTGCCTAGACTTCGACGGCAGTTGCCCACCGGTCGGCCAGTTGCACGACAACTTTCGGAGTTTTCTCGGCGATCAGAAATTTATCATTCATAGTAGCGGTGCGAGGCTTATTGGCGTGGTGCACGCAGGCAGTTCTTCCTCGGTTCGATTGGCGTCAGTGGTAAGAAGCCAGACCGCGGAGCATGACATGGAACGTACTAGATAAGCGTCAACGCCGCGATGATAGCTGCCGCCACAACTCCTATCATCACGGTGCCGCGATGCTTAGTAGGCGCCAGCGTGTAAGCGAGGCCGAGCCACGCAAGACTCACAAGCGCCTGCACAGCTACATGCGTATGAAGTCTAAGGAAGCTGATCCACCCGATCCAGTCTGGGCCTCTCAGAATCAGGAGTACGCCAATCGCGCCCGTCAGGCAACTCGAAGTCCATCGCAATCGCCTGATCATTGTGGCCCTTGCAGCCTGGCCGCCTGCCACGAGCGCCTCAGCACCTTCTCTCCGTGCGCGCTCCGCTGCCAACTCCTGCTCGGCCTTTTCTCGCTTGGCAGCCTCTTCAATCGCAAGGACCTTTGCTGCCTCTTCCTGACGCCCAACTTCCTCTGTCTGCTGCTTTAGCGCGTCAATCTCAGTTTTAGCAGATTCAGCACGTTGACTCAATGTCGTCTCTGCCTCATCCAACTGGCCTTGCAACGAAGCCATATGTTCGACCAACCCAGCGTTCTCGGCGAGGACCGCATCCTCTATAAGGCGAGCAAACTCCGCGTCCTGTGTATCTATATCGCCGAGCCGCCCCATGAGCAAGTCGTCATTGAGAATTAGGACAGCCGTCTCTTTCGGTACGTCGTCGAAGCTTGCAAGGTACTTCATGACATTGGCTGCAGTAGCGTCATAGCCAGACTGTGCGCTACGGAATTCGGGCACGGCAAATATCGCGAGGAATTGCTCATCATAATCTGCTTTGCTCGGGTTCAGTGGTCTGAGCACTTGCAGCAAATGCTGTGGCAGAACTACCGTGGCTGCTCCTTTGGCATCCGATTGATTCATGAGGAAGTTCTTGTCGAAGGAGTGCAGTGCCAGGTCGTGAGAGAGCACAAGGGCTCCTGCTCGCAGGGCGCTCTTGGAAGATGACCGAAGTCGCTGGAGATACATCCAAAGCGTAACGTCGTGGTCGAGAGCCTCATATCGGCGCGGTCTGCCGGGCCGACGCTGTTGCAAGAAGTGCTCGAATTCAGCAATATAGGCTCCCTTGGTCATGGTGTCCAGATCAGGCCCGGCCTGCCTGTAGATCTTAATTTTCTTTGCCGCCAAGAGTTCTTCGATATGATCAAAACGAGCCAAAAAGGCGGCAACGTCAATCTCGCCAGCTGCATTTAGTCGGTGAAAGCGCATTTCGACGCCGAATTCGTTATGCGTTTCCCCCCACTGGACATAAGCTTTGCTAAGCTGAGGCGAGTAACGTTTCGTGCTCAAGCGGGCCTTGTCAGCATCACTGATCTCGCTGAGCTCACGCAGAGTCCGCTCATGACAATAAAGCTGAAAAGGATAATGCCCATTCTCAATTGTCGCTAGGAGTTCATCGCACGTGGCTTGCAAGGGGTTATCGTGTAGACCGAGCACACCAAGGACGACATTAGTATCCAGGAAGAGTCTCAGCGGGGGTAGCTGACTTTTGAGATATTCGGCGGTTGCGTCACCAACAGTCAGGGCAAAGAACGTGAAAGCCCCGTCGAGTAGCTCGGACATATAACGCAGGCGCGCTGGCCCAGTGTCGCGAAAGAAGGCAGCTATCCCCTGCTTGACTGCGGACTGATGATCGACGAGATCAGCTTTTTGTATAACTTGCTCAAGCATTGAGGCAAGAGCCGCTTCATTGGGAGAACCACTAGCGGAGGCATCCAATAGTTGAACTGCCTCGACGCCGTGCTGACGAAATACTAGCCCAAGGTAATGCTGTAGTGCTTGCCACAGGGCATTAGGATCAATATCCCCGGCGGTGCTGTCAATCTGTCTGAGCCAGTCAGCGCGCACTGTAGCCTCGAGCTGCGCCGCCTCTTCAATGCGCCTAGCAACATCGGCTCGTATGTCCGGTGCTAGCGTCACCTGATGAGGCGTTGTGGATCTGTCGATTAGCAGCTGTCCGTTTTGAATATGGCGCTCAACCGCCGCCTTAACCGCAGCTACGTCAATCTCGACTCCGAAGTAGGTAGCTATGGCAAGGGCCAGCTCGCCTGGATCTGCGCTTGCGCCTACTCGGGGGTCGATATATAGAATTGTCATAATCAGGGATTCGACGGCACCCTGGACCTTGCCGTTGCGATCGAGAGAGAGCAGGTGGCAGAGTTGGCGAAAGACGCGCTCGGTTTCTTCGGGCTGAGGAGATGCGCTGTGACTGGCATCATTCAGCATTAGCCTTCTCCTCACATATGGTGGCTAAAGGCAGACGTAGCAGGCGCAGCGCATCAGCTACCAGCCTGGCAGTTGGCTCTGACACTCTAGCGGTCGACTCGTTCGCGGTGGGCTGCCCAGGGATCTGATGGCGGAGATCGAGGACGGAGATCCTCCAGTGGGACCGGGCCAGGACAGTCCGTAACCGAGTCGCTAGCATGGCGGGATCCAAAGTCTGGGATCTTGCCAGGACGGCCCACTGCCGTCTCACAGGCTGTGCAGATGGCACCGAACTCGGGCGTCCGCGTCGGACACCCGGTGGACCCTGACCTGCGAGGACAGACTCCGACGCACTGGCCGGACGTGCCGTGTTGATCTATGGTCAGAAGACCGACTGGCAGCCGAGGGCAGGATGCATCCGGCGGGGCTCCGGTTCCGGGATGATCGTCACGGTAGCCCCAGCGTCGGCAGATGGTTGGGGTAGTGCTGATCATCCCGACCGCCATCGACCGGGACAACCCGAGCAGACCAGGCGCCAGTGGCCAAGGTCGTTCGTCCGGGAGGGCGCTCCACCTTGGCCACTGATGCCTAGCCCGCTCCCCGGCGGGCGAGTCGACGGCAGACGGGATGATCACCAGGACGTCTACGGGCAATAGTAGCCCCCGCCTTGAGCTCAAAACGGGCCCTCCGCGGCGCATCGCTGGCCCTAGAAGTTGCCCTACAGTGGCCCTAGGACACTCGGGGGAATCCGGGGGAAATCAGTAGGGCCATCGCCATCTACGATCCAGGTCACTGCCCTGGCAGCGCTGCCAGAAGATCGGCATCAGCACCCTGATAAGGAAGAGGTCCGTGGTTCAAGTCCACGTAGCCCCACCAGTTTTTCGAAAGTCTGTCTAGTCGCGGGAGCCAAACGGGGAGCCAGCGGGTCATGCGGACTTGGCTCCGTTCTGCCGGTCGAGGATGGAATTCATCATCGTCGCGCCCGTCGTGATCACGGGCTTCAACTGGTGCCGGTAGACCTTCTGCGTCACGACCGTCGTCTTGTGCCCGACGAGATCGGCGATCTCCTCGATCGAGACGCCGTTGGCGCTGAGTATCGAGACGAACGAGTGACGCAGTTCGCGGGGAGTCCAGTCCTCTCCGATGCCGGCCGCCCTGGTGATGGCCCGGAACGACCGGCGGACGTTCCCGGCCGCGAGCGGAGTGCCGGTGCGGGTGCAGAACACGAGATCGTTGTCCTGCCAGTCCTCGCCGGTCCTGAGCCTCCTTGCCACCTGGCGCTTGTGGTGATCCCTGAGCGCGTCGGCTGCTTCGTCGGGTACTTCCAGCGTGCGCCGTGACAACTCGGTCTTGGTGTCGCCGGTTGCCCGGACCGAGCGCCAGACGTAGACCGCGAACCGCTTGTGACCGAATCCAGCCTCGGTCACGGGCCGCCAGTCCCCTGCGTCCTCTGCCCAGGCCACGACATATGACCAGCGCAACGCGCGAGCCTCCTCGGTACGGATGCCGGTCAGCAGACTGATCGCCACGTATGCGTACAGCGGCGATGCCTTGGCCTTGTCCAGCACGGTCATGGCCTGATTGAGGGTGAGTGCCTTGCTCGGCCTACCGGCCCGGCCTTTCGGCGTCTTGACCAGTTCGGCCACGTTGCGGCCCACCTTGTCACGAGCCTGAGCCTGCCGGATGGCACGCTTCAAGACCGAGTGCAGCTTTAACAGGCTCGCGGTGGACAGGCTGCCGGTGAGGCCATCCAGCCAGTCGTCGACATCGTCGGCGTTCAGCCTCTTGAGCTTGACCCCGCCGATCAGCGGGATCAGGTTCTTCTCGGCCAGGTTGCGGTTTACGGTGACGGTACTCGGAGCGCGGCCCCTGGTTCCGCGCTTGAACCAGTCACGGACGGCCTCCGCGACGGTGTAGTCGTCGCTGGTCTCGATGCCCGTTTCCAGGTCGTTTACCGCTCGGATGAGCTTGTCCTTAACTGCCTCCTTGGTCTTGCCCTTGCGCTTGATCCGTCGGCGTCGACCCGCGGCGTCGTACCCGACATCGATGGCCCCGGTGTACCCGTAGCCCTCGGTGTAGATCGTGCCTTCGTACTTCCCGATCATGATCTTTGACATCGGCTCCCTCCTTCCTGCCAGGTGGACGGCTGAACCCTGGCGCGTGCCCTGGCCTGCATTCGAGGCGTACCACCGTGGTTCGTGGTGGCCAGGGCTCCTCCGCTACTCCTCGGCGGGGTCGTGCTCGTGGCGTTCGATGTACTCATCGATGGCCTTTCTGATCACGTAGGACAGGTCACGGTCCTTCCGCCGTGCGATCTCTTCGAGCTTGGTTCGGCGGTCTGCGTCGAGGCGCAGGCTGTAGGTCTGCGTTGCTGGCATGGGCTCCATCCTGGGCCGCGTGTCGGTGCCTCATGGCCAGGATGCAGTACAGTGCATTGCACTGCAATACGCTCATGGGCCATCTTCCAGCGAGGCGATGAACTCGGCCAGGTGCTGGTTGGTGATCCGGCGCAGTTTGCCGATCTTGATGCTGCGCAACTGGCGGGTGCGGAGCAGGTAGTAGATCTTGTCCCGGCCGACGTGCAGCATTTCCGCGACTTGCTCGACGGTGTATGCCTGCATGTGGTCACCTCCTTCTGTCGTGGGCTGATCGTGGGGCGGCTCCTCTCGTTGGCCACGGTCCGTGGTTGGTGCTAGTGCAAGTGCAGACCGCAAATGGCTGCCTATGGGTGCAGACGCGCGTGAGGCGTGCGCTTGCAGTTGCAGTCCGGTGTTCACTGAGCGTCACTTCCGGGGCGGGCGGCCCGCCAGTAGCCGCGCCTGATCCGGTAGGCCCGGCCGGCGCGGGCGAGGGTGCGAAGCCGGTCGAAGACCCACCGCTGGCTCATCCCGGTCGCCGCGATGAGATCGGCTACCGGGAGGCCTTCCTCGGGTGCCTGGCACAGCGCCGCCCACAGCAACGCATCCGGGATGCTCCCGGCGTCTTCCCTGTCCTGCTGGCCCGGCTCGTCTGCGGGAGCGTCCGGCTGGCTGTCCGGGCGCCCGGCTGAAGGGAGGTGCGGGCGCTGCGCCAGGGCACGCCGCGATACCTCGTCCAGCCCCGGCCGCAGCAGGGCGTGCCGGGCGGCTGTCTCGGTCACGGCTTGATCGGTGACCAGATAGGCGCGCGCCCGGCGGGGCGTGTCGTGTTCGGGTGCGGAGATGAGGAACTTGCCGGGTGCGTTGAGCGTGTGCGCCTGCCACCCGGCCGTGAGCATCCCTTGTCCCAGGATCAGGTCGACGTCGCGGCGCTCCCGGACCCGGAAGCAGATACGCACGTCCATCTGTGCGCGCAGGGCACCCTGGCCCATCGCCTTCTGTGTCGGCCGCTGGGTCGCCGCGATGAGGGTCACCGCGACGGCCCGGCCGCGTCGGCCGATGGAGTCGGCATCGGGGATGGCGTCCGGTGCGTGGTCGGCCAGCTCGGCATACTCATCCACGATGACCACCAGCGCGGGCCGCTCTGGAGATGGCTGCCAAATCCGCTGCCCGGACGCGGCCAGGTGCCCGGCGCGGCCTTCGAGGATGGCCACCGCATCGGCCAGCAGTGCGCGGGCCTCGGCCGGGGTGGTGGCCAGCCGGTTGATACAGGCTGCCCACGGGCCCAGCTCCATCCCGCGCTTGAGATCGACTGCCCAGATCACCACGTCACGGCAGGCGGTCAGGTTGCCCATGAGCACATTGAGCCCGCCGCTCTTGCCCGATCCGGTCGACCCGCCGAACAGGGCATGCCGGCGCAGGAACAGCACCGTGACCGGCGCGGCGTCCTCGAACGGGCCAAGGTCGACCGGCTCAGTGATCGAGGAGACCGAGGCACCGGGCCAGGTGATCGCATCGGCGTGCGGATCACGGTCCAAGACCCGCAACTCGAAACGATTCGCCAGGTCATCCGGAGTGGGCACGGCTCGGACAGCTCCCCGGAACGTGCCCAGCGCGGACTCGATGGCGGGCAGCTTGCCGATCACATCGGTGATGGTCTGGCCGCGTGCCAGGGCGAGCCTGGCACGCCAGCCCCACACGTCGACCACCGCTGACAGGACTCGTGAGCCCGCCAGGCCCACGGCCTGTGCGATCTCGGGCCACACTGCGAGGATGCGCTCGACCCGAACCCGGGCTCGCCGTCGCCGGTGCGCCCACCACGGCACGCCGAGCACCACACCAGCGATCAGCAGGACTAAGGGCAGCGGCGAGCGCCACGGGCCGGCCGCGGTGCCGGCCGCCAGCCACCCGCCGATGGCGGCTGTGGTGATGGCCGCGTATAGGCGTTCGGCCCGGGTGGGCAGGCCGATATGCCGGCCAAGTGCGCCAAGGCACGCGGCAGCGACGGCGGTGAGTAAGGCGATGGTCAGCCACCAGTGCGGGCGTGCCATATGGAGCACCCATGCGGCCAGCGTCATCATGATGGCTGTGGTGAGGGGGGCGAGTTCGGAGCGGTACCGCCAGGCCCAGCGGGCGAGCACCACGGCGGCGATCTCCGGGAGCTGGTCGCCGGGGTTCATGAAGATCATCGGCTGGAAGCCGTAGCGGCGCATCCGGCGGGCGTGCCGGCGCATCTGGTGGCCCCTGGTCATGGCCGCCCCCGCTGCCCGGCGCTGAAGCCCTGCGCGTCGAGTTCGTCGCGTAAGTACGAGAGGGGTCGGGCTCGCCAAGACGGTAGGCGGCGAGGGTGGCCCGGCCTGCTGCGGCGAGGTTCGCCCGGTCGAGGCGGACGGTCGTCAGTTCCGCGTCCAGCCGGGTGAGTTCGGCCGTCAAGATCGGGATGTCGGAGAGGGAATGGCTGACCTGCTGCCACAGGTCGGCCAGGTTCGGGGTCGCTCGGGAGAATCCGGTGATGATGTGCTGTGCGGTGTTAGCGCGGGTGTTGACCTCCAACAGGTTGATGCTGGGTGTGGGCTTGTTTGGCACGAGGGCACCACCTCCTTAGGTAGTGGGCTGGCTAATTGCCGGTCAGGGCCCGGACGATTTGCGCTACGGCGCGGTGGATGGCCGGGGCGGCGCTGGTCGCCGCGAGCAGGAACCCGAGCAGCAGGCATATGACCGCCTGCCAGGTGCGCAGGCCCATGAACCGCCATGCGATCCAGACCACCGCGCCGAGCACGACGACCAGCGGGATCGAAACGTTCATTACTCCTCACCTCCTCTCCTGGAGCCGGGCTGTGCGCTTGCTCGTGGGTGCGGCTGGTTTACCAGGCGCCTCGCCAGGACCGGCGGCGCTGCCACCGCGCCCGGTTGCGGCACTTGCCGCATGTCGCCGAGCCGTCCTCCGCCAGGGCGCCGCATTCGCATAAGCGCCCGCCAAGTCCGATCGGGCGAGTTCGCATCGGGATAACCTCACCTCCTCCCCGTCTGCCAGTTGTCATCGGTCGCGTCCTGGCCCCTGCCGCGCCGTAACGGCTGGCGCACGTAGACGCCAAGCACCATCCGCGCGAACGCATCCGCGCGGCCGTGGTGCGATGAGTCACGCAGCCTCATGTGCCGGTCCGTTGCCTGAACTCCGATGACCACGGCACCGAAGGCAACGGCAACCACCGCGGCCAAGAGCAGTCCGATCACGATCATGGGAACCACCTCCATCCCGGTCCGTAACACTGCTTGACACCTCCTGTTCTCGGTGTGACCCGAACTTGACTTATCATGTGCGAGTCGAGACTAAGCCCCACAACATGACTTGTCAAGGGATGTCCTGAAGAAGGCTCTTGCTAGTAGAAGCCGGGCTCAGTTGAGCGGGTAAGCATCCCTGATCTCGTGCCGCTGGCCAGGCAGCACAAGGTCGCTGACCTGGATCGCCCGGCCGGTAGCGTCATAGGCGGTGACGAGCACGCTCAAGACTGGCGAGCCGGGTGCGATGGCCAGCAGTTCTGCCTCCTCACCGCTGGGGCACCGGGCAGTGATCTGCTCGACGGCATGGTCAAGCCGGATCTTCTTGCGATCCTGGAGGTGGTGCCGGATGCTCTCACTGAGCAGGTCGGGCGAGGCGAGGTCGGTACCGGACGCCAGTTCCAACGGCAGCCATGCCGAGGCCAGCTCAACGGGTTCGCCATCGTCGGTCAGTAGCCGCTGGCGCACAAAAGCCCTGGCCCCGGGCTCCAAGCCCAGCAGGGCGGTGATGTAGCGCGGCGCCAGCTTGACCCCGGCCTGGACGAGCTGCCCAGACAGCTCCGCCTCGGGCAACTCCATCACGTCGTGGGCCGGACGGGTCCGCTCGGCATCGGCCAGCGCCGGGCGGCCGCGCACGAAACTGCCCTTGCCCTGCTGCGTATCGATCCATCCGTCTTGGCGCAGCGCCGACAGTGATCGGACGATCGTTGGGCGGGACACCCCGAACTCGGCCACAAGCTGATGCTCGGACGGCAGCAACGACCCCGGCGGGTAGACCCCGCGCTCGATCCGCTTCTTGATCTCCGCGACCACCTGTGCGTACTTGGGCGGGATGCCGTCTTGTGCCATGTTCCAGTCCAGGCTGTAGCGAGTACCTGACAAGTCATGCTAACGCTGTTCTCGTCAGATGTCATGTACTGCCGTTCGGCGACGTGGTGTCTCTCCTGGTCGCTCGGAGACGCGCACAGTGAGGTATCAGCGTCAGGCCGTGCCGCCCGCTCAGCTACTCCGCCGCGGCGCCTGCGCCCGTCCGCCAGGCCAGAGGCCAGGCCCGATAAGCGCGCGGCGAACCTCGCCGGCTCACTTTGGTGCTAGAAGTTCCGCCTGTTCAGCGTTAGGATCGCGACCGCGGCCCAGGTCCATCCGCATCGCCTCCTTGGCCTCTTTCTCGTACTTTGCCACCTGGCCAGGAGTAAGGGCAGTTCCCGCTGCGCGAGTCTTGTCCTCAACTTGGAAGAAGGCTTCCCACAATTCCTGAAAACGCAATTCACCTTCCGGCGTAGTTTCGTCGTCAATTTCCACGGTGAGCCGATACAGCTGCACATATTCACCTGCAGTCCGCAGATGATCACTAGACTTCAACATTGTGAAAGCCAGAATCAGGCACGTGGTCGAAATACCGGCCGCAAGCGCAATAGCACCCACCCAAACTTTACCCACAAGATCGGCTAGTCCACTGACACCTGCAAGGTAACCCAAAACCGCAGAAAGGACCAACAAGCCATTGGTCAACTTACGTCCGCGCGCTGCTATTTCGTCGTGTGCAAGTTGATTGACCTTCTCTGAGAAAACAAGGCTCGCCAATTCCTTAGATGCAGGTAAACTCATAATTTCTCCATCACCTGCGACACGACCGGCAAACGCCAACGAGAGATATGATCAACTCTGCCAGATTGACGCTTAAGCGTCAACTCGCCCACCAGGAAGTGCAGCAGCCAGATGCACAACCGCTCGCACGCACGACCGTAGACACCCGTTGGTTACGGGTAGGAATGGACTGGGCCTTCAACTCGCGGGAGGCCAGGGCCTGTGCTTGGGCCGAGGTACCGTGGGTCGGCCAAAGCCAGGTGCGGAGGCAGGGCCGGCGAGTTCGGCGGCGCGCATCAGCGGCAACAGTTCGGCGATGCTGGGCGCATCGAGGATGGTTCCGCGCGGTGCCGAGAACCGTGGATAGGCCCAATAGTGCCGCGTCCACGGCCCGTACATGACCACCCAG
>WNFX01014919.1_pt1 | contig 10471 bp, 9 predicted proteins | sample 5400111 | NCBI WGS metagenome assembly WNFX01 (sample SAMN13153363, study PRJNA577476) | soil metagenome | isolation source: 40 cm soil or saprolite under grassland replicate 1 | place: USA:California | collected 2016-06-15 | reverse complement strand
CATCGAGATCCGGCGCTTCGAGTTCTTCGAATCGAGTTCCCTTCACCGTTCCCGCGGTACCTACGGGCATGAACACAGGCGTTTCGATTTCCCCTCGTCGCGTTGTGATCACTGCTGCGCGTGCTTCGCCTTCGCGAGCGATCAATTCAAAAGGGACATTGGATACCACCGAGGCGCTCTTCATCGTGATCTTGCTGCAAAGCGCAGCGCTCACTGCATACTTTTTCAACGCTCGCTGCCTGCGGCTGTGCCGCAGCACCCTGGGGAAAGCCTCTGCCTTTCCGTGAATCTGCTAGCTTGTTTGTTGAGGCTGCGCCTCAGGGCCGGCGGCGGAGCCGCAACTCTTGATTATGATTCGCCGGTGAGCCAAAGGCTCACCGCCATGTGCGGCGGCAAAGCCGTACGGATAGTTGAATTCTTATCCCAGCAATTAAGTTCTTTACCAATCGGTTGAATTGTTAACCATTAGTAGAATTATCAGCCCATCCGCTCACGCGGATGGTACTGACTGCTCGCTGCTCGCTGCTCACTGCTTACCGCCTTCTCTTCTTATGCCGCTCAATAATCCGGATCGGCGCCGCAAAAAAATCAAACTCTTCGCGCAACTGATTTTCCAGATGCCTCAGAAAAGAGAAATGCAGACCCGCCTTGCCGCCTGCCGTAAATACGACGAATGTCGGTGGCCGCACTGCTGTCTGCGTTAGATATTGAACGTGCAGGCGCGATCCGCCGTGTGTTTTTGCGGGCACGATCCCACTGCGTTGAATCATCCGTTCGTAAAACTGATTCAATTGTGAAGTTGGAATCCGGCGCTGGCGCGCTTCATTGGCTTTGATCGCCAGGGGCAGAAGTTTTTGTATTCGCTGTCCGTCCAGTGCGGATATCGTCACGATGGGCGCCCAGGGAAGAAATTTCATCTGCTCGCGCAGCTTCCGCTCAAAGCGCGCGACAGAGCCCGTGTCCTTATTATTAACAGCGTCCCACTTGTTCAGCGCGAGAATTATCGAACAGCCCGCTTCCACCGCGTAGCCGGCAATGGCCGCATCCAGCGCCGCAATTCCATCTTCAGCATCGAGCAAAACAATTGCGATATCTGCGCGCTCCAGACTCTTTCGCGCCATAATCACGGAAAGCTTCTCAGCCATTGCGTGCGTCCTGCCCTTGCGACGAATACCCGCGGTATCGATGATCCGAAAAGTCTGATCGGGAGTTTCGAGTAGGGTATCAACTGCATCGCGGGTTGTGCCGGCAACTGGCGAGACAATGGCCCGCTCCTCGCCCAACAATCGATTCAATAATGATGACTTGCCGACATTAGGCCGGCCCACGATTGCCAAGCGCACTTCTCTTACTGGTAGCGCAATGTCCGGCTCAATTTGCTCTTCGCCCCTTGCCCTTTGCCCCTTCCCCTTTCCCCCTTCCCCTATTTCCGTGAGTCCCTTGACCAGTTCATCCAGCAACTCCCCAATCCCATTTCCCTGCTCCGCGGAGATTGCGAACACTTCTTCAAATCCAAAGCGATAAAAGTCTGCCCGGTCCGACTCCAGCGCGGCCGCATCCGTCTTGTTAGCCGCGACCAGCACTCGCTTTCCGGTTTGGCGCAGCCGCTGCGCAAGTTCTTCATCCAGCGGGGTCAGACCCTTCCGCACATCGACGACCCAGATCAGGGCGCTCGCTTCACCGATCGCCACCGCAGCTTGTTTCAGGATATTTGCCGGGATCACCGCATCGTCATCCGGCACAATGCCGCCCGTGTCGACCAGCGCAAAGCGCAACCCATTCCAATCGGCTTCGCCATAAATACGATCCCGAGTAATGCCGGGTTCATCGCCGACAATCGCGCGCCGTTGTCCGATCAGTCGATTGAACAGGGTCGACTTGCCGACATTCGGCCGGCCGACGATTGCCACGAGCGGCAATCTCTTCAGCTGATCTGGTATAGGTTTCCGCACCGTCGCTGACCGCCCCACCCCAGCCGGCTGGGGACCCCGTCGTCGGGTTTCTGCATTCCGCGAGATTCTCGCGCCGGATCGAGGCATGCGGGCTATGATACGCACCATAAGGGACTTAGACCACTTCGGGCAGTCTGCGATGCAAGCTTTCGAGAGTTACATAAGTTCTTTGCCGCCTCCTCCTCGTTTGGCCCCAGCTCCAGAAAACGGCCTCAGAGTTGCTTTAGTGACAGCGTCATCTTTGAGGAAAGCCCAAACATAACTGGAGGAATAAAATGAGAAAACGAATTCTGCTCGCGAGTGCTGTAGGAATCGGGGCGGGTCTGGCTTATCTATTGGCGAGGGCAGCAGACGAGAAAGAAGAAAACCTTAATGCGAACGGCGGAAATGCCGGTGCGTTGGGCAACAGCGGCGAGAGGATCCGTGGCTCCGCGCCTCAATCTGTTAGTCAAATTGAGACATCAACCGGCGGCAGCGATAATCGTCAGCAAAAAAACGAATTGCTAATCGACGACCAGGGTACGGATCAATTTGAAGCGTCAAATATCCTGAAGAACATTCGCGACGCGGCGTTTGACGGGAGCGACGAAAAGCTGGCCCTCGCGCTCGGTCGACCAATAGAAGAAATCGAGTCGTGGACCGGTGGTTCAGGAACAATTGATGGCGATGTGGTAATGAAGGCCAGAAAGCTGGCTCTGGCGCGCGGCATCCAGACCGAATTGTGAGAAAAGACTCAGCGCTAACAAGATCAACAATTCCGCAATAATGCGGGGACATTCGGCCGTGACTACTCGAGGGCCAGGGCTGAGCGGGTCCAGGTCGTCAGGTTGGTGTCTGCTCTGAATCCCAGCAACTCAAATCACACTACGGACATCGTAACCGTTCACCTCTTCACGGTGTCTATACCAATATGGAAATCTCCTCACGACGCTCCCGCAATACTATTTCTCGGTTCTCAACCGCGGCCGTTTTGCTTGGAATCGCTGTAATTTGGTCGGCGGCGGCGGCTCCGGCAATAGCGCAGGAAAAGCGCGATCCCGGGACGCCGGTCCAGCCAAACACTGCTACGCCGACTATGGCAAACCGAGCGACCACGCCGGCTCAGACAAATACCGTTGCGTTGCCTGTTAATCAAGTCAGTACCCCGGCACAACAGAAACCAGGCAGCACCACGACGACCGGCCCGGTCTCAGCCGCAAAATCGAACGGCGACACCACAAATTCCGCGAACGATTACAAGGGCAGTCTTACCGCGCTTTCGACGCTCTACGAAAATGAAGTTCACCGGCTTGAGCAAAGGAATAGTCAATCGAAAGAACTCTACAACCAGGGACTAATCTCGCGGGTGGATATGGAAGCGAGCGATAAGGCCCTGGCTGACGCGCGCGCCAAAGTCGCGGACATTCACAATCAGATCACCGCCGCTAACAGGCCGGTGGCCCCGATTATCTCGGGGCTGTCGACCAGCTCTAATTCCGACCTCGCCTGGAGCACGGGTAATAACAAGATCGACTCCCTCGTCCGTTTCTACGGCAACAAATATGGTGTCGATTCCTATTTGATCTACTGCCTGATGTCGCAGGAATCTCGCTTCACCACCAGTGCGACCAGCCCCAAAGGCGCGCAGGGTTTAATGCAATTGATGCCCGGGACCGCTGCTCGCTACGGAGTGACCAATCCGTACGACGTGGCGCAAAGCATCCGTACGACGTGGCGCAAAGCATAATGGGCGGCACGCGCTACCTGAAGGATTTGCTGCAGATGTTCAATGGAAGAGTTGATCTGGCCCTGGCCGGTTATAACGCGGGAGAAAATGCAGTCATAAAATATGGCTACAAGGTTCCGCCGTACGAGGAAACGCGTAATTACGTGCGTCTGATCGTTGCGCGCTACGCGAGGAAGCAAACATCTTGAGCTGGGCAGCAAATACAGAACCGCTCGCGATAACGAGCGAGTACGTTACGATTTACCCTACCGAATAATTGCCTCCTGCTTTTGCTTATCTGATTCTGCCCAGTCTTTGGCCGAGACGAACGACTCCTTGTCATAGATCAGCACAATCGTTCCCACCGGCAGCAGTCTGCTCATCTCGACCGCCGCGGACATGGGAACGCGAATGCAGCCGTGACTCTGAGGTATTGACGGGACCGAGGGATTTCCATGAATCGCGAGTCCGTCGCTGAAGTAGTTGGGATAATAAAGCAACCCCAGGGGCGATTTTCTCCATCCCGACATCTTGGCGTAGATCCTGAAACGGCCCCTCGGCGTATAGGCCAAACCGCTCATTCCTTTTTCGCGGTAATGCCGGTTGCTCCCGGTGGACACCGGCAGAATTCTTTTGACGGCTCCTTCGTCGTCCATAAACAGGAGCACCTGGCGATCGAGATCTACTTCAACATGCTTGTAACCTGAGTCTCTTGCCTGGGGTGCATTGGCACTCATGATTGCGTCGAACTCATCGCGGTTGAGGCGGCCAGTTACTTTACGGCCTTCCCATTTCTGGAAAGCGGTGAGCGTAGCGTTATTGATCGCTCCATCTGCTGGGCCGGTGCCGTAACCCATCTCTGACAGGCGATGTTCCGCCTCTTTTATCTCGGCCCGCGTCAATGGATGATTGAGCGAACGTCCCTTGCGCTTGTCAGTCTTTGTGCTCGCGGATGATACGGTTGGAATCAGGAAAAGCAGACTCACCATCACAAAAACTGCGGATGCCAGTTTCTTAAAAGTGCTCATGACAAATCCCCCCTCGTCCCACTTGCAAGAACAGATCCAGAACACTTGCGAGAGCGAGCCCGGACCCTCGCCCTGAAGCAGCACAGCTACTGCAAGCGCGCCCGCGCACAGTCAATTGCCACCTGCCAATTCACTCATCGAAATCGACATCCGCAAGTCGGCGATGCGAAACTCAATCTGGTCAAGGGAAACGGCAGTCGGGCGGGGGTCTTGCTGAAGATTGGTCGGGCGGGACCTTCTGAAGATTTACCGCGGCCAGTTGATGCTAAAACTGTCAACAACAATTACGATACCCCGCGCGCTTTGTCAGGTCAACGCCAACGCTGCGGGCACAGATAATGCTCGTTCATTCGGAAGCAACCTCCGGACTTCAAAGTGTTGCGTCGAGTAAGTGAATTGGTGAAACTCTACTGGACCCGGATTAGCAGGTTGTGACCGGTGAGAGTACGGATCATGTTTGGTTTTTGAACTCTACCGCTATCCCTTGTCGTAGACCGCGACGGTGTGAATACGCCTGCCCTTTGAATCCCTGCCGTCGGTAGTCACCGTGCGGGTGCGGCCATTAGCCGAAACGACGATTCGACCGGTTACCGTAATCTTCCCGCCCTTCTTAACGGTTAACGCCAACGTGCGGCTGTTTATCCGCCGGTATGAACGCATGTCCGAAGTTGGATCGCCGGTAACGGCGTAAAACTTGCCGTCAAATTTTCCAGTCCATTCGCTGTGTATCGCGTTACCATCGCCGTCAACGCCATCCACCGTGACCTTAGTCTGGTCGCCGGCGGCCTCGTAAACGACGGTGTTATTCTTCGTCGCTCCCTTACTAAACTTCGACTTTGCTTCGTTCAGCTTCCAGGTGCCCATTTGGGGGTTATCGGCCAGGGACACCACGGAGCCGGCAATAAGTAATGCCACTGCGGGTACGATTAAACGTACTTTCATATCTCCTCCTTCATTAGTAACAGTGTGATTGTTTAGCGCGGGCATTCTAGTGCGAGCGGCTGCATTAGGCAATCCGGGACGGTCAAACAATGAGTTGTCCAGAATCGAAACAGCGATCAGTTGTTTTGTGACCTGAAGCTGCTCTTTTCTGCCACGCTTTTTACTCAGGCAGAGAGCGCGCTGCAGCGATTTGCTGCAAATCTAACTCTTCGCCCGAAATTTGCATAAAAAGACGCGCGCATCTTGATGAGAGTCGCGATCTGGTCTTCATGCTGTGCCCGGCGGTGAGTCTGATTATGAAACGAAGAACGAGTTATCTTGCGGTGAGTATCGTTCTTTGTGCTCTCATCGGTGTCGCCGTGTGGGCAGTGCTTCGCTTCAAAGCGATCAGGCGACAGGCGCTTCATCAGTCGACCGGCTATCTTTCGAATTTGCCGGGCCCGAGCAGTGCTGATGCTGATTTGTGGAACCGTGCCGTGGAACAGGTGAAGGCCGATCGCGGCGAGTCCGCCGTCCAGGCGCCCGTCGAGACTCCGCCGGAGTTGCGGCACTACAGCGACAGGCATTGGTTCCTGGCTACGCAGGTCGCTGAGGTTCGGAAATACAATGTCCGATCTTGTCAGGACTTTGTGGATCTCGCGGCAATGCTTGAACGCGGCGAAATGGTTTCGGTGCCGGCGGTCACCGATACCTACATCCTTTACGGCGTCGGCGCGACCGCCGACGGGGGCGTGTTCAGCCGGTATGAAGACGATCACAGCATCGAACTCCTCAACGAAGGCCAGCTGCGCGACGAGTACAAACACCTCGACGACGCGCGCTCAAACCTGCAGACGGAAATTTCGGGTCTGCAGACTCAGTTGAGAACGCTGAAAAAACGCGACCGCAATAAACAAAGCGAGCTGCAAAAAGAAATCGCGGCGCGGCAGCAACAGCTGACATCAACGGAAGAAGATAAAGCGCAACTCGATCGATTCTATGGTCAGCCTGACAGCCGGCAGAGACTACTGAAAGACTATGAGTCGTTGCAGACGCTGGCAAGAAATTTCGCCGGACGATCTTTCAATATCGAGGAATCATCTGATCGCGAGGCGATGAAGGTTGCCATGCTCAGGTCGCTCAGGCCTGAGGCCCTGAAAATCCTGGAAGAAATCGCGAAGGAGTATCACGACAAGTTCGATCGCCCGTTACCGGTGAGTTCTCTGATCAGGCCGGAACAATATCAACATGCATTGAACCGGGTGAACCGCAACGCCGTACTCATCGACACCCCACCGCACTCAACCGGACTGGCCTTCGATATCGATTATCGCTATATGGCCGGTGCCGAACAGTCTTTCCTGATGACTGAACTTGCGCGCATGAAGGACGAGGGCCGCATCGAAGTAATTCGCGAACGCAATGCCAATTACCACGTCTTTGCCTTCATCGACGGTAAGCGCCCAAGCGACGAATTGATCGCCGCGTCGCTGGATGAAGCGCAAGCGCCCGTCAGGGAATCAAATCACGCGACGAAGAAACCAGCGAAAGAAAACAGCAATTCGAAAGAGACGAAGAACACAAAGGCGAAGTCAAAAGCGAGAAACTTAATCTCCAAGTCGAAACTGCGAAAGCGGTAGCGGGTTTGTCTTAATCATGTCAGTACCATCCGCGTGAGCGGATGGGTTGAGCTTTGATCCCACCTGCTAACGCAGGTGGTACTGACTCCACGACCTCACTACAACCAGCCGGTCAGTGGTCACGCAGGAAGTTTGTGACAGTCTCAGCGAACTGCTGTGGAATCCGATCCATCGCATTGTGTTCCTGACTTTCGAACACGACGAGAGTCCGCCTGGGCAAAGTATCCATTAACGAGTTGATTGCCTGTTTCAGTTGCGGTGAAGCGGTTTTACTGCCGGTAAGGAGCAATGTAGGCACCTCTATTGTTCTCATTCGCTTTGCATCAAAACCATATTTACTGAGTGCTCGAATTTCGCGAATCTGTATATCAATGCCGGAGACGCGACCGAGCCACGATGCCTGACGTTTCATCGCCGCGAGTTCATCCGGCGAGATCATCACGATTTCCCGCAAGAACGTCACCAACGCCTGCTCGCGATCGCCGGCGTGGATCATTTTCTCCATTCGGTCGGCAACGGCGGTGTGATCGAGATCCTGCAAAGGCGGTTCATACAGCACCAGCTTCGAAATCTTGTTCGTCACGAAAGCCGCTTCCAGAGCACACACTCCCCCAATTGAGTGGCCCAGAACAAAGACCGGGCCGGGTAGACTATTGACGACGGCCGCGACATCCTGAAATTCTTTCGTCAGAGAGTAGTTCGCGCCCGCATCACTTTCACCGTGACCACGTCGATCCATGGCACAAACTGTAAAGTGCGAAGCAAACAGCGGCAGTAAAGGTTTCCAACGGCTGCGGTCACCTATGCCTCCATGAACAATCAGGAGACTCGGGCCTTTGCCGGTACACTCAACGGCGATGCGTGTTCCATCTTTTGATCTAATGAATGAAACCTGAGATGGAGTGCCAGCAGTCCGCGAGAAGGAAGTGGCCGCCAATAGCGACACGCAGCAGAGAATAAAGAGCAATCGCATGATGATGATTCAATCTTACCAAAGTTGGCGTCATCCTTGACACGGCCTGCCGATCAAGGCCCGAAGGGCCGCTATGCAATAGCCTCGACCGTCAGGTCGGGGTCGACGTTGTCAATAAAAATCATGTCAGTACCATCCGCGTGAGCAGATGGGTTGAGCGGTCGTCCCCATGTAATAAGTCCGTGCGTCACCGACGACGCCGGTTGCACAATTCGAGCGGCCGCCACGAAACGGCCCAATCGATCGCCACTTGAGTGCTTTGAAAATGGCGTTGTAATCATCCGCCGCCGGCGTTTGTTTGGTTTGCGCGGATAGATTGATCAGATCGAAACAGAGAAGGACTACAGGAATTAGGCGTTTGGTCATCGAACGATCCTCAATCGCAAAAATTTGCGCGCGATGATACAACATTCGCGCGCGAGTTTTGTATAAAGGTTGCGCCAGGCTATTCAATCTCACGCTTTCAGGGTGAAGACCGCTTGATACCTGCACGCGCCTATACTACTATCCCTCGCCCGCTCAAGTTTCACGTTCCGGAGGAGTTCCATGCTTGGCAGGACCATCTCGCACTATCACATTAAGTCGCAACTCGGAGAGGGCGGCATGGGAGTCGTGTACGAAGCAGAAGATACCAACCTGGGACGGCACGTCGCTTTGAAGTTCCTGACACCGGCCATGGCCGGCGACGAAAGTTTGCTGCAACGCTTCCAGCGAGAGGCGCGGGCGGCGTCATCTCTCAATCATCCGAACATCTGCACGATCCACGGGATCGAGCAATTCGAGTCGGAGCATTTCATCGTCATGGAGCTGCTCGACGGCGAGTCGCTCGCCGACCGCATTCGCCGCGGTCCCCTCGACATCGATACGATTCTGACGCTCGGTGTCCAGATCGTGGACGCCCTCGAGTCCGCACACTCCAAAGGGATCGTGCATCGCGATTTGAAACCGGCGAACATCTTCGTGACCTCGCGCGGGCAGGCAAAGATTCTCGATTTCGGCCTGGCCAAGATCGATCGTCGCCAGGGAAACGACCTTTCGTCGGAAATGGCCACGTTGCGCGCGGATGGGTTGACCTCAGCGGGCACGACGATGGGGACAATCGGTTACATGTCGCCGGAACAGGCGCGCGGAGAGATTGCCGACGCGCGCACGGACCTTTTTTCCATCGGCGCCGTCCTTTATCAGATGGCGACGGGGGTACTTCCCTTCCAGGGAGAGACATCGGCGGTCGTGTTCGACTCGATCCTCAATCGAGATCCAACGCCGGTGAATCAGGTTAATCCGTCGCTGCCGCTGGAGCTCAGCCGGATCATTGGGCAGGCCCTGGAGAAGGACCGCGACCTGCGGTATCAGAGCGCCACCGATCTGAAGACTGCGCTCAAGAGATTGAAACGGGATCTCGACTCGGGACGACACGCAGCCGATTCGAGTGGGTTGCGGCGAGTTGCTTCGACGGTTCACGAACACTCCATTGCCGTTCTCTACTTCGAGAATCTAAGCGGAATGAAAGAGGACGAGTACCTGCGCGACGGCATCACTGAGGACATCACCACGGAGCTATCGAAGATCAAGGGACTGCAAACCTTCTCCCGGGCGATGGTACTGGTCTATCGCGACAAATCGGTGACTGCCGGACAGGTCGGAAAAGAGCTTGGCGCGTCGTATGTGCTGGTCGGCAGTCTGCGCCGCGCCGGCACACGTCTGCGCATCAACGCTCAGCTCGTCGACGCCGCCACAGATTTCCCGCTTTGGTCGGAACGATACGACCGGGAGATGAAAGACGTGTTTGAGGTGCAGGATGAGATCGCTGAGAAGATCGCCGCCGCATTGCGGATCACGCTCTCGCCCCAGGAGCAGCAGGCTCTGTCCGCGAAACCGACCGAGAACCTGCAGGCCTACGATCTCTATCTGAGAGGGAGAAATTATGCCCGTCGTGTCGGACGGCAGGATTTGCAGTTTGCTCTTCAGATGTACGAGAACGCGGTCGCACTTGATCCGGAGTTCGCGCTCGCTCACGCCGGGTTGGGAAAAGTCTGCGCCGAATACTATTACCACTTCGAGCGCCAGCAGCAGTGGATAGATCGGGCCATCGCCGCGACACAGAAGGCAAGCGCCAGGGGCCACGAGGCGCCGGAGATCGAATGCGCCGAGGCGTGGGTGAATTTTGCCGACGGGCGTTACGGTGAGGCCGTCGATAAGATCCGGACGGCGTTGAGTAGGAATCCTGATCTCGACGGCGGCTACTACGTACT
>WNFX01008878.1_pt1 | contig 10471 bp, 8 predicted proteins | sample 5400111 | NCBI WGS metagenome assembly WNFX01 (sample SAMN13153363, study PRJNA577476) | soil metagenome | isolation source: 40 cm soil or saprolite under grassland replicate 1 | place: USA:California | collected 2016-06-15 | reverse complement strand
CGAAGGTGACGACGATGAGGTAGAGCGTCGGGGGGGCGACTTCGACTTCGGCGGCGAGCGCTGCCGCGACGGTGCCCACAATGATGAACGCGCACACGTGGATCATCGTGTAGGGCACGACCCGGGAGAACGCGATCACAGCCTTACTCGGGTCGGTTTCGCCGAAGAACACGGCCGAGCCGAGCATCGCGGGGGTGAAGAATGGGCGGCCGGCGATCACATCGACGACGAGGAACCAGAGCGCTACCGCTCCGGCACCGATGAGTCCCGCGATGAACCCCTCGCGCAGGATCCGGGTCAACTGCATGCCGCCAATATAGCGTTGCTCTGGGAGGCGGGTAGATTGGGCGCATGACCGTCTCCAGACCGCTGGTCTACGCGCTGTGCCTGCTCATCGGCTCGCTGATGACCGTCGCGGCCGGGGTGCTCCATCCCGATATCGTCGCCTTGGACGGCGCGGGTCAGCTCGCCGTGATTGCCCGGTCTCCGGGGTGGCCCGCGATCCATTGGGCCTTCCTCTTCAGTTTCCCTCTGGTCCTCACTGGGCTCGTCGGCGTGATACGAATGCACGCCGGCACCGCCGGAGAGAGCGCCGTGCGGGCTGCCATCCTGGTCGCCACGCTCGCGTACGCCTTGTGGGCGATCATCGTCGCCTTCATGGGTGGGGCGGGGTGGGCCCTGGCGCGGAGTTTTGCGACCGCCGACGCGGGGATGACCGCCACCCGGGCCGTGTTCGTGTTCGACATGCTGCGGCCGTTCGCGCTCGATGCGCAACGGGTGGGGGGATTCGCCCTCGGACTCGCGACGGCCCTATTCGGCTGGGGCGTACTCGACGGCAAGGTGTTGCCGCGCTGGCTCGGCGCCGCCGCGCTGGCGGCGGGCGGAGTGGGGATCGTGCTGGCGTTGGTATTCCGGGAAGACACGAAAGCCGATCAGGCCGCGTTCGTGCTCCCCGTGGTGTGGCAGCTCGTGACTGCTGTCGTGATGTTGCGCGGCTAGCGCGCCCGGATCCTCACGACCTGACCGAGCCAGCCGTCGGACCTGTCGCCGGTGCGGGACAGCACCTGCAACGTGACCACGTCGCCGGGCTTGACCTTGCGGAGCGCCTCGCGCAGCGCCGCGCGGGTGCGCGTGGCTACGTTGTTCACCGCGACGATGATGTCCGGGCCGCCCGGGTCGTCGGCCGAGCGCAGCCGCTGATACGCCGGCCCGTCCGGAGCGACGTCGGTGATGTTGGTCGACGCCTCTCCCTTCGGCTTGGCGCCGGCGCTCGCCACTTCCGTATCCGCCTCGCTCGGAGCGCGGGCCAGCCGCACGGTGAACGTCTTCCGCTCGCCGCCCTGGCGCAGCACGGTGATCTCCACCGACTCGCCGGGCTTCTTGAACGCCACCTTCTGCTGCAGCTGGGGGGTGTTGTCAATCGGCTGGCCGTCGAGCGCCACGATCACGTCGCCCAGCTCGATGCCGGCCTTCTTGGCCGGAGAGTTGTCGTCGGTGTAGCTCCTCACCCCGACGCCGGTGATCTGCTTCAAGCCCACGGCCGCCGCGTCGTTCTCGTCCGCGTCGGTGATGCCGATGCCCATCACGGCACGCTCCACGTGGCCGGTCTTGACGAGCTGGTCCATCACGGTGCGCGCCAGATTGATCGGGATGGCGAAGCCGTAGCCCGCGGACAAGCCGGTCTCACTCGCGATGGCCGAGTTGATGCCGATCACCTGACCGCGGATGTTCACGAGCGGCCCGCCCGAGTTGCCGGGGTTGATAGCGGCGTCGGTCTGGATGAAATCCTGAATGGCGTACCGGGACTGTTGCAGGCCCTGGAGCAGCCGGCCCTTGGCGCTGACGATGCCGGCCGTCACGGTGAAGGCGAACGCCTCGCCCAGCGGGTTTCCGATCGCCAGCGCCCACTCACCCACCCGGGTCGAGTCGGAATTGCCGAACTGGACCGTGGGGAGGCCACGCGTATCGATCCTGATGACGGCGACGTCGGTGTTGGGATCGGTGCCGACCACCTTGGCCGTGAACTCGCGCTTGTCGTACAGCTTCACGGTGACCTTGTCGGCGCCGGCGACGACATGGTTGTTCGTGAGGATAAAGCCGTCGGCCGAGACGATGAACCCCGAGCCGGAGCCCTGCTCGACCTGCGGCCGCCGGCGGAGGTTCGGGAAGAAGTCCTCGAACCCCGGCGGCAGCCGCTGGTCCTGGGCGCGCTCGACGTGCTGCGACCGGATGAACACGACCGCCGGCTTCACGTGCTCCGCGACGCTCACGAACGCGTCGCCCAGATCCGCCGTCGATTTGAGCGCGGGCGCCGGCAGCCGCGGCGCCGCCGCCTGAGCGGCGGCGATCGACTCCGTCGCGTCGCTCCGGTTGGGAAGACTGAGCGTGGACGCGAACGCCAACCCGAACACGAACGCTATCGCCACCAGCGTTCCGAACTTCAGCCAATCCCGCGTACGTACCGACATCGCCGTTCTTTCTCAGGTAGAGGTTACTTTTTCTTGTCGTCGTCCACGATCTCGTAGTCCGCGTCGACGACGTTGTCTTTCTTCTCGGCCGTGGGGCCTTCCGCGCCGCCGCTCGGCGGCTCGGCGCCCGGAGCACCGGCTCCCGCCCCCCCCGCGCCTCGCTGCGCCGCATACAGCGACGCCCCCGCGGCGGAGTACGCCTGCTGCAACTCCTCCAGGGCGCGGGAGATCTCGTCGCCGTTGCCGGAGCGGAGGGCCTGCTTGGCACCCTCGAGGCCCTTGTCGAGGCGGCCCTTGAGGGACGCGTCCAGCTTGTCGACCCACTCTTTCGTGTTCTTCTCCACCTCGTACACCAGCGAGTCGAGCCGGTTGCGCCGCTCGATGTCGTCGCGGCGCCGCTTGTCCTCGGTGGCGTGGGCCTCCGCGTCCTTGACCATCTTGTCGATGTCCTTGTCCGCGAGCCCGGACGAGGCCTCGATCCGGATCTTCTGCTCCTTGCCGGTCGCCTTGTCCTTCGCCGAGACGTGCAGGATGCCGTTCGCGTCGATGTCGAACGTCACCTCGATCTGCGGCACGCCGCGCGGAGCCGGTGGAATCCCGGTGAGCTGGAACTTGCCGATGGTGCGGTTGTCGGCCGCCATCTGGCGCTCGCCCTGGAGCACGTGGATCTCGACCGTGGTCTGGGTGTCCTCGGCGGTCGAGAAGATCTCCGACTTCTTGGTCGGGATGGTCGTATTACGCGTGATGAGCACGGTGGTGACGCCACCCAGCGTCTCGATGCCGAGCGACAGCGGCGTGACGTCGAGCAGCAGCACGTCTTTCACCTCGCCCGCGAGCACCCCGCCCTGGATCGCAGCGCCGATCGCCACGACCTCGTCCGGGTTAACGCCCTTGTGGGGCTCCTTGCCGAAGAAGCTCTTGACGATCTCCTGGACCTTGGGCATACGGGTCTGGCCGCCCACCAGGATCACTTCGTCGATCTCCGTGGGCTTGAGCCCCGCATCCTTCAGCGCCTGTTCCATCGGAGGCATGGTCCGCTTCACCAGATCGTCCACCAGCTGTTCGAGCTTGGCCCGGGTGAGCGTCAGGTTCAGGTGCTTCGGCCCCGACTGGTCGGCCGTGATGAACGGCAGGTTGATCTCCGTCTGCATCACGGTCGACAGCTCCATCTTGGCCTTTTCGGCGGCCTCCTTGAGGCGCTGCAGCGCCATGGGATCCTTGGAGAGGTCGATCCCCTGGTCGCGCTTGAACTCCCCCACCAGCCACTCCATGATGCGCGCGTCGAAGTCATCGCCGCCCAGGTGGGTGTCGCCGTTGGTCGACTTCACCTCGAACACGCCCTCGGCGAGCTCGAGGACGGAAATGTCGTACGTGCCGCCGCCCAGGTCATACACGGCGACCTTCTCTTCCTTCTTCTTGTCGAGCCCGTAGGCGAGCGCCGACGCCGTCGGCTCGTTGATAATCCGCACCACGTCGAGTCCGGCGATCTTGCCGGCGTCCTTGGTGGCCTGGCGCTGCGAATCGTTGAAATACGCCGGGACAGTGATGACCGCCTTCTCGACCTTGTGGCCGAGGTAGTCCTCGGCGGTCTGCTTCATCTTCTGGAGGATCATCGCCGAGATCTCGGGGGGCGTGTAACGCTTGCCCTGGATCTCGACCGAGGCGAGGCCGTTCGGCCCTTCCACGACCTTGTAGGGGACGCGCTTCGTCTCCTCCACCACCTCGCCCATGCGCCGCCCCATGAAGCGCTTGATCGAAAAGATCGTGTTCTGGGGGTTGGTAACCGCCTGCCGTTTCGCCACCTGGCCGACGAGCCGCTCCCCGTCCTTCGTGAACGCCACGACGGACGGCGTGACGCGACCGCCTTCGGCATTGGGAATGACGACGGGATCCCCACCCTCCATCACTGCCACCACCGAGTTGGTGGTGCCCAGGTCGATCCCGATGATTTTCTCAGCCATGACGAGTGCTCCTCATCCAAAGGTCGATGCGCGAAAGTAGTCGCTCGTCGCAGAGGCAAAGCCCGTGCCCGAGAAAGATGCCAAAAAGGCAGCGCGAGGGAAGCTCCCGCGTTAGATTCCCCACGTGATCCCGTACAAGGACGAGAATCCTACCGATCTGACACCCGTCATCACCATCGGCATCATCGCCGTTAACGCGCTGGTCTGGCTGTTGGTTCAGGGGGCCGGTGTCAGCGGCGAGCAGCTGGTCCGATCGGTGTGCGAGCTCGGCTTGATCCCCGGCGAGGTGCTGCGGACGGTGCCGCCGGGCACGGGGGTGCCCGTGGGGCCGGGCATGCGCTGCGTGATCACGGCGCAGCCGCACTGGTGGACCGTGTTGACCTCGATGTTCCTGCACTCGGGGTGGCTGCACATCATCGGCAACATGTGGTTCCTGTGGGTGTTCGGGAACAACATCGAGGACTCGATGGGGCACGCGCGGTTCGTCGTGTTCTTTCTGTTGTGCGGGGCGGCGGCGGCGGCGGCGCAGATCGTGAGCGACCCGGCATCGCCGATCCCGATGGTGGGCGCGTCCGGGGCGATCAGCGGCGTGATGGGCGCCTACATTCTCTTGTACCCGCGCGTGCGGGTGCACACGATCGTGTGGCTGGGCTTCTTCGTGACGACGGTAGCCCTGCCGGCGTATGTGATGCTGGGCTACTGGTTCGTGCTGCAGTTGCTGCTCGGGGCTGCGGGCGCGCTGTCCCGCGCGCAAGGGGGCGTGGCGGTATGGGCCCACGTGGGCGGTTTCCTGGCGGGCATGGCGCTGATCAAGCTGTTCGTGAACCCGGAGTACCTGGAGCGCCGGCGCTCCGGGGTGATCATCCTTCCGCGTGGTGCTTGATCGTCTTTCCTTCCACCACGAATACGACGTCTTCCGCGATGTTGGTCGCCAGGTCGGCGACGCGCTCGAGGTTGCGGCTCACGAGGAACAGGTCCATCGCCGCACCGATGATGTGCGGATCTTCCATCATGTGGGTGAGCAGAATCCGGAACACGGAGCGGTTCAGGGCGTCGACCGAGTCGTCGCGGCGGCAGATCTCGCGGCCCAGGGCGGCGTCGCCGCGCACGAACGCGTCGAGCGCCCCCGAGAGCATGGCGCGGGCCTGGCGCGCCATTTCCAGCAGCTCAGGCTCGGGCGCGACCATGCGGGCCCCCAGCAGCCGCTCGGCCGACTGCGCGATGTTCACGGCATGGTCGCCCACGCGCTCGAGATCGTTGGCGATCTTGGTGGCGGCGACGAGCAGCCGCAGGTCCCGGGCCATGGGCTGCTGCGTGGCGAGCAGGTCGATCACCGTCTCTTCGATCTCGAGCTCGAGGGCGTCGATGGCGCGGTCGCCCGCGATCACCCGGGCCGCGTATTCGGCGTCGCGCTTGAGCAGCGCGTCGAGCGCGTGACCCAGGGCCTCCTGGGCCTCGCCCGACATGGTGAGCAGCTTGGCCTTGAGCTCGGCCAGCTCGTCGTGAAAGTGGCGGTGAGCCCCGGGGCGTGGCCCCGGGGTCGGCTTGCTGGCGCCTGTGTGCCCACTCATCCGAACCGTCCCGTGATGTAGGCCTCGGTACGCTCGTCCGCGGGCCTCGTGAACAGCTGTTTGGTATCGCCGAACTCGATCAAGTGGCCGAGATAGAAGAATCCCGTGAAGTCCGACACGCGCGACGCCTGCTGCATGTTGTGTGTGACAATCACGATCGAATAGCTCTGCTTCAGCTCCACCATCAGCTCTTCGATGCGCTGCGTGGCGGCGGGATCGAGTGCGGAGCAGGGTTCGTCCATCAGGAGCACCTCGGGCTCGTTGGCGAGCGCGCGCGCGATGCAGAGGCGCTGCTGCTGGCCGCCCGACAGGCTGGTCCCGGGCGCCTCGAGCCGGTCCTTCACCTCGTCCCACAGCGCCGCCTGCCGCAGGGCCCGCTCCACGCGCTCGGGGATGTCGCGCTCGGGCGCGAGGGCGTTGAGGCGCGGCCCGTACGCCACGTTGTCGAAGATGCTCTTGGGGAAGGGGTTCGGCCGCTGGAACACCATGCCGACCTCGCGGCGCAGCGCCACCGCGTCCATGCCGCGTGAGAATACGGAAACTCCCTCGAGCAGGATGTCGCCGCTGTGGCGCGTGCCTGGAATCAGCTCGTTCAGCCGGTTGATGGAGCGCAGGAACGTGCTCTTGCCGCATCCCGACGGCCCGATCAGGGCCGTGACGGCCCGACGCGGGATCGTGAACGTCAGATCGAAGAGCGCCTGCGTCCCGCCGTACCAGAACGCATACCGCCGGACGTCGATCACCGGGGTGGCGGTCTGCGTCGGGTGGTGCACGAGGCGCGGCGTGCTGGCCGCCTCCTGGGGGACGAATTCGACCGCTGCCGTCATCCGAACCTCCCCGTAATGTAGGCTTCCGTCTGCTCCTTCGCCGGTTTGGTGAACAGCTGCTCGGTGCGGCCCACCTCGACCAGATCGCCGACGTAGAAGAACGCGGTGTAGTCCGAGACGCGCCCGGCCTGCTGCAGGTTGTGCGTGACGATGACGATGGTGTAGCGACGCTTGAGCTCGTGGCACAGTTCCTCGATCCGCTGCGTGCCGGCGGGATCGAGCGAGGCCGTCGGCTCGTCGAGCAGCAGGACTTCGGGCTCGGGGGCGAGCGCGCGCGCGATGCAGAGGCGCTGCTGCTGGCCGCCCGACAGGTCGAGCGCGCTCTTTTTCAGCCGGTCTTTCACCTCGTCCCACAGCGCGGCCTGGCGCAGGGCCCGTTCCACGGCCGCGTCCAAGTCGCCGCGCGACCGCCGACCGTTCACGCGCAGGCCCGCCGCCACGTTGTCGTAGATGGTCATGGTGGGGAACGGGGTCGGGCGCTGGAACACCATGCCGATGCGGCGGCGCAGCTGGACGGGATCGACGCCCGCGTCGTACACGTCGGCCCCGTCGAGCAGCACGGAGCCCGTGACCCAGCCGCCCTCGGACAGCTCGTGCATGCGATTGAGACAACGCAGGAACGTGCTCTTGCCGCACCCCGACGGCCCGATCACCGCGGTAACGGTGTGCGCCGGGAACAGGATCGACACGTCCTTCACCACGGCCCGCCGGCCGTACAGGGCCGTGAGCCGCACGGCCTCGAGCTGGAGCCGGGCGTCAACGGGCTGCGCCATGTCGTTGCCGGACGGCTGCGCGCGCGGCCAGGGCCAGCAGCAACACCAGGCCCATCAGGACGAGCGCCGCCGCCCACGCCAGGCGGTGCCATTCGTCGAAGGGACCGGTGCCGTACACGAAGATCTGCAGGGACAAGGTCTGCATCGGCTGCAGGATGCTCGTAGTGAAGTTCAGGTTGCCGAGCGCCGTGAAGAGCAGCGGCGCGGTCTCGCCCGCGATGCGCGCCACGCCCACGAGACAGCCGGTGAGGATCCCCGCCAGCGCGGTGCGGGCGATGATCCGTAACGAGGTGCGCCAGCGCGGGTAGCCAAGGGCGAGCGCCGCCTCGCGCAGGGAGTGGGGAACCAGGCGCACCATCTCTTCGGTGGTGCGCGCCAGCATCGGCACCATCAGCACCGCGAGAGCCACGCTCCCGGCGAGGGCGGAGAAGTGCCCCATCGGCCGGACCAGCCAGGTCCAGGCGAAAATGCCGACGACGATCGACGGTGTGCCGTTCAGGACATCCGCCACGAACCGTACGGTCCAGCCGAGGCGGCCCGATCCGTACTCGGCGAGGTACAGTCCCGTGCCGATGCCGATCGGCAGGCCGATGAGCGCCGCGAGTCCGACGATGATCACGGTCCCGACGATCGCGTTCGCGACGCCGCCCCCTGACTGGCCGGCCGGGACCGGATTCTTGACGAAGAAGCTCCAGTCGAGGGACGACGCGCCTTTGGCGACCAGATACCCGAGAATGAGGACGAGCGCGAGCACCGCCACGAACGACAGCACGGCCACCAGGGCGGTCATGGCCCCGCTCACGATGCGACGGCGCAGGCGACGCGCGCTCACAGCGCGCGGCTCCCCACCGCGGTGCCGCGGGCGACGCGCCAGATCATGAGTCGCGCCAACGCGTTCACCGCCACGGTGATCACGAACAGAATGAGGCCGACTTCGAATAGCGCGGAGAGATAGAGGTCGGTGGTCGCTTCACTGAACTCGTTGGCGATCGCCGCGGCCATGGTGTAGGCGGGCTGCAGCACCGAGACGCCGATGTCATGCCGGTTGCCGATCAGCATCGTCACCGCCATGGTCTCGCCCAGCGCCCGTCCCAGCCCCAGGATCACCGCGCCGATGAGACCGGCCCGGCCGTAGGGCACGACGGCCGTCCACACCGCCTCCCACCGGGTGGCGCCCATGCCGAGCGCCGCTTCCCGCTGGCTCGGCGGCACGGCGAGCAGCACCTCGCGCGACACGGCGGCGATGTAGGGCACGATCATGATCGCGAGGATCACGCCACCCGCGAGCAGCGAGTTGCCGTAGAACACACCCTGCAGGAACGGCGTCCAGCCGAGCAGCGCCCGCAGCGGGGGCACGACGTAGGAGCGCAGGAACGGAATGAGGACGTAGATCCCCCACACGCCGTACACCACGCTCGGGATCGCGGCCAGGAGCTCGACCAGGAACGCCACCGGTTGGCGCAGCCACTTGGGGGAAAACTCGGTCAGATAGATCGCGACGCCGAGCGCCAACGGCACCGCGAACAGCAGCGCCAGGAGCGACGAGGCGATGGTGCCGAAGATCATGGGCGCGGCGCCGAACACGCCGGCCACCGGGTCCCACACCGACGTCCAGACGAAGCGGAACCCGAATCGCGTGATCGCGGGCCAGGCGCTCGCGCCCAGCTCCAAGACGAGCGCCAGCAGGAGCAGCGGCAGCGACAGCGCCAGGCCGGTGAGCGCGGCACGGTACAGCCGATCGCCCGTGTTGCGTCCCAGGAGCAGGGGACGGGCGTGGGTCTGGGAGTGCGACGGCTGCGTCGCGGGCGGCTCGATGGGGAGCGTCGTCATCGGGCGGAAACGTCTCCCCGGTGGCTACCGGGCTGCCGTCGTCCACACCGACTTGCCGCCGGCCGTGATGCTCTTCAAGCGTGTCTCGATCCAGGGGCTGAGCTGCCTGGGCAGCGGCGCGTAGCCGAGCGGCGCGGCGCGCGACTGGCCTTGCGTCTCCGCCCACCACACGAACTTCACGAGGGCGCTGGCTTTCGCGACATCGTCGTATTGCTTGTGCAGCAGGAACCAGGTGAAGCTCGCGACCGGATACGCCGCCTCGCCGTCGGGATTGGTGATCGACACACGGAAATCCGTGTTCGCTGCCATCTGCTTCATGGCGCCGGCCGCGGCCGCCGTGATGCTCTCGAGCGAGGCGGCCACGAACTTCCCGGCCTTGTTGCGGACGCTGCCGGCGGGGAGCTGGTTGGCGATGGCGTAGCCCAGCTCGACGTAGCCGATGGCGCCGGGGGTCTGCTTCACGGTCGCGGTGACGCCCTCATTGCCCTTGCCGCCTAGTCCCACGGGCCAGTTGACCGACGGGCCGCGCCCCACCTTCTGCTCCCACTCGGGGCTGACCTTGGACAGATAGTCGGTCCAGATGAACGTCGTGCCCGAGCCGTCGGAGCGGTGGACGACCACGATGTCGGCGTCCGGCAGCTTCACACCGGCGTTGGCCGACGCAATCCGCGCGTCGCTCCACTTCGTGATCTTCCCGAGGAAGATGTCGGCGAGCACGTCGGGCGTGAACTTGAGCGTCGCCTTCACGTCGGGGAGGTTGTAGGTCGGGACGTCGCCGCCCAGCACCGTGGGGATGTGCAGCACGTTGCCGTTGATGGCGGCGATGGCGGAGTCTTTCATCGGCGCGTCGGTCGCCCCGAAATCGACGGTGCCATCCGAGAACTGGCGGATGCCGCCGCCCGACCCGATCGACTGGTAGTTGAGCTGCACGTCGGGATGCGACTGGTTGTAGGTCAGCATCCAGTCCTGATAGATGATGTTGGGGAACGTCGCGCCGGCGCCGTTGAGCTTCACCTGCGCGACGGCAGGGGCGGCGGTGGC
>WNFX01007183.1_pt1 | contig 10472 bp, 10 predicted proteins | sample 5400111 | NCBI WGS metagenome assembly WNFX01 (sample SAMN13153363, study PRJNA577476) | soil metagenome | isolation source: 40 cm soil or saprolite under grassland replicate 1 | place: USA:California | collected 2016-06-15 | reverse complement strand
AGGTGCCCACCACCGCCTGTGCCACCGGGCGGCAGAGGCCAGCCGCCCGGGGCGCCAGGCGCGGAACCTCCTAGCCAGGCACAGGGAGACGGCCCGCAGGTCGCTGGCGCCCAGCCCGGCGCCGGTTTCCCAGAAGCTGGCACCTGCCAGCACCGCCGTCCGCACCCTGCCCGACGCCGGGGCGATCGAGTTGTGGGTCACCAGCCGATGGCCGCCCGCTGACCAACGCATCCCACGGCAGGCCAACCAGTCCCCTGTCCACCAGTGACAACAATGAGGCGTGGCAGCGCCACGGCGGCGGCGCCCCCGATCGTGGAGACCCGTCGGCCAGTCACCCCGACACATAGGCCGCAGCGACCCCAGGGTCCGAAAACGCCCTCATCATGCACGACAAACGTTCCATCTGCACCCGGCCGGCTGCGGGCACCGACGACCTTCAGGGCGCGCAATCAGGCGGATCCGGTTCGCAACTGGCGAACGAGGCCGATCACTGAGCGTGACGCCCAGGCGGCTCCCGCCATACTGCCAGCGCCCTGCCGAATAGGTGCGATCTATGGCGGTTCTGATGAGGTGGTCGACGTGATGCAGAACATCCCGTTCTGGGCGCGTGTGGCCCCTCCGTGGTCGATCACATTTGGCACGTGCCGGGGCTTGCTGTAAGGCGCGACTGCCTGCTGTGCGCACCTGATCGGCGGTAGGCGGGTTTGGCTGGGTGCGAGTTCGATAGTCGGCGCCTTCAGCGCCCTCTCCCTGACTGCCGCGTTAATCGCGGTGATTGCGCCGGCCGGTGGTCGTTGGGACCAGCGGCCGGTGCAGCCGGTTGCCTGAATCTGCCGGGCGGGTTAGCTGTCCGGCATGACGGTCTGCTTGCGGTGCGGCAGCGCAGGTGCGGCCGGGGTGGGAGTGCGGTGCGTTTACGAAGCCGGGGTGGTCGCGCCGTTCGTCCCCGCTCGGGCTGTGCTGCTGAGGACGTTGTCGTCGCGGCGGTCGGTGCGTGCGTGGTCGAGCGCCGGGGGCCGCACCGCGAGGTATCCCATGCCGACGAGAAGCGCGGCGTTTCCGAGGTCGAGCACGGCGAGCGATCCGGTCGCGAACCCGGCGATGTTGCCGAGCGCCCCGGCGATGAGGCCGAGGCATACCCATCCGGGCGCGGTGCGGCCGCGGAATAGCCCGATGGCGAGCAGGATCATGCCGAGCAGGAACGCGATGCCGGATATCTGCAGGGGTGCCGCGATGCGCGCTGAGGAGTCGAAGCGGCCGAGCAGGGCGACCATTGCCTGGTGGTAGGTCGTGCTGAGCGCTCCCATCTCGACTTTGACCAGTTCCCCGCCCCAGTCTGCCAGTGAGAGCGCGGCGCCGATGAACGCGAGGCTGCCGCCGATCGCGCCGAGCCGGGCGCGGCGCAGGCGGGTTCGCCTCGCTATCGCGTACACGGCCGGGACGAGCGCCACGCTGCCGGCCAGCCCGAGCAAAACGTAGGCGTAATACCGGCCTGGATAGCTGGCGCTCACGGACAGTTCGGTTCCGTCCGGCCCGTGCAGCTGCGGCAGGACCAGCCCGGAGAGCAGCATGAGAATAGGGGCTGTGATTAGCGATGTGCGGGTGACAACGTCCTCGAATCTGAGTTCCGCGTGGCCTTTCATGACATCCTCCACGTAACGCGAACCCAGGGCCGGGTCCGGTGAACAGGACGCTATGGTCCCGGCCTTGCCGGGGGCATCGCCCTGCCTGGTGGTTCGCCTCAGCCGCCAGGGTGAGCCGGGTCAGCGCCTGGGATGAAGACAGGCGGCGGGCCAGCGCCTACAGTCGCCACTATGCGGCTGCTCCGGGCCCGCCCCCTTCTCCTCGACGGCGTGCTCGCCGCAGCCTTGGGCGCATGGGCTCAGGTGATGGTCTGGTCCGGCGGGGTCGCAGGCCCCCGCCTCGCCATGGCTGTGCTGTTCCTGCTGGTCGGCTTCCCGCTCATCGTCCGCCGCCGCGCCCCGCTCGTGCCTGTCGTGCTGCTGTGGACGGCCATCGTCGTGCAGTCGGTGAGCACCGCCGACGCTGCTGAGGGTGCCCCGCTGCTGGTCGCCGCTCTGGCCTGCGCGTATGCCGTCGCGGCCTACGGCACGCGGCGCATCGCCGTGGCGGGCCTGCTGGTCGCTTTGGCCGGCTTCGCGGTGCAGGTCGCTTTCGATCCCCTGGCGCGCACCGCCGAGCAACTGTGGGCGGCCGCGGTCTTCGGGCTGCTCGTGGCGGCCGCGTGGCTGCTCGGGGTCGCGGTGCAGGGCCGCCGTGAGGCGAGCGCGCTGCAGGCACAGACCGGCCAGGCCGAGGAAGCGCAGCGGGCGGCGATCGCGGCGGAACGGGTTCGTATCGCCCGGGAACTGCACGACATGATCGCGCACAACGTCAGCGTGGTGGTCGTGCAGTCGGTGGCCGCCCAGGGTGTTCTCGCCGACCAGCCGGCCCGGGCGCGGGAGCCGCTGGCCCACATCGAACGCAGCGGCAGGCAGGCCCTCACCGAGCTACGCCGCCTGCTCGACGTCATGCGCGATCAAGACGAGCCACGCGAGCTGCGCGAACCACAGCCAGGCATCGCCCAGCTCGGCGCCCTCGTCGACGGCGTCCGCTCGACCGGTCTGCAGGTCACCTTGCAGGTCGACGGCGAACCGCCGCCGGATGCCGCGGCGGTGGGCCCGTCGGTGTACCGGATCGTGCAAGAGTCGCTGACCAACGCGCTCAAGTACGCCGCGCAGGCCCGGGTCACCGTCCGGGTGACCTGCGGCGCGGCAGCCATCGACGTCGCCGTCGAGGACGACGGCCCCGGACGCCGCGCCAACGGCGTGACACCGGGCCACGGCCTGGCCGGCATGCGGGAACGGGCGGCCCTGTTCGGCGGCACTTTCACCGCAGGTAACCGCGCCGGCGGCGGATTCGAAGTCCGTGCCCACCTGCCCCTGTCGCCACCGTCATGATCACCGTCGCGCTCGCTGATGACCAGGCGCTCGTCCGGGCGGGGTTCCGGCTGATCCTGGACGTCGAAGACGGCATCGAAGTCATCGGCGAGGCCGCAGACGGCAGCGCGGCAGTCCGCCTGGCGCAAGAGCGCCGCCCCGATGTCCTGCTCATGGACATCCGGATGCCGGTGCTCGACGGCATCCAGGCCACCCGTGAGATCATCCGGCTCGGCGGCCCCTCCCGCGTCCTCATCCTGACGACCTTCGACCACGACGAGTACCTCTACGAGGCGATGCGCGCCGGCGCAGCCGGGTTCATCGTCAAAGACGCCAGCAGAGACCAGCTGATCCACGCGATCCACGTGATCGCAGCAGGCGACGCGCTGCTCGCGCCGAAACTGGTGCGGCGGCTCATCGAGGATTTCTGCCGCCGTCCACCGCCCGGACCGGAACCACCCGCGGCACTCGCCGGACTGACCGAGCGCGAACTCGGCGTGCTGCGCCTCGTCGCCCGCGGCCTATCGAACGCCGAGATCGCCGCGACCCTGTTCATCAGCGAGGCCACCGTCAAGACTCACCTCGCCCACACCATGACCAAGCTTGGCCTGCGTGACCGCGTTCAAGCCGTCGTCCTCGCCTACGAGACCGGCCTGCGGCGCCCCGGCGAGACATGACCAGATAACACCCCCGGGGGAAGCCCAGATAATGCAGATCGGCGCGGCCATTGGCTTGCCCGGAACTGAGACGACACCCGGACAGATCGGCGGCTATTTGCGCGGTCAGCCGCTGGGTGCCGGTGACTCAGCGTGACATGCCAGCGAGGATAGTGAGCCGCCCGGCTTTCCGGCCCGCGCTCCTGGCGTATGATCACCTTCCCCGGGCCTTGGGTGTGATCTGCGGTGTTGCGCCCGTGGTGGCGGGCACGTGCCCGGGTACGGTGCAGAATGCCAACGTTTATAGGAGGCTGGGATGGCTCAGAAAGTAACCGTCGCGCTGGAAGACGACCTTGACGGCGGCCCCGCGGTTGAGACCGTGCGGTTCGGGTTCGGCGGGGCGGAGTATGAGATCGACCTGAGCAAGAAGAACGCCGCGGCGTTCCGTAAGAAGATCACCCCGTTCCTGGAGCACGCCCGTAAGGCAGGGCGCGTGCCGGGCCGGCGGGCCGCCCGGACCGCGGCTGCCCGGCAGCGCAGCGGCGATATCCGGGCCTGGGCGAAGGAGCACGGCATTGCGGTGAGCGAGCGCGGGCGGATACCTGCCAGCGTGGCGGAGCAGTACCACGCGGCTGCCCGGGGACACTGACCGGGACAGGCGCCAGGCGCAATTCCTGCCCGGCGAGGCCGGCGAACCCCGGCGGACCGCCGTCCGGGGGCAGGCCGGTGAGGGCAGCCGCGCCTGCAAGCCCAGGCCGAACTGAGCCCGGCCGTGGCCCGTTATTGCTGACACCATCCCTCCGGTCGGCGCCGTGCCCTCCACCACACCGATCTCATCGCGCCAGATGCGCGTGTTCTCGGCACAGGATTGGCGATGGATAGTCATGCAGTATGGTCGGCGGCTCGGCGGGACGGAGCCGTTGCCGGACCGGCGGCTACGCGCCGACCTCTTGCTAACCGCGCATGTCATCCAATAGCGACTGGCAGGCGCCCGGCGCGGCAGCCCAGAGCAGGCCGTTCTATGGCTTGTTCGGCGGATGAGGGCCCGCCCGCCAGCCCAAGGAGGCGAATCGGCACTGGTGGATCGCCACAGCGCTGGGTTTGGATCTTGACAGCGGCCTGCGCGGCCTGTCCGCGCTATGTGCGCTGCCGGCGCTTGGCGCGGCGGGTGGTGGCCTGGTGGCGGTCGAGCCCAGTTGACTGCGCACGCTGCCCCATTTGCTTCCAGAATTGCTTGAGGTCTCCTGTCAGCGTCTCTTGCCACGGCGCCCGCCTCCGCCAGATCGAGCCGCCGCCGACTAGTGCCTGCTGCCTACGGCAGAACGCCTCGCTCAGCTCGACCCGGTAACTCGCCTCGCCCTTCGGCGGGTAGGGACAGAGCCCAAAGTTGCAGCCATGTTTGCAGTTGGATCCCGGTTCGGAGGTCTCGGCCATTCCCACGGTACGAGTGGGGTCGAGCGGAGAGCGCTCCCCGCCAAGGCATGGTGGCAGCTCGTCCCGGTCGGTGCGGTGTAGTCGCCGGTTGCGCTCACTGGGCCGTGTTCCGCGTTCGGCGAGGTTCAGCAGCAGGAGGACGTCGGCGACAAGTTGCTGGGCCCGCGGATGGAGCGCGGTCCAGCCGGTGGACGGCGGAATCCAGAGGTTGTGCTTGCGCGGTGCCCGCGGGTTGGCGGGACGGGATCCGATCCTGGCCGCCACGCCGCTCTCATCGATCCAGATGAAGTGCTCAGGCTGCCCGGTTTCCAGCGCCAGGACAGCGAGCTTGCTCGCCTCCACCACGAAGGGGTGCTCAGGCCTGCTGCCTGGGAAGGCGACCCAGTGCTTGATCAGGGCTTGGTGATCGGCGTCGCGCCGATCCCACGGACCAGGCTGCCCGTCAGGCAGGGACCATAGGCACAGCGCGTGCACGAGAGTTAGCCGGGTGAACCAGAAGTGAGACTCCCGTAGCATCTCCCTGGCCCTCTCGGCAAGGTAGGCCCTTGCCTCCGGGCGGGCGTGCGGGTGGCGGCGGCGGTTGGCCGCGTGCTTGAAGCCCTGAGCGAGCGCGACTTCGAGGGCGAGACGCAGGTCCGACTCCGCCCGGGTGCCCGGGCGCTCGCCAAGGTACTGGAGCCACTGATCGAGGTTCTTGTTCGCGGCTGGTGAGTTCCGATCTGTTACCGACCCGACGAGCAGCGGCGCGAGCCAGGCCCGGATGACTCCCTCCTTCCACGCGCGGTCCTCGCGCTCCTGGTCTTCCTCGGGGTCAGGATCGCCCATCGGCGGGACCGCCCCTGCCGCGGCGGCCGGTGCCTTAGCGCGAGTCGTGGTGTGTCCGCTGGATCGGTCAGCGGTAGGCGGACCGAGGTGGCCGGCCAGGGCATCGAATGCCTCGTCGCTGCCCACGCCGATTTCTTGCGCGCATGCGAGCCTGATCGGATACGAAGGCTCGGAACAGGCAATGCGGTACAGCTGCAGGTAGGCGGGCTTGGCGAGGTAGTCCTGGCTTCGTCGGCGCTGCTCGGAAATGGTTCTGGCCGCTTCACCGAACTGGCGCACCGCGTTGAGCTTTGCCTCCTCCAGCGTTCGCTGATCCCGGGCCCAGATGTCTGGCCAGCTTTCCTCGAGTTTGTCCGCGATATCGCCGTGCGCGGGCCCGCCGACGCAGTCAATCTGGAGCGCGGCCGCGTACAGGCCGAGGGCCTTGACGTCGGTCCGCCGCCCGGCTTCTTCACACAGAAGCCCCCGCAGGGTCCGTTCGTCCGCGCCGGGTTGCGCTGCCACAGGGGAAACCCCGGCCGCGCCGCCGGGGAGGGGATTTTGGAGCCTGGCGCGGGAGCGCATGACCAGGGCTATGAGGAATTCCCGCCCGGATTTGGCCAGCGCCTGGTCGCGGAATTCCGAATCCGCCATGGCGACGTCGATAAGCCGGGACGCGAGGTAGGCCTGCATGATGCTGTGCGGGAAACGCACCCCGTCTCCTCGCGCCTCCACCAGCCCGAGTTGCGTGCCCCAGGTCGCTCCCAGCCGCAGATCGTAGCGGCGCTTGAGCTTGCCCAGCCTTTCGTCCACCTCCGCGATGATCGCCGGTGGGGGATCCCTCCGCAGCGACTCGGCCTGCTCGAACCTCACCTGGAGCCGGTCCCGCTGGAGGCCGACGCAGGCCAGCAAGGACAGCTGCTCGACCGTGGCCCGGCGATCCTCGCTGCTTAATGCCAGCGCGGCGGGAAAGTGCCCGTCGATGAGCGCCTGCATCCAGGTTTCCAGCAGCCGAAGCCGAAGCTCTGCCCGGTCCACGCTGCGGGTGTCAAGCCGGCGGTCGTTGCGCCGGGGGGTGACATACTCCATCAATCCGGACCGATGCAGCTGACGCGTGATCTGCAGGTACAGTGGCGCCTCGGCGACGTCCGCAGTCTCCACGACCCAGTCAAGACGGCGGTTGTCCTCACCGGTCTCCAGCTGCTGGACATACTCCAAGGCCGCCTCCTCGCTGAGCGGTTCCAGTTCAACAATGGCCGCTTCCATGTCTCGGAGCGGGTCGTGCGGCCGGGAGGCGATGATGAGGGGTAGCCGCTGTTCATTTGCCTGGCGGATCGCAAGCCGAATGAGATTGTCACGCTCCTTCTGCGTATTGTCCTCGATGAGCGCCTCCTCCAAGCCGTCGGCCAGTACAACAACCTGGTCGTTCTTACAGAGTTCGCGCCAGACCTTCTCCCCCTCAGTGTCGGAAAGCAGCCTGGTGTTGGTGTCCGCAACGAATCGCTCGCGCGCGAGCTTGCGAAAGTCCAGACTCCCTTGCGCATCACGCAGCCGGATCGGGACCGGGACGGCACCTCGTTCGGCGAGCAGCTGGGTCAGCCGGACCAGGAGCGCTGTCTTGCCGGTACCTACTCCGCCGATGACTACGTGCGGACGGCGGATGGCTGGATCACGGAGGTCCTCGATCATTACGTTGCACAACTCGTCCCGGCCGACGACCTCGCCGATCATGCTGCCCGCGGTCTGGACCACATTGTGAGACTCGTCCCGGGCCTTTCGCATGTACGGTCGGCCGACTATCCATAGCCGAACCAGGAGGAACAGCGCGGATGCCAGCGCCAGCGAGAGCAGCGGGCCGAGAGTTCCGGCAAGAACACTGCACGAGAAGTTGGTCCTGTTGCAAGAGGCGTCGACGTAAGCCAGGTCACCCGATGGCTTGCCGCGAACTACCGAATAAAGCGACGCGGCGATCAGCGCGAGGACGAGAACGGCACCAGCAATTGAAGCTCCCTTCACGACCCTGACCAACGGACGGCTAGGCCGCCATCTCCGCCTTTCATCAACGCCGCGCCGCACCCTGCGGTTGCGACGTGACTTGAACGTGCGGCGTAACGGCCCGCGAAGGCCGGCCCATCGCCGCCGGAGCCAAATACGTGGCGCACCCGCCGCCCGGCGGCGCCGGGCGCTGTCAGCTGAGCTGTTCTGGGCCGTATTCACCGCCACCCCTCCGCCCTATATTCCTGCGTGGCGCCGGCCACAGCCTCATTGCTTCTCGGTTCTTTATCCCCAAAAGTCTCATAAGAACCCACAGTCAGCCAAGCAGGAGTTGGCGCACCCACCTCATCACTCGGGCGGAACCCGAAGTCCGCGCGGCCGCCGCCCAGCTCGGCGGCTTCGTGCTCATCGCCACCCATGCCGGTGACCCCGGACAGCTGACCCAGGATGCGTTTATGCGCGTCTTGGCCTCGCCGGTGACCGCGGTCGGCTGGGCAAAGCGGTGATGCCTTGTCCATCGCTTGCCGCCACTGGAGCCGCGTTCCCTGACGCCGGGTGGTCAGACGATCTTGAAAGTCTGCCCGCCGGGCCCAACACCGTGACCTGACCTGTATAACGGGCAAGACCGGCGCGGACGACGGCGAGGGCGACCGGGCTCACATGCTCGCTGGTGAGGGCACCCCTCCGGCCGCCACGCGGCTTGCCGCGCCGCGGCTGTCCGCTGGCACCTCGCTGGGGTTAGCAGCGATCGTGTAGGACCTTGACCGCAAGCTGCCCCCGGCGTTCACCGCGCCACCCATCGATGGGCGGCGGCGCGAGCACACGGCCCTTGGCACCCGGCCCCGATGTCCCGAAGCCGGCGTCGGCCGGACGGGACAAGAGTTTGGGTGACAAAGACTTGCACGGCATGGCGTCCTGGCGTGCCAGGAGAAGATATCCAGGCATCCCAGATGTCACCGTGTGACGCTCCATCCCAGTGACACCTGGGTGACAAATGATCTTCCAAGGCTCAGCAGGTGGCCCCCTCTGAGGCGCTGACCTGCATTTCCTAGTGGAGCTGAGGGGATTTGAACCCCTGACCCCCTCGATGCGAACGAGGTGCGCTACCGGACTGCGCTACAGCCCCTTGGAACGGCTGTCAGCGTAGCAAACACCGCAGCATGTTCGCGCTTCAGTCACCCACGGCGCGGTTCGCCGCGTCGGTGTACTGGTCGTAGACCTGGTCGCCGATCCGGCCGGAGATGTCGATGATCTCGGCACCGCCCGGCGCGGGCGCGCCCGGCACCGAACCGAGGTCCGGCTCAGCGGCGGCCGGCGCGACGGGAACCGGCTCCGGGGACGCCGCCGTCTCCTGCCTGGCCCTGGCACGCGCTGCGGCATGGCGGATCCGCGCCGCGCGGCGAACTCGTTCGGCATCGATACGGGCGAATCTCCGGAGCAGCGCCAGATACCCGCCCAGCAGCACCGCGGGCGGGATGACGATCCAGTACGCGTCGATGCGGGTGACCACCAGGGCCACCGCGATGACCGTGAGCGTGACCAGGGTGGTCAGCAGGCGGCGGCGGGCCTTGAGCACCTCGGCCCGGCGCGCGGCGGGGGACGGGACGGGGGCTGCCTCGGCCTCGCCTTCATCCTCGGTGACGTCCCCGGCATCCTCAGCGGCGGCGTCCCCGCCCGCCACCGGCTCACTAGCCACAGGCTTGCCGGCGCTCGCCGCCCACGGCGCACCGGCGTCCTGGCCCGGCATGGTGGGCTCGCCCCAGCCGGCGTCCGCTGGCTCGGCCGGCACCGGCACCGGCTGAGGCGGCGCGGGACGGGGGCGCAGCCATCGCGGCACCAGCACCACGGCCCAGATGGCCACGATCGCGAGATAGAGGATCGCGCTGCTCAACGCTCAACCCTCGTGGATCGCTCCTGACCGGTCCGGCCGCGCTGCCGCCGTGCAGGCGCCGTCGCGGGCATGCTCACGTGACGCACGGTAAAGGTCGGGACTGCCGTTGACGAGTATTCGGCCCGGTGTGTCGTGAGATCGGCGGTGCTAGGAGGCTTAACGCGGGCGCGATATGACGCTAAATCTGAATTCATGCCTTACGCAGGCCGGGGTCGGCCTGCTCCCACGCCGCGCGGTATACCGTGGTGACGTGACTGATTCGCCGTTGTCCGCGGGGGAACTGCGCGCCGCCGCGGAGACTCATCGGGAACTGCCGTCCGAGTACCGGGACGCGGTGCTCGAATCGTTCGTGGACCGGGTGGGCAGGGAGATCGACGCCCGGGTGGACGCCAGGCTGGCCCAGGCCGCCGCGCGGCCACCGCAGCCCGTCACGCCCGCGCCCGTGCAGCGCGCGCCAAAACAGTTCAGTCCGTTGGCGATGGCCCTGGGCTCCATCACACTCGGCATCCCGGTCAGCGCGATCGCGGTGGCCGCCGGAAGCGATCCCGCCGGGATCTGGGGACTGCTCGTGGTGTGGGTCGCAATTGCGGTGATCAACCTTGGCTACGCGGCCAGGTTGCGGCCGCCCGGCGACCACCACTGACCGGTGCGGCCCGGTCAGCTGGCGGTGCGCGACCGGGACGCGGAAAGGACGCTGCGCCACCGGGGCAGCAGGCCCCCGTGCGCGTCCTCGATCGTGATGGCGTAGCAGAG
>WNFX01013773.1_pt1 | contig 10473 bp, 18 predicted proteins | sample 5400111 | NCBI WGS metagenome assembly WNFX01 (sample SAMN13153363, study PRJNA577476) | soil metagenome | isolation source: 40 cm soil or saprolite under grassland replicate 1 | place: USA:California | collected 2016-06-15 | reverse complement strand
GACATTACGAACATAGTACTTCGAAATAGTTACGTTATGTATTTTCTACGGAGTGCTACGATTCGTAATACTTCGTGGATATCACATAACGTAATTCCTACGGAGCATTACGAACATAATACTGCGAAATAGTTACGTTATGTGATATCTACGGAGCGTTACGAATCGTAGCACTCCGTAGAAAATACATAACGTAACTATTTCGAAGTACTATGTTCGTAATGTCGCGTATAATTTACGTTATGTGATATCCACGAAGTATTACGAATCGTAATGCTCCGTAGTTATCGCATAACGTAACTATTTCGCAGTATTATGTTCATAATGCATTAGGTATCAGTATTATTTTTGTAATGCATTGTAGGCACTACATAATGTAATTTGTACGCGCGACATGGTGGACATTGTGAACGAAGGTACCTTTTTTAAGTACAGTTTGACCTCGATATAACGACACTATATGTAAAATCATGAAATTTTTTTATATAAAAACTGACCCGTCCGGGATATGTAAACCACTTTGTGTCGCCTTAGATCATATAAATATCATTTTTTATTTAGACCATCGTAACCTTATGCAATCGATTTAGTTTACGCGAACATAAATTTTTAATAATATTTTATATTTTATCATTACAGAGCGCCAATTTACACAAAATTATTTATTATATTTATTATTTAAAATAATATAATATTAATACAAAAATTAATTGAATAAATCGCAACAAGTGCGTCAACTACTGTTTTTCGAATTTCGGATTTAATTTTTAGATTTTTCTCATCCGGCTTTGTCGAAGTTGGTAATAAGCCTAGGTAGAAGTTTTTATTAAAAACAAAAACATTTGGTTTTTCATCAGAGCAGGGTTCTAAATTTCCATCTTTATCAACTCTTCCAAATCCATAATTACCCTTTGCATCAAGATACGAAATTAGCACCCTTTTTCCTTCTAAATTTTCCGTAGCACTTCCGGGTTCTTCAAGAAAAGCTAATTTTTTAAAAAGATTTGAATCACCGAATCCCTATAATATAGAAAAATAATTTTGAATATTATGAAAAATTAATAAAAATAAGATACATAACTCAACCTACTTTAATGGTACAACGCTTCCAACTTGTAAATAATTATGATTTCTCCGCAACATCTCCATCTCCATCTCCATCGCCATCGAAGCCTTCTCCAACTTGATTTTTTGCACTTTCTCCGTGGGACAATGTTACTTCATTTTCCCAAATAGTAGATCCTTCACTTTCCCCTTCGCTGTTATCATTGTCGTCTTCTTCAGAGTATTTAAATTTCACTTTCTTCGTTAATTTTTTCTAAAATAAATAAATAAATTTAATAAAGTTTAATTTAAGTATTAAGCATTATTTACATAAAATGCAAAACGTACTTGATTCTTTCTAAGTTTATATTTCAAAACTTCTTCCGTGATTTGAATACTCTCCTTGCCCGGATTTAAAAGTTCTTCACAAACACTGATTGCAAATGCAATCGATGCGTTGGAAGCCCTATCGGAATCCGTCCAGACTTTCTCGAGTATCCTCGACATGTATGTAACTTGATCGTCATCTTTAGAGATAGGTTCAAATAACTTCTTATAGCATTCTTTTGCGGCACCGCTCTTCCACTTACTTAAATCTGATGAGCTTGTATTCATGTTTACGGATGGTAGACTAACTTCTCCAAAGATTGAAAATACCGCTTCTTTGATTCGTGATGTTAGAGAACCGCGTAAGCTTCTATGTTTTGCCGCCAGCTATTTAAAAATAATTCATTTGATTTATAAGTTGTTAATTTTAAAAGCTGTGTAAATCATTTATACTTACATCCTTGTAGATGTTTTCGCTATAAAATATATCCCATTGCTTTTGAGAAAAACTTTCGAAATATCTTGGATGCTCCTCCGAAAGATATTCCTCTGTTACGTTCAAAAATTCGGCCTTGGTTGGGTAGATAGAAATATTTAATAATTTTTTCGCGATTTCTCTTATAAAATTCTAATTGAAAGAGAAGGTTAGCATATATGCATATATTAAACATGTAGTAATAAATATATTAAAAAACTTTTTATTACATTAATGAAGGTTTTGTTATCCGAATTTGATCTTGAACGATTCATATCTTCAATAAGATCTTCCAAATTTTCTTGAAACAATAATAGTTTATCAACGTTTTTAATTATCATTGAATTTTGTTTTAAGATCGTATCAAGTTTTTCTTCCAAATGCGAAACATCGAAGTCTTTTCCTGCTCCCTTCTTTTCTGACGAACTGCTACTCAAGTTGGAATCGGGTACACTTTCACGAGCTTTTCCTTTTTCGTTTCTAGCTCTTTTTGATGATGATGATGTGAGTTGGGTCGAACTGCTTCGTTTTGATGACGATGATGATGCGAATTGGGTCGAACTGCTTCGTTTTGATGATGATTCGTTACCAGAAATTAATTGACTAAATCTGTTACGGGTCTTTGTCGATTTATAAGGCATTTTGTTTGAAGTAAAAAGGTAGTTAAGATTAAAGTTTTAAGGGTTAGTTTTTATTTGAAGTAAAAAAGTCAGTTAAGATTCAAGTTTCTAGAGAGGAATTTTATTCTCTTTTTATAGCTTAATTACGAAATATACCTGTAAGGTAATTCCTTGTATTAGCGTATTGTCTGAACATTATACAATAATCGGATCTAAGTGCATTAATTATATTATTAAACATGTATTGATTAATTACACAATAATTCGAAAAAAAAATACTTACATGACTTATACGATAATCGAGAGAAAAAAAAACAAAAAAATCTAAAAAAAAATATTCAGGAGAAAAAAAAAGAAAGTATCTTTACCCCCCATGTAGAAAAATCTTATAATTATGCGCAATTTATATAAAATCTATAATACACGCAGCTCTACATCTACATGTGAAAGAATCGTAAGAAATAAATTGGTTTAAAAATGATGTGCATTATTAAACATGTATTGATTAATTACGCAAAAATACAAAAAAAAAAAATAGGAAAAAAAAAGAAAGAAGTATCTTTCACAAATACATTATTAACCCCCCTAAAAAAATGTAGAAAACCTTATAATTGTGCGTAATTTATATAAAATCTATAATACATGCAGCATTACATGTGAAAGAATCGTACAAGTAGAAATCAAATAAATATTTATATAAATAGCCCCTGCATGTATCTAATCGTTTTAAAATAGAATCATATATTTTTAAATTAACCCGATTCTAGAAATAATTTTTTTCATACATGTAAACTATAAATATATAATTCCACCTATATTTGTCTAAATATATTAATTCCGTGTTATAGACGACCATAAAAACACAACTGTATTGCAATCTTGGTTAAGTTTCGCATTATAGATGACCATAAAAAATTATGGCATACGAAAATTTCACAGCCGTGCCGTAACCGTATTGCAATTTTGCATTATTTTGTCTAAGTTTCGTATTATAGATGACTGTAAAAAATTACGGCATAAGCCATAACTAATTTCACAGTCGTAATTTTTTACAGTCACGGCACGGCATAACGGCATAAGCCATAAATAATTTCGCAGCTGTGTATAATCGTATTGCAATTTCGATAACACCTATATTCCGCATCAATTGTCTATTAAGCTCGCGTCATTTATTTATAAGTTCTATGGAATTCTATATAAATGCTGATATTTTACTGCCAACAATTGTAATAAAGAATTAAATTTTTCTAAATAAAATAATAAAATACAACTTAAAATGTCATTTATTTGCCGATTTTGTGATAGAACGTTTAGTACCAGATCCGGGCTTTCCCAACACGTTAAATATTGCATGCTTACCAGTAGCGAAGAATCAAGTCTTATTTCTGACATTAATGACATGTCATTAGGGAGCCTTCCTAATATTGAAGATATTGAAGTGGTAAGAAATTGATAAAGTAGTTTGATTATTTAATATAATTTTATTACTTATGTTTAATGCTTAATATTTAGATAGAGCATGAAAGTTTACATGACGATGTTATTTCAGAAGATGTATGCGACCAGAGTTTTATAATTTCAGAAAATAATCGAAGCATGTCAATTTTTGATAACAAATGCATAGAAGGTGACCAAAGTAATCAAATATCAGAAGTATCAGAAATGAGTTTTGATAAAGATATCTTGGAAGATATCTTGGAAGACGACTTAGAAAACATCTTAGTAGAAGAAATTGATTCAAAAGAGATTGCAAGTTTTCCAAATGAAGTATATGGCGATTTAATGACATTGGTAACGAAACATAAACTGAGTAATGCGTCGGGTAACGCAATCATAAAATTTTTTAATAAACACACAAATCTTGCTACATCTCCTCTTCCAAAGTCTATCAAACAAGGGCGCGAATATATGGATAGGATGAACCTGCCAAATTTAACTTATTATAAAACTTGTGTAATAAATTATAATAAAAAGGAATATTATCTTCATCATCGATCTTTATTAAGTTGTATAAAAAACATTTTATCTATTCCCGGTATATCGCAAAACTTTGCGCTAACCTTCGAAAAACTTGAGGTAATTATTTATTCAATAAACACAGATTCTTAATATTTTATATTAACAATATATATGTTATTGATATGTAGCATGACGAAGAAAGGATATACAGTGAACAGAATACTGGAATGTGGTGGGAAAAGACAGAAGAATCCTTACCGATTGGTGCCAAGATTTTATCTTTAATTTTATATTCTGATGCAACAAACGTTGACTCTTTAGGAAAAAGTAGTCTACATCCTATTTATGTATCAATTGGCAACATTAAAAACTGGAGGCGTAATAAGCCAGATGCGAAACAATTATTAGGTTATTTGCCGATTCTAGAAAGTAAAGACAATTCCGAAAAACAAAAAGATAAATTTAAGAATGCTGCTCGTGAAAGCTTTCATAAATCTTTGGAATTGTTGCTAGATCCTCTCCTAAAATTAAATAATGGTATAGATTTAACTTTAAACGGTAATACAATTTGGTTTTACCCTCGAGTTTCAGTGATTATTGCAGATTGGCCAGAAGCTGCAACATATTGTCTTACTTTCAAGTCACCCATGTCGAACTTTCCCTGCCATTCTTGTTTAGTCACTAGAACCAATCTTTCTAATATTAATTTACAAATGGATGACATGACTCCACGAACTCACATTAATATGCACCAATATTATAGTCAGGGATTAGACAAATCCGTTTGCATTGAAAATACACCTAATTATTTTTGGGAACTTCCGTAAGTTTATGCAATATTGCAATATTTTGCTTAATCAAATATTTATTTTAGATTTATTACTCATTTATATTATAAATCTATTTTAAGTAATATAAATATTTATGAAGCCACGGTTCCCGATAGGATGCATCACTTAGATTTAGGCCTGTTTCATTATCTGATTGACTTTACGCGAAACCTTATAAGGTTTCAGCATGGTAATATTTACGTAGATAAGATGGATCACCGAATAGCCAAAATACCAAGATTTACCGGCTTAAAGATCTTTGCAAATGGATTAAAATCAATAGCCAGACTAACGGCCAAGGAATATCGTGATCTGATGAAAGTAATGATTTTTGTAATGGATAATTTGTATGAAGATAAGGACGTCGAAAATTTTGTCAAAAATGAAGATTTGGTGAAGATTTATGAAGCTTGGAATGAGATGTATGTAATTAGTAGATTTGAAGCATTTAAAGAAAGTGATTTGGTCAAATTTCAAGTACGTATATAACTATGTTATTATACAAAACTTCGGCTGCCTACTAATGCTTAAATTTTAGGAGACAATAAATGGATGGTCTCGAAGGTTCATTGAAATTTTCCAACACATGTCTCCTTCAGAACTAAAACTTCCAAAACTACACTCATGGGTATACCATATAATTGATTCAATTCGATCTTTTGGCGCAGTGAATGGATATACTACGGAGACATACGAAAGTCTTCACAAAGAATATGTTAAAATACCCTACCGGTTAAGTAATAAAAAAAATATTGAAACTCAAATAATGCAAACGGTGAGTATTAAATGTTATAATATTACGCAATTTTGTTCTAAGTTTATAAATATATACACATAATTTTACAGATTCGACGGCAATCAATTGCAAAAATAACTCATCAATCAACAAATTTAATGACTACTCCTCATGCATTTACATTCTCAGCAAAACTTTTCTCTAAATTTCTATTAAGAAATGCACAGAGCTTTTTTAAACAAGAAGAACCTAATGTAAATATTAAAATGACAGCTGGATTTTCGAATTTTTTACACAGTCTAAGTTTGTATATAAGTCAACTAGAAGTTGATATTTCTAAAGACGAAATAGATGAAAGTGAAGTAACAATATATGGATCAGTTACTTTGGAAAATGGTGACATAATGCGTGCTTCTAATAGTTTTCATGGCAACCCTTGGTTTAGTAATGTTTCTGTTCGTATGAATTCTGATGAATTATTCGATTACGTTTCTGATCAAGGCATTTGTTATGGACAGGTAATTATAAACTGTATGACATGAATTTTAGTATCTTAATTGCAATGAATAATTAATTATCCTTTAAACTTTATTAAGGTTTTATTAATAGCGAAGATTAACATTAAGGGACGCATTTCGCCAAATCTTGCATTAATTCAGTGGTACGACTTCATATCTCAAAGTAATCCATATCTTTATGGATGTCCTCTGTTAAAATCTACAGAAATTTATAACTTTGTTGACATAGAGGCTATACAAGATATTGTACATATTGTACCACGCTTTGATTTAGATAACAATTATTTTGTAAATAAATTCGTATATTTATAAATAAAAATGCAACATTGAGGTGTTCACTCATTAACAGCCAATCATATTTAAAAACTTACGCAAATGTTGGGAATGGGAGAGCCAATCAGATAATGTGATCTACAAAATGCATTATTTGTTTATTTGTTTATTACGTACTTAAGCCAGTACTTAAGCCGATTTAAAAGAGCTTTTTCTCACAGCCCTTTGCAATCTTATTATATTATACAAGAATTCGTTAAGAGAAGGCTTTTACACTAACTTTCGTGGCTTTTAGAACTTTTATACAATTTTTCGCAGGTTTAGAACTTTTACACTGATTTTTGCAGCTTTAGCAACTTTCACATCAAGTTTCGTGGCATAGCAACTTTCACAATTTTTGCGCTTTAGTAACTTCTGTTCATTATCGTCGTACTTTCGCAAAATATATAATGTAACGCAACGCAAGTCTCCCATTTTCTTCTTTTAGAAAAAGACTCATGTTATATGCCAGAAATTGATCCTTTTGATCCTTTCTTTTTCCTTTTGCAAAAAAGATTCCTGTTATTGTGAAAATGTTGGCATATTTTCGCTTTTTCTCGGAATTTTTTTTTTTTTGCAACCATTCGAAGTATTTTTTTTTACAACCCTTATAAGCCATATTTTTTTTGCAACCCCTTGAAACCATAATTTTTCGCAACCCTTTGAAACTATAATTTTTCGCAACCCTTTGAAACCATAATTTTTCGCAACCCTTTGAAACCATAATTTTTCGCAACCCTTTGAACCCATATTTTTTTTCGCACCTTTCGATATTTTCACAAAATGTATAGTAAAAAGCGAACCCTCAATGCGACTGCCAGTACTAGTAGTGTAAACAAGAAAAAAAAGAATGCTGAAGTCCCAGAAACTTCCACCAACAAAAAAATTGTTTCTGCTACCGAAAAAATAAAGGTTCCAGTAACCACTTCTCTTACAAAAAAGGTTCCGGTTACCACTTCGTCTGTTGAAAAGGTTCTGGCAGCCACGACTTCTGCCAAAAAATCAAAGGTTCCTGTTAACACGTCTTCTGTCATGGGATCCCCTACGCTTGAATCAATTGAAGGTAATTGAAGATAATTGTATTATGATTTGTACTTTATTTATAAAATTATTTATATTCTTTGAATATAGCGTCCTTAAATAAAATATTGCGCCAAAACGCGTACATAATCAAAAAGATAGATTCTGCGTTGAGTAATAAGAAGAAAGATCAAGTTCAACTAGATCAAGCTTTTATAGAGGTAATGCTTTATTATGTATGTTATTTAATTGTAATCGCTGGTGTATATATGCTAACTCCTTTTTAATTAGAATATAATAAAAACGGTTGCGAAAGGATTGTTAAAGAGGTCGATTTATCCTTCGGCCGATGAATTTTTTACGGAATTGAACGAATTTTTATTAAAAGAACATACCGATTATCGAAATCAATACGACAATGACGCGTGGGAATACGTCTTCGAAAAAAACTTTCGAAAGGGGGTAAGTTTAGCAAAACATTACATTATTTATTATAATTTTTAAAAATTAACAAGTGGTTTCAATTAGCTTCAATCGCAACACAGGAGCCACAGAGGTACTCTATGTTCTCGTATTAAAGATGCGATTTTTCAAGTATATGGGGAGGACCAGCTTCCCATAATAAATACAAAAGCTGCACCCTCGGAGATTAGCAAGTGGAAAGGAAGTAAAAACGTTGAGAAATGTTACTCAAATTTGTTCAAAAAAACAAAAAACGGCGAAAAGACGTATATGTACTGCATAATCAAACATGTGTGGCAGAAAATTGAAATTGAAAATATTCCGGAGATCTGGTTAGCTTATGCGATAAGCATAAGCGAAATAATGTTAAATCCCAAAATTAAAAATATTCAAGCTTCGGAAAACGAAGTACAAATAAAAATACAAAAAAATCTAAGAAAACTGGTAAGTTTTTGAAGTTTTGCAAAAAGTTTCGCAAATTTAACGCTAAATATTTAATTTATATATATGTATATTTTTAGAACAAATTAATAGATGATGAATTTTACGAGGTAGGAGAAGTAGTAATAGAAGCAGAAGCAGGAGGGGAAGAAGTCTTGGAGCAAAGAAAGGAGAATACTGACGAAAAAGGGAAAAGGAGAGAAGCAACTGATGATGACGAAGAAGAAGTGAGCGAAGAGGAAGAACTTCATGGTGGCAAAGGCGAAGAGGAAGAAATCGAAAACGGCGAAGAACTTCATGGTGGTGAAAACGAAGAGGGTGAAGGCAAAGAATTTATCACGAACTATTATGATGATGATTTATTTCTCGAGCAAAAGGCGACATTACGAAAAAAATATAAAAATTATTAGGTTATTGCTATTTGTAACGAAATATTTGTAAAATATTTTAATAAAAACTAATAAAAATTAATTTGACATTCTATAAATAATAATTTATTTAAATTGATAAAACGAAAAAAAAAATCGTAATATTACGGTGCCGGAAATGGGCGTAAAGTTACGGAATACTTACAGTGCACCTTCGCAACCTTACGCACTAAATACTTCGCAACCTTACGTAAGGTTGCGATCTGTAACGGCGGGCCTCGTCGGTAGTATTATAATGCATAAGGTTGCGAAGTATTTCGTGCGTAAGGTTACGGTGTATTACGATTTGTAATTCTACGTAACCCTACGCATTATAAGTATTGCGTAAGATTACAAACCGTAATACTCCGTAACCTTGCGTAAGGTTACGGAGTATTTACCTTTCGTAAACCTTGCGACGGGCCTCGTAGTATTACGCAATTCTTACGAGACGTAAGGTTACACAACCTTACGCCTTATTAAATTTCCTGATGAATATGCTTATTTTGAAGAAAATGATACTAAGAATAATGCTGCAAAAAGAATATTTTCTTCTGGAGGAATTCAAAATTATGAATATTCAGCTGATGAACTTTATGTTTGGGTTAAATCTGAGACAAAATCAAATAGTATATATACTATTTGTTTAGCTCCTATAGAAAAGGCATCATGTCAGGATCCCGAGCAATATATATATAGGTAACAAGAAAGTTCAAAAATTTTATAATAGCTCTACGCAAGGGTTTTCATAAGACAAATAAGCAAACTCAACATGTGACCCTAAAAATTGCCCGAAAATAAGCAAACTAGTCATATGACCTTTGGTCTATACCGTAATTTTTTTTATAAATTTTTGCTTATCGTTATACTACATACACTGTGTCATCATTTTTTCAATAATACCATTCTGACCAAAATATTCATGATAATATCTCTTTTCATCTTTAGCATATTACCATCAATTAAAACTTTTGTTTCTGAAATATGATAAACTACATTAGATGGTACATGATGTGTTAAAATATTACATCCTTTTTTAACCAGATCACTAAAAATATTAAGATGAATAGGAATATACAAATATAATGAAATATAAGAAATATCATTAATAATAATCATTTATTTATTGGTTTAAAGATTTTATATTAAATGTTACCAAATTTATCCAAAAAATAAGCAATCGTAACTTATGACTTTTCAAAAATTCAGCCAAAATTAAGCAAACGAAAAATATGACCTTAGCAAAAAAATTAATTAATTTTAAGCAAATGCAATTGGATAAAACAATATGTGGCTAAGCAAATAATCTTGCTACCTATACA
>WNFX01007179.1_pt1 | contig 10474 bp, 10 predicted proteins | sample 5400111 | NCBI WGS metagenome assembly WNFX01 (sample SAMN13153363, study PRJNA577476) | soil metagenome | isolation source: 40 cm soil or saprolite under grassland replicate 1 | place: USA:California | collected 2016-06-15 | reverse complement strand
CCGAATCCCGGCGTTGATCATCGCGCCCCGCTTGCCGGGCGACTTCGTGGTCGATAGCACCCAGCACGACACGACGTCCATTCTTGCGACGATCGAGCTCCGCTTCGGTCTCGCTCCGCTGGGGACGCGCGATGCTGCGGTGAACGATCTCTCCACCGTGTTCCGCGCGCGAGCGGTCGAAGACTAGCCAGCTCGGATCTTCGTGTAAGGGGCCGGATCGTCCGGCCCCTTACACGTTCTCAGGCAGTTGCGACGGTGGGCCGCCGGACGGCGACGGTGTTGTGGACGACCTGCACGCCAGGTACTTGACTGGCCACGGATTCGATCCTCCGCACGGCTGCCCGGTCCGGCGCCAGGCCGGTAATGTCCACGGCGCCATGGTGAGCACTCACCTGCACCTCGACGGCCCTTGAGGCAGGATCGGAGTGGATCGCATCGGTCACCGCGCGTGCCATGTCGTCGTCCGTGATGAGTTTGCGGTCGACTTGCATGACGCCCGGCACCGATCTGATGACGCGCGCGACCCGTTCCGCCTCCGATTGGTCCACCACGTATCCTCGAAGCGTCACTACCTGGTCCTGGACCTCGATCGTGACGGATCGCTGAAGGGCCCGCAGCGCCGGGTCGGACATCAGCTGATCCGTGAACGCCTGCTTGATGTCCCAATCGGTCGCAAAGGTGGGCAGTCTCGCCCACTCCCCTTTCGGAAGATCGGTGACGATGCCGTTCGGGCCGGCCTCCCGCACTCGCTCGGTCGGGAGCAGGCGAAGGTCGGGCTTGCCGCGACCGGCGACCACCAGCCCTGTCACGGTGCCCGAAGCTCGGTCAAAGCACACGAGGCGGAGGCGACCGAGGCGCTTGCCATCGGCGCTTCTCACCGCCATGTCTCGACGCAGGCTTACCGCATCCGAGCTGGATCGGTCGGGTGACTCACTCCACCCCTCGGTCAGGTGCACCACCCGGCCATCGGCCGACAGGATCGCGTTCGATGGAACCTGCCGCTCTTCCAAACCGAGTCCCGTTGCCAGTTCGAGATCCTGCAGCCGGCGGTTCTCGGGACGAAGCTGCACCCCCCGCACCGTTCCGCGAACGTTGCCCAGTACCTCCGCGTCGCCTCCGAGCAGGATCTCGTCACGGTGGCCGGTCACGCCGGCAAGAGGAGCGCCGGCCGGCGCAAAGCGGATGGCGACGCCACCCGGCCTGAGCGCCATCGCCAGGCCGGCGGCCACCATCGCCACGACCCAGCCGCTCATGATCACGATGGCGGCGAGGGTCAGGTCCATGACTGCACGGAATTATGACCGAGATCAGGGCGCCAGGATCGCCGTGAGAAAGTGGATGATGAGCCACGCGCTCGTCATCGCCGTTGCGAGGTCGGCTTGCGCCGCGCTGGTTTCGACGACGTCGAAGCCCACGATCTGACCCTTGGTCGCGATCGTGGCGAGCAGCTCGCGCAGTTGCCGATACGCGATGCCGCCCGGCTCGGGCAGGGTCGTGCCGGGGACCAGGCCGCTGTCCAGGACGTCGATGTCGATCGACACGTAGAGCTTCTCCGCCGGCTGCACCAGCCGGTCGACCACCCCGCGGGGTCCTTCGTCGAGGATCGCTCGCGTTGATGCGAAGCCGACCCCGAGTCGCTTCATGTCCTCGTATTGATCGCGATCGACCGATCGCAGGCCGAGCGCGGTGAAGCGCTTCGTCGTGGGCAACTCGAACAATCGACGGAGCTGGCTTCCGTGCTGGAGCTTGGAGCCATATATCGAGTCAGCGAAATCCGGATGCGCGTCGATGTGCACGACGTCGACCATCTGGTGCGCCTCGGCCACGCCGCGCCCTACCGGGAAGCTGATCGAGTGGTCGCCGCCGACCGCCACCACCATGGCGCCTCGTTCAGCGATCTTGCGCGCCGCGGCCGTGGTGCGCGCCTGGCTGAGCGGCATATCGCCCCCGGCGATGAGAACGTCCCCGCAATCCGCGAGCCGGACGCCTTCCAGGTAATGGCGCTCGGTCTCGATGTCGAACCAACCGGCGCTGGCGCCATCCGGGCGGCTTTCGCGGAGCCGGGTGCGCGTTTCGCGAACCAGACGCGGTCCGGCGAAAGCACCCGACCGGATGAACGGAATGATGACCCCCTGGTCGGTCGGCACGCCCAGGAAGGCAACCCGGGCGTCGAGCCGGTCGAGGTCATCGACCGCAGGGGCGCCGAAGAACGTCCGGGTCGCAGGCCGGGTCAGTGGGCCGACTGGCTGTTCCGCATCCCCCGGCATCCCAACCTCCTCGCACGCCGCTCGCCCGAAAACTGGTCTTGCCAGTGCGTCTGCATCATGGTATAACCGTCCACGATGCGGACGCAACCCTGAAGGGTTGGTTGCGGCCACCGTGCGATGGCTCGTTGAGGGAGGAGATTCTCATGAAGCGATCGTTAATGGTCATGCCGTCGGTTCTGCTCGGGTTGGCCCTCATGCTCGTCGGCTGCGGTGGCACCAGCACCTCATCGGGAACATCCTCAAAAGTATCGGTGACGCCTCCAACGAGCCTGATCAAGTCCGGCACGCTCACAGACTGCGTCGACATCGAGTACTCGCCCATGGAGTTCTTCTCCTCGGCGAGCGTGACCGACCCCAACCAGGCGGTGGGTTTCGACGTCGAAGGCGCGCGTGCCGTGGCCAAGGCCTTCGGCCTCCAGCTCCAGATCAAGAACACCGGCTTCGACGCGCTGATCCCGGACCTGACGGCGGGCCGCTGCGACATCGTCTGGACCGCGCTTTTCGTCTCGCAGAAGCGGCTCGCCGTCGCCGATGCCGTGCCCTACATGGCGACCGGCCACGTGGTCATGGTTCCCAAGGGCAACCCGAAGAACATCAAGACGCTCGACGACCTCTGCGGCAAGAAGGTGTCGATCCAGACCGGCGGCGTCGTGGAACAGCGGATCAATGAGCAGAACAAGGCCTGCACCGACGCCGGAAAACCGGCCATCCAGATCGCCGGCTATCCCAAGGTGGCCGACGAGTTCCAGCAGATCGTGGTCGGCCGCGTGGATGCGGTCTGGGAGACGGACACCGCCGTCTCGGACTGGATGATCAAGTACCCGGGCAAGTACCAGGTCGGCTACGCGGCGCCGAAGACCGACTCCTACGGGATCTACTTCCAGAAAAACAAACCGGATCTGCAAACGGCGCTCTCGACCGCCCTGAAGGCGCTCAAGGCCGATGGAACGCTGAGCACGCTCGCCAGGAAATATCAGATGGACCCGGTGGTGCTGGACGTCATCAAGTAGGCGTTGACGGCCAGGGCTGGCCATTCCCGTGAGGGCTTAGCGTGGATTTCAAGCCGTCGGTCTTCTTCGAAGCGCTGACGTCGCCGGCATTCATCGACGGCGTCAGAATCACGATCACGCTCACGGTGGTCGCCATGGCCTTTGGCCTGGCGCTCGGCCTGGTCGTCGCCCTCCTTCGCGCCAGCCCCTGGGCGCCGCTGCGCGCCGCGGCCTGGGGATACATCTGGGTCTTTCGCGCCATTCCGGCCCTGGTCTGGCTCCTCTTCGTGTGGGATGCGCTGCCCCAACTCCTACCCGCGTTCAAGGGTGACTGGTTTTCGGCATTCGCCGCCGCCACCATCGCGCTGTCGATGAACGAGGCCGCCTATGCCGCGGAGGTTTTCCGGGGAGGGCTGCTGTCGATCGACGAGGGCCAGCAGCTCGCCGCCCGCGCCCTCGGCATGTCGCCATCCAAAGTGTTCACCAAGGTGATCGCGCCGCAACTGATCCGGGTCACAATCCCACCCCTCTCCAACGACTTCATCACCATGCTGAAGCTCACCAGCCTTGCCAGCGTCATCTCCTTGCAGGAGCTGCTGGCGCGGACCCAGACCCTGGTGGCGTCCACCTTCCGCTTCGTCGAGTATTTCTCGGCCGCGGCGATCTACTACCTGGTGCTGGTCAGCATCTTCATGGTCATCCAGGCACAGCTCGAGCGCCGCTTCGTCTGGATCTCGCGGCAGCCGGCCGGAACCTCCGCCCTCAGTCGCGTGCGGCAGCTGGCGGCGCTTCGATGAGCGACCCGTCCGTCGGACATCTCCTCGACGCCGGACTGCTGGGTGAGCCGGTTGCGGCGTCACGGGAAGGCACGTCGGAGTACGTCCTCGAAGCGGTCGACCTGCGCAAGCGTTACGGTCACAACGAGGTGCTCCGCGGGGTGACCTTCGGGGTGCACCGGGGTGACGTCAAGGCCGTCCTCGGCCCCTCCGGGTCGGGCAAGAGCACGATGCTTCGCTGCCTCGCGCTCCTGGAACCGATCGACGCCGGGGAAGTGCGGCTGGAAGGCCGCCGTATCGGTGTGCGCGAGTCAGGTGGCCGTCTGGTCTCGCTTCCCGAACGGGTCCTGGCGAGGGAGCGGTCGGAGATCGGCATGGTTTTTCAGCGCTTCAACCTCTTTCCCCACCTGACCGCGCTGGGGAACGTCATGATCGGCCTCACCGAGGTGCGGGGCCGCTCCAAGGCCGAGGCGCGCGAGATCGCGCAAACGATGATCGCCCGTGTTGGTCTCGCCGAGCGGGCGTCGTTCTATCTCGGCGAGCTATCCGGTGGCCAGCAACAGCGGGTCGCGATCGCGCGCGCCCTGGTGATGAATCCCAAGGTCATGCTCTTCGACGAGCCGACCTCGGCGCTCGACCCGGAGCTCGTCGGCGAGGTGCTGGCCGTCATGGAGGAGCTGGCACGCGAGGGGATGACGATGGTGGTCGTGACGCACGAGGTTGGTTTCGCCAAGCGTGTCGCCGACCGCGTGATCATGATGGACGGTGGCGCCATCATCGAAGACGCCCCGCCCGCCGAGTTCTTCGGCAACCCGCAGCATGAACGGACACGGAAATTCCTGGAGGCGGTGCATTGAAGGCTGCCCGAACCGAGACTCATGTCGGGAACGGCACGGCCGTGCCCTATGTCCGCGTCATCGGCAAAGCGGTCGCCGCCCTCGATGCCTTCCTCGACGGCAGTGCCGAGCTGACCTCCACGGAGCTGGCACGCCGGCTCGGCATGAGCCGCTCGACGGTGCATCGTCTGCTGACGACCATGGAGCGTCACCGGCTCGTCGACCGCACGGAAACGGGCGCCTATGGGCTCGGCATCCACCTCTTCCGGCTCGGTAGCGCGGTTCCGGTCCGGGCGCTGCTCGGCCGGCTGGCGGAGCCGGCCCTGTCGGCCCTCGCCGAGCGATTTGCGGTCTCGACCTATCTCTCGGTTCGCGATGGCGAGCGGGCACTGTGCATCGCTCGCATCGATCGAGGCCCGGTGAAGACGACGACCTACCAGGTCGGCGAGAGCCTCTCCCTGCACCTCGGCGCCGGTCCGAACATTCTCCTCTCTGAGCTGCCCGCGGCGGAGCTCGACCGGATTCTCGAGCGGCCACTGCTGGCGATGACGCCGCGCACGACCGTTGACCCGGGCGCCATCCGGTCCCGCCTGGCCATGATTCGCGAGACCGGCCTGGCGTACGCGCCGGATGACGTCGAGGTTGGCCTGGCGGCGATGGGGGTGCCGGTGCGCGATCGGGCCGGTGAGCTGGTTGCGGCGGTGAGTGTGGTGGCGCTGACGCCCTGGTTCAGCGGCGAGCACTACGCCGCCATCGCGACGGGCCTGCGCGAAGCGGCGGCCGTGGTCGCAGCCGAGCTCGGCCCGACAGCGGTGTCAGCCTGAGGCGCGCAACCGGGCGCCGGGGCCCAAAACCGATCGTCTTTAGCGGCGGCCCAATCCTGACCATGGCGGATCCGCTTCACGTCGACGCGCTGACGGTCCACGGCGATCGAATCGTCTGGGCGGGCACGCTCGAGGAGTGCCGAGCGTGTGCTGGGAGCGACCGCGAGGAGCACGACCTGGCCGGCCGGACGCTCATGCCCGGCTTCGTCGACGCTCACTGTCATCCACTCATGCTCGGCCAGACGCAGTCCTGGGTGGACATCGGCCCACGCGTCGCCCCGTCGATCGATGAGCTCGTCGCGCTGCTCGCCGAGCACGCACGCCGTACGCCGCAGGGTGCGCCGCTGCGCGCCTTCGGCTATGACTATCGCCGCCTGGCGGAGCGCCGCCAGCCACTCGCCCGCGACCTCGACCGTGCCGCTATCGATCGCGAGATCTATGTCATGAACGTCAGCGGCCATGGAGGCTGCGTGAACAGTTTCGGCCTGAAGGCCCACGGCATCACCGCGCAAACGCCGACCCCGGCGGGGGGTGAGATCGGCCGCAATCCGGACGGCACGCCCAATGGCCTTCTCTGGGACGCGGCGTGCGACCTGCTCACCGGAAAGGACGGGGTCAAGATTCGTAACCACGGTCCGAACATTCATCTGCCGGAGCCTGCGGAGGTTGCCGGCCGGCAGCTCGATCGCGCGTTGCACCAGTTTCTGCGGTCCGGGATCACCACAGTCGTGGATGCGCAAGTCAGCCGGCGGGAGGCGGAAGCCTACATCGCCGCGCGCGACGCCGGCCGTCTCAACGTACGAGTGAACATGATGGTCATCTCGGCCTTCCTCGAAGAGGCGCTGCAGCTCGGCCTGGTCGGTCGCCTGGGAGACGACTGGCTCGCGTTCAGCGGCATCAAGCTGTATGCCGATGGCGCGCTCGGCGGGTTGACCGCCTATTTTCCCGAAGGCTATGCGGCCGAACCCGACAACCACGGCGTCCTCTATCACGAGCCCGCAGAGTTCAGCGCGCTGATGGGACGCGCACATCACGCCGGGCTGCAGACCGGCACCCATGCACAGTCTCCGGCCGCGATCGGCATCGTGCTCGACGCGGTCGAAGCTGCCCAGCGCGAATCGCCCCGGCCGGACATGAGGCATGCGATCGAGCACTCCGGCCTGGCGACGGACGACCAGATTGCGCGCATGGCACGAGCCGGCATCGTCCCGGTCACGCAGCCTCAGCACCACCTGCAGTTCGGCGACGGTGTCGTCCGAACGGTCGGCCCCCAGATGGCCCAGGCCCTGAACCCAATCGGGCATTACGCTCGAGCCGGGATCCCGGTCGTGCTCTCGTCGGATGCGCCGGTGGCATTCCCGCGCCCGCTCGAGGCGGTGCAGGCGGCGGTCGAGCGGCGAACCGTGGGCGGCACGGTTCTCGGTGGGCCCGATCTCTGCGTCGACCTCCTGACCGCGCTCCGTGGCTACACGATTGGCGGCGCGTACCGCGCCCACCAGGAGCATCGCGTCGGGTCGCTCGAGCCGGGCAAGCTGGCGGACTTCGCCATCCTCGCTGCGGACCCGACCGCCGCTCCAATCCGTGAGCTCAGCGCGATCGCCGTCGAAGAGACGTGGGTCGGGGGCCAGCCAATCGACGCGCCGGAAAGCGGGCCGTCCGGGTGACCTCGATGAAAGACGACGTCGTCGACGTCGTCATCGTCGGCGCTGGGCAGGCTGGGCTTTCCTTAAGTCACGAACTCGCCGCCGCCGGCGCTGACCACGTCGTATTCGAGAAGGGCCGGGTCGGCGAGACGTGGCGCGGGCGCTGGGACAGCTTTTGCCTTGTCATTCCGAACTGGACGGTCCAGTTGCCCGGTGGACGCTACCGCGGAGACGATCCGGACGGATTCATGCCGAAGAAGGAGATCGTCCGGCACCTCGTGACGTACGCGGAGAGTTTTCGGGCACCGGTGCGCGAAGGAGTGACGGTGACCCGCCTCGAGGCAGCGGAGAATGGGACCTTCCTCCTCCGAACATCATCGGGTGACATCGGAGCGAAACGCGTCGTCCTCGCCTCCGGCGGATACCAGAGAGCACATCGCCCACCGGCAGCCGCTGAGCTTCCAGCCTCCGTCCCGGTCATCGACGCCGAGGACTACGCCAACCCGTCCGCGCTTCCGCCGGGGAACGTGCTCGTCGTCGGCAGCGGCCAGACGGGATGCCAGCTGGCCGAAGAGATCTTCGAGGCGGGGCGCGACGTGTTTCTCGCATGCGGCCGCGCCCCCTGGGTTCCGCGGAGGTTCGAAGGGCGCGACAGCATCGCGTGGCTCAACGAGACGCCGTTCTTCGACGCGACCCTGGCTGATCAACCGAGCCCGGCGGCGCGGCTCCTGGCCAATCCGCAGCTGAGCGGCCGGCGCGGCGGCCATGACCTGAACTACCGGACACTGCAGTCGCAGGGCGTTCGGCTACTGGGGCACTTCACTGGCGTGACCGACGGCCGCGCCCACTTCGCGCCCGATTTGGCCGAGTCGGTGGCTTTTGGCGACGGCCGCTACGCCCAGCTCTGCGAGCTCATCCGAAAGACCTGTGCCGCCCGGTCCGTCCGAGCTCCCGAGATGCCGCCCCCGCCGGCGTTCGTGGCCGATGCCCCGGAGAGTGTGGCGCTGAGCGACATCGGCGCCGTCATCTTTACCTCGGGCTTCCGGCCGGATTACACGAGTTGGGTGAGGTTTCCGCAGGCCTTCGACGAGGGCGGTTTCCCGATCCAAGAGGACGGCTCCAGCACGGTCGTCCCTGGACTGCATTTCATGGGTGTGCACTTTCAGCGCAAGCGCAAGTCCGCGACCTTCCTCGGTGCCGCCGAGGATGCGACGGTCCTGGCCGAGACCTTATCGGCCCGCTAGTGACGAGGGCCGCGACATGGGCTCTCGGGTTGGCCTACGCCGTCGCCTGGGCGATCGCCGGCTGGCTCTGGAACGGGCCGCCGAGTGACCTCGACAACTTCTTTTTGCCGGCGGTGCGGATCGCGTTGAGCGGCCATCCGCTGCTGGTCTACACGCTGCGCTACCAGGGGATCATCGCGAATGACAACGGCCCGTTGGGCCTGGTGCCCCTTACAGCCGTGGCTGCCGTGGTATCGCAGCTCGGCTGGCTGAACGACGAGCGGCTGCGTCGGATGCTGATCATGGGCGCGTTTTCGATCTTTTCGCTGTTGATGGCGCGTGAAGCGGTTGGCGCCATCGATCGACTTCGGGGTGCGACCCTCCTCGGACTGCCGCGCCTGCTGGCGTACGTCGTCTTTGCCGCCTCTCCCACGCTGGTGAACGCTGTGCTCGGTTACGGGCACGTCGAGCAACCGATGACGCTCTGGCTGGTGCTTCTTGCCGTCCGCCTCCTCGCCCGCGGCCGGTCCACGAGCGCCGGGATCGGTTTCGGACTCGCAATCCTGACGCGGAGTCTTGCCGCTCTCTCCGTCATCCCACTGGGCCTGCTGCTGCTCGTCAGGGGCCGATGGCGGGCTTTAGTCGTGCTGGGTGGAAGCGCTGCCCTCACCATCGCTCTCGGGTTGTTGCCGTTCCTGCTTGCCGATCGATGGGACACGATCTACGCACTCGTCACGCATCGTGCACAGCTGCCCGTAGGCGGCGGATCATTCTGGCAGCTCGTCGTTGGGACGCCCTACCAGTGGCTCCCTCAGCGCTGGGACGTCCTGTTCGTCCTCGGGCTGGTCGTGTTGCTCAGTCTCATCGTCATCGCTGCTCGACGCGATCTCGAGCCGTCATCGCGCGATACCTATGGGCTGCTGGCGCTGACGGCGCTGACTTTGCCTCTGCTGGCGAAGAGTGTCTGGCCCTACTACTTCCTCGACGCCTACGTCTTCGGCGCCGTCTGGTGGCTCGGACAGGCCGAACCGCTTGCGCTTCGGCGCCGGCTCGTTGCCGTCGCGATCCCGCTCATCGCGGTCCTCGGCACGCTGCTCACGGAGTACGAGATGCCGGCGAGCGCGGTGCACGTACGACTTCTCGAGGGTGTGACCATGGGAGCGATCCTTTCCGCCCTGTTGGTCGCGCTCGCAATCCGACTCCGGCGCAGTCAGGCGTAGGCTGCATGCCATGACAGGCGCGGGGGCCGCCCGTGAACGAGTCCTGCTGGCGACGGCAGCGTTGCTCCTCGGACTGTTCGCCATCCTCAGTGTCGTTCCGCCGCTACTATCGGGGGTTGGCCGAGGATTCAGTTGGCTGTGGATCCTCTATGGCATCGTCCTGCTCATCCCGGTCGCACTGTTGATTCCGGCGGTAATCCGACCTCGATCCCTTGTCGCCTCGCTGGTGGCCGCCCTAGCGGTTGGTGTGCTGCTCATATGGGGAATAAGCGCACAGCCGAGGTCCTTGCCTCGCATCGCGATGCACCTCGCCGCGATTCTGTGCCTGGCCGCACTGGGGTCCAGGGTGATGTATGGGGTCGCGGGCCGACGCTACAGGGTGCTCTGGATTGTGCCCGGCTTGCTGCTGGGCTTGGCCATCGCATACGTTGCGGGTGGAGTGATCCGGCTCCAAATCGTGACCCAGTTCTGTGACTGGCCGCCGCTCGGTCCGGAAATCTCGTCGATTCTATGCAGCGGCTAACGTGTGGCAGATCACGCGGGCCGGTGATCGGGCTCTGCTCGTTACCGTTGGCCGCACCATCGATCCCTCGCTGCTGGGCCAGGTGCTGGCACTCGACAAGGCGCTTGCCGGTCACCGTCTCAGCGGGCTGATCAGCACCGTGCCTGCCTACGCGTCGCTGCTCTGCCACTACG
>WNFX01007174.1_pt1 | contig 10477 bp, 11 predicted proteins | sample 5400111 | NCBI WGS metagenome assembly WNFX01 (sample SAMN13153363, study PRJNA577476) | soil metagenome | isolation source: 40 cm soil or saprolite under grassland replicate 1 | place: USA:California | collected 2016-06-15 | reverse complement strand
CGATGTCATCACGACGAGAGATGAGCAAGCAGTGCAGGAAGTGCTTGAGCAGACGCATGGTGGGGCCGAAGCGGTCCTGGAGTGTGTCGGCACGCTTGAAGCCATGAACATGGCGATTCACATGACCCGACCGGGGAGATCAGTCAGTCTCGTTGGTTTTACCCATGTCAGCCAGACTCCTGATCTGATTCACAGATTGTTCCAGAATATTACCATCACCGGCGGCGTGGCACCTGCGCGCGCCTACCTGCCAGAATTGTTGCAGGATGTGATCGCAGGAAAACTTGATCCGTCACCTGTCCTCGACATGACGGTCGATCTGGATGGGGTTCCTGCTGGATACGCGGCGATGGATACGCGTGAAGCCATCAAAGTGATGGTGCTTCCGTAGAGACCAGAGTTATTCTTCAATCAACAAACGATGAGTTCGAATCACCAAAGTTGAGCTAGATCCGAAAAGTGGGCACCTGACGCGAATGGTGAGCAGCTGTGGGCCATCGGAGGTTCGCATGGCTCATGACTCGGTTGCGTCACTCAACAGCTGGTACATGCACAAAGGAGACCTCTATGGCACAGACAGATTTTCGCACTGCCCTGCAGGGCGCCCAGATCATCGAGATCACCGTGACCGGTCGCATGTCCGGTCGATCCCTTTCCTACCCCGTTTGGTTCGCCCTGGAAGGCGAAAAGCTCTATCTGATCCCGGTGAGGGGATCAGATACCGAGTGGTACAAAAACCTGCGCAAGACCCCGACCATCCGCCTGGAGGCCCGTGGGAAGACGTTCACCACGAGCGCCCGTCTGCTCACCGACCAGGCGCAGCTAGGCAAGGTCCTTGAGAAGTTCCGAGACAAGTACGGGAGAAACGTGAAGTCCTACTACCCCAAGCTCGACGTTGCCGTCGAAGTCCCACTCGAGTGAGGTGCCAGCTCGGTTCTGGCATTTCGTTAGTTGTTTCCACTACCCTTCACCTCCCACAGCGTTCTTCGTGGTTGAATGGAGTGCGCGAGATGCCGAGGCCCATCGTCATTCGTTCCTGGCAATTCTCCTTCATTTTTCACGTCGAAGAGTTGGTGGAATTCGGCTGGAAGCTGAGAGCGGACGTTCTCAATCTCTCCCATGGTTATGGCTTCGATTAAGAGACCAAGTACCACACGAGCATGGAAAGAAGCTTCTGCAAGCATTTCCTTCCCGCAAGAATCACGTGTATGCACATGAAAAAGTTTCTTTGAAACGTCAATGTGCAAACGAACGTGTTAACTCATAAAGAGAAGCAAGCAATGGTACGAACTCACAAGTATAAGTATCATGGCTTTGCATTACGAGGAGGTTTTACATGTTACATCTCTCAGCTCTACAAAATATTCTGGCAGATGGCATTACTGTTCGCATTGGGGATAATGTCTGGTCATTCAGCCTTAACTTCATCGTTTACCTGATCATAGCAGCACTTGTAGGTTTAGCCGCAGAATTTATCGTCGGGTGGAGACTCCCGTTCGGTTTCATCGGTGCGATCATCGCGGCTCTTCTAGGCATCTGGTTGATGACCCAGGTCGTAATTCTCACAGGTATCGGTGATATTAATGTTTATGGCGTGCCCATCATTAGAGCATTGATTGGCGCAATAATTTTTGTAGCACTATGGCATCTAATAACTTACCGTTCATGGTATCGGCGCCGTCGTTACTATTACCGCCGATACTAGAAAAAGGCTCTTGTACAGAAGTCGCTGCTCTCCGCTGTGATGAGATGCTCTAAATAAGAGGGTCACAAGAAAGGCGAATGGTCGATAACATCTCACCATCACGCCTTTCTCATCCTCACTTTATTACTCAGTATTTTGAACACCCTGTAGCACCTCGAACAGGAACCACTTGCGGCGTTCTGTCTCGTCGAGGATCCCCTGCAACACATTGCTTGTGGCCGAGTCGCGGTGCTTGTCTGGTTGTCATGATCTCTCACCTCATTATGCTTTCATAATGTAGCCTACGCCACGGATGGTCTGAATATAGCGAGGAGTGCTGGGTGAATCTTCAATCTTTTCTCTTAAATATCTTATGTAGACCTCGATGATGTTAGTTTCACCAAGAAAATCATACCCCCAGACCTGGTTGAGAATCGTTTGACGGTCCAAAACCTGTTTCGGATGACTCATAAATAAATGGAGCAAGTTATATTCTGTGGCGGTCAAATCGATCGGTTGGCCTGCGCGTGTAACTTCGCGCGAAGCCGTATTGAGTTGTAAATTGCCGACCTTGAGTATTTGTGACTTCTCCGCCGCGGCGCTGTAGTCCTTACGACGGAGAACGGCTCGAATACGAGCTACCAGTTCCTCGAAATCAAAGGGTTTAGTCAGGTAATCATCTGCACCAGTGTTTAAACCTTCTACTCTGTTGACTACGTCGTCTTTTGCAGTCAGCATTAGAATTGGTATATCTTGGGTGGTAGGATTCGTGCGAAGACGACGGCAGACTTCCAGCCCATCCATATCGGGCAGCATCCAATCCAGAATGATCAAGATAGGGTTGTTCCGTTGTGCTGCTGCTATTCCCTCCTCACCCTCACTTGCCGCTTCTACCTCAAAGCCTTCATACTTTAGTCCTAATGTGATGAGATCTATAATGTTCTCTTCATCATCGATAACCAGCACGAGCGATGATGGCTGGTTTGCTCTATTTTGCTGCATAGAAGAACCCTGATTCATCATTTGCCTCCTGCTCCTTAATAAGTATCGATGGCCACATTATAGCACGGTTTACGAAAAGAGTATAACTGCTTTTGCAAAAAGAAACAAGAGAGGTGGGATGCGCGGCTTCCTTAAAATTTGGCAAGAATCAGCCCTTTTTTCTAAGAATCAGCCCCCAATTTTTAATGTATTTTAGAATTATCTTAGAGATAGAAATTATCGCATATTTATAGTAAAAATCTCTTGAATATTTTTAGAAAACCAGCTAAGCTAATAGCAGGAAATAAGAAAGAGTCTTTAGTTCACAATATGAGGATGAAACTCATGCAGATACCAGAACGTAAAACAACACAATCGCCAGAAATGTCTGACGGTACGCTAGCTCTACAAAGTCTTGATGGCAATGAGCTTGCATTTGAGGGACTATTCAAACGTTATCGTCCCGCGCTTTTCAAATTTGTCTTCAACATTTTACATGATTATGACCAGGCCTGTGACATATTGCAACAAGTATTTCTCCAGTTGTATGTGTCACTACCTACGCTAGACACAAATAGGCCGCTGAAAAGCTGGTTATTTCAAGTTGCGAGAAATCGCTGCCTGGATGAACTCAGGCGTAAGCGTTTTATACGCTTCTCCGAATTGGATACATTTACTGAAGAAGATGAGGGTGACGTATTAACTTTTGTGCAAGATCATCGTCCACTACCAGAAGAGATTGTCGAGCACCAGGATCTGCAAAAGCAATTGCTACGTGCGATCAAATGTTTGCCTCCAAGATTTCGCTCAGTTGTTTACTTACGCTATGCCGGGCAACTGACTTTTCCTGAAATTGGTAAAGCGCTTGGGATGCCTGAGGCGACCGCGAAAACCTATTTTTCTCGTGCGAAGCCCTTACTTCGGGCCTCCCTGGTTTCGTAAGCTTCTGAAAGTCTGATTATAGATAAAAAGAAGTGTTGCTAGCTGAAAGATGATCAGCTAGCAACACTTCTTATCGGCGAGAGGTACTCAAAGGGCGTGAGTGATGCAGGTATTCGAGTCCACTCAGGCCCTGATTATTGGAAAGTAGAATTTTTTATGCAACAACAAGCATCTGCCATACGTGCTGCTATCGATATTGGAAGCAATACGATTGAGGTTCTTGTAGCGCGTTGTACGCCGGGTGACCTGGAGATTATTGAGCACGAGTCGACTATGGTGCGTCTTGGAGAAAGCGTGGATGACGGGGGAGAGATTTCACGTGATAAATTTAAAATGGCGCTCAACACGGTGAAAAAGTATCAGAACCTGGCTAAAGAGCATGGCGCCGAACAGATTCTTGCTTTTGCAACGGAGGCGCTGCGCGAGGCACGTAATAGCCAGGATTTTATAGAGGCGGTCAAAAGCGAGACAGGTGTAGAGGTGCAGCTTATCAGTGGTTCTGCTGAGGCCGTGCTGGATTATTATGGGACAACCTATAGCCCCGATATTCCCTCTGATGCGGGAGTACTGGATGTGGGAGGCGGTAGCACCGAAATTGTGACTGCGAAAAACAGGCATATCACCTGGTTAACCTCCGTGCCAATCGGCTCCGGCGCTATCCATGATCGCTATCTCCCCTCCGACCCTCCCACACGCGAAGAAATAGAAGCAGCGCGCTCTTATCTTGCGAGTCAATTACAAATGGTACACATTCAGCAAGCACCGCCTGCACTAATCGTGACGGGTTCGAGCGCGTCCTCACTCCTCAAGCTCGCGCAACATGCCTTCAAACTGGATGAGAAAAGCGACCGTCTGACATACGAAGATCTTTCGCGCTGCGAGGGACTGCTGAGCGCCCTTCCAGCCGAAGAGATCGCACAACGTTTTGAGCAGAATCTTGAACGCGCTCGCATTCTGGCCGCAGGTGCTTTGCTTATTCAAGCAGTGATGCAGTACTTGCATCTCAACGAGATACGCGTCAGTTCGCATGGTGTGCGTGAAGGGGTGCTGCTTGCCTTCACACGCGATGGGGAGCGCTGGCTGGAAGAGGTCAACAGCATTGCATCCAGATGTGAAGCATCTCAGGCTGATCAGGATACTCAAGATACGCAGGATAAGCAACAGCAGCCATTCGCGGAGTTTGGACGCGATCTCTTGCCAACGTATGCAAAAAAATTCTTGAAATGGCCTGACGATATTCGCAAGCAGGAAGATATCGAAGCGGTGCATAAGATGCGTGTGGCTTCCCGCCGCCTGCGTGCTGCGCTTGATGCATTTGAGTCGTGCGCTAATCCTAAATTGTTTAAGAAAGTCAATCGCCAGGTGAAGAGGCTAGCTGACCGCCTGGGAACTGTACGCGATACAGATGTAATGATTGCGGGCTTACGAACCGACCAATCAGAAGTAGTGGGTGAAGAGCAGGAGGCGGGAGTGCAATGGCTGATTGATCGACTGGAGAGCTATCACCAACAGGAAAAGCAGGCGCTGGATGCAGAACTTCAGGCACTGGATGAAGATGCCTTGCGCCAACAGATCGCTTCCTGTCTTCCGAAAGGAGCAGCACATCATGGCAAAAGCTAAGGCACTAACCGGACTTGATCCGCACGCTCCTACAGAGCAGAATGCCAGGAGAATTGCTCGTACACGGTTGGACGAAATGAATAGCTGGGCAGCAAATGTTGATAATCCCTACGAAGTGCAGGGACTGCATAATTTGCGTATTGCTGCTAAACGGCTGCGTTACACGCTTGAAATCTTTGAAGATGTCTTACCTTCTGCCTGTCAAGTCAATGCGCATGAACTGGCGCAGCTACAGGATGAACTTGGCGCATTACATGATAGTGATGTAATGATCGCCTTGTTACGCCTATGCTTAGGAGGTGAAGATGCAGGAATTGCCTACGAGCAGGCGCTGCTAAAGGCTGGCAAGCAGAATAGCAAGGGGAAGTTGCTATTACAACCGGCTCTCGTGGCCACTGTGCTTGATCCGGATGGTGCACCCTCTGCTGAGCAGCGTTTTGGACTTGAGCAATTGTTGCTGAAGCAGGTGCAGTTGCGTGAAGAACGCTATCGCGTGTTTCGCCAGCACTGGTACCAGTTACAGGCGCGTGATTTCCGCCGGGAAATTCTGGATATCCTGAATGATTAGCTTACTTTTGTTCTTCTTCAAGTAGTTGATTGAGCGTTTCCAGTGATTGGTGCGGATCGACCGTTTTCTTCAAAGCTTCAATCTGGGGATCACTACTATGCTTGAGAGTAGGGTGAGCCAGGCGCATTTCATCAACCATCGTTATCAGTTTGCTCATCTTCTCATCGAGAAGCAGGCTGATTTGTAGGTCGAGTTGCCTGTTTCGTTCTGTTGTCGCATCCTGCCGGTTCTGGGTTATCAAAATCATAGTTGCCTGTAACACTGCACCCAGAGAGAGTACTCCCACCAGCCACATGAAAGGTGGCGGGTCGAAATTCGGCAGACCCAATGTAGTCAGCAGTATATTGATTGCAATCCAGAGAGTCACAACAAGGAGGATGATGAAAAGGAATATTGGTCGACCCAGAAAATCGGTCACTTTCTCTATTACTCGCTGCTGTGGGCTAATGTTGTGCTCGGCATGTTTATTCAGGTCAGCAATTGTCCGAATGTTCTCATCAATTGGATCAGCCTCTTTTTTTGCCTCACGCATTCGATGCATAAGAGCCATTTTCCTCCTCAATCAGCTTGTCGGACTAATAAGTTGTCAATCGTATCTAATAGTTTGTCCATGTCAAATGGTTTCCTCATATACATAATTTGGCGTTGATTGATTTCCCGTAGCGGTGCGTGAACGCTAAGCATGATGGTAGGGACCCGCTCTAACCCATCAGTGTTGTGAAGCCGATCGTACAGTTCAATGCCGTGTATGGTAGGCAGCAAGTAATCCAAAATCAAGAGTTGGGGTTTGACATTTTTGACAAGGTCCAGTGCTTGAGGCCCATCAGGAACCGCGAAGACCTGATGATGGGTCTCTTGCGTAATCATTTGGACAAGTAATTCAGCAATGGTAGTATCATCCTCAACAAGAAGAATGGTTTTGATAGGGGCTTGTCTGTTATCAAAGAATTGATTATGCTCACCTGGCATTACACACTCCCTCGATCTAGTTTAAGATATGTGAAACGATATTTGTCAACGATTCTGTTTACTGATCTCACGTTCTGAAAAGAAGCAAAGTTTCAGATGAAATTACTCTACTTGTAGAAAATACACATAAACGCCCCGAGAAAGCAATTCCCATTTTCTCGAGGCGTTTGTGATATAAAGCAATTACATCCAGGTACGAACTACACCATCATTACTGCCTGGGATTTGTAGGAGTAGACGGTGCCGGTTCAGTATGATATGGCTCTTTTTGTGAAACGACCCAAGAATATTCTTCGTGGCATACATATAAGGAGAATGGTCTTGTGAGTAAGGCAAGGAGCAACTTTTGTTCATTACTCTCATAAACGCTTATGCCGTTGGGCAGGACAGTGTAAATATGGCGAGTCATACCCAAGTCTATCGAAAAGAGAAGAAGCCTCAGGATAACAATATCCAGAAGAGCGCGAACAATGACGGGAGTCTTAAAGACGAATCGCGTCGACTTTTAGCTGAATTGCTCGGAACCTTTGCACTCACGTTAGTGGCAGCGGGTGGTGAAGTTATCGCTGGGATCAGTGGAGGTGCCGTCAGCCCCGCTGCGCGCGCTGTTGCACCAGGTTTGTTGGTGATGGCGATGATCTATACACTTGGTAGTCAATCTGGCGCACATTTTAATCCAGTAGTCACTCTAGCATTTACCCTTCGTCAGGACTTTCCATGGAAGCGTGTCCCTGGCTATTGGGGGGCACAGCTCGTTGGCGCAATACTCGCTGCATTCTTGTTACGCATGCTCTTTGGCCTGGTTGGACACCTGGGAGCAACCTTTCCACATTATGGAACTATCGAAGCAATGGTTATGGAGGTTGTGCTGACATTCCTACTCGTTACCGTGATCCTGGGTACTGCGACAAATCATAGATTGACCGGTCCCAATGCCGCCATTGCTGTAGGTGGAACTATTGCACTTTTGGGGTTATTTGCCGCGCCTATAAGTGGTGCCTCTATGAATCCAGCTCGCTCTCTTGGACCTTTCCTGGTGAGTGGACAACTCGCGGACTCATGGATCTATATCGTCGGACCTTTTGCGGGAGGGTTTCTGGCAGTGGTGGTTGCGTGGTTGCTACGTGGCAGGACTACGCCGGAGGCTGTCGAGACCGCCGGAGGTAATTAGATAGTTGAAGATTTATAATCCCAATGATTGCTGCCACACCCAGTACTACAATTACAGGCTTATAGACCAGGGCGTAATAGACATTCCAATCAGGCGAAGGATTGCCTGGTACAGGGATAAAGAAGTAGCCTAGTAGAACAGTTGTAGTAAAGTACCAGGCAGCAATGACTGCCAGCGGGCGACCACCTATGGATGTTAATGAGGCAGTGATTGCCAGCGGGCGACCATAAAGGCCCACCCTTCCACCTTTCTCCGCCCTCGCCCCTACGGATGGTGATGAATTGGTTATTAACACTGGCACCCAGAGCAGCAGGATGGGAGTATACCAGGGAAATACAAAAGGTGAGATTGAGAGGACAACGGCAAAAAGTAAGAACGTAGCCGCCTCTATACTTATGCGATTGTGCCAACGTTGCACAAGTACAATGAATGAGACAATGCTTATCAGTAACAGACCAATAACATGCTCAAGCGTGATTGTCTGCGTGAGGGGCAGATGCAGTTGGTCACCCAGCCAGCGAACGAATTGCTGTGTTACCCCGGCATTCTGGCCTAGTTGGCTAGCATAGGTGGAAAAAAAGCCTAACACCTGTCCATGTCCCAGGATGAGATAAGGCAGATAACCGAGAACGATGGTGGCAAAACAAGTCACGAGCAGAGGAACGTAATGGTGTTTGATCCGGCGCATAACTGGCACATGTTTGTCCTCTCCTCCAGGTAGGATGACAACCAGCAAGAGAATGGGATAAATTTTAGTCAATGTTGCCAGGCCAATTAGGAAGCCAGTCAGCATATACCCACGCACACTATGGTTGGCAGCAGAGAGTACCGCAAGTATGGTAAACGTCAAGGTAATGACATCGACGTGCCCCTGTATAGCAAATTCAATGATGGGTAATGGACACCAGGCATAGAGTAGAACACGGCGCTGGTCGATTCCTTTCCTCCCAAGCAAGACAATCAGCGCGAGGCAGGTTATTATGTCAAAGACAAGAAAGATACCTTTGAGGAAATATAAGTTGGCCGGGGCAAGCATATAGCTCAAGAGATAAATCGCCTGTGCTCCTGGCGGATAAAGGGTGGGAACGTTGCGAAAGCGGCTGTTCGCATACAGGATAGAATCATGCAATGGCGCCAGTGCTTTATCCGCTGGAGCGTATACATATGGACTGAAGCCGTGTAGAGTTACCTGTGCATCCAGGAGATAGCGCCATGAATCATGAGACAGACCTGGCGGTAAGGGAAGAAGTATTGCACGCAGCAGCAATGCTCCAAGCAAGATAATGCTTAACTCGACCCAGCGCCACTGTCCCGGAAGTGGTTTCGTTGCCAGCACAAAGGCACAGGCCGCGAAGTAGGGGAGGAAACTTATTAACCAGGCGTACAAAAATGGAGCAATATTGTCATCGCTCTTTGGCGCTGCCCATTTGAGCATGATAGAGGCGATGATTGAGAGCAAGCAAAGCAGGGAGAGCGCAAGGAGTCGCCACCAGCGAGGACTGGAGATTAGAGGCTTAAGGGACATTTAATAGCTCCAGTTGAGGCCGCACTGTGAGCAGTGCTTTGCGGGATGTTCGCTCTCGAAAGCCTGGCGAAAAGCCTTATATTGCTCACCGTGCCAGATGGCTTCTATCGGTTCCTGAAAGACGTTTCCCAACACTCGCTCCTCTTGATACTCTCTGGCGCTTTTATGACCAAAGGGCGCAAAACAACACGACAGGACATTACCGCTCGAGGTAATGTAAGTCAGTGTGTAGGGACGCTGACATCCAGACCAGGGGCGATCACCAAAATCCCGTACCAGGCTCTCCAGCGGTGTGGCGGAACCGGCCGCATTGAAAATGATACCGCGTTGTTTGCACGTTTCCTCACACTGGCGCACGAGTTCCAATTCTTCACGAGTGGATCGTCGGAACAGTGCCTGTTTCGAGTGGGCTAAGCCCTGCTCAAAATAGACGAGTCGCTGTAAGTAGATCTCACGTATCCCATACTCATATGCAAGATCGATGAGAGCGGGCAGTTCGCGCAGATTCTCTTTCATCGCGGTGAACCAGAGGGAGACGGCTGGTTTTTCGGTTTGCTGTTCCTGCTGCATAGTAATGAAGGTGCGGACGTTGCGCCAAATCTTGTCAAAGGCGTTCACACCGCGCACGTGAGCATACGTCTCCCGTGTTGCGCCATCCATTGAGAGACGGAATTCATCCAATCCGGATTCGATCAGTTCCTGACCCCGCTTTGTATTGAGCAGGATGCCGTTGGAGTTAAACAGCACGTAGGTGCCACGCGCTTTGAGATAGCGGATCATGCGCGGCAGATCTTTGTTGAGCAGTGGTTCGCCTAAGCCGTGCAATACTACGCGCTCTAGAACAGGGAACTGATCCACGATAAAGCGGAAATCGTCGAAGCTCAGGTCGCGATCATCCTCTCTCGTGAGCAGCGTGCGCGGGCACTGCTGGCATAGTTCGTTACATCGGCTGGTCGGCTCAATGTAAATAGAGCGCGGCAGGGCGGGGGCAGGTGGTATGGCGGGGGTAGGTGTCAG
>WNFX01007173.1_pt1 | contig 10477 bp, 7 predicted proteins | sample 5400111 | NCBI WGS metagenome assembly WNFX01 (sample SAMN13153363, study PRJNA577476) | soil metagenome | isolation source: 40 cm soil or saprolite under grassland replicate 1 | place: USA:California | collected 2016-06-15 | reverse complement strand
AGCCATCCAGCACTGCTCTCGCCGCCAGCCGACGCGCTCTTGGGATGGCGCATTGCTGAGAATACGAGGGAGAGCACCTGACATGACCTATCTACGGCAGTGGGCCATGTAACTTGGCGTCGCTGCTCTTCTTGACCGGACCCTTGAAGATGCAGGGCTGGCAGGGTCTTGATGAGTCCTTCCTTCTTGCTTCAAGCCTCTGGCATAGCTTCGGTACCCGATCCCCCGACGAAAGAAGATACCACTGTAGGGACATGGATTGAGGAGATACATATCGCTATGGAAACATACTGGATAAAAAAACCGTTCGTATCTATCCGACTGTCCCATTGGTGGAGTTGCCGATAACCGGACTCCCGTCGGTTCCGCTGTTGCCACCTGGACGTGACAAGTGTCCCGGTGGCTTCTTCATATTCCATCACCTCTTCAAGCATGCGTAAGACCGGTAAAAATGCGGGGCGTGGTGTGATAGCAGCAATCACTTGTTGCTCTACGTCGTAGTGGAGTCCCCCTGGCTCTAAAATTTGCATGACCATATCACAGCGCTCCTCTACGATGGCGACATTCCATAATGCGGCCATTCCTGGTAGCCGCTCCCCTGCCTCGATCACTTCCTCTAACCGTACTCCGTTTGTCTCTGGTACTTCTAAGGCGCGTAAGGCGAGCTCGACGGCGGCTATTTCTGCCTCCATCTCTTCATCTTCAATGTAGCCCTCCCTATGCTGTTTGAGAATACGTCCTCGCTTTAAGCGTAAGCATTCCTTTTCCCGCTCCATTGCCTCTGGATCAAAACCCACCTTTTGCGCTGCCTCTACCATTTGCTGACGGACCATATCACGCCAATAGATCGGTAAGCGTAACCCTTGTAACAATTCTCCAAATTGTTGCATGACCCGGTCTGTCCGTACCTGAAGGTATCCTCCTGCCGGACAAGGGTATGCACGCGACTTTGCCATATCCTTGTAGTACGCATATGCTATGCCTGGATGTGCTCCCTTACAACGGAGATTTAATCCACAATGCACACAGCTAATATAGCCGGAAAACTCATAAATGCGTTCTGCTTTCTCGCCTCGTTGGGGTGCTCGTACATTGAGACGGGTTCCAATCTGGATACGCTCCCATTCCTCGATGCTTTGCCGAGCCACCCCCACTTCTTGATACGCCTGTTTGACGGTGAGCAGATCATGAGAACTATACAGTTTAGAATAGGCTTCATGAAACAGCTTCCCCAGCTCCATCATGTGAAACTTCGCTGGGATCGTATACCCTTCGTCAAAGGGATTGCCAAAGACGATCCGTAAGACAGCTTGCATCGTCCGCTCTCCCTGAGCCTGATGCAAATGCACGTGAGCTCGCTCCACATAGCAAGCAATGAGCAGGAGGTGTTGCCCCAGTGGACTACTACGCATAGCCTCCACCTGCCATTGTTGCTGGGACGCTACGGGGACCGAAGAGCCACACACGACAATTGGATCAGCGAAAGTGCTGCCCGTGACGTGGTGAACCGGTGGGAGCAGGAGGGATGGCTGTGTGTCGCTCGCCTCCAGGTCAATACACCTTTCTGGGTGTGGCTCTCGCGCAAAGGACTACGGAAAATGGGCCTTGCCTACGCCTACCGGGATCTGGAGCAGTCGAGCGTGGATGATCTGGAACATCTCTACGCCATCAATGCCATTCGATTGTACACGGAAATGGATGAGCCTGGGGTTCACTGGATCAGTGAACGCGAATTACTGCGGGGACAGGTTCGCCTCAAAGGCAACCTCTTGCTTCATCGTCCTGATGGCGTGGCGGTGTTTCCTGATGGTCAGACGGTCGCGGTCGAGGCGGAACTCTCGACGAAGAAACCATTGGCATTGGCTGAGATTTTGCTGGAGCTGCTGCGAGGAGAGGACTATCTGTGCGACAAGGTGAAGTTTGGAGTGCCTACAGCCCGCACGATGAGTCGCTGGACGCAAAGCCGATATGATCAGATCTGGTACTTTGCCCCCAAAACGATTCGCACACAGATCCGGCGCGCACGAGCCAGGCTCGTCGCCGATGACGTGATCCGTGAGGAAGAAGCGAAACGCTTGTATGTCTATTGGTATCCACTCGCGACGACGGAGGAAGAGCTCGCACAGGAACAGCAAGAGGATGATGAGGCACTGGGGTTGGATCACAGCTCTACCGTTGTGAGCGTAAGTCATAGATAGACTGCATCCTGGTTACGCTGGCATGCTCGCTGGTTACAAAAAAATGTCCCTCGGCAGATGCGCTATTTTGACGCTGAGTACCACCAGGCGCTTGATCGCGTCTTACTGGTCAGTGCTCCGTCCATTAGAATTGGAAAGCCCTGACTTCTCACGCGAGCCCCTTGACAAAAAGAAACCTGTTGGCTACAATTAATAAAAAGACCGTCTGTTTATTAATAAAAGGAAAAACAATGGCTCGAACCGTCAAACCAGAGGCAGTTGCTGCGAAGCGCAAAGAGATTTTGGATGCCGCCCAACAACTGATGTTTACCAAGGGTTACGAACAGATGTCAGTTCAGGATATCCTAAGTGAGGTACGGATTTCCAGTGGGGCTTTCCATCACTACTTCGACTCGCGTGGGGCCCTACTGGAAGCGTTCATCGAACGGATACAGCAAGAGACGGAAAAGCCGCTCCTCCCCATCATCCATGACCCGAAGCTTTCCGCTATCGAGAAACTCCAGGGCTTCTTCGATACGCTGGACCGATTGAGAAGTAGCCACCAGGCCGATGTGATCCAGCTGATGCGTGTCTGGTACACCGACGACAACGCCATCGTCCGCCTGAAAGTGGACGAGGCGGTTCTCCGACAGCGTGCGCCGCTGCTCACCGAGATCGTCCGCCAAGGCATTGGAGAAGGCATCTTCACCATCGCCTATCCCAACAACGCTGGTGAAGTCATCCTGTCCCTGTTGCAGGGCATGGGCAATACCCATGCCAGGTTATTGCTTTCGTTAGAGCAGGAGCGCGACGATCTGCGCTGTATCGAGGAGATCGTCGCTACCCATGCTGCCTATATGGATGCGATAGAGCGCGTGCTCGGCGCGCCCCCGCATTCCTTCTATCGGACTGACGCCGAAGCGGTGAACGTCTGGGTGGCGGCACTGCGAGCGAACGACCACGCGTAAGCGAGGTCGGCACGTGCCCGCGTTTTGGGCATGACAGAAAACGATGCGCTCTTTTTGACGCTCTACAAACGTGCAAAGGCGGCCTCGATCTCTTATATGTTGAAATGCAAAAGAAGCGCCGATCAGGAGAGGAGATGCGCGATATGAATACTGAACAGGAGAGTTCTCTTGTGGTAGCGCTGGATGACGCCTCTGCTACCTTGGAGCATGTAGGAGGCAAAGGATCTTCACTGGCACGCCCGGCAGCTGCCGGTCTGCCGGTGCCTCCCGGTTTTCACATTACGACGACCGCCTATCGCCTGTTTGTTGCCAGACATGGACTGCAAGAACAGATTCTTGCTGCTGTCTCAACGGCCTCACCCGATCAGCCCGCAACGTGTGATGTGGCTGCCGAGAGGATTGCCACGCTCTTTGCGCAGTACCCCATACCGGACGAGGTGGCGCAGGCTGTCCGCCAGGCATACGCCAGACTGGGTGGAAATGACCTGCCGGTCGCCGTTCGTTCCTCTGCGACCGCTGAAGACCTCCCGGAGCTCTCGTTTGCTGGTCAGCAGGACACGTATCTCAACATGCATGGAGAAGCTCAGGTATGTGAGGCGGTGAAACGCTGCTGGGCCTCGTTGTGGACCGCTAGAGCCATCAGTTACCGCATCCGCAACCATGTCGCCCCCGAAGAGGTGAGCCTGGCCGTCGTGGTGCAGGAGCTGGTTCCCGCTGATGCTGCTGGCATTCTGTTCACGGCTAATCCGGTGACCGGTAGACACGACCAGGTGATAATTGATGCTGCCTGGGGACTGGGTGAAGCTATCGTCGGTGGGCTGGTGACTCCTGACACGCTTGTCGTCGCAAAGGACAGTGGGAGCATTGTCATCTCCGAGATCAATGAAAAGATAGTGATGACCGTGCGCACGCCCACCGGCACGCAGGAAGAACCTGTCCCGGCGGATCAGCGTCGTCAGGCGGTGCTCAGCCCGGCTCAGGCGGCGGAACTGGCCCGCATTGGGGTGCGGATCGAGCAGCTCTACGACCGCCCGATGGATATCGAGTGGGTGCTCGCGGCTGATCGCTTCTTTATTGTCCAGGCGCGTCCGATCACTTCCTTGCCCCAGAAGAAGCAGGGCATCGACGCATGGAACGATAGCCTGACTCTTGATTGCCTGTGGACGAGAGGAAACGTTGGAGAAGCGGTTCCTGATGTCGTGACGCCCTGCTCCAGGTCGCTCCTCAACATCTTCTTCGATGATATGATGCCAACCCTGTTCATCGGAGGCTATTCGCCGGTAGGCTACATCGGCGGACGCCTGTATATGAATCTGAGTCTGATGATGACGATATTCGCAGCGGTAGGCATGAAGCGCAAGCGCCTTTTTGAGGCCACAGGTGATATCTTCGGACGCGTCCCCGACGATCTGGCGATTCCGTTGCTGCCGATATCGCGTTGGACCGTGCTGCGAACGATGTTACCGGCAACGTTGCGGAACAGACGACGTATACACGGCAATGTCAAAAAGCTCGCGGCCTTCCTGGCAACGGCCCCGGCACGCTGCGAAGATCTGCTGACCCGCGTACAGGCCGCATCCAGTCCCACGGACCTGACGACGCTCTGGCAGGACGAGCTGTTACCATACCTCCACGAGTGTAACTATATGCTGGAGGCTGGCAGTAAGGGCGATGGTGGCGCTTTCCTCAGGATACGCAATACGCTGCGGAAACTGGTGGGCGAGGCTGATACCAATACGCTGCTGCTGGCGACGGACTCCGGGGCGAACCGGTTAGCCAGCCTGGGACCTCTCCAGGGCCTGACACAGTTAATGCATGGTGAGATTGATCGTGCGACCTTTACCCGTCAGTACGGCCACCACAGCCCGCACCTGTTCGAGCTTTCTTATCCACGTCCAGCCGAGGACCCGCAGTGGATCGATCAGCAGCTCGCCGGATTGCGTGCTGCACCAACGGATATCATGACGCTGCTCGCCCGCCAGAAAGAGGCGCAGGAGGCGGCGTGGGATCGTTTCCAGCGCCGCTACCCACGCCAGGCAGTGAAGATGCGTGACAAAATCGAAGGCGCGAGAAAAGAGGCTCGCGAGCGTGAGGCGACCCGTTCTGAGCAGGCGCGTGCACTCTGGCCTCTGCGGGCCTTTGTCCTGCGGGCAGGCGCATTGACCGGGCAGGGCGAAAACCTCTTCTTCCTCTCGCTAGAAGAGATCCTGGCGCTGCTCAAAGGAGACGACACCGTTCTCGCTGCTATTCCAGAGCGCCAGGCCATCTACGCAGACTATTGCGCGCTGCCATCATACCCGGCGCTGATTCGCGGGCGCTTCGATCCGTTTGAATGGGCTGCAAACCCACAGCGACGCAGCGACGTGTTCGATGCCAGCGGCAAGAGCGTCCCCTCCGGCGATGCGATTAGCGGTTTCCCCGGCGCGCCCGGTACCGTTGAGGGTCGCGCGCGCGTGGTGCTCACGATCGAAGAAGGAGAGCAATTGCAGCCCGGCGAGATCCTGGTAACGACCCTCACGAACGTGGGCTGGACGCCGCTCTTCCCACGGGCGGTCGCGGTCGTCACCGATGTGGGCGCACCGCTCTCACACGCCTCTATCGTGGCGCGCGAACTGGGCATCCCCGCCGTGGTCGGCTGCGGCAACGCGACGATGCGCCTGCATACCGGCGATTGGCTGCGCGTCAACGGAGAGCCAGGCACGGTCGAGATCCTCCGAGTCGCTCAGGCGGTACAGTCTCTGGCTTGATGGCTGGTTTTCGGCGCGTGAGCGTTCGTGTACATTCCAAACCACTTCCCACGTCTGTAAGCAGTACATGAGTCATGCTATGATAATTGTAGAGGAAGATTTTCAGCGAGAACTAGATCCTGAGCATTCAGGAGAAAAGAGAAGCCGAAATGAGCATAAAGCAAACCGTCCCTCTCGTTTTAGCGCTAGATGACGCTTCTGCCACATTGGAGCAGGTGGGCGGCAAAGGCGTTTCGCTGGCACGCATGGCAGCCGCTGGCCTGCCTGTGCCTCCTGGTTTTCATATCACCACGATAGCCTACCGACGTTTTGTGGCGGAACATGGGCTGCAAGAGCGCATCCTGGCCGCGGTCTCCGCTGTGAGCGCTGATCAGTCCGCGACACTAGACGAGGCGGCGCAGCACATAGCCGATCTCTTCGCCCAGAGCGCGATGCCGGAGGATATCGCGCAGGCGATTCGCCGCGCCTATGCTGAACTCAACGGGGATGATACGTCTGTCGCCGTGCGCTCCTCGGCTACGGCTGAGGACCTGCCGGAACTGTCATTTGCTGGTCAGCAGGAAACCTACCTCAATATGCGCGGTGAAGCTCAGGTCCTCGATGCCGTGAAACGCTGCTGGGCCTCGCTCTGGACAGCGCGAGCGATTGGCTACCGCGCACGTCATACGATTGCGCCGGATGATGTGAGCCTGGCGGTGGTGGTGCAGGAACTGGTGCCTGCCGATGCAGCAGGCATCCTCTTCACCGCCAATCCCCTGACAGGAGCGCGCGAGCAGGTGATGATCAACGCTGCCTGGGGGCTGGGTGAAGCTATCGTCGGTGGCCAGGTCACGCCCGATACGGTCGTGGTTGAGAAGGCAAGTGGGGCCATTACTGAACAGCAGATCAGCGAGAAAGACGTGATGACCGTGCGCACCCTCGAAGGGACACGCGAGGAAGCAGTGCCAACAGACCTCCGTAGCCGTGCAGTGCTCACTCCGTCGCAAGCGGCTGAACTCGCCCGCATCGGTGTGAAGATCGAGAATCTCTACGGTCGGCCAATGGATATCGAGTGGGCTTTGCACGATGGCCGCGTCTTCGTTCTACAGGCCCGCCCGATCACCGCCTTGCCCGACGCGCCCAAACCTGCTGCCGCGTCTCAGGTGACACAAGCGGCAGAGTGGAAACTTCCCGACCCCAAAGGGCGCTATATGCGTTCAAGCGTACTGGAACTGCTGCCTGATCCGCTTACACCCCTGTTCGCCACGCTCGGACTTCCTATATGGTCCAGGGTCACCCTGGAGGTGCTTCAGAGCGCAGGGCTAAAAGGTGCGTTTGCTGATGAGTACCTGGTCACCATCAATGGGTACGGCTACTATAACCTCACGTTCACACCTACGCAAGTGGTCAGAATGGTGCTCGCCCTCCCACGCATAGCTGTTATCTTTCCGCCCTTGCTGAGCACCTCGCAAGCACGCTGGCAAGCGGCTCGTTCCAGGTATGCAGCGGTTGCCAGGTACTGGCAGGCGAGAGACCTGGCTACTACAGCAGCGCTTAACCTGCTGGGAGGGATACGCGCCATCACGACCGAAGCTGCTGAACACTATCTCTCTGTACAGGGCGGCATCCTACCGGCGGCATATATGAGCGAGGGACTCTTTACCCTGGTGTACAACAAATTTCTCAAGAAACGCAATGCTCCTTCTGCGCTGACGTTTATGCTGGGCTTTGACAGCACGCCGATACAGGCCGAGAAATCGCTCTATGAACTGGCGCAATGGGTACGCGAACAGCCAGAACTGACCGTTCAGCTTTCGAGCATGTCGAGCGGTCAGTTTATGACCGCGTACCATCAACAGGCAGCACAGGCAGGGGCAGAAGAGGGAGCATGGCCGGAGTTCTGGCGACGCCTGGCCGATCACCTGGCCCGTTTCGGACATACCATCTACGACCTCGATTTCGCCAAAGCCGTGCTTGCCGATGATCCGATGCCGGTCTTAGAAACACTCAAGTTCTTCCTGAGCGGCAATGCGCCCGATCCCTATAAGCGCCAGGCAAGCGCCGAGGCCGCGCGCGAGGAGGCGACACAGAGTATGCTTAAACGCCTGCGCGGCCTCCGCCTGAAGCTCTTTCGACGCCTCGTAGAGAGTGCGCAACGTTATGCCCCGTTGCGCGAGGACGCGCTCGCCGATGTCGGTCTGGGCTGGCCGATATTGCGCCGCATGCTGCTTGAAATAGGGCAGCGCCTGGTCACTGGCAACTGCATCGACACTCCCGATGACGTGTTCTGGCTGACGCTGGACGAGTTGCAGGCAGCCGCAACCGCACTGGATGCAGGACAATCCCCGGCCAACGCTCATGCCGTCATCGCCGAGCGGCACGCAACCTGGCAGCGTGAACGCGCGCTCACGCCGCCGGTCGCCCTGCCACTCAAAGGTGGAGCACGCTTTTTGGGCATCGACTTCACCAATGTCATGCCCGCTCGTGTCGAGCAGCTCGCAGGCGATACGCTGAAAGGCATCGCCGCCAGCCCTGGGCGTATCACCGGTCCGGCGCGCGTCATTGCCAGTCCTAACGAGTTCGACCAGATGCGACAGGGTGATATCCTGGTGGCAAGAATCACCACGCCCGCCTGGACGCCGCTCTTCGCGCTTGCCGCTGGCGTCGTCACCGATGTCGGCGGCCCGCTGAGCCACAGTTCGATTGTGGCACGCGAATATCACATTCCGGCTGTGCTGGGCACCGGTGTCGCCACCGAGCGCCTGAGCAGCGGGCAGCGCATCACCGTCGATGGCGACGCCGGTACCGTGCAGGTGAATGGATAACGCGACCTGGCACTATCACGGCGAAGATCGCCGTCAGGTACATATTCGAGCACCAGAAAAGCATGCACACCCACTTTTTGGGCCTGGTAGTACCACATACGCAGCGCAATGGAACAGGGAGAGGGCACACACGTCCATCTGGAAGTCGATGCCCTCACACTGAATGGCGAAGGTGAATAGCAAGCGCCTCACCGTATCTCGCCGCAAAGGAAAATAGCACTATAGACACCTCAGCAAAAAGAACTGGAGAGCAGCCGTTGGCGATCAGACTTCTGCTGGCCTGCGGTGCCATCGGTCCGCTACTCTTCATTGTCGCGTTTCTCATCGAAAGGGTCACCCGTCCCAACTACAGCGCGATGCTATAGTTATCCTTCTGCATCTCGCTGGAACGGCGTACATAGCCAGCCACAACAACCGTCGAGGGATCAAAAGAACTACGCTGCTGCTAATAAGCAGAAAGAGATTTATTCTTTGCTTTGTCGCACACCCTTGATGATGCTGCCCTCGCTAGCTTTGATGCTTTGTGTTCCAGTTCCTTTAAGTTCCTGAGTCGCCTCTTCTACCCAACTTTGACGATCTGTAAGAACCTCCTGAACTGCTTGTGTACCTCCTAGCAAGTGGAGTAGTTCGCGCATGAACTGAGGATCAGCATTTAGATGCGTTGCCAACACATTCGTTAGCAGTGTTTGAGCAGATAGATCCTCTGGATCAGCTGAGACAACAAGGGCTGCCCCTTTTACTTTGGGATCTTCCCCAACATTGGCGTGGATTTTCTCCCAAATCATTTTCGCTTTACTCCACGCCGCTTCTCCTCCCTTTTCTGCAAGTGTTTCCGCCCATTTCTGCCCAGTTGCCTTACCTACCTCCAGTAAATAAGGAGTAAAAGGTGCAATCAGAGTCACAATAGCAGCGGCAATTTGTGTGATCTCACTATTCATCTGTTTCCTCCTTTTTTATTATTCCAACTGCTTGATGCATAGAGTATAATGGAGACACTTTCTTCTCTTCTATCATTCATGGTCAGAATTTTCAGAGATTAAATTTGATTTGCCTGTTTTAATCTATCTAATGCCCAAGATGTATGCTCTCGTACATCATTATCCTTATCCTGTAGTACAATGATTAGGGACTCATCGCACGTACATCTCCAATTTTCTCTAGAGCCTCAGTTGCCTCTCGTCGCACAGCCCCGTTCTTATCCTGTGATGCGATGATGAGTGGCTCTACCGCTCGCACGTCTCCAAGCTCTCCCAGACCCCATGCGACCCAGCGACGCAGGCCACTATCTTCATCTTGTAGCTTAGCTATGAGCGGCTCGAATGCACGCATATCCCCAAGCTTTCCCAAAGCCTCAGCTGCTCTCCAGTTCCTATTCTGCAATGCAGCTATGAGCGGCTCGAATGCACGCATATCCCCAAGCTCTCCCAAAGCCTCAGCTGCATCAATACGTACAAGTTCATATTTATCTTGAAGTGCAGCGATAAGTGGCTCTACCGCTCGCACGTCCCCATCCTTGCCAATCATTGCCAAGCCCTTAGCCGCGTCGTAACGTATTTGGTAGTTCTCATGATTTTGTAACTCCGCTATCAGCGGTTCCATAATAGCTTTGAAGAGGAGTGTAGCATCGATATCACGCACCGCCTTCACCCAAGACACTCATGTAGGGGCTACACCACCCAGGATGAAAAAGAGTAGAAGACTGAGAGGAGATACCAGCAGCAAGATCGTAACAGCTTTAGGGCCACGAGCCAGTTCCAAGACTGATTGAGGATGTGCGTAGG
>WNFX01007172.1_pt1 | contig 10478 bp, 8 predicted proteins | sample 5400111 | NCBI WGS metagenome assembly WNFX01 (sample SAMN13153363, study PRJNA577476) | soil metagenome | isolation source: 40 cm soil or saprolite under grassland replicate 1 | place: USA:California | collected 2016-06-15 | reverse complement strand
GCAACGCAATAGAGGCAACGTTGAAAAAATCTTGTCGATCCAATTGCGCGGCAGCCTTGCCGGTCTGACCGCGAAGGAATTGCAGGAAACGGTGATTGCGTATGAGCCGGTTTGGGCAATCGGCACGGGTCGTAACGCCACGCCAGATCAAGCGCAGGAAGCGCACACGTTTATTCGTCACACCTTGCGCACCATCGCTGATGATACAATGGCCGAGCGTGTTCGCATTCAATACGGCGGCAGTGTTAAACCGGAGAATGCGCGCGAACTAATGAGTCAGCCAGACATCGATGGCGCCCTCGTCGGTGGCGCCAGCCTCGACCCACGCAGCTTTGCTCAAATCGTGCAGGCCGCCCGCGAAGAAGGGTAGGGCAATCGACCTCAATCGCCTTTGCACGGCGATGATCGAAACCTGAGGCGGTTCGGTGATCGCACCGGCCAACTATTTTTTGATTTCGAGATAGGTGCGCGATTGCGCATGATTCGTGCCCGGCTGCAATTCCTCGATCCGCATTTGTTTCAGGAACCAGCGATTGTCGATCTTTTGCGCCGAGACGACTTCAAACCGCTTAACGATTTGGGCGTTCCAATCGTAACCTTCCATTCGCATGAGGGCCCCGCTCGTCTTGTCGATCCACAAGAGAACATTGGAATACTGGGACTCGCGGGAGGGCGCACGCAATTGGAGCTTCCAACAGTTGCGAGTGCGGACATTTTCCTCACCCAGGACGCGCGCGGTTTGCCAGTAGAGAAATTTGAACGCGAGGTCCTCGTAGGTAAGGCTGGTGCCGCGGATTTTCTGATTGAGCTTTTCTGCGGCAAATTTTTCGGTTCCTGTATCAGTGATGAGATCGAGGCGCGAGCTGTTTTGCCCGAGGCGCAATTGTAAAACTTCGTCAGGATTAGTGAATGAATAGCGAATCAGCGGGCCGTTTTGCATGAGGCGAAACGGGATAACGATATCGTTTTCACGGAGCTGACCTTGGAGATCGATTTGCTGTCGCGCCTCGATCATTCGAACCGAAGCCAGAATTTCATTCGCTGACGGAACAGGGGCGCCGGAGATCGAGAGCGCGGAGACGAAATAGAGGAGGATTATTTTTCGCATCGAAGACAAGTTTTAAGTGTTAAGTGTTAGATTTTAAACGGCGGATCGAAGCAGAATACTTAAATCTAAAGCTTACGACTTGCGGAATGGATCAGGCGATTTTTCATCTCATTAACGGACAATGGACGAGTCCGGCGCTCGACTTGTTCATGGCGGCGCTCAGCAATAGCGAGATTTGGAACCCGTTGCTCATCGCGATTGTGCTCAGCGCGCTCTTTTTTGGCGGATTCAAAGCTCGGACCTTCATGGTATGCTTGCTCTTGTCTTTGCTGATCGGGGAGCTGTTTACAAGCGTATTAAAATCGGCCATTGATCGTCGTCGCCCCAAGCAAGTGCAGGACGTGCGAATGGTCGAATTGCAAAACGCGCGTCCGACATTCATGACGTTGTTCAAGAAACCAACCATCCGCTTTTCCGGTCAATCCGATCGAAACCGCTCCGGGCCATCGTTTCCATCGGGACATGTCACGAACAACACGATCGTCGCAGTATATTTGACGCTCTTTTATCGGCGACGTGGCTGGCTCTATTGGATCGTCGCGGCAGCCGTTGGTTACTCGAGAATTTACCTCGGCGCGCATTGGCCGAGCGACGTGATCGCGACTCTGTTTTTGGCCACCGGTGAAGCCTTGCTATTGCTCGGATTGTTTGAATTAATTTGGAGAACAGCCGCGCGAAGATGGGCGCCGGAGGTTTACGCCCGGCATCCGAGTTTGATCCCGACAGGGAGACGAGTCTCCACCTTCGATGGTCCAGATTCGGAAGCTGGAAACTCGCGCCATATCTCATGAGCACGACGCGCTCTGTCTGGTTTTTTGTCATCGCGCTTACGTTGATTCGATTGTCGATGTTAGCGACGACCGATCTTGAATTCGACGAAGCGCATTACTGGATGTGGTCAGAGCGCCTCGCGCCAGCGTATTTCAGCAAAGGACCGGGCATCGCCTTTGCGATGCGCGCGAGCACTGCAATTTTCGGCGCGAACGAATTCGGCGTGCGCTTTTTTAGTCCAATGCTGGCAGCGGGCACGAGCCTGCTCATGTTTTACTTTGCGCGGCGATTGTTCAGCGCGAGCGCGGGATTATGGACAGTCCTTGCGTTAAATGTCACACCGATTTTCAACATCGGCGCTTTCCTCATGACAATTGATTCCTTATCGGTCTTTTTCTGGCTGGCGGCGATGTTCACATTCTGGCTCGCACTGGAACGAAGTCCGCGCTTCTCCTGGCACTGGCCGCTCACTGGATTATTGATTGGCCTTGGATTTCTCTCCAAATACACGAATGCGCTTGAGCTTGTTTCGATTTTACTCGTGCTTGCGCTGGCTCGCCGGCTTAGACAGGAGTTTGCGCGGCCTGGCTTGTACTTATTGCTTGCCGTCTTCGCTCTTTGCACGATCCCGCCGATTGTCTGGAACGCGCAACACGCCTGGATTACGCTGACCCATCTGCAGTCGCGCGGGGGTATTGAAGAGGGCTTTGGCCTCCATCCATTCGAGGTAATGTCATTTCTCGGCCAGCATTTTTTGGCTTATTCGCCAGTCCTGTTTCTCGCACTGGCCTGGGGCGTGATCGCCAGCTGGCGGCGTGTGAATCAACAATTCAAAGTGTTGTTTCTAATGTGGTTTGGTTTGCCGGTGTTCGTTTTTTACTTCCTCTTGTCGATTAACAAAAGTGCCGCGCCGAACTGGGACGCACTCGCCTTCCCAGGGTTCGGCTTGCTGGCAATTTATTTCTGGTGGGAACGACTCCAAAGAAGCTTGATCTTGCGACTCGGCGCCGGAGCGGCATTGCTGGTTGGCTTAATCATGAGCGTAATCGCGTTGGACACAGACTTGTTGCGCACGGCGGGTGTCGAGTTGCAGCGAAGTGATCCGAGCGACCGGATGCGCGGATGGAAAAGCGCGACCGGCGCGGTCGAAAAGATGCGCAACGATCTCGAAGCGAAACTGGGAGAGAAATTGTTTCTCATCGCCGATGTACGCGATCGCGCGTCGGAGATTTCCTTTTATCTGCGCGACAAACGGCCAGAGGGTCCGGTTCATCCGCCCGTTTACATCACGGAATCGCAGGACATGGTAAATCAGTTTTCGTTCTGGCCGCGCTACGATGAATTCGTCGAGATCAAACCCGGGACTCCCCGGCCGGAAAGTGAGGTTTACACTGAGGAGAACGGCATGAATCCATTCGTTGGGCGCAGCGCGCTATTCGTTCGAGAGGGCGAAAAAGAGCGCGTGCCGCACAATATTCGGGCCGGGTTTCAATCGACCGAACCGGTTGGCACAATTGAAGTGCGCCGTTACGGCAAGCTGTTGCGCATCTGGCAGGTTTTTCTTTGCCGAAATTATCGCACGCTTCCGCTATGACGGAGACGACAAAATCACCGGCTGTCTCCGTGATTGTGCCTCTTTTCAATGAGGAAGAGAACGTGTCGATTCTGCAATCGGAGTTGAATACGGCGCTGGGCGAAATTGATCACGAAATCATTTTTGTCGACGACGGATCGCTCGATCGTACGGTCGAGCGAATCGTAACTGCACCGAACGTTCGAGTGATTCGTTTCGAAAAAAATACGGGACAAAGCGCCGCCATTTACGCTGGCCTCGAGGCGGCTCGCGGCGCGACTGCTGTTCTAATCGATGGCGATTTGCAGAATGACCCTGCCGACATTCCGCGACTTCTCGCGGAAATTAACCGCGGCGCCGATCTCGTTTGTGGCTACCGCGCGCAGCGCAAAGACACACTGGTTAAACGGTTGACAAGCCGGATCGCCAATTTCGTTCGCAGCCGCTTTACAAAAGATGGTGTGCGCGATACGGGCTGCACGCTGAAGGCAATGCGGTGCGAATGCGCGAACGAGTTGGTCCCATTCAAAGGCCTGCACCGTTTCATTCCTGCGCTCGTTAAGGCCGCCGGATATCGGCTTGTGGAAATTCCCGTGAATCATCGTCCGCGTCGCTTCGGCCAAAGTAAGTACGGCCTGGGTAATCGCGCTCTTCGTGCCACCATCGACATGTTCGGCGTGCGCTGGCTACTTTCGGGGAGATTGGACTACAAAGTACGGCGCGATTGACTACCGGAACAAAATCGCAAACGGTTTACGCTCGATGAATGAGTCGAGTTCGCGGCCCACGGCTGCTTTAATTCTAGGAGTTTTCCTCGCGCTGGGTTTAGCTCTGTCTGGCTTTTTTTGTCGCGCGAGCGGTTGAATCTGCGAAAAGGTTCGAACGCTTTGTTACCGTGAAAGGATTGTCGGAACGCGAAGTGCCGGCTGATCTGGCAGTTTGGCCGATTCGTTTCAATGTGGCCGCCAACGATTTGAAATCTTTGCAGGACCAGATTGCGGCCAGTCGTAACACTGTCAGACAATTTTTAATCGCGTCGGGCTTCAAAGATGACGACATCTCGACATCGCTGCCCCAAATCACCGATGCTGAAACGACTTCCTGCTCGGAATCTGAGGACAAGAAGCCTCCGAATTTCAGATACTCGGCTGCCGTAACGACGCTTTTGCGAAGCACGCGCGTTGATGATGTGCGCAAAGCGATGGAGGCCAGCGACCGCCTCGTCCAGGACGGCGTAGCCTTGAGTGGAGGAGACTATTCGGGCAGAGCGGAATTCCTATTTACGGGAATAAATGAAATTAAGCCTGGAATGATTGAAGAGGCTACGGTTAATGCGCGTAAAGCTGCTGAAAAATTTGCTAAAGATTCGAATAGCAAAGTCGGCACGATTCGACGGGCCACACAGGGATCTGTAGAAGTAAACGATCGCGATTCAAATTCACCTCATCGCAAAATCGTGCGTATTGTCACAACGGTCGACTATTTTCTAGATTAGATAGCTCTTCTTCAGGCCCCGTCTCTCTACTCAAATCCCGCTTGTCAAGCTGACCGCTCCCGCTAAGCTTGCGCTCCCGACGGGATTTCTGCATGTCCTTGGACAATTTATTATCCGCCGAGCAAATCGTCCCGGAGATGAAGGCGACAGAGCGTTGGCCGGCCATTGTCGAGCTGATCGACTTGCTCGTTGGGTTGGACAAAATCAAAACCGCGGACCGGGAGAGCATTCTGGCGTCGCTCAAACAGCGCGAGGAAACCATGAGCACCGGCATTGGCTTCGGGATCGCCATTCCGCACTGCTCATCCGACCGCATCGAGGAAGTGGTGGCGGCATTTGGAAGATCGACAAGCGGAATTGAGTTTGACGCCCTGGACAATGCGCCGGTGAAATTCGTTGTCCTGTTCATCGTGCCAAAAAATCAGTTCCAGACGCATCTGCGCACGCTGGCTTCAATCGCCAAGTTCTTGAATGATCGCGCTACGCGCGAGCGTCTGGCTGAGGCGAAATCGGCTGACGAAATTCTGTCGGTCTTTCGCGACCGCTCGCAAAAGGTGTAGCGGCACCGGGCTTTCTCGCCACAGGACGAGTTCGTCCGACTGGCGGACAGCGGTGAGCTTCAGTGGCAAGATGCCGATGCCACGAAAATGTGTGAATCTGTGGCTTAGGAATCCATGGAGACGTTCCAAACACTTCTCGCAAACAAATTTTCGGATGCTCTGGCAAAGGCCGGCTTACCGACGGCAGGCGAATTGACGCCGGCAACAGACGCGCGTTTCGGCGATTATCAGACGAATGCCGCTCTCGTCCTGGGCAAGCAGCGCGGCGAAAATCCGAGAACTCTCGCCGAGAAAATTCTTGCCGGTCTTGATGTTAGCGATCTTTGCGAACCGCCCACCGTCGCGGGCGCCGGCTTCATCAATTTCACGTTGCGGAGCTGCGCGGTCGCAAAAAGAGCGGGGGAGCTTTTGTCAGACGAACGACTTGGTATTGCAAAGGCAAGTTCGACAAAGAGGATCGTGATCGATTTCGGATCGCCCAACGTGGCCAAGCCGATGCATGTCGGTCATATCCGTAGCACCGTGCTCGGCGATGCCCTGGCGCGTATCGCAAGCTTTCTCGGTCACGAAGTTATTCGCGACAATCACATCGGCGATTGGGGGACGCAGTTTGGGATGGTGATCTACGGCTGGAAAAATCTGTTGGATCGGGAATCACTCCAGCGCGATCCGCTGGCCGAGATCGTTCGCATCTACAAGGAGACGAATGAAAGAGCGATAGGCGATCCTCAAGTCCGCGAAGCGTGCCGCCAGGAACTGGTCAAGCTGCAAGCCGGTAACAAAGAAAATATCGACATCTGGAACGAGTGTGTCGCGTTCTCGATGCAGGATTTCGATCACGTTTACAGATTGCTCGACATTCGTTTCGATATCCAATGCGGCGAAAGTTTTTACAACGATCGCTTGCCCGCAATTGTTGATCGCTTACTCAAATCCGGCATCGCGGAAATCAGTGAAGGCGCAGTCTGCGTTTTCTTTCGCGACATTCCCCAGCTGGCGGACAAGCCTTGCATCATCCGCAAACGCGACGGTGGTTTCAATTATGCGACAACGGATGTCGCAACGGTTGATTATCGCATCAACGATTTAAAAGCCGACACAGTGTGGATCGTGACCGGCGCGCCGCAAATTTTGCATTTCCGGCAGATTTTCGAAATCGCGCGACGCGAAGGTTACAAAGCTGATTTTCGCCATATCACGCACGGCAGCATTCTGGGTGAGGATCGCAAGCTGATGAAAACGCGCTCGGGCGAGAACGTGCCGTTGCGCGAACTTCTCGATGAGGCGTGCAAACGCGCCCGCAAGATTATCGAAGAAAAGAATCCCGATCTCAGCGATGCGGACAAGGTCGACATTGCGCAGAAGATTGGGATTGGTGCGGTCAAGTATGCCGATCTCTCGCAGTACCGGATGACCGATTACGTGTTTTCCTGGGACAGGATGCTTTCACTACAGGGAAACACGGCGCCATATTTACAAAACGCTTATGTGCGGATTCGCTCGATTTTTCGGAAATCCGGCGAACCCGCGCCGAAGGTCGACAAGTTAATTCTTCGCGATCCCAGCGAGATCAATCTCGCCAAACGTATCTGCCAGTTTGCGGAAATTGTCCCGCAGGTGCTGAACGATTTTCGGCCGAACATTCTGGCAAATTATCTGTTCGAGCTCGCGAATAGTTTTCACACCTTTTACGAAGCCTGCCCGGTTTTGAAATCGGACGAACCAGTTCGCGGTTCGCGTCTGGCGCTGTGCGATCTTAGCGGGCGCGTTTTACAACGCGGGCTGGATCTTCTTGGAATCAAAGTTCCAGAAAAAATGTAACACGTCAGATAAGACATAATTAATAGAATGGAGCGGATTTGAATCTCAAAATCGATCTGTGCTGTATTGGCCGGTGCTCGTCCTGTTTATTCTGTAAATTTCGTCTAAGATTTTCTCTTGCGTGACTATCGAACATCCGCGCATCCCTAGCTCGACCTACCGGTTGCAATTCAACCGCTGGTTCACTTTTGCCCAGGCGCGCGAGATCGTGCCCTATTTGCACGCGCTGGGTGTCAGTGATGCTTATGCGTCGCCCTATTTTCAGGCCCGACCGGACAGTCTGCACGGCTACGACATTACCGATCACAACAAACTCAACGCGGCGATTGGCTCCCGGGAGGAGTACGACTCCTGGATCGCGGAACTGCACGCGCATTCGATGGGTCAGGTGCTCGATTTTGTTCCGAATCATGTCGGGATCGCGGAGCCGCTCAATCAGTGGTGGATGGATGTGCTCGAAAACGGGCCCAGTTCGAGATACGCACCCTATTTCGATATTGACTGGCATCCGCTGAAATCGGATCTGCGCGACAAAGTTCTGTTGCCAATCTTGAGTGATCAATACGGGCGCGTTCTCGAGCGCGGCGAGCTCCAAGTCCACTTCGAGGAGGGCACGTTTTATCTTCGCTACGGTGATCGCAGACTGCCGATCGCGCCGGGCACGTATCGTTACATTCTCGAGATCGCGTTACAAAACCTGGCCGAACATAAAGACGAAGACTTTTACGCGGAAGTGCAAAGCATTCTGACCGCGCTCGAATATTTGCCGAAACGCACCGAAACCGATCCGAAGCGCATCGCGGAGCGCATCCGGGAAAAAGAAATCATCAAGCGACGTCTCGAGCGCCGGTGCGCGGAGGCACCGCAAGTGCAGCAGGCAATCGAAAAGGCATTAGCGCGGATCAACGGAGAACCGGGAGACCCACGCAGCTTCGATGCGCTCGACGAGTTGCTGAACGCGCAGTCGTACCGGCTGGCATTTTGGCGGGTTGCGGCCGAGGAAATTAATTATCGCCGCTTCTTTGACGTTAACGATCTCGCAGCGATCCGAGTTGAACATCCCAAGGTCTTTGACGCGGTTCACCGCCTGCTCCTGGAGTTGGTGCATAGCCGCGCGATAACGGGTCTCCGCATCGATCATCCGGATGGTCTTTATTTGCCTCGCGAGTATTTCGAGAAACTCCAGCAGCGGTGCGCGAAAGCGCTGGCGATCGCGCTGCCGCAGGATGGGCGCGCTGTTTACATGGTCGCGGAAAAAATTCTCACCGGCGCCGAAACGTTGCGCAAGGATTGGTTGGTGCACGGGACCACAGGTTATGATTTTGCGAACCAAGTGATGCAGTTGCTTGTCGATTCCTCAGCGGAGACGGCGATCACAAACGCATTCCATCGTTTCATCGGTCACTCTTTGCATTTCGGTCATCTGGTCTATGCGAAGAAGCTGCAGGTAATGAAATTGGCGCTGGCCAATGACGTTGATGTTCTTGGCAACATGGTCGATCGGCTGTCCGAGCAAAATCGCTGGTATCGCGATTTCACCCTCGAAGCGTTGGCCCGGGCGGTGCGAGAGACGATCGCCTGTTTTCCAGTTTATCGGACTTATCTCGCACCCGGGCGGCCGGTGAGCGAGGAAGATCGACAAGTGATCGAACGCGCGGTTACCGCGGCCAAGCGCCGGAATCCCGCGATTGAAGAATCCATTTTCAATTTTCTGCGCGACGTTTTGGTCTTCCGGTTTCCGGAAAACCTCGATGCCGAAGCGCGCGCAGCGCACACGCATTTTGTTCTGAAGTTCCAGCAAGCCACGGGTCCAATCATGGCTAAGGGACTGGAGGACACCGTGTTTTACATTTACAACCGGTTAGCCGCGTTAAATGAAGTCGGGGGCGAGCCGCAGCAGCTCGGGTTAAGCATTGACGCATTTCACGAGCGCAATCTGGATCGACAGTGCAATTGGCCGGCGACGCTGCTCGCGACTTCGACTCACGACACAAAACGCAGCGAAGATGTGCGCGCGCGGATGGTTGCGATTTCCGAAATGCCAGAGCTTTGGCGGCGCTCGTTGCAACGCTGGCGTCTCGCCAATCGCCGCTGGAAACGCACTATCAACGACGCGGAAGCGCCAGACGGAAATGAGGAATATTTGCTCTATCAAACATTGCTCGGGACCTGGCCGGTGCAGCCTTCCGGTCTACCAGAAGAAGCGGCAACAGCCGAGTACACCGAACGCATTCAAACTTATATGGCCAAGGCGCTCCACGAAGCGAAGGTGAACACGAGCTGGATCCAGCCAAATGAAGAATGGGACGCAGCCATGCATGATTTCACGGCGAAGATCCTGGATTCCTCGCCGCGGAACAAGTTTGTTCCGGCTTTTCTTCCGGTTGTTCAGGAAATCGCGCCCCTCGGCGCCATCAATTCGCTTAGCCAGACGCTACTCAAGCTGACTTCGCCGGGGGTGCCGGACATTTATCAAGGCAACGAGATTTGGGATTACAGCCTGGTCGATCCTGACAATCGGCGGCCGATCGATTACGGACGACGCCGCGAGATGCTCGAAGCGTTGTCAGCTTCCGATTCCGACGAGCTGATGCGGAACTGGCCTGATGGCCGGATCAAAATGTTTTTGACGCAGCGAGTGCTGCAATTTCGGCGCGAACACGTCGATCTTTTTCAACGCGGAGAATATTTGCCCCTCGTCGCAAGCGGAACGTTTACGGAGTGCTGTGTCAGTTTCGCAAGACGACTTGGCGATCAATGGATCGTTGTAATCGCGCCGCGGCTCTCTTCGCGCATCGGTTTCCCGCCAATTGCTGAGCGATGGAAAGATACGACGCTCGAATTTCCCGAAACACTCTCGCTCGAGCACGCACACAATCTTTTCACTTGTCGCAAGCTTCGTCACGAAAGCCGGCGAATTTCGATAGCTGACGCACTGCCGATTTTGCCGTTCGCGGTGATGACGAACCTGTAGCGGCGGTCTGTGACCGTCGCTCGAATTTGATCACTGGACGTGCGATATGCCTGAACGTCTCCGAGGACTCGGTTATACGTTTCAGCGCCTGCCGATTTATTTCGTCACGGCATGTACTCATCAACGTGAGAAGATCTTGGATAGCGCTGATATTCACACGCGTCTTGCTGAGTTCG
>WNFX01007171.1_pt1 | contig 10480 bp, 10 predicted proteins | sample 5400111 | NCBI WGS metagenome assembly WNFX01 (sample SAMN13153363, study PRJNA577476) | soil metagenome | isolation source: 40 cm soil or saprolite under grassland replicate 1 | place: USA:California | collected 2016-06-15 | reverse complement strand
CGCGGTCGCGGCGGCCGTCACCGTCGGATGTGTGCTGGCCGGGTCGCTGACGCTGCTGCCCGCCCTGCTCGGGTTCACCCGGGCCTTCACCCTCAGCGCGCTCGCCGCGCTGGCCGCCGCCGTGGTCGCCGGGCTGCTGGCTCCCACCGGAAAGGCAGCAGTTACGTCCGAGCCGTCCGCCTCAACGGCGGGTGACGGGCGATCAGACCCCGGGAACGCTGCTGCCGGTCCTTCGCCCGGTGGCCGGCAGCCGCGAACACCCGGCGGTGAACCGGCAACGACCCGAAACGCCCGCAGTCCAGCCCGGCGATGAACGGAGACCCCGACATGCAACCGAGACGTGTGAACAGCCCCGGGCGGTGCTGTTCGCCGGCACCACGGTGATCATCGCCGTGCTCGGCCTGCTGGTCCTGCGCCAGCCCGTGATGAACGGCGTCGCGGTCGCGGCGGCCGTCACCGTCGGATGTGTGCTGGCCGGGTCGCTGACGCTGCTGCCCGCCCTGCTCGGGTTCACCGGCACCCGGCTCGCCAAGCCCTCTCGGCTCACCCGCACCATCAGGGGTGGCGGCACCGGGCGCAGCCGCTCGGTACCTGCTCCTTCCAGCGCCCAGCCAGCCACTCCCGCCCGCCGGGTCCCGCTCGCCGAGCGGTGGGCCGGTGCGGTGCAGCGGCGGCCGATCCTCGCCGCCGCCTCCGCCGCCACCGTCATCCTGGTGCTCGCCGCGCCCGTGCTCGCCATGAAACTCAACCTGCCCGACGAGAGCACCCCGCCCCGCGGCACGATGGGCTACCACAGCTACCAGACGATGGCGCAGGGATTCGGCCCCGGGTTCAACGCGCCGCTGATCATCGCGGCCAAGCTCCCGGCCGGCGGCACCGGCACCGGCGACGCCACAGCCCTGCGCGGCATCGCGGCGGCCGTTGGCGCCACTGCGGGCGTGGCGCGGGTGACGCCGCCGGTCGTCGGCGCGGACCACCCGGCGGCGATGATGATCGCCTACCCCACGACCAGCCAGCAGGACACCGCCACCAACGACATGGTGCACCGGCTGCGCGACACCGTGCTGCCACACGCGGCCGCGGGCGCGCCGACCTCACCGGCACCACGAACACCACGGCAAACCGGGCAAACCGATAGCAGGTACTCACCTGCCATAGAGAGGGACAAATGAAGATCACGGACGTGAAGGAGATCGAGCTGTCCGCTGGGACAATCGACTACATCGACACCGGTGCCGGGCCCGCGCTTGTGCTGTTGCACGGGCTGATGATGGACGCCTGGCTGTGGGACGAAACGATCGCTGAGCTGTCCGGCGGCCACCGGTGCGTGGCGCCGACGCTGCCGCTGGGGGCGCACCGGCACGCGATGCACCCCAGGGCCGACCTGTCGCTGCCAGGCATTGCCCGGCTGGTCGCGGAGTTCATCGGCCGCCTCGACCTGCATGAGGTCACCCTGGTGGGCAACGACACCGGCGGGGCGCTGGTCCAGCTGCTGATGGCGGAGGGCGCCGCCCGCGTGGGCCGGGTGGTGCTGGTCTCCTGTGACGCGTTCGACAACTTCCCGCCCGGGCTGACCGGCAAGACGCTGGTGGCCTTCGGCAGGCTGCCGCCTCCGCTGTTCGGGCTGTTCATGCAGCAGATGCGGGTGCGGCCGGCCCGGCGGCTGCCGATCGCGTTCGGCTGGCTGACCAAGCGCGGAGACGCGGCCACCGCCCGGTGGCTCACGCCGGTGATGACGCAGCCCGAGATCCGCCGCGACGCTGTGCGCATGCTGCGAGCGGCGGCAGCGGATACTCATCTCCTGCTTGACGCGGCCGACCGCCTGCCCGGCTTCGATCGCCCCGCACTCGTGGTCTGGGCGCGCGGAGACCGGGTGATGCCGCCCGAGCACGGCCGCCGCCTCGCGGGCCTCCTCCCGCAGGGCCAGCTGGCCGAGATCGACGACAGCTACACCCTCATCCCCCTGGACCAGCCAGCCAGGCTCGCACAGATCATCCGTGAGTTCACCCACACACCGGGCACACCCGAAGCGCCGGCGGGCCACCGGCCATGACGTCCCTTGTCACGCGGCATGACCGTGAGGACCCGGCCCCCCAAAGCTGCGGCGGCCGCCATCGAGCAGGCTGGCCCGGCCGCACGGGCCGGGGCATGGCGTGCACGCTGGCGGCGTGCCCGTTTCGGCGGCATCGGCGAGCGAGAGCGCTGGGGTTACGGCGTCTGGCTGTCGTCTCCTGCGTGGCCGCCCTGTGGGCCAGGGGCCGGCGGCGGTTGTCTTTGGGAGGAGGTGGCCGGACCGCGATGAGGCAGCGCGCAGGCGGCCTTGAGGGCCCGTACGGAACTGGATCTTCTCCGCGCTCCTCGGCCGGGAGCAGCGGGGGAGCTTCGCAGCAGGCTCAGGCCGGGCGCGGCCCGGTCCTGGACGTGGCGCAGCTTGAGGTGCTGCGCCGGTACGGCAGTGAGCACGACATGGCCGCCGGAGACGTGCTGTTCGCCGACGGGGACGTGACCTATGACCTGATCGTGGTGCTGGCCGGTGAGGCGCGGATCATCGAGCGCCGCGGCCAGCCGGCCGAGACGGTTATCGCGGCTCATGGCCGGTCGCAGTTCCTGGGCGAGATCGGCCTGCTCACCGGCCAGCGGGCGTACCTGAGCGCGGTGGCGGCCACGGCCGGGCGGGTGCTGCGCGTTCCGGTGGAGCAGGTGCGGGTGATCATGGCGCAGGAGCCCGGCCTCAGCGAGCTGATCCTGCGGACGTTCCTGCTCCGGCACTCGATCCTGACGGGCCTGGGCTCGGGCCTGACGCTGATCGGATCCCGGTTTGATGCCGGCACCCGGCGGCTGCTGGAGGTCCTGGCGCGCAACCGGCTGGCGTCGAGGTGGCTGGAGCTGGAAGGATCACCCGAGGCCGAGGCGATGCTCCGGGAGCTGGAGGTGCCCGTCGCCGACCTGCCGATCGTCGTCGTGCCCGGCCGGCCGCTGCTGAGGAATCCCGGCAGCCGTGAGCTGCTCGACGCGCTGGGCATGTCCGGCCCGGGCGACACCGATCTGGCCGGCGTGTGCGACCTGCTGGTGGTGGGAGCAGGCCCGGCCGGCCTGGCCGCCGCCGTGTACGGTGCGTCCGACGGGATGGCGACGGTCCTGGCCGAGGACACCGCGCTGGGCGGCCAGGCGGGAACGTCGTCCCGGATCGAGAACTACCTGGGTTTCCCCGCGGGCCTGTCTGGGGAGGAGCTGGCGGCGCGCGCGGCCTTGCAGGCCCAGAAGTTCGGTGTGCGCATCAAGCTGGCCTCCAAAGCGGTGTCGCTGTCGTCGGAGGCCTGCGTCCACCGGGTCAGGTTCGACGACGGCGATGCGATCACCGCGAAGTCGGTCATCATCGCCACCGGGGCGCGCTACAACCGGCTGCCGCTGGGCCGGCTGGCCGAGTTCGAGGGTGTCGGCGTCTACTACGCGGCCACCCAGATGGAGGCCCAGGCCTGCCGCGGCGGCCCGGTCGCCATTGTGGGCGGCGGCAACTCCGCCGGCCAGGCCGCGCTGTTCCTGAGCCGCAGCAGCGCCGAAGTTCACGTCATCATCCGGGGCCAGACGCTGGAGACCTCCATGTCGCGCTACCTGACCGGCCAGATCGAGCGGAACCCCCGTATTACCGTCACGCCCCGCATGCACGTCACCGCGCTGCTCGGGAAAGACCAGCTAGAAGGCGTGGAACTGGTGGATACCAGTCGGCAGCTGACGTCGGCACTGGCCGTCCGGGGCCTATTCGTTTTCGTCGGCGCGCAGCCCAGCACCGGGTGGCTGGCGGGCCAGCTCGCCGAAGACACCCGCGGGTTCCTGCTCACCGGCAGCAACATCCCGCAAGCTCAGCTCGGCGACGCCGGCCGGACGCCCCTGTTCCTGGAGACCAGCCGGCCGGGCGTGTTCGCCGTCGGCGACGTCCGCAGCGGGTCCATCAAGCGGGCCGCGACCGCGATCGGGGAAGGATCCATGGCGGTGCGGCTGGTGTTCGAACGCCTCCAGGCCACCGGGAGCGCGGTCGCGGACCCGCCCCGCGCCGACACAGACGGCCGCACTGTCCCCTTGGCCACGACGCCCGGCCGGAGGTGACAAACCGGTCAGATGGCCACAATCGATGCGACCCTGTTCCCTGAGTTCCGCAGATGATCCTGACGCTTGGTGCACCTGGCTTGAGCTGGGAAAATAGGGGTGCGCATGGTGAAGCGGCGTGTATCTAGGAGTCGCTATCCTCGCACCCATGGGGGCCCCAGTTGTCAAGGGGCGTGCTGGATTGACCCGGTGACCTGCTCGCGGCCGCCGGGGTTTGGGTGGGACTGTTGTTGTGGCTTTTCCTCGTCGCTGCCGGTTTGTGCCGTCGCGCGGGCGGGGTCAAGCTGGAGCGCCCGCAGCGCCGCGCCTGGCAGGCGCGGGCGAGGACGAACGAGCTTGATGCCGGCGAGCGGCGGCCGATGATCGGGAGCGAGGAACAGCCTCCTTGCGGGTTGGCGTGTGCGAAGGTCGCTGGGCTGGTTTTCCCGGTCGCGTAGTGGTCGGAGTGGTCTCACATGCACCCACCCGGCGCCTGCCTGATGGCGGGTCGCACATGACTGTGGCGTCCGGGGACCGGGCTGCTCAGTCAGGTCATCGAGCGCGGCGAGGCCGGCTCATGCGAAAATGCGAGCTTGCCCGGGGCTTGGCGACCTCCCGGCTAGCTGGGCGCACCGTCGCTGCTGGCGTCGGTGAGCAGATGGTAGGCGCGGGTGAGGAGCTTGCGGGCGATCGCGGTGGTGGCGATCTTCGTGCCGCGGCGGCGAGCGATGGCCTGATACCGGGCGGCGAACTGGGGTGAGCGCTTGGCGGTCTGCGCGGCCTCGCACAAGATCCACCGCACCCAGACCGAGCCCTGCTTGGAGATGTGCCCGTGGCGGACCATGCGGTCCGACCCGCGCACCGTCGGGGTGAGCCCGGCCCAGGCCGCCAGCTTGCGGGCCGAGCCGAACCGGGTGATGTCGCCGATCTCGGCGAGCAGGACCAGCGCGGTGAACGGGCCGACGCCGGGCAGCTGGGTGAGGACCTTGACCCGCGGGTCGGACCTGGCGTGGCCGCGGATCTCGACGTCGAGCCGGCCGGTGACCGATTCCAGGGCGTCGATGAGCGCCAGGGCGTCGCCGATCACCTCTCCGGAGACGGCGGGCAGGTCCAGGGAGGCGAGCCAGGACCGGCCCGGGCCGCTCCAGTAGCCGGACGGCCGGTCGTGGCCGTGGTCGGCCAGGACAGCGTGGATCCGGTTGCGCAGCAGCGTCCGCAGCCGGACCAGCTGGATCCGGTGCCGCAGCAGCGCCCGCAGCTGCCGCACCTGCGGCGGCGCGATCCACGCCTCGGGCAGCAGGTCCGCGCGGAGCAACTGCGCCAGGATCGCGGCATCGACCTTGTCTTCTCCGAACAATGCAAGCCGAGTTGCAAGGTTGTCGTGCCGTAGCAGGTCACGGGCACTGCAAAAGCGCTCGAGGCCCGCTGCAGCTGACGTCGAAAATCGGCAGCGAGGAGAAGGCAGGCGACTGGTTGAGCCCCGTATGTCCGGTTTCTGCGGCGATCCGACTGGCGAGAGACTGCCATGACCCTGGCAATTCGGACCTTCTGGACATCCCGACGATCGGTTACCGTGAGGCACACTGCATTTGAGCTGCGGAAACGTCTGGCAGTTCGGTCAACAGGTCGTTCTTCAGCCGCGCCGCGGCGATGGCCTTGCACTGCAGCGGGTGCACCAGGTGCGGCTCGAAGCCGTAGTCCTCCAGCAGTTCGACCAGCCACCCCCAGCCGAACGCGGCCTCAAACGCCGCCGGGGTGCCTGTCGGCAGGCCGCCGATCACGCGCAGGATCGGCTCCACGCCGTTGGGCACGTTGCGGTTGGCGAGCACCTCGCCATCCTGATCGATGACCGCCACCTGGGAGCGCTTGCGGTGGACGTCGATTCCGACGTAGACAGACATTGCCGGCCTCCTTTCCGAGCTCGAATGTCACCCGGAGCATCGCTCTACCGGGCTGAGCAGGAAAGGGGGTCCGGCCTGACGCCCGGCCCCCATAGAGTCAGGTCAGCAGGCTGTGTCGACCGGGTATTCCACGGCGCCGCAGGTCCTGCTATCCAAGTCTACTGCGCGCGCTGTACATACGGCTTGTACTCAGCGTAACAGCACGCCCTCCGATCCAGGGGCGTTATGTACTTGTATGTCACCGTTCGGCGGCGGCAAACAGCAGGTCAGTGCGACGACCACGCACCCCCGCTGACCTGCAGGAACGCGAGCGCCTAGTGACACGCGACGTGTACTTGAATCAGGGCAGTTTCCGCAGCTCACAGGTTAGATCCGCATGACCAGACTCGCGTTGAGCTGCGGAACCCGGGTGTTCATGACGGAGCTTCCCGGCATCTGGACCGAGGCCGGCGCCGGCGCCCGCGCCATCCTCTAGAGCCACTTCGCCTCCGATATTGGCGCGGGCGCCATGCCGGCTGGCCCAGCGCCCGACGTCTCGGCCGAATCCGATGTCCACGCCCATGATCGCTCACCGCTCGAGACGGTGCTGCAGGTGCGGCAGCTCGACGAGCCAGTCGTCAGGGCATCTGTTCAGCCGATGGTCTCCCTGCTGGTGCGCTTCGCGGACGGCGGGTATGCAGGGCTCGTACCGTGCGGTGCAGGACAGGCGGCAGGGTGCTGGCCCGGGGCAGTGTGCAGTAGCTGTCGTGGTGGCCGGCTTCAGCGACCCAGTGCCATCAGCGCGACCTCGGCCGTTCCAGCGACGACTGCTGGATCACCCTGAGGGTGCTACAGGTATCGCTGGGCAAGCCACACCATCATCCGCGGGGCGAGCTAAGCCAAGAGCGCGCCTGATGCCATCCTGATGACCTGCGGGCGGGGCAAGCCCGACTCCCCCTTGGGCAGAACCCGATTCTGAGCCTGGGCGCCCCGCCCGCCCCCCACCCAAGCTCGGATGAGGGCTGTTGGGCAGAACCCGGTTGCGCGTTAGGTCGAGCACGGGGGCGGGCCAGGCACCGCCATGCAGGTCACCAGACAACCCCATAGCCCAGTCCAAGATCGACGGCGACCGCGCCGGCGAGACGATGCCGCACGCCCTCAATGCGCCTATCCGGGCAGTTGACATCCGCGCCATAGGATGCTCAGAAGGCGGCAGCGACAGCGGGCTGGCCGGACTCGCCGCCGGTCAGGCGGCTGGCACGAACCCATCCCGGCGCTGCTGGACGCCGCGGACCCGGGCGCCGTACTCCGCCACGACCTGTACGAGCCGCCACCGCTCACGACCTACACATCCGGCAACGTGGTGCTGGCCGGGGACGCCGCCCACGCCATGACCCCCGACCTGGGACAGGGCGCCTGCCAGGCACTCGAAGACGCCGTCGTGCTCGCCAAAGTCATAGACAGCGGGGACGGACTGGGCGCCTACGATCGGCAGCGCCGGCCACGCACCCAGATGATCGCCCGGCGCGCGCACCGGATCGGCGTGGCCGCCCAATGGGCATCTCCGGTGGCCGTGGGCCTGCGCAACACCGCGCTGCGCGTGCTGCCCCCCTCATCGTTCGCCCGCTCCCTCGCCGCGGTCCTGGACTGGACCGCATGAGCGCCCGGCCGGATCCGGTAACCCGGTCACGATAATCAGCAACGAATCGGCCACCACCCAGTCAGGCCGCGCAACTCGCCGCGGGTCGCAGCCGCCGCTCAGTTGTGCGCGTGTCTTGCCCGGAAGGCTCGCCGTCCTGGCGAGGGGCGCAGGTCACCACCGTTGTCAGCTTCCGCGAGGGGTCGAAGATCGGCATCGGGGATCACCTCGGCCAACTGACCGCCCTGATCATGGCCGTCATCCGGCGAGGGCCAGTCCACCTGACGGGTGCGGCACGCGGCGCCGCTGGGTCCAGAACACCGTGATCCAGCCTCCGTTCCGGCGTGCGGCCTACCACCGGCCAGGCCGGTGATCACGATCAGCCGAGCGAGCGGCACGCCGTGGCACCCCGACATCGTCTCGGCGTGCTCGAACTGGGCTCCCGTGTGGCATGGCAGCGGCCTGGCCGGTGTGTGTCGATCCGGCGCCACCTTCGTGCCCGGCCCCTTTCCGGAAGATTCCACCCAGCACGTCCACCTTCGGGTGACGCCCGCAGCATCCTCGGCTCGTACCGTCCTCGCAGGACCAGTCCCCAGCGAAAGGACGAGCCATCATGGCTACCCGCGAGAACAGGCTCGCACGGCGATTCGGTGACCGGTACGTCATCGCCGCGGATCGGGTGTTCGACGGCACGCGAGTCCTCGAAGACCACGCGGTCGCGGTCTGGGGTGATCGGATCGCGGCCGTGGCACCGGCCGGCCGACTCCCCGGCCCAGGCCAGTTCATCCGCTTTCCCGGCACGCTGCTTCCCGGCTTCATCGACCTGCATGGCCATCCGCTGCTTGGGCAGGTCCCCCCGGAAACGATCCTGCGGCACGGCATCACGACGATCCGGGACACCGGCGGCCCGCTGGTGGCGCCCTCCGGCGGCGATGGGCGGCTGCGGGTGCTCGCAGCCGGGCCGATCCTCACCGCACCCGCCGGCTATCCGATCCCGATCTTCGGCCCCGGCGCCGGACTGGAGGTGCCCGATGTCCAGACCGCCCGCGCGGCCGTCGGCCGGCTCGTCGCCGGCGGCGCCGCGCTGATCAAGATCGCCCTGGAGCCGGGCGGCTCGCCGGGCGCGCCATGGAGCGGGCACCAGCCCGGCTCCCCGCCGCCGTGGCCGATCCCCTCGCTTGAGGTGGTCCGGGCGATCGTCGAGGAGGCCCACGCGCACGGCCGCATCGTCGCCGCGCATCTCAGCGGGCCCGAGGGCGCCCGGCTGGCGCTGGACGCCGGCGTGGACGAGTGGGCCCACGTCCCCTGCGATCCGATCTCGCCCGAGCTGATCGCCACCGCGGCAGCCGCGGGCGTGCGGGTGGTGAGCACGCTGGACACGCTGTCGCACTGCACGGGTGTCGCCGGCAACGCCAGCCAGCTCATCGAGGCAGGGATCCGGCTGCTGTACGGCACCGATCTGGCCCACCCCGATGTCCCCTGGGGAATCGACGCCCAGGAGCTGCAGCTCATGCTCTACGCCGGCCAGGGAGCGCTCACGCCGGTAGAGGTGTTGTCGGCCGCTACCGCGCGAGCGGGAGAGCATCTGGGGCTGGCGCCGCTGGGGCGGCTTGTGGAGGGTGCTCCCGCCGATCTCATCGGCGTCCGGGGCGACCCTCTCGAGCAGTTCAAGCTGCTCGAGTACCCGGACCTGGTCGTGTCGGGGGGCGCGACGATCGTCGAGCCTTTTGATATTGAATCGGCGTGAGGGGCTGGCGCGGGAACTCGTTCTGGTGTGCGCCCTGGCGGGGTTCGGCAAGGCGCCCCTGCTGGCCGCCTGGGTCCGGCGGGGCAACCGTCCGGCGGACCAGATGGCTGGTGCCTCCAGGTCAAGAGCGAAGGCACGCAGACGGTCATCTTTGGCCGCTCCCTGATCAGCCGCGCTGCACAGGCTGCTGGCCAAGGTCTGCGACCTCGGGCTGTGCCTGATCTCCATGCGCCGGCTCGACCCCGGTGAAAGCCAGAAACAGGCACGGCAAATGAGACGCGGTCAAATCCAGCTGGCCATCACCATCGCTGCGATCCGGCTCCGGCGCGCCGACTTCACCGGCGCACAGCGGTCCGGGGTGTGCCCGTAGGCGCCACGGAACTTCTTGGAGGGCGCCTTCTTACGCTTGCGGGCGGCGTCCAGCACGTCAAGATCCTCCGCACGAAGCGTGTCGATCACCGACCGCAGCGCGAGCGGCGCGGCCAGCGTGGCGAGGTCGATTACCCGCCCCGGCGGGCCCAGTGCGGCGCACGCGAGAGCGTCGGCCGCGTCGGCGACCGCGTGGTGTGGCCGCGCGCCGGCAACCCACGTCCCGCTGCCCTGGCGACTCTGCACGATGCCGTCCTGACGGAGCAGCTCATACGCCGTGTAGCTACCGTCCGTGGCCGTGCCCGGGGTCAGGTCCAGGCTCATAGACCAGTCGCGGCGGAGCGACGCTGTGTGCGGTAAACGGGACGCGCATCGCGCGGGCTGTCAGGGCCGGGTAGCTCGCAGAGTCATCCCCCATCATCTGCACATCATGGCCCATCCGGGTCATCAGCCCTCAGACGTCGGATGGGCGTCGCCGGCTCATTCTTTGCCGCAGGCGCGGTCTTGAGGCCAACCAACCACGTATAGCCATAGGGCCACATGGCCTGGTGGGGATGGCCGGTTCTTACTGTCGGCGCCATGACGATCGACGCGGCGAGCTTCGAGCCGGTGTACCGGCAGCTCGCCCGCATCCTGCGTGAGCACATCCAGGCCGGCGAGCTGCATGCTGGGCAGGCGCTTCCGTCGGAGGCGTCGCTGTCACAGCAGTTTGGGGTGGGCCGGGACGCAGTCCGGGATGCGCTGGCGATGCTGCGAGGTGAG
>WNFX01007165.1_pt1 | contig 10489 bp, 14 predicted proteins | sample 5400111 | NCBI WGS metagenome assembly WNFX01 (sample SAMN13153363, study PRJNA577476) | soil metagenome | isolation source: 40 cm soil or saprolite under grassland replicate 1 | place: USA:California | collected 2016-06-15 | reverse complement strand
TGGCACACTTCTTCATCCAGACATATAATGGGCTGTGGCATCGGACACCTCCGTGGTTTCAAGGTTTTTTAGTCACCTTGTTGATACCACATGGTGTCCTTTCCTGCTACCCCCTTTCCAAAAAGTGCAAACATAGAGTCCTCTGTGTATAGAGACAATTTGCCAAGATGTCTATGAAAGCAACGGATTTGTCAATTTTCCAACATTACGGTGGGTGGTATATCATCCTCGCTCCGTAACGCTTGTAGTTCCTGCCCCCAGGCTGTCGCCTGCCCCTTCAACACAGAGAAATACTCGCTCTCTTCTTGTAGCGCGATTGGAATCAGCGGCATTGAGAAGGTATCAATCGCGTAATTGTCTGCAGCGATCGTAAAGACATCGATAAACGGTAACTTTCCTCTTGTTTATTAACAACAATACTCCTAATACTGCTTTGTTAGTTTCTATGAAGCAGATTTCACTTAAGCCTGGTGGCAGGCTCATTGCTCTTATAATGACTGCCAAAAGCGGTTTCTGCCAGTTGGCTTGTAGAGGCGACCGAATCGAAACTAACAGAGTAGTACTAATCTGGTGTTCTCAAAACACTATCCTGCTAAATTATTGATCACTCCGACTTCGTCGCCCAGCGCAATCTCGCCTTTGACGACGAAGCCGAGGATGAGCCCTGTCGTCATCAGTTGTGCCATATCATCAATGGCCTGTGAAACAAGTGGTGCACGCAATGCGAAGACCATGCGCTTTTCGTTGTGCGTAATGACGAACGGGGCAGCACTTTCGAGGGGGACTCGTTCCTCGATCTGAGCAATGAGACGGTATGTGATACCAGCCGTCGTTAACGCCTCGTCGATGTGGTAGCATGTTTCTTCGTCATGGTCAGGACGAAGGTAGACGATAAGGAGGGTTGGGGGGTGCTCACTCATGGGTTGTTGTCTTCCTGTGATCACGTGCTTCCTCCAGTAATGCATCGAGCTCTACCTCAGGCTCATCTTTGATGTAATACGTATCAAAGAGCTTGCCCTTCTGCGTATTGAGCCACATGGTTTGTGCTCGTGTGAGTGGACGTGATAAGGCGAATACGAGATGATGCTCTCTCCTCCTAACTTGCGGGGTAATACCTTGTTGCGCAACCTCAAAAGCGGCTTGATCCTCCCGATGAGTGCGTAAATGCTCTTGCGGGTCAACACTTAAAGCGTTTTTGTCATCGGGTTGATCAGCGAGCACCAGGATGAGAGAACGAGACATGAAATGCTTGACAATATCGTGCAAGGTGATATTGAGGGCGCTATCGAGTGTAGGAGCCATCTTCATCACGCCGATCTCTGGTATGGTTATTTCATAGTGCCATGTACCTGTCTGGCGTATGTTTAGGGTATAGGTCTTCTCTTCCATTGCTTGCTCCTCTCATACGTATCTCCATCATTATAGAACGAGTGATCTAAACTGTCAGTACATCATAGAAACCATCCTGGCAGCAGGTGTAAAGGGGTCTCGGTCTCCCTTGTTGAGTAGCAAGCAGTCCACATTCCACAGAACATGCGTAATCCCAGCATCTCGCAGAGCGCAATGACTTGAACATAGGGTATACCACTCGGATAGGGAAATGGCACCTTCTCGTCAAAATTGGGCAGCATCATAGTTGACTGTTGGATAACTTGTCTCTGCTTCCCTCTCATGCTGTCTTCTTCGGCGTTCATTGATCTCACCTCCTTCAATGAGGACCTTCTCAGAGAGCCTGATCTTGCCTTCACTTGCAAAGGAAAACATCCCGCTAGCAAGGAAAATCATCCTCTGCATTTTTGGGTCGTTTGAAAACCATCTCTATGGCCCGCAATTCCGATGCAATAGATTGGGTTTCTTGTAATGGTTGCCATTTAGATTGGGTGAATACGACTGGATTGCTGGCAAGAAGTTCCCAGCCACTATCTCCCAGTTGATTTGCGTATTCATACAAGGTCGGACCTGCTTGCCAATCGTCGAGTTCCTCGTTGTTGGCAAAGCGGGGACGAAACTCACCGTCGTTGGTGACCGTTGCGAAAACGAAATAATATTCCCATTGTTGCATGGTATTGCTCCTTGCATCATTGTCATTACATACACTTTCATGCGTTTGGGATGTTCAGCGTGGGTATGGGATAGCTCAGTGACAGTGATGGTGCTTCACTCTTTGCAGCCCATACAAGCGCTTTCATTCTACATTATCCTGTTGTCTCTACTTTCAGCCTCCAGGCAAAGTTGCGTTTCAGAATGGAGAGCAGCGAGAGATGTTGTGGGAAGAGGGGCTCTAACTGGTCGATGATACGCAAGATCACCAGGGGTATGAGGCTATTCCGCTGGGAAATCATATGAGGCAGGTAGCCCATATGAAGGTAGTCGTGCCGGTTCTCAACATTCCCCTGATCGTGAAAGAAGTGGAACCGATGGACGTCCTCATCTGTCATGGTCTCAACACAGCTGTTCAACTCCAACGGGAACGATGGGATGCCATGGACGATGTGAAGCTTGAGGGGGCCACTTGAAGACCAGTATTGCTCCACCATCCCGAGCATGACCAGATGAACAAGCACTGCTTTTTCTAAGAGATAATCGGGCGCGAACAGTTCCACCTGTGTCTCAGTGGAAAGTCGCGGCCCTAGCGAGCCAAAGGTAGGATTCAGTAACTGCGTATCATAGATCACACCCACGGTGTAACAGGAGGACGCCTCATCTCTGCTTTGATCCCTCTCTTGCCCATTACGCGATAGGTCTGAACGTCTTGCTGGTACTGCAGCGCGCACGAAGTGACCAAAGGCGTAGTCAGCACCATCTGGTGGGACCTCGATTTCCAGGGGTCCATAAATCTGACAGACGTAGTTGATATGAGAAGAGGATTTGACGATTTTCCCGATAATCACGTTCAAGTCTCCTTATTTCTCACAAACGATGCATCTTTTCGGTCTGGCATGTGCCAAAAGAAGGCATCGGCATGCTTAGCACAAACTGCTAGCGGGACACTTCTGTCACATGAGCAGCCTCAACAGTCATGATTGCTCTATGTTCAAGGCAAGCCGCGTAATGACCGTTGGGCTACTGGCCCAGCGCAGAATATGCTCGGCTTGCTCGAGTAAGGTTTCCTCCAGGATAATTAAGCAGTGCTTTTGCATATTCAGCCGCTGAAAGACCGGTCGGGCAAGAACAGCTTGAAAGCGCTTGAGAGAGGGATGTGGAATGACCACACAGAGATGCATGATACTGGTCGAGCATAACGCATCCAGGTCATACAGACGCAACAGGCCGGATGAAATGGAGGTGGAGTGTTCAATTTCATACGCGGCGATCACGTCATCTCCTCGCAGCCAGAGCACATCAATGAGATTGATGATCCGGCGAAATGCCGTATCCACCAGAGGTGGAAGCCTTTTCAGACTTACATCGCCTAACCGTTCGCCATTCCAGCTTTTCCCATGATCATTCGCGGCGATCCAGACATCACATCCCACTTGATGACCGATTTTCCCAAGCAGCCATTGGATGTGGGTATGCTCAGAACTCTCCTGCTCATTCTTCTGCCATTGGTGTTCCTCTTCCCCCTCGATTGATATGGTGTCTCTTGTCTCTGGATACACAGTAATGTCTTTCCATTCGAAGAGTGAAGATGATCGCGTCATTTTTCTTGCAGCCTGTTCACCAAGGTTTCGTTGACCTTTCCAGGTCACGATGTGTTCGAGTTCCCATAACGAGACACCGAGTGCTCGTGCCAACGAGACAAAGCGAGTCCGGAACGCAAAATACGCCTCGATGGGACTCTCCAACTGTGCTACTTGACCATCCTCATTCATGAGCATGAGATGCAGCAGCGGGAAAAAGATGGGCCAGTGGTGCGCATCTTGCAGGTGCCACCATGCGCTCAACAGAAAGGGAATGCGTGCCGGCTGTAAGTGAGACCGTAATCCTTTCTGTTGAGTAATCAGGCGCTCGAAATAGTGGGTCAGTTCTTGCATATGCCTCTGACCTTCTCGAGTATCTTCTGGGAGACGGAAGCCGGACCGCAGGTGCGAGGTCAGGGTATCATCGTCGATGTACTTCACGAGTTTGTTGAGATACATGCCTCCAGATGTGCCTCTCATGCGAAAGACGTTCCAGGCACCTTGGGTTTTCTGTTGGAACATCGCATTGAACTCTTTGAGTGTGATGGACCTGTTCAAAAAGGCCACGAGCAACTGCATCATCTCCTGTTGTACGTGAAGGCGCCGCTGATCAAGAGCTTGATGCGCCATGACCGTCGGTCTATCAGTGAGATACGCTTGTTGTGTGATACGCCACTGTTCTATCAGGTCTAGTGACTGTAACATGCTTCCACCTTTCCCAATCAAAAAATTCTCAAGCTCCGGTAGGTACTACCTCCGAGTTCTGTCAGACACAGCAGGGGTTTTTCTCTCTTATCTGCAAGCTTCGACTGAGATAGAGCACCTCTTCGTAGAGAACTGGACGGCCGGGATGGCAAAACGTCTTCCTTTCATTCGTTTCTTCATGACACTCCTCCAATTTCACTGAATAGACACGACATTGTTATTAAGGTTTTGGGCTCTCATCATCGGAAACCTCTTCGATCAGCTCTCCGGGTGGAACTCCTAAAGCCCGTGCGATCTTGCCAAGGGTCTCAGTCGTCGTAATGTAGTACGGATCTTTGAACATCCGCTTGACCGTGTTATAGGCCACGTCTGCACTGCGCTGAAGTTTTCCCATACCTATGCCTTTCTCCCTGGCGATTTCTTTCACACGTAAACGTACTGCCATGAACCGCTGCCCCTATCGATGATAAACATAATTGTAGCAGGCTTTGCCTTGTGCGAGAACTAGCCAGCTATTGAGAGACGTGGAGGTAGAGCCATCCATGGCAATGATGAAAGGGCCATAGAGCGTTCGGTTCATGTTCAACTCTTCAGTGGTGACTACATCTTGAGACATACGTGGAAGAAGCTCCCCTTAGAATTGCGCCTCCTTCAAGAGCTGTTGTGTAGCCAATGCGATTGTGAAATGAAGCACCTCTTCTTCACGATTGAAAACACGAGGCCACTGAACCAGAGATCATTGCTTCTTCGTACAATTGACACTACAAGGTGTTATCGGTACAGACCAACAGAGTACACTTCCCTCTTATGTGTGTGGTCGTTGCTAGCTAGTCACGCCTTTTTTCCTCCCGCAGTAGATACCACACAAAAGAGAATACTCGTATTCTATGGCAACTTCAATATTTCTGTCAAAAGTGTGAAATAAAGTCCAGTTTACAGAAAATATATCCCTCACTAGACTGCTTTTATGGCAGATATTCATGAATTTCCTGATATTCCAGGATACGTTTCGATTAAACAAGCTGCTCACATGCTTGGGATTACAGATAAGCGCGTCTATAGATACATTGAAATCGGGCGCTTACCAGCATTTAAAGCAAGCGGTGTGTTCCTCTTGTCCGAGGAAGATGTCAAACAGTTTAAGCTCAATCCCCCTGGACGTATCCGCTCAAGCCCCCCGAGCTGGCGCGTGTACAGTAGTCGGAGTAAAGTCCTTGCCACAGAAATTCGGGTGCGTGTTCGGGCGGGCAAGCAGCCTGAACTGCTGGAGAAGTTGAACGCGATTCAGGAAGCGAATCGTCATACCTTTCCTGGCACGATTGCGCGCTACCTCATCAAAGGTGACGAAGCGCTCACCAGCGTGCAGTTTGTGTTGATCTGGAAAGATACCGACATGCCTGACGAGACAACACGTCAACATGATCAGAAGGCATTGCAGGACGAGTTAGCAGAGGTGCTGGATTGGGAGACGGCTCACGCTACCACACATGAAACCTTGATGTATACGTAAAAGACAACGGTGAAATGTGGCGAAAAATGGTTACTAGAACCAGGTGCTACGGCTGTTCTAATGGATCAGTGCCTGCTGGAAAGATGCTCAATCGGATAGTGGATGGGGCCGAGAAGGTTCTCTTCTGGGCACTCGGCTCCTATGATTCATCATTTATATTGTAGAGTTTATATGCTATTCTCTCTCTCTCTCTATGTTCCCATCCATACTTCTTATGTAAAGCTAGTCGCAGATCAATGGTCAAGAAGTTCCAGCTACTTTCCAATTTCCAAGTCTATAAGTTCGGCATATGGACAATTTTAAATATTCAAGGCAATTTTCCAGGGGAAAAAGCCCTGTTATGACTTTCAAGCAAGCAAGGACAATGATGAAACTGATAAGTAGTAAGAATGGATATCAGAGTGGTTCGGCAGGGGACTCCCTCTCATTCTCCACTGGTATCACCTCTACATGGTCTCCTCACCTTGCTTGAACAGGCACTACTCTCCATGTACGTGCCCTGGTGACAGTTCTATTGACAGTTTATCATCAGGAGTGAGTTTTGCTGACCTGTAGGAGTTTTATCTTTTGCTATTTTTGACTTCACCAATCGACATGAGACCACAAGCATACAATGCTGTCTGGATGGCCTCTCCTCGTCCGTCTTCCCAGGGGCTGTACATGTGACCTGGGAAAGGCCTTCCGCTCCTTAAAATAGCAACGGCGGACGTTTTACGAGTGACACCTCGCAGAAGATCATAGGCTTCCTGTCACCCTACCGCTACCGCGAATTGATTGCTCATCTGCTTGCACCGCACGGGTTTCAGGAATATCGCACGGCCGAACCGGATCTCCGTATGGATCCCGCCAACATCCTGCTGGCACGCATCGGCAGGCAAGTTGATCAGCGTGTTGCCGCACAGTTTCTCCACCGTCTACGAAGTTCACCGTACACTGCGAGGTGGTAGTGTCTGCCATCATTGAGAGTCATGAGGAAGTGATGAAACGATCATATCGGAAGAAAGAAACGATGTCTATAGATAAAAGACAACGAGACGAGCACTGGAGCAACCTTGCTCAGCAATTACGCGTTGATAGCATTCGTTCTTCAACCGCCGCAGGTTCAGGACACCCGACACCAACACTTCCTTGGGTGGATGTCGCCACCGGCTCACTGGGACAGGGTATGCCGTTAGGTGTTGGTATTGCCCTGGCTGGCAAATACCTGGAGAAGCCGCTCAATCGTGTGTGGGTGCTCATGGGTGATAGCGAGATGGCTGAGGGCTCAGCCTGGGAGGCGTTCGATCATGCCTCGCACTATCAGCTCGATAACCTGGTGGCTATCCTCGACTGCAATCGGCTGGGAATGCTCGTCAAAACGTTGCATGGCTGGGACTGTGAAACCTATGCCGAACCAGGAGATACTAAAAAGCGGATCTTCCCCCGAAAAAGTCGAAGCAGTTTGAACGTCACGCACGTATCAGGAGGACCAGCACATGTATACCTCAGTAGACGAACTGCAGCAGGCAGTCACAGGCATACTTTGTCATGACGGAAATACGCCGTGTGTCGCCGACGAATACAGGCTTCGCGAGAACATCATCGATACTCTGGTCTCCACCGCCGTGTTTGCGACTGATTCACAGGTGAAAACACGGGCCCGCTCGCTTATCCGGCATCTCTCGGCGGGACTCGGTATTCGCTCCCTGTCTATCCGCCCGTATTATCTGGCCATCGGAGCAGGAGTCGTTCCCACAACAGCAATGGTCCCAGCCATCAATATTCGCACGATGACCTATGATGTGGCCCGCATCCTTTTCAAGCTGAAAAGAGAACATGGCATTGGGCCACTGATCATGGAGCTCGCACGCTCTGAAATGGGATATTCGGATCAACGACCAGACGACTACGCCGTCGCGGTACTTGCAGCGGCCATCAAGGAAGGCTATCGCGGGCCGGTATTCTTACAGGCAGACCACGCGCAGGTGGATGCACTCCACTACCAGCAAGACCCTGCGAGGGAAATACAAGAAATGCAGCGTCTCATTAAGGAAGCCCTGGATGCTGATTTTGGCCAGATTGATATCGACGCATCTACCCTGGTAGACACCTCGAAAACCATGCTTGATGAGCAGCAAGCTGAAAATTATCGCGTGACCGCTGCCCTCACGGAATACATCCGCTCGCTTGAAACGCAGGGATCGGTCTCGATCGGGGGAGAAATCGGACATATCGGTGGAAAGAACAGCACACCGGAGGAGCTGGTTGCCTTCCTGGACGGCTATGGTCACGAGTTAGGAAAGAGCGTCGCTGGCTTGAGTAAAGTTAGCGTGCAAACGGGAACCAGTCATGGAGGTATGCTCTTGCCCGACGGGGGCATCGCAACGGTTCAGCTTGATTTCTCCGTACTTGAGGATACGGGAAAGATCGCACGAGAAAAGTACCACCTTGGGGGCGTCGTGCAGCATGGAGCCTCAACCTTGCCCATGAGCGACTTTGATCAATTCCCCAGGCATCACACGTTGGAAATCTACCTGGCCACCGGTTTTCAGAACACGATCTTTGACTAGATGCCAACTGCGTTACGAGAGCAGATGTATCTGTGGGTGGAACAGCACTGTCAGGATGAATGGCAAGCTGGTTGGACCAGAGAACAGTTCATCTACAAAACGCGTAAAAAAGCCTTCGGCCCCTTCAAACGAGAGCTGTGGGGACTCTCCGAACAGGAAAAATCAGCTATTCTTGAACAGCTTGAACAGCAATTCCGTCTCCTCTTTGAGAAGCTGAACGTTTTCAACACACAAGCAGTGGTTGAAACGTATGTGTGAAGGCATGTGAATGCTTCCAGGTTGTACCTTTATAGTATAAAGAAAAAAATGCATGCCATCTATGGGTAGTAGAAGCGCTCGCTCACTGCCTGTCTGAAAGAGGTGCAACAAGGTGGGACTGAAGAGATGTGCCTGGGACATGTCCAGCTAGCAATACATAGATTATCACGATACCGAATGGGGTGCCTGTCTACGATGACCGCAAGCTCTTTGAAATGCTGATCCTCGAATGGGTGCAGGCAGGGTTGAGCTAGGCATTGATCCTTAGGAAGCACGATGGCTAACTACGGGCCTTTGATGGCTTTGACGCGGGCAGAATCGTCGGCTACGATGAGTGGAAAGTCCAGGAGCTACTGGCGGACCCCCGCCATAGTGAGAAACAGGCTGAAAATCTCAGCCACGATTCAGAACGCTCGCGCATTTCTTAAAGTCCAATCCCACTTTGGAAGCTTCGATGCCTTCATCTGGCAATTCGTCGGCGGAAAACCACTGCAGCATGCCTGGCGCACCATTCAGGACATTCCTGCGAAGACGGCAGAATCGGATGCGATGCGCAAGGAGTTGAAACGGCGCGGTTTTCCCTTCGTGGGGTCCACTATGTGCTATGCATTCATGCAGGCTGTTGGTATGGTGAACGATCCCATTGTGGAGTGTTGCCGCTGGCAAGAGGTGCAATCTCTTGCCGGGTAATCTTTAACTCTCCAGTCATCGCATCTCAAGGTGGTATCTGTGTGTGAGCAGCATACGTCCTTTCGTGCTACAGTGCGATTGTGCCGTTCTTGACCAGCAACCTGAGGAACTCCAGGCGGCGCGCGATAATGGCGCGATCGCTTCCCCCGTTCTGGTACCACTGTCGCAGCCCCAGCAGTGAAGCAATTTCCGCAGCGGTAAAACCCTGCAGGGTGAGGAGCAGCGTGTCAGTCAAGGGAGTTTCTGCTGGCGTTGCCGGTTCGAGTTGTGTTTCACTCTTCGTGTAGGGATTCATGGGAACGTCCTTTCTATGCCACCTCAGCCAGCAAGCCAAGGAGGCGTGCCTGTGCCACTGCCTGGGTGCGATTTCCCACCTGCAGTTTCGACATAATATTGCCCATATGGCGTTTGACGGTATTGACCTCCACAATCAGTGCCGCTGCAATCTCCGAATTGGAGGCTCCTTGCGCCACCAGATGGAGCACCTCCTGTTCGCGCTCAGTTAAGGGGTCGAGCAGCAGCAATTCAAAGTCAGTCTTCGCTGCCTCGGAGCGGCCTGCCGTGTGCATGCTGCTCCCGAGTAGCGCTCCACGCTGGTGCTCACGCTCATCCTTCACAAATGAGACTATACCTGACTTGGCTGCGCTGTGTGCCATTTGTACAGTACGACCTACTACTTCTGTTTCGCGCGGCCAGAGAGCATTCGGCGACTGACTGTCGGCCTTCATGAAATCTTTGGTGGAAAGCTGGCTGAGTTGTGGCCGGGAACGCACGACCTCTGCAGGTAGCTGCTCTATCCAACAGGCGACTAGCTTGCTCTCGGATGTTTCCTCAGCGCATGTCTGTGCCATGGACTCGATCAAATCGGCCGCACGTTCCCAGGCATGTGCGCTTAGGGCGTGCTGCACTGCTTCTGCGATATTGTCCTGTTGCTCATACCAGCGACTTGCCCGCAGGTGCAGCCCGCCCGCGTCTTCCCCGCTCTCCTGCAGCAGCCGGGCGCGCAGTGCCTCAGCAAAGAGAGCGTGGTAGCGATACCAGCGGCGTTGGCGATCCAGGGGCACCACAAAGATATTGGTCCGTTCGAGTGTTTCCAACACACGCTGGCTGTCCTCCTGCTGCAATACAGCATTACAGAGCGGGGCCGTGAGGTG
>WNFX01007160.1_pt1 | contig 10493 bp, 8 predicted proteins | sample 5400111 | NCBI WGS metagenome assembly WNFX01 (sample SAMN13153363, study PRJNA577476) | soil metagenome | isolation source: 40 cm soil or saprolite under grassland replicate 1 | place: USA:California | collected 2016-06-15 | reverse complement strand
AAGCCCGGGAAACCCCCATTCCGGATGTGGGGTGACGAGATCGTTCCCGTCGAGTACGGAAAAATCGAGAAACTCGCGCGTCACCTTCACGCAGACCGTGTGAAGGCCGAGGTCTTCCGGGCCGGTGCGACAAAATCCGTCGCGATAGAATCCGGTCATTGGATCGCGACAACAGCATTTCAGTTCCGTTCCGAGGACATTCGTGGGCATCGGCCAAGATTAGCATGCGAACGCGGCGGTGTTAAAGCGCTCAATCGTTAAATGGACAGTCGTTGAATTGCTAAATGATTGAACATGAAGCCCTCTCGCAATAACACGGTGGCTGAACCAGTAAACTGTAAGATGTCCACTGCAATCGCCTACTGGCTCACTCCGACTGAGCCGACACGCGGGTTTCTTGAAAAACTTATTGTCGATCTAGCGCGGCGATTTGGTGGCCCCGTCTTTGAGCCGCACGTTACGATCCATGTCGGACCAGATCAGGCTGAGGTAGCCGAACAAATTATTTCGCAAGTCGCAATCGGTTGCGAACCAATCCGATTGGAACTGCTTGGTGTGCGTCACTCCAGGCAGTTTACGAAAACCCTCTTCGTGCAACTTGCACTAAACGCAAAATTGCAGGGGCTGAGCAAACTGATTCGCGGTGCCTCGCAAACTCCGTCTGATTACCAGTTGGAGCCGCACGTGAGCTTGCTTTACGGGAGCATGTCGCTCCCTGCACGGCGCGAACTGGCTCGTTCAATCCGGCTGCCGTTTTCGACCGTCGTTTTCGACTCGATCAAAGCGGTGCGCTGCGTGTTGCCCACCCGTAATCGCGCTGAAGTGGAAGCTTGGCGCATGATTGCGACGAAGTCTCTCAATGAATAGCTGATTGAAATCTTTGCTGCCAGTCCGAGGCTTCACCAGGCGATACTGATGGAGGCGAAGACGAAAATTTTTGGCCAGCACAACGAAGCAACGATCAAACAAATCGAGAGATGCGTGGCGGCGGGAGGGGAGCGCGGCGTGCTTTGCGCCGATGGCCATAAAGGTTACGCGCAACCGATCGGCGGCGTAGTCGCTTACAAAGACAAAATTTCGCTCAGCGGCGTCGGCTTCGACATAGCGTGCGGAAATCTTGCCGTCCTGACAGACGCGAGACGCCACGACATCGCGCCGAAGATCGACAAGATCATGGACGACGTAGTGCACGAGATTTCATTTGGCATCGGTCGCAAAAGCAAGAGGCGTGTCGAACACGAGTTGTTCGATGATCCGGCGTGGGAATTGAAACCGATGCGCGGGTTGAAACCAATGGCGGAAGACCAACTTGGCACGGTCGGTGGTGGAAATCATTATGTTGATCTCTTCGCCGATGAGGAGGACCGCATCTGGGTTGGTGTGCATTTTGGGTCGCGCGGACTGGGACACAAAACGGCAACGCATTTTTTAAAGCTCGCCGGCGGGAAAGAGGGAATGGATGTGCCGCCGACGGTTGTCGATGAAAAATCAGAGCTCGGTCACGATTATCTTGTCGGAATGCATCTCGTGGGTCGTTACGCCTATGCGGGACGCGAAGCGGTCGCGCGACATGTCGCGCGCGGAATTTTAGGCGCGAAAATTCTCGATGAAGTCCACAATCACCACAACTTCGCCTGGATGGAAAAACATGATGGCGAGGAATATTGGGTCGTGCGCAAAGGTGCAACACCGGCGTTTCCTGGCCAAAAAGGTTTTGTTGGCGGCAGCATGGGTGACGATGCCGTAATCATCGAAGGAATCGACTCGCCGATCTCACGCGAAGCGTTATTTTCGACGATCCACGGCGCTGGAAGGCTCATGTCGCGCACCGCAGCCAAAGGACGCTTTGAAAAAGTTGGTAAGAAAAGGATCCGGCGCGAAGGTCTTGTCAGGCACGACGAGATGATGAAATGGATTGCCGACAAGGGTGTTGCTTTGCGCGGCGGCGATCTGGACGAAGCGCCGCAGGCATACCGCCGTCTTCCTGACGTGCTTGCAGCGCACAGCGGCACGATTCGAATTTTGCACACGTTGCGTCCGCTCGGAGTCGCCATGGCCGGACGCGACATTGTCGATCCATATAAGGATTAGTAGTAGCGCTGTGCGCACGTCTTCTGTTGGGCAGGGAAGCCGTGGCAACGTCCGTTACAATTCGATTATCCGGTAAGGCTTGCCGCTTTTTTGCAACGCGGCTGGCGCTGAGACATTGTAGACGGGAATGCCAGTCGCCGTTGCACCGTTGAGAATGCCGTTGTGGGCATGTCCGTGAAAGACGGCGCTCACGCGAAATCGATTGATTGGCTCTTCCAATCGGCTGGAGCCAAGAAAGGCGAAAATTTCGGGATCTTCTCCCTCCAGCGTGGCACGTATTGGAGAGTAATGCAGGACCGCCACTCGCCGATCTGTTTGCAATTTAACAAGCGCCTGCTCGAGGCGAACGGCGTGATCAATCGATTCCTGTACGAATTGTTTAATGAGCGGCTCGCCCCAAGCGTTTAGCATTCGGCGCCCAAAACCGCCACCGAATCCCGGGACACCAGCGAAGCCAATTCCACCGATTTCGATAGCTCCACCATTCAGCACATTAACGCCTGCGCCATCGAGAACTCTGCCAACAAGCTCCGCCTGTCCGGACTCGAAATCGTGGTTTCCGAGCACGGCGAGCATCGGAATTGTCACGGCAGCTCGAATATCGGCGACGAGTTCTTCCGCTTCTTCGGGAAGTCCATAATCGGTAAGGTCACCACAAAACAGCAGCATATCAGCACTGTGCGAGATCTCGGCAAACGCGTCGCGCAAGGCCCCGCGCGAGTGTTTGCCATAATGGATATCAGCGGTTGCGGCAATCCGGAGTGCGCGCTCAGCCATCGTCTTAAGAAACGAAATCGCGAGCTTGGATGGACGTTCTTTGCAGAATTGGCGAGCTTTCTGCGCCTGGGGAATGCACGCGCCGCCGTGTTCGATTGCGTTATGATGGTGATGACCGCGAAAGCCGCAGCCAGAAAGGCGAAAGGCAAACGGGATGAATTTTATCGTAGGTCGATGGAGGTGCTCCACCATGCGAACATTCCATTTTTAGTTGCTGGCGCGTCTGCGTTCCGATTTTACACAGGCATTTCGCGCCATACAAAAGATGCCGATTTGTACCTTCGACCGCACAATGTCGATGCAGCCCTCAATGCATTCGCTCGCGTCGGATACACCACGGAAAAAACATTTCCACACTGGCTCGCCAAGGCCACAAGTGGCCGGAATTGTGTGGATCTGGTTTTTCGTGCCGGAAATGGTCTTTGCGAGGTCGATGATTCCTGGTTTGAGCGGGCGCACAATCAAGAATTGCTTGGCTTGCGTGTCAAAATTTGTGCGCCCGAAGAAATGCTCTGGATGAAAGCATACATCATGGAGCGAGAGCGGTTCGATGGCGCCGACATTGCGCATATTCTTGAGAGCTGCGCAGACAAACTTGACTGGGCACATCTTCTTCGCCGATTCGGTCCCGATTGGCGCGTATTGTTGAGCCATCTGGTCCTCTTCGGTTACATTTATCCGAGCGAGATCGGACGAGTTCCCGCCGCCGTTATGAATGATCTAACCTCGCGATTGAAAGACGATATGCCCGCTATTGGGCCAGATCGCCTCTGTCGAGGAACGCTGCTTTCGCGGCAGCAGTATTTGGCGGATGTGCAGGAACGCAGATTTCGGGATGCACGGCTGGAACAACGTGCGCACATGGATGCGAGCGATATTGCGCATTGGACAAAGGCGATCGCAAAAGAGAACAAGGCGGAGGAAGCACCGGAGTGAAATAGCAAGGCCAAATAGGCCTTCAACTCCAGGCGATTATGGAGTTGACGTCGGTGTTGGCGTTGGACTCAGCTCGGCGGGCGCCGGTGAAAGCAAAGGCGACGGGCTTGATAAGGCAGTGGCGAGTTTTGCCCTAGCTTCGTCGAGCAGATTTTTTTCTTCAGCGTAAATCTTCACATCGTCAGCCGCATCGACATATTCCTTCGCCGCTTCGGTTTGATTTGCGTCAAGCAGCAACAGCGCGACGTAAACGGCTGCATGCGGATCATGTAATTGGTCGGGTGGCAATTTTTTTATAATTTCAAGGCCTTGGTCGCTATGGCCAAGTCGGTCGAGTGAAAATGCATAAGTGACAGCACAATTTGTGTCGTTCGGCGCTCGATCGTAAGCCTCTTTTGCAAGGTCCTGCGATTCTTTTGTTTTTTGGCCGATATTAAGTCCAAGTCGCGCGAGGTCCGCTGTGATCGGCGGCTCATTCGGAGAGCTTTCGTGCAGACGCTGGAGAATGTCATAAAGTTTTCCAGTCTCATTCTTTGCGCGATAGAGTCGCGCAAGCGTGTCGAGCGCTTCACGCCGCATCGGCGGATTCTTTGCAATACGCAGCCAGAGTTGTTCGGATTCTGTTTCAAGGTTCCATTTCGAAGCCAGACGCGCGAGAGCAAGTTCGCGCTCTGGTCGTTCGTCTGTCGCTTGTTCCGCCGAGCGCCACAACTTCTCGAATTCAGTATCGGTGGCGTGCTGTGATTGCCGTGTCGCAATTGCCTGGTAGGCAAAGCGCAGGTATTCAGAGTCGCCCCACGAGGCGCTGCGCGTCCAGCGTTTGAGACGCGACCAGTTGTTTGCCTCCGCATACGCCCCTGCAACTGTGATGGATACCGGCGGAGAATTAATCTCGTCTCCCGGCAATTTATCAATCCATTTAACGATCTCGCCGGCGAGCCCATTGTTGTTCATCCAGTCCATAAGCGACGCGAGATCGGACGGATTGCGTGCGGCAAACGGTTTCACCCCGTCCAGCAGAAGGCGGAATTTCTTGTCGTCTAGCTTTCGATAAAAGTTCAGGCAGAGCAGATAATCGCCAAAGGTGACCTGCTGTGACATCTGAAGCTGCTGGGCGAAGTTGTCTGCGACGGCAAGATCATTGCGTGCCACGGCATCGTTAAGCAACGCGCGCAGCGCACCGGTGCGAAAAGGAGCGACTTTGCTCAGTCGATCGAGTGTGGCGCGTGCCTTTTCGCTCTTTTTCGGATCACTGGAATGGATTTGCAGGGCTGCAAGATTGAATTGATAAAGATCGTTGCTTGGTTCTTCTTTTACCGCCGCCGCGAATTGCCCCTCTTGCTCGGCGAAATTTCCTTCCGCACGCGCCAGCCAGCCCGCGACGACATGAAAGGCGGCTCTGTTGCGATCGGCGCTGGAGATACGATCCAGGGCTTTTCGCGCGACGTCGAGCTGCCCAAAACGCAGCGCCGCTGAGGCGAGGTTGAGCTGGCTGTCTGGATCCTTCGGGAGCTGTCGCGCGATTTGTTCGCGCCACCAGACGGTTTCCTCGAGGTTCTGTTTTTCTGCTGCTTCCGCCAGAATGTAAAAGGCCGGCAGAGATTCCCGGTGAAGCTTCACGACCTCTTGCGCGTTCTGCGCTGCCTCCTTAAATCTCTCCTGTTGCAGCATCGAAGCAGCACGATGGAGCAAACGCCGTTCGTGCCAGCCGCTATAGACGCTTGAGCCGTAACTGAAGAAAATAATCGCCAAGAAAATGGCGAGTACTGACGCAGCAATTAAAAAGGCAAGACGGGCCGGCCATCGTTGTCGTTGCAGGAAAGACTTGAGACGGAGAAATAATTGGGGACTTCTTCTCTGCTTGGTGCTTCTGATTTTTTCCGCCATCCTCGTGTCCTCTCGCCGCGCCGAAGTGGCACTCCGCGCGCCGACCCGCCAGGCGTCTAAGATTCCGTCGTTGCCTGGGATTCTTCAACCACAGGGACCTCTTCGATCGATTCCATGACCTGCTCCCTCAAACGCGGGCCCCAAACATATCGCGTGAGTAAGACTTTGATTGTTGCCGTTAACGGCACGGCCAAGAGTGGGCCGAGCACTCCGCCAATTATCAAGCCCCAGACAAAGATCGACACGATCACTGTCATTGGATGCAGCCCCACAGAATTTCCCACAATCCGCGGGGCGTAGAATATCCCTTCCAGATTCTGGATGAGGATGAAAATGCCGGTCACGATGAGAGGATGTGTCCAATCGCCCCATTGAAAAGCGGCGATTAAAACGGCTGGCACCCAGCAGATGATTATCCCGATGTACGGAACCATGGTCAGGATGACAACAAGGACGCCAATGAGGGGCGCAAAATTGAGCCCGAAAAGCGTCAGGACGCCGCCAATTAGCACGCCATCGACTAAACAGACGAGCAACTGACCGCGAAAATACGCGGTGACGTACTTGTTAATTTCCGACAATACTTCGGCCACTTCATCCTTGAGCGGCGACGCGCGCAGCGGCAGATAATCTTTCCACCTCTTTTCGATGCGCGGTTTTTCATTCAAAAGGAAAAATAGATAGATTGGCACCAGGATGAGGCTGAGCAAGAAGCCTGTGACCCCAAGAAATCCGCCGATGCTTTTCTTCAAGATCCCCCATAATTTTTCCATCAATGTTGGAAACGCCCGCTGGAGATTAGGAATTTGTTTTTCCACATAAGCTTGAATGCGTTGGCGTTCGGCGGTCGTAAGCTTCGAAGGGTTCGGCGCAATCGTTTCACTCGCGGGCGCAATCGCTTGCGGCGAAGCGGCTGCGTTTGGCGAGGCGGTCGCAGTCGTGGTTGGCTGCGCATGAGGAGAGGGGGAAACAGGGCCGATGAGCCAGTTTGTGAAACTGGACGAGGCCGACTTTTCGCGCCCCCCGCCCAAAAAGCCGAATGTCTGGTCGAATCGATAGATAAGATCGACGATCCGATCACGCGCGCGCTCTGTATAGGCAGGCACTTCCTTTGCGAAATTTGCGCTTTGGATGGAGATGGTCGGTACGAGCCAGGCGATCAAACCTCCCAACGCGACGACGCCGATGGCGAAAAGAAGAGTCACCGCTTTCGTGCGACTGAGACCACCTCGGGACATTTTCGTCACGAGCGGGTCGAGCAGATAGGTGAGAATCATTGCAATGGCGACTGGGATCAAGATTGGCTGAAGGAAGCTGATGATATTGGCGCCCGTCCAGATGACCGCGCCAACGATCACGATGAGAAAAACAACAAAGAGGGCGCTGAGGGCCGCCCACATAGTCTTGCGCTGCCAGGGAGTTGGATAGTCCTTCATCTACGGATCATGCCGCCTCTAGTTTGTAGAACAGCTGCGCTGGTTCGACATTTTGTCACCGCGTCGAATTCGTCTTTGCTGGCGAACCTTTGCTGATCGTCGTCTTAGTGCTCTCGATTTTGTCTGCGAGCTTTTTGTTTTGCGGATCGAGTGCCAGCGCTTTTCGCCACGCTTCCAATGCCTCCGGTACACGATCTAATTTCAAATAAGTGTCACCAATATGCTCGAAGACGATCGGGTCATCATGCTCGATGTTTTTCGCAGCTCGAAGTAGGTCGGCCAAGGCTTGATCAAATTTGCCCTTTCGAAACTCAACCCAACCCAGGCTGTCGAGGTAAGACCCATTGTCAGGCTCAATCTGCAGAGCGCGTTTGATCATGTCCTCGGCTTCGTCGAGGTGCAGGTTGTGGTCTGCCCACATGTAGCCAAGGTAGTTGTAGGCTTCCGCGGCGTTGGCGGGATCGAGAGCGATTGATTTGCGAAGCAAGTCTGCTGCTTTTTCGTACAAACCCGCCTGCTCGGCCGTTGCGCCGTAATTGAAATAGAATTTCGCGTTCACGATTTCATTGTCCTGATCGAGTTCTGCTTCGTGCAGCGCCTCCTCAAAGGTTGTCACCGCTTGCTGGATCTGTTTCGCTTCGCGCTGGGCCAGCGCGAGATAATAAACGATCTCCGGCGCGCCTGGGAACCGGCGGCGCGCTTCGGCCAGAATTTTCACTGCCCGATCCGCATCTTTGACCGGGCCGAGGAGTAGCTCCGCCAGCCGCAAGTATGTGCCGGCATGATCGGGATTAATGAGCAGGCTTTGCTCGTAATTTGCGGCTACCTTGACAAACTTGGCTTTAGCTTCGTCAAGCCGCTTTGCGCGTTGAAGCGATCGTGCTTCATCATCCAGAACTTGGGCCAGCAAATCGTACGGCTGATATTTTTCGGGATGCTGTTTGATGATCTGCTCCAGCATCTCAACCGCTTTGGCGCGCTGGTTCGTTAAAATGAAACCGGTGGCAAGTTTTTCTCGCGCGTTCGCGTCGTCGGGTTGCAGTTCGAGCACGCGAAGATAGAGCGGAATTGCCTCCTTCAATTGTTGCGATGATGCATAGTAATCTGCCACGTCCTTAAGCGCCGTGGGATCGTCATTGGCGTGTTCCGCTGCTTTTTTGAAAATTTCGTTGACACGTCCTAATTCGTCGCCTTTCGGCTGCGAATCGGGCTTAAAAAGAATCGACGCGTAAAGTTTCCCTAGCCGCGTCCAGAAAGCTGCGTCGTCGCTGTGAACTTTTGTGGCTCGATCCAAAGCCTGGAGCGCTTTCTTTTCTTCTCCCGCCGCTAGTTCGATTTCGCAAAGACGCTGATAAGCCTCTATGTCTCTGGGATTTAGCGTGATGGCCCGATTGGCATAATCGACCGCTTGATCCGTTTTCTTGAGATACTTCGCATAGATAAAAGCGAGCTGGCTGTAAGGTTCGGCATTGTTCGGATTTGCTTTAATTGCGTCTTTCAGAATATCGATGGCCTGCGGAAAATCATCCTGCCGCGTCAAAAGAGCGGCCACTCGCGACGCAAGTTCCGATTGACCAGGATCGACGTTGAGCACTTTGCGATATGCCTCTAGCGCTTTATCAATCTCACCGTTTTCCTCATAGGCTGCCCCTTCGACAAAATAAGCGAGCGCTCCGGCTTTACGCTCGCCTTCCGGGCGTAGAACGAGGTCCGCAGCCGGTTTAAGACTGAACGAATCATCCTGGCGATCGATTTTTTTTATCCCGCCGGACGCAGGTTGGATTTGGGGTGCCGAATTACGCAGAGGCCGGGCAATTCCCGCAGTTGCCGGAGCAAAAAAAACAATTGCGAAAAGAAAATACGAGAGCGTGGGAACCCCCCACTTCATCTGCTCGATCATTATTACGACTCTAGCTTTCGGCAACGCGTTCGCAAACCAGCGCGGGCGAGCCTTAACAAACAAGAATGACGCAACTCCAGGTTACGCCTTGTAACGAAGACGCTTCTTATGGCGATTTTGCTTCATGCGCTTGCGGCGCTTGTGTTTCGAAATTTTCGCCTTACGTCTTTTTTTGAGAGAGCCCATTCAGGTTTTCTGATTCGCGAGCCGGATTCAACCATCTAATGCGCTGTGGTGCAACTTAGTTCTTTGCTGCGCAGGGGGCCCTTTCATCAGCCAAGCTGTGCGCCTCAAGGGCGGGCGCACCAGTTCTTAGCAAACGCGCCCGGAACAACGAAGAACCTACGGCGAGACTGGCATTGCGCACCAACTAACGGCGATTCATTGTGCCTGAATTTTCATTTCCACCGCATGGACTTTCCGAAGTGCAACTGAGAGTTGGTACTCAAAAAGCTCGACGGTCGGCAGCGTCGAGCATGCCAGCGACAGATCTTCCGAAATATCGCGCGCCACGATAATTCCGCGAACCTTTTGGCCGGACTCGGCTTGGTGGCTTGCGATCCACGCCATGTATCGCAGCAACTGACCAACAACGTGATCGTAGCCGCGAGAGACTTTCAATTCGACGACGACAAGATCCTTCTTGGCGTCCACCGCAAGAATGTCAATGAATCGACCGCCAACGGGAAACTCGACGCCGGTTATCCCTTCCTCCTGATATAGGCTCAAACCTGTCTCCAAGACGGACAAATTTTTCGCGAGAAAATCGCGGAGGTCAGTCTCGTACGCGAACTCGCTCGGTGATTGAGATTCAGGAGCTATGACAGGCACGGACGAGCTTGCGTCACGAGGCTTATCATAAACTGGCGCAGGATCTATTGCGGGGTCGTAAAGACGGAAGTGGCCGCCATCGAGTTGGAAGAACAGATCATCGTCCCCAGGTTTGGCGTTGTAATGCATTCGGCTGGTCGCATTGGTGGAAAAGCGAATCAGATGTGCTGATATCGTTCCCTCTTTAACTCGTGGGTACTTCTGACCGAACCACGCGATCACACGATCCTTCGGAAGGATTTCGCCCTTCTTGAGGCCAAGATCTGCCACCATGTCGTGCATTAACAGGCGGACGGGTTTTTCGTAAAGTGCCATGTTTGATCCCTTGCCAAACTTAACAAGAATCAGCCAGAATTGTTCGATCCATCACTTTTTCATCATTTCATCTCGCTTCGGGTTAAATTCGGTGCCGGGTTTCCATTCCGGAAATTTGTCTCCGTTCGTCACTTGGTAGCCGACTTCGAATAAAAGATCGATATCCTGGACCGCACCGGAAAGGTCCCATTCTGGATTCACTTCGTCCGATACCTGGTGATAATGATGCGCGGTGTAATCGTCTTTCTTTTGCTGTCCGAAATCGGCCAGCTTGCCGATGAAATCGTTGCCGCCGCCCGTGTAAAGCGCAGGGACACCAA
>WNFX01014841.1_pt1 | contig 10496 bp, 7 predicted proteins | sample 5400111 | NCBI WGS metagenome assembly WNFX01 (sample SAMN13153363, study PRJNA577476) | soil metagenome | isolation source: 40 cm soil or saprolite under grassland replicate 1 | place: USA:California | collected 2016-06-15 | reverse complement strand
AACACATATCCCTGCGGCGGGGCGAACGCGAACGGCGTGCCGAGCGACGCCAGCAGCTGCGTCAGGGTGCCGCCGAGCAGCTGGCCGGCTGCCTCTCCCTCACGGATCGACTCGAGCGCCGGCGGAGCCAGTTCCCCCATCGGCTCGCTGCGACAGAGCGCACGCATGAACGAATCGGCGTCGTACCCGTCCGCGCCGCGCGACAACCGTCGATCGATCATCGGGCCGTGGAACGCGATCACGTCACAACCGACGGTCAGAAACGTGAGGATCGACGTGAGGTCGCTGTAGCCGATGAACGGCTTGCGGGCGCGCTTCGCCTCGTTTCGATCGAGAAGGGGAAGCACCTGGGCGCTGCCGTAGCCACCGCGAACGCCGATCAGGCCGGCAATCGACGGGTCCCGCCATGCAGACCGAATCGCCGCGGCCCGCAGCTCGGGCGCTCCGGAGACGTAGCTCTGGCGGGCAAAGACCGTGTCGTCGAACACCGGGACAAATCCGAGCCGGCGGATCTCCTCGATGCCGCGGTCGAACTCCTCGCGGTTGAATGGACTGGCGGGCGACACGACGGCGAGGCGGTCGCCTGGTCTCAGGGCCCTCGGCTTCAGCATCACAGAAAGCGCGCCATCTCGTCGGCGATCGCGCGATGCTCGTCGCGGCCGAGCGCCGATCGCAACGTCCGGGCGGCTGGCGGCCGCGCGGCGACGGCCGCCGTGAGAAACCTCTCCTTCGCGCGCTGCTGCCGCTTCAGGGCGTCCTCGACTCGCGCTAACCGAAGTCGGTCGCTCTCGACCGCATGAATCAGCGCCTCGAGCGCCGCCGCCTGTGTGTCGTGGTCGCCGCTGCAGATCAGCACGCCATCGCAACCGGCTTCGATCGCCAGGACGGCCGCTGTCGGAACGGCGTACTCGGCGGCGATCGCTTTCATGTCGAGGTCGTCGCTGAGGATCACGCCGTTGTACTGCAGCTCACCCCGAAGCAGATCGGTGACCACGCGCCGTGACAACGTGGCGGGTCGTTGGTCGTCGAGCGACGGGACGAACACATGCGCTGTCATGATCGTGGCCACGCCAGCCTCGGCCGCGGCCTTGAACGGCACGAACTCCACTTCGCGGAGCCGTTCCGGCGGATGCTCGACGAGGGGGAGCTCGTGGTGCGAGTCGGCGCTGGTGTCCCCGTGCCCAGGAAAATGCTTGCCGCAGGCGGCAATGCCTTCCGCTTGCAACGTGCGGATGATCGCCACTCCGAGGCGGGCGACATCCTGCGCTTTTTCCGCGAGCGCGCGGTCGCCGATCACAGCGTTCTTGGGATTGGTCTGCACGTCGAGCACGGGCGCGTAGTCGAGCGTGATGCCAACCGCCTTGAGCTCCGACGCAAGCGCGCGGGCGAACCGTTCGGCCAGATGCGGGTCGCCGCTGCGCCCCAGCGTCGCCATCGGCGGCCATTCGGTGAATGGGGCTTTCAATCGTGCCACCCGGCCGCCTTCCTGGTCCACCGAGATCCATGGCGGAAGGTCGGACACGAGACGCGAGGCGTCGAAACAGACCTCCGCCACCTGCTCCGGCTCGCCGACGTTGCGAGCGAAAAGGATCACGCCGCCGAGGCCGAACTCTCTCGCCAGGGACCGAAGCTCCGGCGGAATCTGATGACCGTTGAATCCGGCGATGAGCAGTTGACCGATCTGGTGGCGCAGCCCGCTCGGCGACATCGTGTCAACGATTCTATCAGCGCGCTCCTCCGAGCGAGGTCCAGTTCACGACCACCGTGATCGGCGGGGTTGCCGCGGTTCGTCGAGCAGGAGTTTCGCGAGTTTTGGATGGCGTCTTCGCGAGGGACCGTGCGGGCGCCTGGAGTTTCACCCTGGGCCTCGTCTCACCGCGCTGGACGTGGCGGAAGGTGCTGGCGTTACACGCTCTACCTAAGCGAATTCCTGCAGTTTTGCGCGTTCGTGCAGCTCGCCGGATCGCGCGATCAGGATTTTGTCATTGACAGCGGACTGCGGCCGCCCGATGATTTGCCGCTCAGCTCGACTCACCCAACAAGTCTGCGCCGGCGAGCCATCCGCCCGCGGCGCGGCGTTCTCTTCGAAGGAGGCCCGCATGAGGACCGCCATCGTACGAACCTGTGCGCTGGCCGCGACGCTGCTGATCGTGTTCGGCGCGCAGCGCGACGGTCACGCACAGAAGAATCTCGCGTCGGCGCGGGCGGCTGTCGCCGCTCATGCGGTGAGGCTGCCGTCACGCCCGGGCATCAGCGTCCAGCATCTGTTGAAGAAGCGCCGTGGCGCGGACTTCGGCGACGCCCGGATGTCTCCGATGGGGCAGCTCGCGTATCTGGCCAGTACGGGCCAGCTGCAGGACTTGATCGACGAAGCGCAGACGCCGCCTGGCCGCAGCCTCCAGGTGATCGATGAGCGCCCGGTCGACGACACGGACGATGACGAGCACGCCGGCGGCGACGACGAAGGAGAGGGGCCGGCAGGTGGCCAGGCCGAGCTCTCCATCGCCGTCGACAGCACCGGCGCGCACATTGTCGTCGGCCTGAACGACACACGTGGATTCAGCCTGAATCCTTTGTCCGTGTCCGGCTTCGCGTATTCGGACGACGGGGGCGCGACATTCGTCGATGGCGGCCAGCTGCCGACGCCGGGGACGGATCTGATCGGCACGACGCGCCTCCCGCAAGTATTCGGCGATCCCGACGTGAAGTACCTCGGCGGATCGACGTTCGTGTACTTCTCGATCATGGTCAAGAAGTTCTCGGCGACCGGCACCGCGCAGACGATGTGCGTGCACCGGTCGACCGATTACGGCCACACGTGGTCCGGGCCGTTCGAGATTCCGTCTGCGACGAACCCGCATGGTGCCGTCAGCGGTGCGAACGCCCGCGACTCAGCGGATAAGGAGTTCGCCGACGTCGATCCGGAGACCGGACGCGTCCTCATGAGCTGGTCGAACTTCACGTCGACCGCTTTCGCGCCGGGCGGCGTCGAGATCTCGACCACGTTCTCGGACAACCTCGCGACCGCGACGCCGCCGACGTGGTCGCCGCGGCAGATCGTCGCGGCGACAGTGGCCGACGGTCAGGCATCGATCCCGCGGTTCGCAGCGGGCTCGTCGAGAGCGTACGTCGCGTGGCGGCGGTTCCCCGGCGGCAACAACCAGAACACCGGCTTCGCGGTCTCGACCGATAACGGCATCACGTGGAGCGCGCCCGTCAACACGACAACGAACTTCTTCACGATGGACCAGGTGATCGGTAACGACCGCGTCAACACGTCGCCGTCGCTGGCGGTCGACACGTCGCTCGCGCCGACCCGCGGAAACATCTACCTCGTGTACTCGAACAACAACGCTGGCGACGGCGCGGACATTTCGTTCCAGCGGAGCCTCAATGGCGGGCTGAGTTTCTCGCCGGCCATTACGCTCAACAGCCGTCCCGCAAACGATCGCGCGCAGTGGGTCCCATGGGTCACGGTCGACACGGCGGCCGGGCGTGTCTATGTCTGCTATTACGACCAGGGCATCGCGACGAGCGGCGACATCACGGAGAACACGTGCCAGTTCTCCAACGACGCCGGCCTCACCTGGAGCCGGCCCGCGCCGGTCAGCGATCGGCCGTTCCACGCGGGATACGGGAACGACACCGGTCAGCCGAACATAGGCGACTACAACCAGGCGGTTGCGCAAGGTGGCGAGTTGTTCGTCGTCTGGGCGGGTACTCCGAACAGCGTGAGCTTCACCGACGGCCAGCCGTCGACGAGCTTCTCGGTGCCCGACGTGTACTTCAAGCGCACGTCATCGTCGAAGGCGGCGCTGCGGCTCGGCGCCGTCAGCTTCGTCGACGGCAACGGCAACGGGTTCATCGATGCGGGTGAGCAGATCTCATTGAAGCTGCCGCTCGAGAACTATGTCACGAATCCGTTGAACGCCACGGCGATCGCCGGCATCAACGGAACGCTGTCGACGACGACGCCCGGCGTCACGGTGACGCAGGGCTCGTCGGCGTACGGCCCGGCGGCGCCGGGAGGCTCGTCCACGAACGCGGTCGATTACGTCATCCAGCTCTCGCCGGCGTTCGTTCCGGCCACGCACATCGAGCTGGCGCTCGACGTGACGAGCTCCGACGGAACGACAACGCTGCTGCACACGCTCTCGACCGGCACACCTTCAGCGATTGTGCTCCTGTCCGAGAACTTCGACGGCGTCGTCGCACCGAATCTGCCCGCGGGGTGGACGACATCGCACGCGGGGGGGACCAACACCGTGCCGTGGGTGACGAACAACACCTTCAACGCGGGGAACAATGGTGCGTTCCATCAGAACGCGGCCGATGGACCAGGGCCCGGCTCCACGACCAACACGCGCTTCGAGCGGCTGTTCTCCCCGGTGTTCGTGGTGCCGGCCAACTCCGACTATGTGACCGTCGACTTCGATACGAAGTACGACACCGAGGACGATCCCGCGTTCAACATCCTCGCCTACGACGGCTACACATTGCGCGTGACGGATCTCACCGCTGGTCGCACGCTGCGATCGAACCTGGCCGAAGCGTTCGCCGAGGAGTTCACGACCGGGTCGTTGCAGCACCAACCAAAGCACCTCCCGCGCAACAGCAACCAGAACTACTTCCAGGACATGTCGGTCTGGGCTGGCAATTCTGCAGGAATCCAGCACGTGCACTTGAAGCTGCCCGGGATGGCGGGCAGCACGGCACAGCTGCGGTTCGAGTTCACCCAGGATGCGATCGCGACCTGTTCCGACGTGCGGCCTGGCCACCCGTGCGGCGTGCTGTTCGACAACCTCGTCGTGGCGAGCGTTGCCGTCCAGCAGGCGGATCTCTCGATCACGAAGACCGCGGCTGCCACGGTCCTGTCCGGGAGCAACCTCACGTACACGCTCGTCGCGACGAACAACGGGAGCGATCCGGCCCGCAACACGGCGACAGGCGTGACCGTGAGCGACACGCTGCCGGCAGGCACGACGTTCGTCTCGAACTCCACTCCGGCAGGCTGGACGTGCGCGACGCCCACGGCCGGCAGCGGCGGGACGCTCTCGTGCTCCAAGGCGACGATGGCGCCCGGCGAAACGGCGACGTTCACGCTCGTCGTCAACGTCGCATGCGCCACGCCGAACGGCGCGGTCATCAGCAATGCCGCCACGATCGCCGCGTCGGCCCCGCCCGATCCCGATCGCTCGAACAACTCGTCGACGGCGTCGACAACGGTGTCGAACCCGCCGCCGACCATTAGTGGCGCGTCGACGAGTCCGTCATCACTCGGGCTGCCGAATCACAGGATGGTGGACATTACCGTCAACTATTCGGTGACCGACAACTGCGGTCCCGTGACGACGTCGCTGTCCGTCTCGAGCAACGAACCGATCAACGGGACTGGCGATGGCGACACGTCGCCCGATTGGGTGGTCGTCGATGCGCAGCACGTGCAGCTGCGCGCCGAGCGTGCGGGGGGAGGAGACGGCCGGATTTATACGATCACGATCGCTGCGACCGACAGCGCCGGCAACACGTCGACGCAGAACGTCACGGTCACCGTGCCGCACAACCCCTAAACACGACAGTCGGCGGGCGGCTCTTTCAGGGCCGCCCGCCCACGACGGATCTACCGCAGTAACGTCAGATCCTTCTCAATCGAGCCGCTCTTGTTGATGAAGTGCGGGCGGGATCGGTCTCGGTCGAGCAATTCATTCGAACTCAGAAATTTGTTACCCGCGATCATGAAGCCTTGGGCGTTTTGCAGACGTTTCTCGGCTGCTTTGCGGCACAAGGGATCCGGGATTAGGGAATCGGGATTCCGGATTCGTATAATCCTCGAGTGCGAATCGCTTCGTCGGCCCCGACCCGCATCGATCTGGCGGGCGGCACCATCGACATCTGGCCCATCTATCTGTTTCATGACGGCGCGGCAACGATCAATGCGGCGATCAGCCTGCGCGCGCACGCGCAACTGGTGCCGCGGAGCGATGGGCGCGTCGAGCTGCGGTCGATCGACACCGATCGCACCGTCAGCGCCGCCCATTGGTCGGCGCTCGACCGCGGTGGTGATCTCTCGCTGCTGGCCCTCCTTGCTCGTCACTACGGCCTCGAGAACTCCACGCTCACGACCCGCGGCGAATCGCCCGCCGGCGCCGGCATCGCCGGCTCGTCGGCACTGACGATCGCCGTCTGCGCGACGCTGGCGCGCGCGACCGGTGCTTCCACCGATGCCAAGGACCTCCTGCAGGTGGCGATGAACGTGGAGTGCCAGGCGATCCGCGTCCCGACGGGAGTCCAGGACTATCGCCCGGCGCTGTACGGCGGCATCGCCGCCATCGAGCTGCGCGTAGAAGGCATCAAGCGCGTCGGTCTCGATGTCGACCCGACAGAGCTCGAGCACCGGATCGTACTCGCATACACCGGCGCACCGCGCGACTCGGGCACGAACAACTGGGAGATCACGAAGCGCCATACAGACGGCGACCGTCACATCTTCGACTGCTTCGAGCGCATCCGCGATACGGCGGCGGCCATGCGGATCGCGCTCCAGCGGGGTGACGACGCCGATCATCGACGAGCTCATCGCCCGGGCAAAGGCCGCCGGCGCCACAGCGGCAAAGGTCTGCGGCGCAGGTGGCGGCGGCTGCCTGTTCTGCTACGGCCCCCCGACGGCACGAACCGCCGTCGCGGAAGCGCTGGCGGGCGGCGGGGCCCGCATCCTCGAGTATCGGATCGAGACTGAAGGCCTCCGACTTGGATAATCAGGCGATCGCTCGGATCCTCCGGGAGACAGCCGATCTCCTGGAGATCAAGGACGACAATCCATTCAAGATCCGCGCCTACCGGAACGGCGCCGACATCGCCGCCAACCATCCGCACGATCTCGCGCGTCTCGATGAGACGGGTCTGCGCGAAATCCCCGGGATCGGGAAAGACCTCGCCGCGCGCATCATCGAAATCGCACAGACAGGCGACACGGAGTACCATCGCGGGCTCGTCGCCGAGTTTCCGCCGACGATTCTCGACCTCCTGCACTTGCAGGGCGTCGGCCCCAAGACCGTCGCCACGCTGTATCGCGAGCTCGGCGTCCGGACGCTCGACGACCTGGAGCGCGCGTGTGCCGACGGCCGCATCCGTGCGCTGCGCGGCATGGGCTCGAAAAAAGAGGCGTTGATTCTCAAGGCGCTCGACGAACGGAAACGGTTCGACGGCCGCCACCTGATGCCGGACGCGCACGAAGCGGCCGCTGCCCTCGTGGCGTTCCTCCGCGCTCGAGCGCCCGATGCGGTCATCGAAGCGGTCGGGAGCCTGCGTCGCGGCTGCGACACATGCGGCGATCTCGACCTGCTGGCCTCTGGCGCCCCGCCAGCGCTCATGGACGACTTCGTGGAGTATCCCTCGGTTGAACGTGTGCTCGGCCACGGCGAGACGAAGTCGAGCGTCCTGATTCGCGGAGGGTTCCAGGCCGATCTGCGTCTCGTCGCGATGGAGAGCCGCGGCGCCGCCCTGCAGTACTTCACCGGATCGAAATCGCACAACATCGCGCTGCGAGATCGCGCGATCGGCCGTGGGTTCAAGCTGAACGAATACGGGCTTTTCCGTAGCGCGGACGAAGCAAAAGTCGCCGGTGAGCGCGAAGAAGAGATTTACGCCGCGCTTGGACTCGAATGGGTCGCGCCGGAGCTTCGCGAGCTCCGCGGCGAGATCGAGGCGGCGGAGTCGCGGACGCTCCCCCGTCTCATCGAACGTGCAGATCTGCGCGGCGATCTGCACATGCACACCACAGAGACCGACGGCAAAGACGATCTCCGATCGATGGCAGCGGCGGCGAGGGACGCCGGCCTGGAGTACATCGCCATCACCGACCACAGCCAGTCGCTGGCGATGGCCAACGGCCTGGACGAGCGGCGCGCGCTCGAGCACGCCGCTCGTGTCCGCGCCCTCGATGCGGAAGGGCCCGGCGTACGGCTGTTGGCCGGCGTCGAGTGCGACATCAAAGCCGACGGCTCGCTCGACCTTGCCGACGACTGCCTGGCCGCGCTCGACATCGTCGTTGCCTCGGTGCACTCCGGGTTCAACCAGGATCGCGAGCAGATGACCGGCCGGATCCTCAAGGCGCTCGCCAACCCGCACGTCGATATCCTCGGCCATCCCACCGGCCGGCGGATCCTCAAGCGGCCGCCATATGCGCTGGACGTCGAGGCGATCGTCGATGCGGCCGCGCGGCACGGGGCCGCCATCGAGATCAACTGTCAAGTCGACCGGCTGGATTTCAGCGACGTGCACGCGAAGCTGGCGCGGGATCGAGGGGTCCCGCTGGTGATTTCGAGCGACGCCCACTCGCGGAACGCCTTCGCGCGCCTGCGCTGGGGCATCCTGGTGGCGCGGCGGGCGTGGCTCGAGCCGGACCACGTGCTGAACACACGGCCGATCGAGGCATTCAAGGCGTCGTTGAGGCGACACCGGTGAAACTGCCCATGCTGTCGGCGGAGGACAAGCTGGCCGAGATCCGGCGCCTGTACTTCAGGACCACGCGCCAGACGATCCAGGAAGACCTGACGCGCGCCCTCGACCTCCTCAAGTCGATGAACACGGAGGAAGAACGCGAGCGCGCCACGGTCTACATGGAAGGCCTTGCACAGATGCGTTCGGACTGGGGCAAAGCCAAAGTTAGAAGAGAAAAGTTCAAAGGCAACACTAAGAAATCAAAGCGCTGATACTCGGTCTTCAACCCCGGCCAGAAGTGTTCGCCACCACTCGCTTGCGTGCCGCCATGCGCAACGGCTCCGGCACGTTGCGGTCGACCGACAGCTGCTGCAGGTCCCGGCTGCTGAGGCGAGGCATGAAATTCAGTGTCATGGCGAGCGGTGTCTTCGGGTTCTTCGTCAGACCAAGTAACACGTTGTAGTTCTTGGTCCAGGCGCGGTTGCTGCCGATGATGCGCAGGATCTCGTCAGAGATGCTCGCCATCCGCGCGAAGCCTTCGACTTCCGGCTCGCTCAGCTTGGGACTGCTCAATACTGCAGCGGCAATCATCTTGTTCGAGTCCCTGATGAGAATGGCACGCATCTCCCTCGAACCTCTGACGGCTGCCTTCAGCCGTCCCGAGAAACTCATCTTCGCCAGCTTTTGCGTGGCGGTGTCCCGATCCTCATCGTCATCCGCAAATTCGTCTGAAGCTCCCGCCTCGATGAGTGGGGCATCGACGGCGGTCTCCTCCTCGACCTCGACGGGCATAATCTCGGCGGGAAAGATGCCGCGGTCCCCGAAGAACTCGCGCAGCCCAATCGGCGTGTCGGGGCGGCCGATGAAGGCGCTGATCGACTCGGACGGGATGCGACTGAGCGTCTCTTCCGCGATCTCACGGATCTCGCGATCAGGATCCTCCACCAGGAGCACGAGGATGGCGAGCTGCTCGTAGGCGCGTGGAGCCAGCGTGCCCTGCGCGGCTTCCAGCCGCACGTCGCGCGCCACTTCACCGCGCTTGAAAAACTCCAGGAGAGGAGTAGGACCGATCACGGGGTCTGCACAAACTCTGTGAAATTGTTCAACGTCAGACGGGCGGTCACGACTTCGCCCGTCTTGCCAAGCGGTCTGGCCGTGGCGCCGTTCAGCGTCATCGAAATCGCGGCCGCGTCGCCCGCGGTCAGCACCATCTCTCGCCGCACCTGGATCGTCTGTTGTTCGCCGATCTGCAGCAACCGCTCGATCGCCTTCTGGCCATCGACGGTGGCCGAGACCCAGCACGGACGCTTCACCGACAACGCGATCGTCAATGGGGCGAGCTCGGCGGAAAGTGGCGCGGCGGGTGCCGAAGGTGTCGTCGCCTGCGTCGCCGCTGGCACTTCCGCGGGAACGGACGCCGGTGGCGCGGCTGGTGCAGGCGGGTCGAGCGCGATCTTCGGTGCCGGAGCCGCGGCCACGACCGTCAGTGGCGCCGGAGTCTCGCGCGCCCGGCGCCCGGCGACCCCCATATACAGCACCACCCCCGCGATCGGAATGCTGATGGCCAACAGCGACAGGAACGTTCCTGCCGTCCGCCGCTGGCTCTCGAGCATTTGGTTGTCTTCAATCTGTTCCGACGTCCGATGACCGACCGTGACGGAATCGTTCGGGAAGGTCGCGATGAAGTCCTGGATGGTCGCTTCGGGATCGAGACCGACTTCGACGGCGTACGAACGCACGAACCCGCGCCCGAAAATGCCGCCGGGCAGCCGAGAGATGTCGTTCCGCTCGAGGGCGTCGAGCACGCTGACCGAAATCTTCGTGGCGTTCGCGATCTGGCGAAGCGAGATGCCCCGGCGCTCCCGCGCAGCGCGGAGCCTCGTGCCGAAGTCGCCAGGCGCTCGATCTGCAGACATGATCGCGATGGACCGCAGACTATGTTAGGGAGCCGGTTTGGGGCTGTCAAACGGGAGAAACAAGCCGATTCCAGCGATCCCGGCCGCGCCCGCTGCCGCAATCTCGCCGAATCGGTCGGCGGTGACGCCCCCGATCGCCAG
>WNFX01015366.1_pt1 | contig 10497 bp, 4 predicted proteins | sample 5400111 | NCBI WGS metagenome assembly WNFX01 (sample SAMN13153363, study PRJNA577476) | soil metagenome | isolation source: 40 cm soil or saprolite under grassland replicate 1 | place: USA:California | collected 2016-06-15 | reverse complement strand
CTTTGTTGCTGAAATGGAAGCCTTCGTGGATGCTGTGCTCCATGACAAGCCCGTTCCCGTCACGGGACACGATGGGCGCGTCCCGGTTGTCATGGCTCTGGCAGCCAAGCAATCCCTCGCTGAACACCGACCGATCCGCCTGTAGGAGCGCAATGCAAGGAGAATATCCATAGAGGAGACCATTCCAGGATGGGGGCAAACTGAACGCTTGGTTGAGACGAAGCTCTCCTGATGCATACAGCACAGCAAGAGGATCCTCTTTCAGCAAACAACCACTTTGCCCCCATCCTGGAATGGTCTCCCCTCTCCCCACCACATAAACGCTATGTTTCTCCAGTATATGGATGAGTATGAGAAACATTGGTTTTTCCTCCTCATCCATTCACCTCCCTTAACTCCCATCTGGAAGGCCAAATCCCTGTTCATATTGCCGTCCACAAATCAACGTCTCAAAACCTGCACAATGAGATGAGTTGTTGGCCTTTTCCTTCCCACTGAAATGTCTGTTCTACGACACCACACAATTTGGCCCAACCTTGCCAGCATACATTTCAGCGATCCATCGAGGATACGCGATCAATGACATCAGCCTTCCTCCGCGCTCCATAGAACAGTAATGACTGCCCGCCGACAACGACGAGTGCAAGATCCAGAGAGACTCAGCCTTGAGTTCCTATCTGTACTGTCTCTTTTCATGACCAATACGATCCACAACAGTATGGGTCTACCCGGTTTACCAAGCACTGACATGGGAAACGAAAAATACCGCTATTCCTCCACCTGTTCCTCCAGCACCACCACATCGCTCTCCTCAATCATAGGCTCAACAACCAGGTTATGCATTATATTCGCAACAAAGGCTTCACTCAGCTTTGCCGTCGCAACCACAGCAATGTTCATTAACATCGCACGGTCATTGAGCTTTTCTAAGGCCTTCATGACCTCGAAGAAATCGCCAGGTTTGCACTTCAAGTGCAAGCGGTAGTGCTGCCCACCTCGACCTGGAGTGACTGGCCTGGCTGATGGTGTCGTTGGGAGAGTTGGCAGCGTCGGGGCCGGAGGGTCATTCACTACTGCCTTGCTTCCCTCGGCAGGAAGAGCATAGACATGAGGCGATTGCTGGCCTGATTGTGAGTCAGCACTTGTTGCCGGTATTACCTCTGTTGGCTCGACCTTTGGTGGAGTTGGCGGCGTCAACAACTGCGTCGCATAGGCCGCCGAGAGCAAAAACGCTCCCTCACCCATATCGATTTCGTGGGCGGGAACATCCTTCCCAAATTGGACGCTGGTAGCAACCGGGCCACCAAAGATCAAATTGCCGTACTCATCCTTACGAGCATTAGCCACATAGGCGAAGGTACGGTTCTTAATGCCCACCACGATCGCCCGACGTACCACATTTTCATCCCAGATGTGGGCGAAACTGTAGTAGCTGAAGAAGCAGGAAACCAGGGCCGTGACCGCATAATACTGTCGCTCTACTGGTTGCAGCTCATTTAATTGAACCTGCGCTGCTATTTTGCTCGGCTGTACGCTGTCCCAGACAACGCGGTTGCGCAGCGCCTCTTTGATGCGGGTGTGGAGCTGGGGAGCTGAGCTGTAGCTCTGCACTGTCAATGCGTCAAACACATAGGTTTGTCCGCGTGGCTCACTGTTCTGCGGCGTAGACACCACAGGGTAGAGCTGCGAGATCGCGCCCTTTAACTCGTTCTCTGCATTGCGCTTGCGCTCAACAAGCTCGGCTTCCTGTTGTGGCGACAATTGGCGTTGTGTACTCTGGCTCTGCACAAGCTCTAGCGTCAATATCAGGCGAACAGCATTACGAGCCGCCTCAACCATGCGGCGATCGGGAACAGCAAGCGCTAGACCATTGTGGTAGCGACGTGGGCCGTTGCCACATTGCTCGATGTAGCGCTGCATCCCTTGTTCCTGTCTCTCTCGGTCCGAATGCGTGTCCAGCCACGAAGGCGAGAGGTAGACGATCTGAAATTCTGCCAAACGGTCGCGAACATCCTGAGTATCATTCGGCCAGATGATGGCCCCACGCTCGTTGCCAATGGCTTTGCTGCACTCGAAGCGGAAACGCTCCTCAATTTCTTCGCTACTGCGCCGCTGATTTTCGTCGATAATCATTTTGTTGAGGTTTGGCTGCGTCTCAAATCGATAGCGCAGTTCGCGCCGGTGCAAATAGAGCAAGCGTTCATTGAGATCGTGCAGGGCGGTCTGCAAGATATTGCGATCCAGACCAGGAGCAAGGCAGACGCTGAGCAGCTCATGCTCGTAGACACCATACTCCTGCTGGCTTTTCCCGCCAAAACTGTAGAGAAGGGCCGCGCTGGCAATGCGTGTGCCCGGCAGATAGGCCTGAAGATGAGGGCTTTCCTGTATGAGGAGAGCATCCACCGTGCGTGCCCCGGCATGAGGGCCGAGCAGATCGGCTTGGAGCACAGCATCATACTGTGTTTGCTCGCCGACCTGTGCCAGGAAGGTGGCCCGGACCTGTCCATCTGCTAAGGGAATATCGCCAGGGCCCAGCAAGGGTTGAGTCTGTATATTGCCAGCCCAGAGGGCATGGATGGTGGTCGCTAGAAATTGCAAAGCCCCGCGTGTGCGCTGATAGCTTGGCAGCGATCCCCAGCGTTCACGCATGAGATCGAGTAATGCCGGGTGAAAGGGGTAGCTTAACAGAATACGTGAGCGCAACTGATCTGCCTGCTGCTGTGCCACCTGGGCAGATGTACCGCCTGCCAGCAGGTATCCCCTGTAGACCTCGCCATAGGCGCTGGCAACCTGCTGATGGTGGTTTTCGTCTCCCAGCTGAGAGAACAGGCGCCTCTGGACAACCCGCAGGACTTCATCGCCGCTGACAGGCTCACGGATTGCATTGAGGCGCTGCACGAGTTTTCCCAGAATACCCAGGAGTTCCAGATTGCCCCCTGCCTCCTGTTCACTGGCCTGGAGGGAATAGACCATAGTGGCGCGAGGAGCGGCGGCAACAACTTCTGTGAGCCGTTGCAGAAAGGCGATGGTCTGCCTTCCTAATGTCGATTCACCTACCACCACACCCATCGCGTTCTCGACATAGAGGAGTACTTCATCCAGTAAGAGAAGGGTTGGGGCATCTCCGATCAAGCGGGCTAAGACATCCCCACCGGGAGCAACGCCAAGCCGATCCTGTTCCGCAACCTGACCGTAGCCTTCTGGACCGCCGAGCTGCCAGGCCAGTTCTCCCCAGAGCGTGCGACGACGCGAGGTGTGGATGCCTTGGGAGTCGGCTGCCCCAATATCAATGCCGGAGATCACGGCAAGACGCACGGGACCGGGATCTGGTAAGTCGCTCAGCTCCGGTATGTCCCTCAGCTGGTGACGCGAGCGCGCCAGGTGATAGAGGGAGAGGAGGGTATGAGTTTTACCACCACCAAAGGGGGTACGCAATTGCAGCACGCGATCACCACTCCTACCAGCCAGAACGGCCAGAACATCAGCCAGGATACGGCGCAGTTCACTGGTGAGATAGGTAGCCTCGAAGAAGGCATGAGCATCCCGATAAACCGGACGCACACTGTGATCGCCTTGCACCACTTTGCCCAGGTTAGCAGCGTAGGTGTCCATGGAAAGCTGACCCTGGACAATGTCGATATGTGGCGTAACTACCCGGTTCCAGGGAAGCAGTTCTGCTCTAGTTGTATGTCGATGTGTCGTCATAACAGGAATTCTTTCCTCCTCAAAATACTCTTTATTCCCACAAGGTTCTGCCGGTCATTTCAGTGAAGAGGCCACGCCAACCGGCCAGGAGGCTAAGGTTTCTCTTCCTGGAGCCAGAGCAGTCGCTGCAAGACATCAATGAGCGGCGCGGGATTGCCGCTCTCGCTGAGTCTACCAAGATTTTCATCGTCGCCTCTGCTGCGATAGTCGCGCAGCTGAACGGTATCCTTGTCCTTCTTGACCAGCCCCTTCTTGCCCTGCATCAGGCCGCGCGGCCCATCCAGCTCGACGCCCATACCCCGTGCCAGCAGGTTCATGTCATCAAAAGGCGCAGGACTTTCGCCGTAGAAGAACCGCCCTGTGACATAGAAACGGGTGATGGTATCGACAGCGGCAACACGTGCTCCCGTTGGCTCCTGAGCCTCTCCTTCGCCTGTACTGAGCAGGCGTTGCAAGACTTGCTGCGCTACTTCGCGTTCCACCTCGCCTAGATAGGTGACAGAGTCCAGCTCATCACCATTGGGCATTTCCACCCGTGCAAATTGTGTATATGCGCGTAATCCCGCCCCGATGGTAGCGATGATGAGGTCTGCTCCCGTTACTCCCGCTCCTATTAGCGTGTCGAGTCGCTCATTGATGATACTGACGAGCTGGGGTCGCACCTGACTTATGTAGTCGCCTGTCTCTTCGTTTTCACGACGACGTGCGACAAGAAAAATACTGGAAGCAAGAGCAGCAGTACCGATAGATGTACTTCTGCCTGGCCGCTCGGTATCTAACGGCCATGCCTCGACAATCACAAAACCGGCGTGCCGTAATGCTTCAATCAAGGTAGACCAGCCCAATGTTGTCTTGTGCGCATACACACAAATAAGAGGTTTGCCGGGCTTCAATACGCGATATGCCTCGGAAAAAGCCTGTGCCATCATTGTTTCATAACTTTGTTTGGCTGCCTCTTTATTTTTATTGTGACGATACGCAGCCATGATCGCTTCTTGCTTTTTTGGCGTCAGGGGAGTACTAAAGTGTTCAGGATAGAGGAAACCGATACTTCGTTTGAGCCAGACATAGAAAAAGTCGCTCAAATCGGCATAAGAGACATTATCATAGTAAGGGGGATCTGTTATTACTGCATCCATAGTGGCATCCTCCAACGGAAGTTTTGTTGCTGATGCCCGTAACACTTTCGATGGATTTAACATATTAATAGTGCAATTTTCTATCACCTCTACGCTACGATTCAAGCTATCCTTTGTATTACCCGATCCATTTCCAATCGGGTTAATCTCCGCAAAATCCCAAACCATTGGGAGGGTTTGACGAGCATAAGTATGGGCGACTTTGTCGCCCATACTTATCCACGTACAAAGCGTACTATTAAAGTCAGCAAGCCTATCTATTATCATCCCTAAGTATGTAGTGATAGCCGCTGCCCGTTCGGAGTCTATTCCTTCTTTAAGCATCGCAGTGTAGGCATGATGCACTTCTGCTGTGAATGTAAGTAAGCTGAGAAGTTGGCGTGGTGTAAAAAGGTCAACAAAGCGGGTCAGGCCATACTCAACCGTCCAGAAATTTTTGCCATCCTCTTTGGGAAGAGATTCTTCAGGTAGTGTTAGTTGCTCATTATGACAAATGTCTACTACACGCTGTTGAATATACCCTTCTGATTGTATCCAAGTAGGAAGATGGGTTACGTCTAAGTAAGTCTTCCCTTTGTTGTCTTGCTTCGTCGCAACTACTGCTATCAATTGCTGCTTTATATTACCTGCACGCCCTTGTTGTTTAACGTACTCCGAGTTGACGGTAGCGCCACAGTGTTGGCAAACCGTACTGCCTCTCCTACTACCAGCTTCTGGATCAAAACCTACTCCTTGCAGAGTAGAAGACTGCATTTTCTCAAAGCGCACTTTTTTGGTGTCATGATCAGGTGTCATGCGAAGCGCAATATAGCTACCCTCTTTCTTCCGTAGCCACGTTTGTCGAACAAGAGGAACAGTTGCTCCGCAGGTAGGATTAGGACAGGGTACGGTGCGCGTCCATAGATAGGCAATGGGTGTGAGCGCACCATTAGATTGGATGGCACTCTGCTCACCAGTAAGGGTAGATTGTACTATGTTATTGTCAATGTGCTGCTCGCTTTGGGGAACGGGATAGAACTCTATCAGCTGTGCTTTGGCTCGCTCAATCACCCATTCACCCCACTTTTTCACATCTGTTACTAGTGATGGACCATATTTTTGTGGATAGACAAGAGTGCAAAGTTCGATAATGTGTGCGACGGGATTGAGATCGACTGCGTAGGCTTCACAGCCTAAACGCAAAACTTCGAGAGGTATCGAGCCTCCACCAGCGAACATATCGAGGACTCGTGGGGGTTGACCGTTATTGGCATCAAGAATGTCCTGGCGCGCTTGCTCAAGCACTCCGTGGGGGATCTCCCAGGAGCAGAGTTTGCGCATGCGTTCCATATAGATGTCACGTTCCCGTGCATCTTTTGGTGCAGGAACGAGTGCACCATATACGGCAGCACGGGCGGCAACAATAGGTCGTCGAGCCCACCAGAGATGCAACGTGGAGATATTGCCGTGGCGCAGGCTCTTTTCACGCGAGGCTTCGGCACTGATCTCGCGGATAGGAATCAAGTCTTCGATGAGGCGGCGGTCATGGTTGGGCATGGTGTGTGGGTCCTTTGCTAGTGTTTTATCATTGTTCGAGGGTGTCATCAGGCTCGATATAATGGGGTGTGTTACGTAGCTTTGTTATGCTATTCAGGCCATAGGCCATAATATATGATGGTGCGTTAAAATATTCAAGCCTTCTTTTGACGAGTTTGTCGGCAACAAAAGATGCAAAGCCAACATGGACATAGTAGTTTTCATTGCGAGCAGTTCGTACCAGAGCTTTTAAGTTATTGCAATCTTCTGACATTAGACCGTCAGCTTTTGTTTTGCATTCAAATCCTTCGGCAAATCGGTTGTTATGCGAGAGTACTGCAACATCTATTTGTCCAGTGACTTCTCTGCCACGCTCATCGAGAAATTTTTGGTTGCTTTGACATTCGCCCGCGTAGCAACGTTGCGAGATGAGTTCACTGGTAAGCCGTTCAACAATAGCACCGCGAAGAAATCCCACCATCCTTTCATTCTGTTGATAGAGAGCTTTTAGCCTATCAATAAAAGCATTAACAGATTCTGGCGTAAGATAAAGGCCTTGGGCATCCGGGTATAGCTGAAAACTTATGCGCAGGTCTTCCAGTGCTTCTGTAAAATTGACCTGGGTTCGTGTAGTGAACTTCACCAGAAAATTGGCGAAATTTCTAAAAGATTCCTGGTTCAGTATCTGCAATAGCATTGTGACAATATCACGAACGTTTTGATCCGAGAGAGCATTGACCATTTCAGGCCCTCGCGGCGCGGGTCTTAATTTCATCCCAACCTCGACTGCTGTTTTTATCGGTATTGGTTATCGAAGTTCTTCTGATGCGAAGGCTTCTTGAGAGAAGGATGAGGAACAAGTTTCACCATTGTTAACATCATTAGAGGAACTTGCAGGCGATTTCTGACTTTGGTTTTCCCCAGTTTGATAGCGTGTACCTGTCAGTAAACCTGCTCGATGCAGTTGGCGCAAGTATGTTGCTGGTAACTCATACAACCACTGTTGTGCCTCTGTTGCAGTTTCAGAGATGCTCAACGTGTACAATCTTATAGTGATGTTATTGAGCGCAGCCAATTCATCGAGTGATGCAATAGTAAGTTGTTTTCTGAGAGCTGCCAGAGTTTGGAAGGCTTCTGGTAATACATCCCGCAATGTTGTTTGATACTCTCTCGTGGATATTCCCTCTTTTTCCGCCTCTTCTTCAAACGTTGCTACAAGCTCAAGCAAATGCATTTCCATCCCATTGACGAAATGTTCGGCAATGGTTGTTAATCCTATAGCTCTGTATGCTTCAGGAATGGTCAGAATAGACTCGATGATACGTTTGAAGTTCTCATGCGAAGGTTCATGGGGCCTTCTCACTTGTTGTTCGAGGTGCTCTAGAATACGCTGAGTACGTAGTGATGATGATACAGCATTCAGGTCGTTCTGCTGTATTGATCGGTCGTTGCTCTGCATAATATCCTCGCTATCCGTATGCTCAGTTTCTTTATGATATATGAGTGCTCTATATCATATCATACTATCGCCAAAAAAGGGATATGACAGTACAGCTTATCAGGGCGATTGAAAAGTCACCCACATGACGACCGCAAGGGTCGTCACTACTATAGACGGCGAGTAGAACGGGCATGAGACGGAGTAGAGTAGTGACGACCCTTGCGGTCGTCATGTGGCGGGGAGGTAGCCATGCCGTCGTTTCTCGCCTCGCGTGGACTTTTCAATCGCCCTGACAGCTTATTTTAGGCTTCCTGCCCACTATTCAACTTCGCTATCGCCTCTCCTGGTACACGATATCCCTCAATCACAACTTGCTCTTGTATCACATTCGCTAGAGTCTCGGCAGGATTTTGTATTATGATCAGGCGTGGCTTGTTTGCACAATTCCACACCACATAGAGCCAGTAGCTTTCGCCGTGACGATGTGCCTGCAGCCACTCGTTGGGGGTCAGTTCGACAAACTCGCCATTGCGAGCCCGTGCCTTGACCTCGATACGACGAATCTCTCCTGTGAGAGGGTGGGTACTACGGATGTCGAAGCCGCTGCCGTCGTGGTTCTTGCTGATATCCTCTGGCTCTCTCCCCTGTATCTGTTCGTAGCTCATCACGTAGTCCATACCGATACGCTCGATTTCGTCGTCGCGCACCAGTTCGCCAGAAGTAATGTCACTCTGCTGCTCTAATTGGGTGGCAAGCGATGTTTGTGTCATCGGCACAACCAGGGCGGTTCCCATGTAACGTACCACGCCCTCACGCACGACCTGCAGGCGATCCAGTTCAGCCTCTTTCTCGCGCAGGCGCTGACGCAGTTCTTTCTGACGGCGGTCGGCTTCATCGCGTGCTAAGCGTGCGGCCTCGTCGCCTTTTTGTACCCGCCGGTACAGTTCCATATAGCGGTGCTGAACACGTTTGATCTGCTCCGCGAACATTTTGCTGACATATTCTCGACGTATTTGCAGCAACCGCTGGCGCTCTCTGGCCTGCTGTTGTTTCAGCGGAAACTGCACTTTGACGCGCAGCCAGCGTTCCAAAGCCACAATGGTCTGTGGATCAGGTGGTGCAAGTGGCTCATACACGGTGGCTTCCTCTGGGAGGGGAGTCAAGTCGTGCAGAAGATCCGCCGGGGCGAGTTCTTTCCCCTGCGGTCCATCGAGGATGGCGGCAAGCGTTGCATAGAGAACCTGGGTGCGTGCTTCGCCTGTGCCACTCTGTTTCGTATCAGGCAGCGGCTCTTCACTGACGATCTGAACCTCGAAGAAATGCACCTGGTAGCTCTCAGTGACACGCGGATCGACGAAGATTGCTGCATGTCCCTGCACGGTCTCTAAATCACCCAGCAGCACTTCGCCAAGGGCCGCGAAGAGGGGATGTCCGGGTGAGAGCAGGATCGCATCCAGGTGTTCGTCGCGTTGTTGGAGCGTTTTGTCAAACGTGAGCTTGCGATACTCCTGGGCAGGCACACCATAACGCCGCGCGGTCGAGAGATGTTGATCGCGCAGGCGGGCGGGAACGCGCTCGATCGCATACAATCCATCGGCTCGCCGACGCAGTGGCATTTTCTCGCGCTCTGCCGCCCGCAGAAAAAACTTCTCAACATATTCTGGCATCAGGCGTCGCTCCTGTGAACGGATGTCGCTGCCGCGCACCCATGCCAGATCCACCTGCGAAGTGGCCAGGGCAACGCCGGTTGCCTCCTCTAACTGCGTCAATTGCTCGGTGCTCAATTGTTCGATCTGACCGGTATACTCTTCGATACGTGCCGGGTTGATGGCCGCCTCGCGCAGCATCTCTTCCAGGCGCAGTTCGTTGAGTGCCAGCAATTGCCCGACCACATCAAAGACACGGTCACCCAGCTGAACACGAATCTCTTCTAACTTGGTAAAGAGGCGTTGCAGGATGGTTCCTTCGATGGTATTGGTGGCCACGAAGTTGAAAATGTAGACATCCGCACGCTGTCCAATGCGGTGAATACGTCCCATGCGCTGTTCCAGGCGGTTGGGGTTCCAGGGAATATCATAATTAATCATCAGGTGACAGAACTGAAGATTGATGCCTTCACCGGCTGCTTCCGTGGCAAGGCAAACCTGGGCCGTTTCTTGAAAGTGTTGTGCTGCCTCGCGCCGCATCACAGCGTTCATGCCACCATGAATCTCACAGGTGGTATAGCCCCACTGCTGCAAGTGGCGACGCAGATACTCCAACGTATCGCGATGCTCGGTGAAGATCAACAGTTTCCCTCGCCCATCAGTCAATTCATGAAACTGCGCCCCTTCCATACAGGTACGCAACGCTTTGAGCTTTGACTCCTCGCCCGATGCCATGACGGTAGCAGCTTCTTTCACCAGGCTTTCCAACGCACGCACCTCGTCGCGCAGCTGATCGACGCGCAGGGCCACAGGGAAGCTTTCCATGGCCTCATCCTGCCGCTCATCCAGGTCATCACCCTCGCGCTCTTCATCCTCGTAGCCACTGGAGGCCAGTAAGCGATACTTCTGCAAAATCTTCTCGTGCTCACTGGTTGGCACGCGCTCCAGTTCCTGTAAGATGCCTTTGAAGTGGGTGGCACGTCGTTCGAGCGAGCGATGGATCGCATTGAGGCTGCTGGCGAGACGCCGCTGCAAGACGGTCCGCGCCAGG
>WNFX01007155.1_pt1 | contig 10499 bp, 13 predicted proteins | sample 5400111 | NCBI WGS metagenome assembly WNFX01 (sample SAMN13153363, study PRJNA577476) | soil metagenome | isolation source: 40 cm soil or saprolite under grassland replicate 1 | place: USA:California | collected 2016-06-15 | reverse complement strand
TGGGTGTTCCTATCTTTGAGAAAGGACACCTGCTGAAATGCATCCTCGATAATATCTTTAGGGACTTGCGAAAACTAAGTTGTCCCAGAGATGGTATACTGCACCAAGAAAACTTTTCTTGGAGGAACCCTGATGGAACTGACGGAGGAGATCAAAGCACTGCTGTGGAACACAGCCAAGGACCTCAAGGGGAGCGCGCGGCGCATGTTCATGGCGCGCACGGTGCAAGCCCTGGGCGAAGGCGGTCAGCGGCTGGCCGAACGCGAGTTGGGCTGGAATCGCCAGACCATCCGCAAAGGGACGCAGGAGGTGGAACACGCACTCGCCTGCATCGACGGCTTCCGCTTGCGTGGTCGCAAGCGCAGTGAAGAGCATCTGCCCAACCTGCTGGGCGATCTCACGGCCACCGTGGATGCTCAGAGCCAGGCCGACCCCCAGTTTCGCACCACGCGTCTTTACACGCGACTGACGGCAGCCGAAGTGCGCCGCCAACTGATCGCCCAAAAAGGGTATAGCGACGAGGAATTACCCACGGCCGAGACGATTGGGACCAAACTCAACCAACTGGGCTACTTTCCCAAAAAAGTCGCGAAGAGTCAACCCCAAAAAAACTCCCCGAAACGGATGCCATCTTCGCTCAGGTGAAGCAGCGCAACGAAGAGGCCGATGAAGCCTCGGAGGTGTTACGGGTTTCGATGGATGCCAAGGCGACCGTCAAAGTGGGCCCGTTTGCCCGCGGAGGCAAGAGTCGGGTGGCAACCTCGGCCGCTGACCACGACTTTGAACCAAGAGCCACGGTGACGCCGGTGGGGATTTTCCTGCCGACTTCCGATGAACTGTTTCTGTATGCCGTGACCTCCAAAGTCACCAGCGATTGCCTGGTGGATCGCTTGGTCGACTGGTGGGAGAGGGTCAAAGAGCGCTTTTCCCACATCACGACCCTGCTCATCAATCTGGACAATGGCCCAGAGAGCCAGAGTCGGCGCACCCAATTCATGCACCGCCTGGTCGAGTTTGCCCAGCGATATCACCTCACCATACGCCTGGCGTATTATCCGCCGTATCACAGTAAGTACAACCCCATCGAGCGGTGTTGGGGGATTTTGGAACAGCACTGGAATGGGGCCTTGCTCGATTCGGTGGACGCGGTGATCCAGTATGCCAGCACTATGACCTGGAAAGGGAACCATCCCGTGGTCGAACTGGTGACCACGACGTATCAGAACGGGGTCAAATTGACCAAGGAGGCGATGAAGGTCGTGGAAACCCAGCTTGAGCGAGTGCCACACCTCGACAAGTGGTTTGTGGACATCCCGTGTCCCCCCGCCAGCTAGCTGGGATAGGGAATACTTCTTGAATCCCTAGGAGATCTGGAGACCTGAGTAGTTACCAACCGTTAGAATAGGAATGCAGGTCTACTTCTACAAAGAAGAGCTTAGTTGAAGTATCCGCGAACACACAATGAAAGGACGAGCTACCACCATGAAGAAGAAAAAAAGATACCTCTCACGGGAAGAAATTATGGCAAAATTGAAGCAGCCAAAGTTAAAGCAACTCGCAAAAAAGAAGAGAAAGGCCTATGACAACGAGAAACGCCTGAACAAAGTGTGGTAGACTGCTCGTATGGCGGGAGAGTCATGACAACACCGAGCAGAGGCGAAGAGCCCTCCAGCTCGAAGCCATTCGTGCCTCGCCTGCTGGATCAGCGTTCCCTTTTCCAAGGGGAAAAGTACACCGACTGCGATGAAACACCTGCTACTGCTTATTCGACATGGGGAATCGACCTGGAATGTCGAGCATCGTCTACCTGGACAGTTGCCGGGGATTGAACTGACTGCCACAGGGCGAGCACAGGCGCAACGTCTGGCAGAAGCCTTAACGGGACTGCCGCTCAGCGCCATTATCAGCAGCCCTTTGGCACGTGCTGTTGAGACGGCCGAGTCCCTTGCTCAGGGACGAGCGCTCACCATTCAACTCGAGCCTGACCTGATGGACATCGCACTAGGCCATTGGTCAGGGCAGAACCGCGATGGCCTTTTTCAAAGTGATCCTGCATGGATGGCCTTTGTCCGTAATCCTACGGTAGCGCCTAAGGATGTGGAGACGTTTCCCGAACTCGAACAACGTGTCGTGGGAGCTGTTGAACGCTGGCTCAAGAAAGATGCAACAGGTCCCTGCCCTGCGTTCGTGGCGCATGCCGATGTCATCAAATTACTGCTGGCTCACTACCTTGGTCTGGAAGCAGGGCGGGCGAGATCCCTGTGGATCGAGAATGCTTCTGTTAGCGTCGTTGAACTGACAGCTCACCAGCAGCCACGCGTACTCGCCATGGGCTGGAGTCCCCTACCAGGGTGGTTACATCCGTCCACTGCTGCGTCCGAGCAACCGAAAAGCGAAGGGCACGTGGTTGGGGAGCAGAACGCGTAGGGGGACAGATATTCCCTTTTTTCACCCTATATGGCCCTGCGTTACACACAACAGCTTGCCCCTAAGAAAATTTGAGGGTAAAATTCGTAGGGAGAGAGGTACTCAAAGCTAGCTACTTTGGGAAGTGGAAACCGGAGAACCTTACCTGCGTTATGGAGATCGACTCTTATTCCTTAAGTGGGGAATGTGCCGCGATCCTTCATGAACCTTTGAGGACGCCACAGCAGACCTTTCGTGTGTAGCTGGGCAGGGCACATTCACGGGTTCCGACCTCTCTCACCCAAGGGTTCTCGTCATGGACGATGCTGAAGGAAAAGGGCGTATTGCTCGGTTGTTCTCATCTAGATGGGGAAACCTCTGTCAAGCAACATCAAAGCACGCACGAATTTGACGCCACTTCCCATGCTCCCACAAGAAGCCCTCTATGTTGGGAGAGATGCCCTCATAGGCGCTCACTTAAGCACGGCTGTCATCCTGAGCGTAGCGAGAGATCCAAAGCTCGCGCTCAGGATGACAAGCTTACCGGAGCTTAATATGTAGGGGCGACCCTCATAGGCGTTCACTTAAGCACGGCTGTCATCCTTCGCTGCGCTCAGGATGACAGCCGTGCTTAAGTGAACGCCCATGAGGGCGACCCTCGTGCTCGTCCTAGTTCAAACATACGAGGAGGTGTGCTATGCCCAAGCGGATTGATCATGTTGCCATCATTGTGCGTAATATCGAGCAGGCTCTGAGCTTCTATCGTGACACACTGGGCATTCTTCCTAGTGTTATCAAAGAAGTGCCGACCGAGCAGGTACGCATCGCTTTCCTGCCTCTGGGTGGTCCCGGTGGCAGCGAAATCGAGCTGATCGAGCCAACCAATCCCACCTCCAGCCTTGCCAAATTCCTGGAGAACCGCGGCGAAGGCCTGCATCATATCTGCCTCGAAGTCGAGGACATTGACGCTGCCCTCGCCGATATGCAAGCTAAGGGTGCCCCCGTCCTCGACCAGCAGCCGCGCCTCGCCGCCGAAGGGTGGGCTATCTTCCTCCACCCCAAAGGAACAAATGGTGTGTTGTTGGAACTGGTAGAAAAAAGTATGCCACCCACTGTGCAATAAAACTATTTAATGAAATGTACTCATTATTGGAAGACTGATTTGAGCTTGTTGGTTAAAGAGGGGTTGGAGAATATATCTGTGCTATCTACAAATTGATTGATACTTCCCACATCGGATTTGATATTTTTTACTGATTCATCCTTAATTTTAGACTTAATAGCATCAGCAAAACGATAGCCGCGGATAACCAAGTATGGTCTTCCATAGAACTGAAGTGGCTTAATGTTTCTTTAATTGCTTGTCTGTATTTCTTTTCGTCTTCTTCCTTTACAAAAAGCTGCAGCTTAGGCCCCCAGTGGTGATCCATCGACTGTGGGGTATCATATCCTAAAATTTCTGAGCCGGGGCCTATTAAGGCAGCAGAATAAGCCAAATGAGGAAAATCACTCTCTAAAATAGGCTTAACAGCTTCTTGATAAAAAATCTCGCTCAATTGTAATCCTGGAATAAATTCTGCCATTTTATTAATGAATTACTCCGTATTTTTGCACGGTTCTCGTTGATATCTGTAAGGCTTTAGTTAATAATCTTTCTCATGGATGTTCCTTGGATTTGTACTCTCTATTCTCTTTGATGTGTGGCTATAATATAACATATATTAATCTGATAAAGTAGTATTTTGTACTATGAATTTTTCGAATTTCTTAGCGAAATCTTCTAAAGGTACGATGGATACTACGGAAAGTTAGTGAACAAAACATACAGAAAGGGTAGGTACGCTCTATGTCGTACCTACCCTTCCCGCTAGCACGAGAGAGAGAAGAAAGTGGGTGTCTGCTAAGCAACCTTCTTCCCAATATGCCCGTTTAACAGGTGATCCACAAATCCTGGGTGTTTCTGTAAGTACTGTGTGAAGCTATTGGCTTGGTCCTGGGTCAAATCACCTGCGCTGACCGCCTTTTTCAAGGCATCTTCAATAGCATTGGTCATAATTGTATGTAGCTGGCTTGCCGAGACATGCTGTGCAGTGGCTATCTGGCTGAGACTCTTACCGCTCTTCAACTGAGACATAAGCTGTTGCGTCGTTAGATGCATCCCCGAAGCAATCTCGTTTTCCATAGCGGAGCGGTACTTCTGTACAAACTGGTTCACGATGGCATGTGCCCATGGCATAGCTCGCACTTTGCCACTGCATGCCTGGTGCTTTTGCATGTTCTGCTTAATTGCATTGGCCTGGGCCTGGGTCAGCTTGCCATCCTTGACCAATTGGTCTACCACGTCAGTCCGGGCCGCCAGCTGATCCTGTTCCAGCGTACTCACCGAAACATTCAGACGATGAGCTAGGTCTTGCAGGTATTGTTCACAATAGGGATTGGTTCCCTGGGCCGTCGTAGTTGTCGTCTGGCCGCTACTTGCCGAGGCCAGTAAGGGGCCCGCGAAGAATGCTCCGACTACCAACCCAAGTAGGGCAAGTAGTGAAGCGACACCAATTATCAGTATATTGCGTTGTTTCATATAGTCTTTTCTTCCTTGTATATCATTTTTCTGGTAGAGAGGAGTTTAGGGGATTTTCCCCTCATCCCCGTCAAGGAACAGTTGCTTCTTGTAATCTCGTCTGCCATATCTTTCTGGTGGCACCTATAGCATATCGCGGGAAGGTGAAGGATTTGTCTGGCAAAATTCAAGATTTGCTCAAGATTTGCTGGAAGGCTGTTACTTGCTTCAATGTTATGCTACTATAAAAACAGACAATCTGTAGCCTGACCCCCACAAGGGGGGTCAGGTGACTTGACTCGCACAAGGGGTCAGGTCCACCCACGCGGGTCAGGCCGCTTGGAGCATAGGGCATGGCACAAAAAATTCTGGTTATTGAAGACGAAGAGGGCATTATTCACCTGCTCAACCTCTACTTGAAGAATGCGGGCTATGAGGTCATTATTGCCAGGGATGGTGCGGATGGCCTGGCCCTTCATGCGCGTGAGCATCCTGATCTGATCATTCTGGATATCATGTTACCGGCTATCGACGGCTTTGAGGTCTGTCGACGTATCCGTGCATGGTCAAAGACGCCTATTCTGATGCTCACGGCTCGTGTGAGCGAGGATGATCGCGTTGAGGGCTTCGAACTTGGTGCCGATGACTATCTTGTCAAGCCGTTCAGTCCCCGTGAACTGGTCAGTCGTGTGCGTGCCATCTTGCGCAGAACTGCCAGTGCCGAAAGTCCGCCTGCCAGTCCCGTACCATCATCTTCACCGGAAGATAAGGTACTCAGCTTCCCTGGCCTGACCATCGACATACCCGCTCGTCGTGTCGAGGTCAATGGCTGTGAAGCGCAACTCACACCAACCGAGTTCGATCTGCTGGCTCTGCTGGCCCAATCTCCGGGGCGCGTCTTCACTCGTGAGATACTGATGAACAAAGTCTGGGGCTATGACTACCTCGGAGACGGTCATACTATCGACGTCCATATTAGTGCTTTACGTAAGAAAATAGAGGCCAATACCGACCAACGTTACATCACCACTGTCTGGCGGGTAGGATATAGATTCGATGTTAAAAACCGCTCCACCGTCTCATCTTGAACAACAGATCACAAAGCCAATGGCGTCTCTGAGTACATCATTCACTACTTCCCGCCCGCACGTTCGCTGGTGGCAGAGTATTCGCTGGAGACTAACTCTAGGGTCGATAGTGGTCGCGTTGCTGGCTACGGTGTTGCTGGCCTTTGCTGCTATCGTTGCTATCGTCCACTATTACAGTATTGACCAGAGTGCCCGCTTGGCCAACTTTGCCTCTGAGAGCGCACAGCGTATCGGTTTGAACTACGGGCCAAGCAACAATAATCTCGCTGCCGCTGCCACCAGCACCTTTCCTTCGCGCACCTTTGCGCAAAGTTACCAGGGCGAGCAATATTTTCTTATAGTCTTCAATCACCGCTATCTGCCCGTCTATCCACACGGTGGTACCGCCAAAAATGCCTTCACCGCTTTCTATGTGGCTCTATCCGATCCAAATTTGCGGACTAAGGGGAGTCTTGCCAGTATTCGTAACGCTATAATCCGCGGTGAGCGGGGCACTCCTACGCTTGGTGAGCTTGGTTCTGGTGGCCCAACCTCGGCTTTGCGCCCCTTTATCGTCCAACCCATTTTTGAGAATGGACAGAGCAGTGCCCCTGTCGTAGGGATATTACTGGTCGTGCCCGGCTCGGCGGTTGACAATACTGTTCCCCCCTTTATAGCTGCTGTCGGTCAAGCGGTGATCATTGCCACTCTCGTCATTGCTGTACTGGCTGCCCTGGCCGCGATCCTTTTCTCTCGCACTATCACCCGCCCTCTGGTTCAGCTCACCAAAGCCACTCGTGTGTTAGCCGCCGGTGACTATAACACGCAGGTTGCGGTCAAAGCTCACGGCGAGATAGATGAGCTTGCCACGGCCTTCAACGAAATGGCTGCCCAACTGGCAAGCGATGTCAATGAACTACGCCTGCAAGAACTCTGGCGGCGCGAACTGATCATGAATATCACCCATGACTTAGCCACGCCCCTGACCGCTATTGCCGGTCTAGGAGAATCGCTGGTAGATGGTGTCAATCAGAGCCGTGAGGATTATGAAGCTACCGGACGTATTATTGTGCGCGAAACTCTGCGCCTGCGTCGTCTCGTCAAGGATCTGCACATGATGGCCAAAGTTGAGGCCAACGCTGTACAGCCACAACGCCAACCTGTGCGCTTGGCCGCTCTCGTCGATGAAGTGTTGGCCGTGCTCGTCACCGAGTTTGAGCGTGCCAATGTTGAGCCATGCAACGTCATCCCCTACACACTCCCTCCTGTCCAGGCCGATCCTGACATGCTCTCTCGTGTTTTCTCCAACCTGTGTAACAACGCCTTGCGTCACACTCCCTCTGGTGGCAGTGTCACCATCGACGCCACGCCCCAGAATGATCACCTACTCGTATCTGTAACCGATACCGGAGAAGGCATACCACCCGAAGCTCTGCCCCGCGTCTTCGAGCGTTTCTATCGCGCCGACTCCGCTCGTCAATCCAGCACCGGCGGAAGTGGGCTAGGGTTAGCTATTGTACGTGCCATCATAGAAGCGCATGGGGGAACCATCCATGCCGAGAATGCACCAGGGGGTGGTGCGAAGATTGTGTTTACATTGCCTTATAGCTGATCGGGGTCGATGCCCAGTGAGCGCAGCCGAGCATGACGACCGCAAGGGTCGTCACTACTATATACGTTTTTGCTAGCTTCGCTCGTGTGTACATGGTCATTAGAACGAGCGAAGCGACGTTCACTCCGTGTATAGTAGTGACGACCCTTGCGGGCGTCATGGGGCACGGGAGCGGTCGTCATGGGATGGGGCCATCATGAGATGGGATCATCATGCAGCGGGGTCTACGAAACTACTCACCAATCTGTTATAATAGCCTCAATCTACGTGGAAGAGAAAGAAGAACGCATATGTCTGAACAATATAAAACGCTGCAAGGCTTTAGAGATATCCTGCCAGAAGATCAGCCGTACTGGCACTTTGTTGAACAGGCGGTTGCCGAGGTAACGCGTCTGTATGGCTATCATCGTATTGAGACGCCTATCCTGGAAGAGACCGGCGTCTTTCAGCGTACCGTTGGTGAGGGGACTGATATTGTCGAGCACGAAATGTATAGCTTCGATGACCGAGCCGATAAAGAGGGCAACCGCACTAATGTTGCCTTGCGACCGGAAGGCACTGCTGGGGTCGTGCGTGCCTACCTGGAACATGGCCTGCACAAATTGCCACAGCCCGTCAGAGTGTTTTACCTCGGCCCCTTCTTTCGCCGTGAAAAACCACAAGCCGGACGGTTCCGAGAGCATCACCAGTTTGGCTGTGAGGCTCTCGGTGATGGCGATCCAGCTATCGATGCTGAGATGATCGGCCTGCTTTACCAGTTTTATATGCGGCTTGGCCTGAAGCGCATCCGCGTCTACATCAATAGTATCGGCGACCGTAACTGCCGCCCGCAATATATCGAGATTCTGAAAGAGTACTATCGCCCACTGCTCAACGATTGTTGCCAGGACTGCCAGATGCGCTTCTACAAGAACCCTTTGCGCCTGCTAGACTGTAAAAATCCCCAGGATCAGTCCAAAATTCAGGCTGCACCTCGGATTACAGACTATCTCTGCGAACCCTGTCGCGAACACTTCGCAGCTGTACAGCAGTTCCTGGAGCTCGACGAAGTGCCTTTCAGTATTGATCCTCTGATCGTGCGTGGCCTGGACTACTACACCCGTACCGTCTTCGAGTTTACATCTGAGGTTGACAAACTCGCTCTTAACGGTGGTGGTCGCTACGATGGTCTGGCTGAGTTGCTTGGTGGCCCGCCCACCCCAGGCATCGGCTTCGGGGCCGGTATCGAACGTATCATCGCCGAACTCAAGAAACAGCACATAGCTGTACCTACCGAGGAGAAGCCTCGTGCCTTTGTTGTCTACATTGGCAAAACAAAGGAACTCAAAGCATCCGCCGTACAACTGACGGCTCAGCTCCGGAAGGCTGGCATCAAAGTCGAGATGAGCTATGGAGACCGTAGCCCCAAGGCTCAGATGAAGCAGGCCAACAACTCTGGTGCCACCTATGCCCTTATCATAGGTGACAACGAGCTCGCCAATTCCAGCGTTTCCATCAAAGACCTGCAAGCTGATACCTCTGCCAGCGACAAAAAGCAGATCGAGGTGAAGAGGGCGCAGGTAATTGATTTTCTCAGTGGCGCACACGTTGCCTCACCGTCGTGGTAGGCACGCTATGAAGAAAAAGAAGGGTTTGCAAACCCTTCTTTTTCTTCTGGCTGCCCAGGAGATGTGTGAACAGACTTCTGGGACCAGCGTTTTTCACCAATTTTGCAAGGAGGAGAAGAAACCATGCCACTCGATCCCCGTCTTCAAGCTTTTCTAGAACAAGCAGGGCTATTAGCTCAGCCAGGGAGCGTTCCCAGAGAGCCAATGGTATTGCTGGCTGACGTACGCGCTAATGATGAGAAGGCGAAGGCGATTGCGGCTCTGGCTAGTACGCGAGAGCCGGGCGTGTACGTCGAAAACCGGGTGATTCCTGGCCCGGCAGGAGACATCCCGGCTCGGCTCTATACGCCAGAAGGCATAGGACCGTTTCCGGTTCTGATGTTCTTTCACGGTGGTGGGGCAGCAGGCAATTTAGACACTCATGAGCTTATGTGTCGACGTCTGTGTCGTGAGGCAGAGAGTCTGGTGCTGTCTGTCGACCATCGTCGGCCCCCCGAACATCCATTTCCCGCCGGACTGGAAGATTGTTACGCCGCCACCTGCTGGATGGCCGCTCATGCTGGGCAGTTCCAGGGTGATCCTGCACGGATCGCGGTGGGCGGAGACAGCGGCGGAGGCAATCTGGCCGCTGCCATCACACTCATGACTCGTGACCGGAGCGGCCCTGCTCTGACGTTCCAATTGCTACTCTGGCCTCTAACCGACTTCCGTATCACAACACCTTCCTGGAAGGACTATAACGGATATATGATGACCAGAGAGGAGTTCCTCATCTTCAGAGACTTCTACCTACCTCATGAAGAGGAGCAAACACATCCCTATGCTGCTCCATTGCTGGCTCCCGATCTGCATGGCTTGCCATCGGCATTGATCATCACCGCCGAATGTGATCCCTTACGCGACGGTGGTGAGCAGTATGGACAACGACTCCTGGAAGCTGGCGTTCCCACCACCATTACCCGCTATGATGGCATGATCCACGGCTTCATGCACATGGGAACGGTAGTGCCTACCCAGACTGATCAGGCATTTGCCGAAGTTGGTCACGCCTTGCGAGCCGCTTTCGCTTCAGCAGAGAACAAGCAATAGTCCGCTCACCAATTGAGGAAAGCAAGCCCCTTGTGGGGAGCCGTTTTGAATGGGAACGGCCAAACCCCACCGGTTGCCCGGGTAATGTGAGCCTCGTCGAGGTTCTACAGCGGTACTTTCGCTCTCGCACTGGCTAGACCCCGTTTGCCTGTTTAACGAGT
>WNFX01007153.1_pt1 | contig 10499 bp, 9 predicted proteins | sample 5400111 | NCBI WGS metagenome assembly WNFX01 (sample SAMN13153363, study PRJNA577476) | soil metagenome | isolation source: 40 cm soil or saprolite under grassland replicate 1 | place: USA:California | collected 2016-06-15 | reverse complement strand
CCTGGACGGTTTGCGGTGATCCGCCACCGCTCGCCCCGGCCGGTGCCGCGGGGGGAGCTCCCAGCTCACGGGCTGGTGAGTGCGGTGGCCGCCCGGGAGCTGCTGGTCGGGGCCGGGATTCCGGTGATCGAGACCGTCCGGTGCCGGAGCGGCGAGACCGCCGTGGCCGCGGCGGGCCGGGTCGGGTACCCCGTGGTGGCCAAGGTCGATCACCCCGAGCTGACGCACAAGAGCGATGTGGGCGGGGTGCGGCTGGGGCTGGCCGACGAGGCGGCCGTCCGCGAGGCCGTGGCCGACCTGCTCGGGCTGGCGGAGGGGGCGGGCGTGCTGCTGCAGCGGCAGCACGAGGGAGTTGAGCTGCTGGTGGGCGGGCTGCGGGACCCCGAGTTCGGCCCGGTGGTCATGGCCGGCCTTGGCGGCGTGCTGGTGGAGGCCTGGCGGGATGTCCAGCTGGCGGTGGCGCCGGTGAGCGAGGCGGAGGCCGTTGGCCTGCTGCGGTCGCTGCGGGGGGCGGCCATCTTCGGCGGCCTGCGCGGCCATCCCGCCATCGATCTCGGGCCGGTCGCCGGCGTGATAGTCAGGGTCGGCGAGCTGCTGGCCGACCACCCGCAGATATCCGAGCTCGACCTGAACCCGGTGCTGGCCACCGAGACCGGATGTGTCGCCGTGGACTGGCGGATCCAGATCGGCTGAGAACCTGCCCCGGCATGGGCACCCGCCGCCCAAGATCGGTCCCCCCGGAGGGAAGAAAGTCGCTGGCCGTGCGGCCTACGCTCGGCGCACGTGCGGTCATAACGTCACTGGGAAGGATCAACGACGATGCTCATTGGCGGTCAGGACATCTTGCTGCCCATCACGATGGTCGGCAACTATCCCAATCCACGGTGGTACGACGGGCACGCGTTCGCCACGCTCCCCAAGGGTGAGTTCATCCACGACTCCATCAGCAAGGAGGCGTTCGAGGACACCGTCGGAGCGATCGTGCACGACCAGGAGGTGGCGGGCCTGGACGTGATCTGTGACGGCAAGGTATACGGGGGGGACTCCCCGTACGGCACGATCCTGTACTACTACCTGGAGCGGGTTTCCGGCTACCGGCTCTCCGGACCGCCGATCGGCCTGCCGATCTACTCCACCCTCTATTCCCCCACCTGCGTGGGGGAGGTCCGCCGCGAGGTGCCGTTCCATCTGAACCACCTGCGCGCGGTGCGGAAGGCCACCACGAAGCCGGTCAAGGTGTCCTACACCGGCCTGGGGGTGCTCGCCGCGGCCACCACGAACCTGTACTACAAAGACACCAGGGAACTCGCCATGGCGCTCGCCAGGGCGTTCAACGAGGACTTCAAGGAACTCGCGGACAACGGGTGCGACATCATCCAGCTCGATGAATTCGTCTGGCCCTATGGCATGGGCGACTGGGAGATCGATGCGCTCAACGCCGCGATGGAGGGCGTGAACTGCCAGTTCTGGGTGCACACCTGCTGGGGCAACTACTCCGGCACGCCAGCCTACTTCCCGGACAAGACCGCGACCGAGTTCGGCGCCTTCGTGCTCGACAAGCGGGCCGCCGACGCACCGGCGCCGGAGCGGGCTTACGCGATCTTCCCACACGTGCTGAACGCCAACATCGACGCGCTCAACTACGAGGTCGGCCGCACCGGCCCGGACGACCTCAAGCCGCTGACCGAGAACAACTGGTCGAAGCCGTTCGTGGCCGGCGTGATCGACGTCAAGTCCACCGTCACCGAGAGCGCGGAGGAGGTCGCCGACCGGATCAGGCAGGTGCTGGAATACGTCCCGGCCGACCGGCTCGGGCTATCCACCGACTGCGGGCTGATCAACCTGCCGCGGATGATCGCCGCGAACAAGCTGCGCGCGCTGTCAGATGGCGCGGCGCAGGTCCGTGAGGAGCTGCGCCGGCAGTGACGCCACAGGAGCGGGTCTGGCTGCTCGGCCAGACCCGCTCCCTCCGGGTTTCCAGCCAGCCGCCGTGGTGCGAGGCAATGAGGAGGAAGGCGATGGCAGAAGTCACTACCAGGGGCGAATCTGAACCGCGGGCAATCGGCTACCGGAGATTTACGTGGTTCACGCCTGCCGGCCGGCATCCGACCGACTATGAGAATTTAACTGTTGGCCAGCAGTCAAGCCCAGCCGAGTGGCTGCACGTCGGATGGCCTGTGCACTTCGACGACGGTCGGGACCCGTTCACCGAGGACAGCACCCAAATTCGCTCTTCCCACTGGCGTGACTGGCGCGACCCTTTCCAGGTCTGGCAACGGCCGTACGTGCAGAACACCAACTTCGAGGAGCAGGCGCTCGAGCACCTCACTCCAGTCGCGCTCGATACTGGACTCGGGGAGATAAATGAAACCTGGCTGCGCGAGATCCTCGGCAAATACTATGCGGCCTGGCCCTTCGCGGAGTACGGGCTGTTCCTGTCTCTCTGCTACGCCGTTCGTGAGGCGCTGGCCGACACGGTCATCTTCGCCACCGCATTCGAGGCGACCGACAAATTCCGGCATCAGCAAGACATCGTCCGCCTCATACTCGATATCAGTGACCGGGACGCTGCATTCAGCGATGCGGGTGCGCGCGAAGCCTGGATGGGGGACCCGGTCCTGGTGCCGGTCAGGGAAAACATCGAGCGGATCTTCTCGCTTTACGACTGGGCAGAGATCCTGGTCGCCATCAACCTGGTGTTCGAGCCACTGGTCGGCCGTCTCATCAAAGACGAGCTCGTGGCCCGCAACGCCCCGCACAATGGCGACCCACTCACGCCCGTCCTGCTCGCCGCCGCCCGGCGCGACACGGCCCGGCACCTAGGGACCACCAGGAACTTGGTGGACTTCCTCACCAGCGATCCGCAGTTCGGCGACGGCAACCGCCAGGTTATCTCTGGCTGGGTCGAACGGTGGGGCGCCGAGAGCAGCCGTGCGGCGGCCGCGGCCGCCGGTCTTTTCGAGATAGAGGGCATCAGCCTGCACAATAGCGGCCCGAATGCACTCCAGCAGGTAACGGCGGATCACTCGAAGATCATGACCTCTCTCGGCCTCAGCCAGGCAACAGGAGGCACCCAGCGATGACGACGGCGAAAGAAACACGTCCGGTGTGGAGGCGGTCGGCGGGCGGACCGCGCCGGACGGTTGGCATATCTCTCATGGCGAGCGAGGAAACCGAGGCTGCCTTGGAGTGGATACGGGAAGCTTACCCGGACACCAGGATCAAGTTCCGCGATTGCTACTATAAAGTCGAGCGCGACGATGCCCTTGAGTTCGACATGCCTGCGATCAGCGAGCTGCTGGGCCGCGAATTGACCACCGAGATGTTTCTGGTCTCGCTGGCGACCTATTACGGCAGGATGGTCCGGTCCAATGACAAGATCCAGATCTTTGCCGATATCCTCCCGGACCGGTTCAAGGACTGACGCCGGGAGCGCTAGCGGGCCTGGCTGCCCGGCAGCGGACCCGGGGCTTACATGAGCTGACAGGAGGCGGGAAGATGCCCTTCACACTCGAGCAGATCCACGACAAGACAAAGTCCTATGACTGGCCATTCACCGTAGGCGACTCACGGCCCAAGCATCCAACCAAGTACATTATCCCGCCGAAAGGCAAAGATCCCTTCCGCATGCTCGTACGCGACTACATGAAGATGGAAGCGGAGAAGGACGACCGCACTCACGGGTTTCTCGATGCCGCCATCAGGATGCGCACCACCGAGAAGGCGGATCCCCGGCTCATGGAAGTGCTGAAGCTGACGCTTCCGGACTTCACTATCGCAGAGTTCGAGGCCGTATCGGCCGCCGGCGGGATCATAGCGTCTGTCCAGAACCAGGAAATCCGGCAGGGATACCAGGCTCAGATGATGGACGAGATCCGCCACACCCAGCTGGAGACGGCGCTGCGGCACTACTACGTCAAGCACTGGGAAGATCCGGCGGGCTACGACATCGGCCAGAAAGCCCTCTACGAGCTTCCAGCCGGGCTGGTCGGTGTTTCGGCATTCCTCCACTTCAATACGGGTGACCCGATCGACTGCGTGATGCATCTCAACGTAGTCCTTGAGACGGCGTACACAAACATCCTCGTCGTGGCGGTTCCGCAAATCGCCGTTGCCAACGGTGAGAATGCCCTGGCCTCCACTTTCCTCTCCATCCAGTCCGACGAAGCCCGCCACATGGCGAATGGGTATGGGACGCTCATGGCGGTGCTGCAGGACGAGCGCAACATCCCCGACTGCAACCGGGCCCTTGAACGGTACTTCTGGATCAATCACCGCCAGCTGGACGCCCTGGTCGGGCATCAGGCCGAATACGGCGCGACCGTCCGCCCCTGGTGCTACCGCGATCAATGGGAGGAGTGGGTCGGCGACGATTTCGTGTCCAGCTACATGGAGCGGCTGACAGATTTCGGCCTTCTGGTGCCGGAGCGGGTGCCCAAGGTGGCCGAGGACGTTACGTGGCTTCACCACACCACGGCGATGGCGCTAGCGGCAATCTGGCCACTCAATTTCTGGAGAACACCGATCCAGGGCCCGGGGGACTTCCAGTGGTTCGAGGCGAATTACCCCGGCTGGTACGACGTCTATGGGAAGTTCTGGGAGGCTCACGCCCAGATGGCAGAACCCGATAGCGGGCAGATCATGATGCAGCAACTGCCCTCTCTGCCACCCCTCTGCCAGGTATGCCAGCTTCCCTGCATCATGCCGCGGCCCGACAAGCCCGAAACGCGGATATTCGACTATGACGGATCCCGCATCGCCGTTTGCAGCGAGGGCTGCGAGTGGGTCTTCCGGAACTGGCCAGCCGCTTATGGTGGCCGCAAGCAGTTCTGGAGCCTGTACCATGGCTGGGATCTCGCAGACGTCGTCCTCAAGCTGGGGCTCGTCCGGGAGGATGGCAAGACACTGGTCGGTCAGCCCGGCATCGGCCTGAAGCGCATGTGGACGATTGACGATATCCGTCGGCTCAACTTCGAAGTAAAGGACCCACTCCAGTCCTGAAGACGCTCATCCTGCTGGGAAGGCACTACATTGACGGGAAGGCCTCGTGCCCAACGTGAGGTTTGCACCCTTTGACCGCACCATCGAGTGCGCCGAAGGCGTGCCCATTCTCAGCGCCGCGCTCTCCCAGGGCTACTTCCTCCGCTACGGATGCAAACATGGCGGATGCGGGACCTGCAAGGCGCTGGTCATCGAGGGGGATATCGAAGACAGCGGGTCGAGCTTTGCCCTGACCCATGCCGACCGCTCCGATGGCTGGACTCTCCTGTGTTCTAGCCAGCCTCTTTCCGACTGTGTCATCGACATATCGGCGATGGGCCTGACCGACGAGGAGTTCCAGGCCGGTGATCAGGTCGAAACCTTCGAGACCATGATAGAGCGGGTCACGGACCTGACACCTACGATATGCGGAGTCACGCTCCGTCTCGTCAACCCTCCGGAGATGCGGTTCACCGCCGGCCAGTTCGTTAACGTCGAGGTGCCGGGAGCAGATGGCATCCGGGCTTTCTCGATGGCTAACGCGCCAAGCGCAAATTCGGAGATTGAGCTGATCGTCAGGCTCTTTCCTGGCGGCCGGTTCGGGGAATATCTGAAGCATGCTGAAAAAGGGCAGGTCATCCGTGTTTCCGGTCCTGTCGGTTCACTTAGGGTGCGGCTTTCTTACCGGAAAATAATCATGATTGCCGGCGGCTCTGGAATGGCACCACTGCTCTCTATGCTCACCGACCTTACTGAGAAAAACGACCGTCGGCCGGTCACGGTATTTTTCGGCGCGAGGACCTGTGACGAGCTTTACTACATCGACCGCCTGAAGGCATTGTGTAGCCTCTCTGCGCACGCAGAGTTCGTGCCTGTCGTGCAAGACGCTGGCGATGACTGGAATGGTGAGAGGGGGCTCGTAACCGATGCCATCGCGCGCCGGATGCACAGCCTCAGGGGATACGACGCCTACCTGTGCGGTCCTCCACCCATGGTGGAGGCCGCGCGCGCACTGGTGATCCAGCTCGGGGTGAGGGATGCGAATGCTTACTTTGACGCGTTCGTGCCAACAGGCGTGGCCCCACCGAGCGCGCCGGCCGCCGAGACCAGCACCGCCCGACCCTGACCGGGCCCGGCGCGGTCAGCCGCGGCCAACGGGTGAGCTCCGGTGTAGCGGCCGGGTCCATCCCCGGGGCTGCCGGTGGGAAGGGTCGCCTGCGGCAGTATGCGCCCGCGGCCCGGGCATGCCTACCTGAGGTCAATGAATACCCCGAACCTCGCCCCGCCAGGACAGCGAAACTTCCCAGCCGGCGTGCCTATGGTTCGACCACACTATGAGAGTCCGGAGGCGCGCCGTGCCGGAGTGTCCCACGTTCCTGAAGCTGCCAGCCCGGTCAGCGAAGCCGCGGCCCCGCGGGATCACCCACGTGCTCGACTCCGGGCTGACGCCGGACGCGACCCGGGCCTTCCTCGAGCAGGCCGCGCACCTGGTGGACATCGTGAAGGTCGGCTGGGGCATCGGCTACGTGGACCCCGCGCTGGGCACCCGGGTGGGCATGTGCCGGCAGCATGGGTGCGCGGTGTCGCTCGGCGGGACCCTGCTCGAGGTGGCCGCCATGCAGGACCGGGTGGGCGAGCTGCGGGACTGGGCGGGCGGCATCGGCATCACCCACATCGAGGTGTCGAACGGGCTGCGTGCGCTGCCGGAGGGCCGCAAGCACGCCCTGGTCGCGGAGCTGGCGGCCGACTTCGTGGTGCTCGCGGAAACCGGGGCGAAGGAGGGCAACTACCCGCCCACGCCGGCCGAGTGGGCGAAGGAGATGAGCAGCGATCTCGACGCGGGCGCCTCCTGGGTGGTCGCCGAGGGCCGGGAGAGCGGCACCGTCGGGCTCTACCGGGCCGACCACGGGGTACGGGAGGACCTGGTCTCGGCCATCCTCGGCCTGATCCCGCAGGACAAAGTGATCTTCGAGGCGCCGGCCAAGAGCCAGCAGGCCTGGTTCGTGCGCCAGCTCGGCCCGGACGTCAACATCGGCAACGTGGCGCCGGCCTGTGTGCTGTCGCTGGAAACGCTCCGGCTCGGGCTGCGCGCGGACACCATCTCGGCAGGCGCGCTGCCATGACCACCGGAGCCCGGCTCGAGGAGCCACCGCCCAACACGATCACCCGCCCGTACCGGGGCCTGTCGGTGCAGGAGGTGGACATCCCGCTCACCCCCGGGCACGTCGAGGACCTGCTGCGCCGCCGCGAGATCTACCGGCGGACCGCCTACCTCGTGCTGCGCAACGAGCCGCACACCGCGCTGGTGGCCGTCCGGCCCGAGCGGCCCGACCTGCTGTTCTCGCCGGTGGCGGAGCTGCGCTGGCTGTCGGGCCCGGACGCCACCCGGTGGATCGACGATCCCGGCACGGACGTCGGCAACGCATCGTCGCTCGCCGCCACCGCGCTCGCGCACCGCCGGGACGGCGTGCTCGCCTACGTGGTCCGGGGCCGCTTCGAGCACGTGAACTTCATCTGGCGGCCCGCGCCGCTCACCATCGGCGTCACCGAGGTCATCCCGCCGCACCCGCCCAAGCTGCTGGCGATGGCCGAGCAGGTGATCGCCTTCGACGAGGATCTCCCGCCGGTCACGCTCACGCTCGACGCCGTCGACGTGCGCCAGCTCATGGCGGCCCACCCCGCGCCGCGCTACCTGCTGCCCTGCCGTGGCAGCGGCGTGGCGACCGGCCAGGAGATCAGCTTCCTGGACTGCCATCCGCCGTACCACCCCGACTGGCTGCTGATCGGCTGTGAGCGGTCCCGCCAGTTCCACCAGCATTTCTACGGCGCGGAGCCCAGGCGGGTGGAGCTGTGCCCGAAGGCGCGGGCGGCCGGGCCCCCCGGCACGCTCGTGCTCGCCAAGTGCTGCCTGCTGGAACGGGGCGTCCAGGTCGACGGCGCGACGGCGGTGGTGCCGTGGGGCGCGAACCTGGACGAGGTGCGCACCGCGATCCGGGCGCTCTGCGGCCTGCCCGCGGCCGAGCCGCCGGCGCTCGTCCCGGCACCGGCCGCCGTGCTCCCGGGTGCCGGGACGTGAGCACCGCGCATCCGGCCGATTCGCGCGTCTACGGCCACCTGTGGACGACCCCGGAAGTGTCAGCGCTGTTCACCGACGAGGGCCGGACCCAGGCCTGGCTGGACATCCTGGCCGCACTGGCGCAGGCCCAGGCCGACGTCGGGCTGGTCCCACGCGCCGCCGCGGACGCGATCGGAGCCCATGCCGATGCCTCCCGGCTGGACCTCGCCCTCGTCGCCGAGCAGACCAGGGCGACCGGGCACTCGACCCTCGGGCTGATCCGGGCGCTGCGCGAGGTCCTGCCCCCGGACGCGCGCGAGTGGGTCTACTACGGCGCGACCGTGCAGGATCTGTCCGACACCTGGTTCGCCCTGGTCTTCCGGGCCCTCGGCGTCATCGCCGAGCGCGACGTGGGCCGGATGCGGGACCGCGCGCTCGGCCTGGCCGCCGAGCACCGCGGCACCCCCATGTGCGGCCGCACCCACGGGCAGCCCGGCCTGCCCATCACGTTCGGCTTCAAGGCGGCCGTGTGGGCCGCGGAGCTCGACCGGCACCTGGCCCGCCTCAGGCAGGGGCGCAGCCGCTGGGAGCTGGCCCAGCTCGGTGGCGCCCTCGGCACGATGGAATTCTGGGGTGACCGCGCCCTGGACCTGCTGGATGCGTTCGCGGGCAGGCTCGGGCTGCGCGCCCCCGACGCGCCGTGGCTCACCGCGCGGGACGGCGTCGCGGAGTTCACCTGGCTGCTCGCGGCGATCTCGGCCACCACCGGCAAGGTCGGCAACGAGGTCTACCAGCTGCAGCGGCCGGAGATCGGCGAGCTGAGCGAGACCTTCACCCCCGGCACGGTCGGCTCGATCACCATGCCGCACAAGCGCAATCCCGAGATCTCCGAGCACCTCGTCACCTTGTCCCGGGCCGTCCGGGCCCAGGCCGGGCTGGCCCTGGAGGGGATGGTGGTCGAGCACGAGCGGGACGGGCGCGCGTGGAAGACCGAGTGGCTGGCGGTACCGGAGACCGCCATGTACTTCGCGGCCTGCGTGAGCCTGGGCGCCAGGATGCTCGAGGGCCTGCGCGTGGACGCGACGCGGATGCTCAGCAACATCCACGCCCACCGCGGATACCTGCTGTCCGAGCCGGTGATGCGCGCGCTCGCCGGGCGGGTCGGCAAGCACACCGCGCACGAGACCGTGTACGCGGCCGCGATGACCGGTATCGACCAGCGGCAGGACTTCCGCGCCGCCCTGCGGGCCGACTCCCGTCTGGACGCCATATCCGACGCCGAGCTGGACGAGCTGCTGGATGTCCGGGCGTCGCTCGGCGCGTGCGCCGCGTTCGTGGACCGGGTCCGCGACGCCTGCGCGGGGGCACCGGGATGACGGCCGAGCGGGCGGGCGCGACGGCGCCACCGGGCCCGGCGGCGGCTCAGCCTCCGGCCGGGAGGCCCGCCGGGCATCCCCGGGTCCCCCTCGTCCTGGAGCCGACGCCACTGCACGCGGCCGGGCGGCTGTCCGGCGAGCTTGGCGTGCCGGTCCTGCTGAAGCGCGACGACCTGGCGGGCACCGGCCTCGGTGGCAACAAGCTGCGCGGACTGGAGTACCTCATCGCGGACGCCCTCGGGCAGGGCTGTGACTGCCTGGTGACGGGCGCGGGCCCGCAGTCGAACTGGACGATGCTCGCCGCGCTGGCCTGCGTGCGCCACCAGATCGAGCCGCACGTCGTCTGCTACGGCAGCTCCGCCGCCGACGAGGGCAACATGCGGCTGCATCGGTGGCTCGGGGTGGATGTGCGGTTCACCGGTGACCCTGACCGGTCCTCGGTGGATGCGGGCATCGAGGCGGTCGCGGCCGAGCTGCGTGCGGCGGGCCGGCGGCCCTACCCGGTCCCGCGCGGCGGCGCGACGCCGCTGGGCGCGCTCGGGTACGTCCGCGCCAGCGTGGAGCTGGCCGCGCAGCTGGAGGCGCTGGGTGAGCAGCCGTCGGGTCTGTGGCTCGCGACCGGGTCGGGCGGCACGCAGGCCGGCCTGGTGGCCGGTGCCGCGCTGACCGGCGCGCCGTACGAGGTGGTGGGCGTCACCGTGAGCAGGCCGGTGGCCGAATGCCGCGAGCGGGTGCGGGAGCTGGCGGCCGGGGCCGCCGCGCTCGGCGGCATCGCCGCCGGCCTCGCCGAACCGGCGGTCCTCGGCGGCTGGCTCGGGCCGGGGTATGGCGCCGCGTCGGCGGAGGGCGGACGGGCGGCGCGGATGGTCGCGGGCGCCGAAGGCGTCTTCCTCGACCCGGTGTTCGGGGCGAAGGCGATGGCCGCGCTGATCGCGGAATGCAAGGCCGGCCGCGTCCGCGGCACCCAGGTGTTCCTGGTCAGTGGCGGGGCGCCGACGCTGTTCACCGGATCCCGGGACCCAGCGCCATGACGGGCAGGCGGTCCCCGGGCGGCTCACGGCGGCCGCCGCCGGAGGGCTACCTGGGTG
>WNFX01007149.1_pt1 | contig 10501 bp, 7 predicted proteins | sample 5400111 | NCBI WGS metagenome assembly WNFX01 (sample SAMN13153363, study PRJNA577476) | soil metagenome | isolation source: 40 cm soil or saprolite under grassland replicate 1 | place: USA:California | collected 2016-06-15 | reverse complement strand
GCCGTTCAGCGGCCTCACCAGACCGGTACTGGAAGCGGTTCTGGACATGCTGGCCGGCCGGTATCCCAGTGAGGAGTTCGCCGAGCTCCGGCCCCGGCTGGTCTGGGACCGGACCACCGACACCCTGCACGGCCGGCCCGGCGCCCAGCGGCTCGCCGTCACCAGCGGCGGCACCATCCCCGACCGCGGCCTGTTCGGTGTATTCCTGGCCGGGCCGCAGCGCCAGGGCCGCAACTCGCACCGGGTTGGTGAGCTGGACGAGGAGATGGTGTACGAGTCGCGGGTCGGCGACGTGTTCGTGCTCGGCGCCAGCTCGTGGCGGATCGAGGACATCACCGCCGACCAGGTGCTCGTCTCCCCCGCCCCGGGCCAGCCCGGCAGGCTGCCGTTCTGGCACGGCGACGCGGCCGGCCGGCCGGCCGAGCTCGGCCGCGCGCTCGGCGCGTTCTGCCGCGAACTCGGCGCGGCGGGCGAGCAGGCGGCCACCGTCACGCTGCGCGAGGCTGGCCTGGACGAGCTGGCGGCGGCGAACCTGATCCGCTACCTGGCGGCGCAGCGGGAGGCCACCGGCTACCTGCCCGATGACCGGACGCTGGTGATGGAGCGGTTCCGGGACGAGCTCGGGGACTGGCGGCTCGTCCTGCACAGCCCGTACGGGGCGCGGGTGCACGCCCCGTGGGCGCTGGCCATCGCCGCCCGGCTGCGCGAGCGCTACCAGGACATGGACGTGCAGGCGCTGCACACCGACGACGGGATCGTGCTGCGGGTGCCCGACACCGACGAGCCGCCGCCGGCCGGCATCGCCGAGTTCGATGCGGACGAGCTGGAGCCGCTGATCACCGCCGAGCTGGGCGGCTCGGCGCTGTTCGCGTCCCGGTTCCGCGAGTGCGCGGCACGGGCGCTGCTGCTGCCGCGCCGCCAGCCCGGCCGGCGCTCCCCGCTCTGGCAGCAGCGGCAGCGATCGGCGCACCTGCTCGCGGTGGCGGCCAGGTACGGCACCTTCCCGGTGGTGCTGGAGACCGTCCGGGAGTGCGTGCAGGACGTGTTCGACGTCCCCGCGCTGACCGGCCTCATGCGCGATCTGGCCAGCCGCAAGGTCCGGCTGGTGGAGGTGGAGACGCCGGCCCCGTCCCCGTTCGGCAAGTCGCTGCTGTTCCGGTACGTCGGCGCGTTCATGTACGAGGGCGACTCGCCGCTGGCCGAGCGCCGCGCCCAGGCGCTGGCGCTCGACTCCTCGCTGCTGGCCGAGCTGCTCGGCGGGGCGGACCTGCGGGAACTGCTCGATCCCGAGGTGGTCGAGCAGACGCAGAACGAATTGCAGCGGCTGGCCCCCGGCCGCGCCTGCCGCGACCTGGAGGCGGTCGCGGACCTGCTGCGCGCCATCGGGCCGCTGTCGGCGGCCGAGGTCGCCGGCCGGTGCACCGAACCCGGGGCGGCGCCCGGCTGGCTGGCCGAGCTGGCGGCGCAGCGCCGGGCGATCGAGGTGCGGATCAGCGGCGAGGCGCGCTGGGCGGCGATCGAGGACGCGGGGCGGCTGCGCGACGCGCTCGGCGTGCCGCTGCCGGTCGGCGTGCCGGCCGCGTTCACCGAGCCGGTGCCCGACCCGCTGGAAGACCTGGTGGCCAGGTACGCGCGCTGCCATGGCCCGTTCACCACCGCCGACGTGGCGGGCCGATACGGCCTCGGGCAGGCGGTGGTCACCGGCGCGCTGCGGCGGCTGGCCGCCCAGGGCCGGGTAAGCGAGGGCGAGTTCCGGCCGGGCGGGCGGGGAGCGGAATGGTGTGACGCCGAGGTGCTGCGGCTGCTGCGGCGCCGCTGCCTGGCTAGGCTCCGCAAGGAGGCCGAGCCGGTCCCGCCGGAGGTCCTGGGCGCGTTCCTGCCCGCCTGGCAGAACGCAGGTCAGCGGGCCGGGGGCGGCGACGGGCCGAGGCCTGGCCGGAGCTGGCGGGCGGCCAGACCGGACGCGGTGTACGACGCGATCGAGCAGCTGGCCGGGGCGCCGGTGCCGGCCTCCGCGCTGGAGACGCTGACGCTGCCCGGCCGGGTGCCCGGCTATCAGGGCGCGCTGCTGGACGAGCTGACCGCCGCCGGTGAGATCGTCTGGGCGGGCGCGGGCGGGCTGCCGGGCGGCGACGGCTGGCTGGTGCTGACTCCCGCGCACACCGCCCCACTGCTGTTGCCCCCACCGTCGGAGATCACCATGACGCCCCTGCACGAGGCGGTGCTCGCGGTCCTGGACGGCGGCGGCGGGCTGTTTTTCCGGATGATCTCCGACCGGGCGGCGGCGCTCCTGCCGGAGACGGAGCGGCGTGGCTTCACCGATACGGCGGTGGCGGCAGCGATCTGGGACCTGGTGTGGGCGGGCCGGCTCACCAATGACACCCTGGCGCCGCTGCGCACGGTCCTCGGCACCGGGCGGCCGGTGGCCGATGCCGGCCGGCCACCGGCACGCCCCGGCGGCCCAAATGGGCCGGTTGTCTCGGGCGTGCCGGCTGGGCCGGGACCGAACGGGCTGGGCAGGCCCAATGGGCTGGCCAGGCCCGATGGGCTGGGCAGGACGGGCGGCGGGCGGGCCAGGCCGGGCGGGCCAGGCGATCCCGGCTGGGTACCGCTGCCCAGCCGGCCAGGACGCAGCGGCCGGTTCGGGACGCGCAGGCCGGGCGCGGGCCGGATGGGGACGGCCAGCCGCACCGGGCCGCCCACGGTGACCGGCCGGTGGTCGCTGCTGCCCGAGCCCGACCCGGACCCGACCAGGCGGCTGCACGCACTCGCCCGCACGCTGCTGGAACGGCACGGCGTCCTGACCAAGGGCGCGGTCACCGCCGAGCGTACGGCCGGCGGGTTCGGCGCGCTCTACCCGGTGCTGCGGGCGATGGAGGAGGCGGGGCACTGCCGCCGTGGCTACTTCGTCGAGGGCCTGGGTGGTGCCCAGTTCGCGCTGCCCGGCGCGGTGGACCGGATGCGGGCGATGGCCGGGGACGCGGCCGCCCCGGCCCAGCCGCCGCAGTTCCCCGAGGGCCAGCCCAGGTGGCCGGGGGCGCCCGCGGAGGCCTGGCGTGGCGAGGCGAAGGAACCACCCGGCCCGACCGTGACCGTGCTGGCGGCGGCCGACCCCGCCAACCCGTTCGGCGCGTCGCTGGCCTGGCCCGCCCGGCCCGGTGAGGTGCCCGGCGGGCACCGGCCCGGCCGCAAGGCCGGGGCCCTGGTGGTGCTGTCCGGCGGCCGGCTGGTCCTGTACGTCGAGCGCGGCGGCAAGACGCTGCTGTCGTGGACGAGCGATCCCGCCGTCCTGGCCCCGGCCGCGGCCGGACTGGCGGAGGCGGTGCGCGGCGGGGCGCTCGGCCGCCTCACCGTCGAGCGGGCCGACGGCTCGGGGGTGTACGAGTCGCCGCTGGCGCAGGCCCTGGCCGGCGCCGGGTTCCGCCCCACCCCCCGTGGCCTGCGCCTGCGCGGTTAGGAGGCCGGGGCCTCCACCTCTAGCCGGACGTGACCGCGAGGCCGCTTCCGGGGTCGAAGAACTGCAGGTTCGTGGTCTCGACGGCGAGCTGGGCGGGCTGGCTGGAACGGCATGGCCGAGGTGGCGTGGGAACGCACGGGCCACACGCTGAACCTGTCGGTCACCGCCCCACCCGGCACGTCAGCGATCGTCAGCCTGCCCTCGCCGGACTTCACCGAGAGCGTGGCCGGATCCGGCCGTCACCGGTTCAGCTGCGCCTACCGCCCGACCGCCGACGACCCCGTCCAGGTCCTCACCGCCGACCGCACCAGCCGTTCCGGATGATTCGGGCGCACCGGGCACCCGGCCGACGTTGGCGCAGTCGGGCGGCCCGCCGGGCAGGCCGGGCGTGCTCAGCAGTCACCCCGGCCAGTCGTGGCGCTCGTCACCGCATCAGAACAGGCATAATGCTTGACATGCGATTGTCTGCCCGCGCCGATTACGCGCTGCGTGCCGCGATCGAACTCGCCGCGACCGAGCGCAATCACATCACCGCCGAGCAGCTGGCACGGGCGCAGAGCATTCCGGGGAAGTTTCTCGAGGCCATCTTGACCCAGCTGCGGCGGGCTGGCCTGGTGCGCAGCCAGCGCGGCCCGGAGGGGGGGTTCTGGCTGGCCAGGCCCGCGTCCGAGATTTCACTCGCCGACATCATCCGGGCCATCGACGGGCCGCTGGTCGGTGTGCGGGGGGAACGCCCCGAGAAGGTGGGTTACAGCGGCGCCGCGGAACCGCTGCAGACCGTGTGGATCGCCCTGCGCGCCAATGAGCGGGCGATCCTGGAAGAGGTGACGCTGGAGGACATCGTCACGCGTCACCTTCCGCTCCGGGTCCGCGAGCTCGCCGAAGACCCGCGGGCATGGGCGAGCGGGCCCGGCTGAACCCCTGGTGCCCCAGCCCGGCTGCCTAGACCGGGATCATGTCCGTGACGTCGCGGATCCGGCGGGCCACCTCGTCGTCGAAGGCTGCCGTCTGGCCTGGCGGCAGCTGCACCGCGTCGAGGACGGCACCGGTCCTGGTGCCGAGCTCGCGGCCCGAGGCCAGCCGGATCGGCTGCCCGGCGCCGGTGAACGCCTGAGGCGTCTGCGGTGTGTCCCTGCCGACGGCGGGGCCGACGGTGGCGGGCGCATCCAGGGCGGGCTCCCTGACCCCGGCCAGCACCGGCTCGTTCTGCAACTCCGCGAGCGCGAAGTTATCTGATACTTCCCGGAACACCTGCGACAACGGCGCCCCGAGCGCTGAGCAGATCGCCGCCAGCAGCTCCGAGGACGCTTCCTTCTGGCCGCGCTCGACCTCGGACAAGTATCCCAGCGACACGCGGGCCGCAGCGGAAACCTCGCGGAGCGTGCGACCCTGCCGCTGACGCAGCCGCCGCAGTGCGTCACCAAGCAAGTGACGAAGCAGGACCATGGTCACGCTCCCTTCCCGAGGTCAGTATTCCCAAAATCAGTATCACAGCACCCACGGTACCTGCCTTCACCGACAGTGCGGGAGAGCGCATGTTGCAGTGTTCGCTGATGACGTAACGCTGTAATCACGGGCTTTCTTCCCAGAGCACGCTCCACAGCAGCCGCAGCGACCGCTCCACCGTGCCCTGCCGGATCTCGTCCCTGCTGCCGGACAGGGCCAGCGTCTGGACCACCGCCCCGCCGCCCGCGCATACCGCGATGTGAACGGTGCCGGGCGGCTTGCCGTCCGCCGGGTCGGGCCCGGCCACCCCGGTGGTCGCCACACCGGCCGTGGCCCCCAGCCGCTGCGCCACCCCGGCTGCCATCGCGCCCGCCACGTCCGGGTCGACCGCTCCCCTTTCCGCCAGCAGCGCCGCTGGCACGCCCAGCAGCGCCGCCTTCAGGTCCGTGGCGTAGGCGATCACCCCGCCGCGGAAGACCACCGAGGCACCGGGGACGGTGGTGATCGCGGCGCCGAGCAGCCCGCCGGTGAGCGACTCGGCGACGGCGACGGTCTGCTGCCGTTGCGTAAGCAGCCCCACGATCCGGGCCGCCAGCTCAGCGTCAACCGGCCCGGCCTGCCCGGCGACCGGCCCGGCCGGGCCCGGGCCCGGCAGCCCAGCGCCGGTCACGGCGCGGCTCCCGCCCCGGCGGGCGGCCGGCGGTGCAGGCGCACCGCGCGCACGCCGTAGTCGACGCCGGTGACCACCGTGACGGCCACCGCCGCCGCCATCACCACCTCCCGCAGCACCGCCGGCGGCCCCGGCAGCACGTAGAGGGCGATCGCGAGCACCTGCAGCAGCGTCTTCAGCTTGCCGCCCCGGCTGGCCGCGATCACGCCGCGGCGGATGACCCAGAACCGCAGCAGCGTCACGGAAATCTCCCGGGCCAGAATCACCACGGTCACCCACCAGGCCAGCTCCCCGAGGGCGGACAGGGTCACCAGCGCGGCGCCGGTGAGCGCCTTGTCCGCGATCGGATCCGCGATCTTGCCGAAGTCGGTGATCAGGCCGCGGCGGCGGGCGAGCCGACCGTCCAGCAGATCCGTCACCGATGCCACGCCGAACACGACGAACGCCGCCACCCGCCAGCCCGTCCCGCCGGCCAGCAGGCAGGCGACGAAGACCGGCACCAGCGCCAGGCGCAGCACGGTCAGCGCGTTGGCGACGTTGACCAGCCCCGGGCCGGGCAGGGCAGGCCGGGACGGCGCGGGCGGGGCAGGCTGCCCGGGCTGGCCGGGCAGTGCGGGCTGGCCGGGCAGTGCGGGCTGGGCAGGCAGTGCGGGCTGGGCAGGCCGTGCCGCACCGTGGGGCGGCTCACCTCCCGGCAGCACCGGCCCGCCCGGTCAGCGCGTCTGGCCGGGCCGCGGCGCGGCGGGCAGGGCGTCGGCCGTCAGGTCGACCCCCTCGGACCCGGTGACCCTGGCGCCGACCATTTCGCCGACGGCCAGCGGCACCGGCGAGGCCACGGTCGTCACCCCGTCCACCTCGGGTGCCTGATGGGCCGCCCGGCCCTCGTAACGCTGGCCGCCGAGATCCTCCTCGATCAGGACATCCACCGTCTCGCCGACGCGGTCGGCGGCGCGCTGGGCCATGACTTCCTCGGCGATATCGGACAGCTCGTCGGCGCGGCGCGCGACCTCCGCCGGATCCAGATGCCCGGGCAGCGAGGCGGCCTCGGTCCCCTCCTCATCGGAGTACCCGAAGATGCCGATCGCGTCCAGCCGGGCCAGCGACAGGAACCGCTCAAGCTCGGCCAGGTCGCGGGCGGTCTCACCGGGGAACCCCACGATGAAATTGGACCGGATTCCCGCGTCCGGGCACGCGTTCCTGATCTGGTCGATCAGGGCACAGAACCGGTCGGTGTCGCCAAACCGGCGCATCGCCCGCAGGACGCTGCCGCTCGCGTGCTGGAAGGACAGGTCGAAGTAGGGCGCGACGCCCGGGGTGGAGGTCATCACCGTGACCAGGCCGGGCCGGACCTCCGCGGGCTGAAGGTAACTCACCCGGACCCGGGCGATCCCCGGTACCGCGGCCAGCGCCGGAAGCAGCTCATCAAGCAGGGCGAGCTTGCCCAGGTCTTTGCCGTAGGAGGTGGAGTTCTCGCTGACCAGCAGCAGCTCGGCCACCCCGTGGCCGGCCAGCCAGCCGGCTTCGGCGATCACGTCCTCCGGGGGGCGGGAGAGGAAGGCGCCGCGGAACGCCGGGATCGCGCAGAAGCTGCACCGGCGATCGCACCCGGAAGCGATCTTGAGTGGCGCCACCGGCCCGCCGCCCAGCCGGCGCCGCACGGTCCGCGGCCCCGACGCGGGCGCCATTCCCGGCGGCAGGTCGGGGATGGCGCTGCCGGTGCCAGGCATGCCGTGGCCGGGGACGTGCGGGTGAGGCGCGGACGGCCGTCCGGCGGGGGCGAGCGGGAGCAGCCGCCGCCGGTCCCGTGGCTCGTGCGCGGGCAGCCGTTCGCCGGCCAGCACCGCGTCCAGCCGGGCGGCGATGTCGCCGTAGTCGTCGAAGCTCAGGATCTGCGCCTCGGGCAGCGCCTCGGCCAGCTGCGATCCGTACCGTTCGGCCAGGCAGCCCACGGCGACGACCCGGGCGCGGCCGGACGCGGCGCCGAGCAGTTCGGCGATGGATTCCTGCTTCGCCGCCTCGATGAAGCCACACGTGTTGACGAGGACGACCTTCGCCTCGCCCGCGTCGTCGTCGCTGCCCAGCGTCCAGCCGGCCGCGTCGAGCCGCCCGGCGAGTTCCTCGGAGTCGACCTCGTTGCGCGCGCAGCCCAGGGTCACCAGGCTGACGGTCCGCTCCCCCGGCTGCGGGTTCTCCATGCTTGGCGACACACCGGCAGACTACGGTAAGACCGGCCGTGCGCAGGCCGTGGCGCCCGGGCGTCAGCCCGACGCGTGGGCGGGCAGCTTCTTGTCCGGCCCGAAGCTCAGCGTCACCGGCTGGCCGACCGAGCCCGGCCGGCCCAGGTTCTTGCCGTTCACGGTCAGCAGGATCCCGCCCGGGTTACCGATCTGCATGGTCACGTTACGGTGGAACGTCCAGGTCATGCTGCTCCCACCGACCACATAGTCCTGGGACAGGTACACCCCGGCGGGCGTGGTGAATTCGACCCAGCAGTCCTCGATGGCGGTCAGCCGGATGACCACGGTGTGGCTGACATGGGTGGGCGTGGGAGCCGGCGTGGAGGGGGCGGCGGCCGCGGCCGCCGGGTGGTGGCTCGGCGGAGCGGCCGCGGCGGGATGGCCCGGTGAGGCCACCGCCGCCACCGCCCGGTACACGCCATACCCCACCACCAGAGCCAGCACGATGATCATCGCCAGGCTCCAGTTGGGCGAGCGCCGCTCCTTCAGCTTGATCGGCGTGGCCGGTTCGAAGACGTCCGCGGCCCTGATCGCCTGGGGCGCGCCATGCGTGGTGTCGTATTCGTGGATCAGCGGCTCGGAGTCAGCCCCGACCACGCGCGCGATGCTGCGGATGTGGCCACGGGCGTAGAAGTCGCCTCCGCAGGCGGAGAAGTCATCATGCTCGATGCCCCGGACGATCGTCTCCCGGATGCAGGTGCGCTGGCTGACCTGCGTAATGGTGAGACCGGCCTGGCTGCGGGCCTGCGCCAGGGCATCACCGATGCTCACGCCGCGCCTCCACTACGTTTGTGACGCTGCTGCCGCCCGGGAATGCGGCCGCAGTGGCCGGATCAGAGCGGCCCCGGACGCGGGACCGGTAACCAAGTTTAGACCCGCCGCCGGCGCGCCGTGAGCGCCCAGGGGCCCCGGCTCAGCCGTCCTGCCCGCCCCGCAACGAGGCCAGCACGCCGGCCAGATCGTCGGGGGTGACCAGGACGTCCCTGGCCTTCGATCCTTCGCTCGGGCCCACGATGCCCCGGCTCTCCAGCAGGTCCATCAGCCTGCCCGCCTTGGCGAACCCGACCCGCAGTTTCCGCTGCAGCATGGAGGTCGAGCCGAACTGGGTGCTGATGATGAGCTCGGCGGCCTGAATCAGCAGTTCCAGGTCGTCGCCGATGTCGGTGTCGATGTCGCGCTGGTGCCCCTCGGGCACCCCCACGTCCTCCCGGTAGCTGGGCTGGGCCTGCTTGGTGCAGTGGGCGACGACCTCACGGATCTCCTTCTCCGAGACGAAGGCGTTCTGCAGCCGCAGCGGTTTGCTCGCCCCCATCGGCAGGAAGAGCGCGTCGCCCTGCCCGACCAGCTTCTCCGCGCCCGGCTGGTCGAGGATGACCCGGCTGTCGGCCAGGCTGGAGGTGGCGAACGCCAGCCGGGTCGGGATGTTGGCCTTGATCAGCCCGGTGACCACGTCGACCGAGGGCCGCTGGGTGGCGACGATCAGGTGGATGCCCGCGGCGCGGGCCAGCTGGGTGATCCGCACGATCGCGTCCTCGACGTCGCGCGGGGCGATCATCATCAGGTCGGACAGCTCGTCCACGATCACCAGCAGGTAGGGGTAGGGCAGGAAGACCCGCTCGCTGCCCGGCGGCGGGGTGAGCTTGCCCGTCCGCACCGCCTTGTTGAAGTCGTCGATATGCCGGAACCCGGACGCGGCCAGGTCCTCATAGCGGCGGTCCATCTCCCCGACCACCCAGCCCAGCGCCTCCGCCGCCCGTTTCGGGCTGGTGATGATCGGAGTGATCAGGTGCGGTATCCCCTGGTAGATCAACAGCTCCACCCGCTTCGGGTCGATCAGGATCATCCGCACGTCATCGGGGGTGGCCCGCAGCAGTATCGATGTGATCAACCCGTTGACACAGGTGCTTTTCCCGGCACCGGTAGCCCCCGCTATAAGCATGTGGGGCATCTTCGCCAGGTTCGCGATGACGGTCCGGCCCTCGACGTCCTTGCCCAGGCCGACCACCAGCGGGTGATGGTCGCCGACGGCCACCGGGGAGCGGAGCACATCGCCCAGGCTGACGATCTCGCGGTCGGCATTGGGGATCTCCACCCCGATCGCGGACTTGCCCGGGATCGGCGACAGGATCCGCACGTCCGCGCTTTTCACCGCGTAGGCGATGTTCTTCGACAGCTGGGTGACCCGCTCCACCTTGACCGCGTCGCCCAGCCTGATCTCATATCTGGTCACGGTCGGCCCGCGGCTGAAGCCGGTGACCGCGGCGTCCACCTCGAACTGGTCCAGCACGGCCGTCAGCGCCCGCACGACCGTGTCATTGGCCTGGGTCCGCTCCTTGGGAGCCGTGCCCGGCCGCAGCAGCGCGGGCGGCGGCAGGGTGTAACTGGAGTCGCTCGACCCGGTCAGGGTGAGCTGCTCGGTGCGGCCGTGCAACGGGGCGGCCGGGGACGCCGGCTGGCGCCCGGCGGTGGGCGGGCCGAATCCCAGCACGTCCAGCAGGCCATCCTCGTCGCCCAGCCCGGCGGGCGCCGGCGTGCCGCGGCCATCGGCATCGGCCGACGGCTCCCGGCCGGGAGCCGTCGCCGCCGCTGCGGCCAGCGCCGCGGTCCCGCCCCCGGCGGCCCCCTCGCCCCCGCCCGCGCCGCGCAGCAGCGGCGTGTCGTACGGCTTGCTGTGATCACCCGCTTCGATCG
>WNFX01010501.1_pt1 | contig 10502 bp, 9 predicted proteins | sample 5400111 | NCBI WGS metagenome assembly WNFX01 (sample SAMN13153363, study PRJNA577476) | soil metagenome | isolation source: 40 cm soil or saprolite under grassland replicate 1 | place: USA:California | collected 2016-06-15 | reverse complement strand
GCTCACCAGCCGGGGCGCTGCGCGGCGCTGACAACCTTGCTGCGGCGAGGTGGCTGCCGTTACCAATCAGGTAAAGCCGACGTCTAGCTTGAAGTGACCGAGCCTGAGATCCAGGAGACCACCGCCTGCCCAATGCACGATCCAGGCCAGCAGAATGAGGGCAAGGACGATCAGAACAAGCCACGCAAAGAACATGACGATGCCCGGGATTGCGTACCCGGCAATGCGCCTAGTAGCCATGGCCGCCAGCTACCCGCCGACGCCTGAGTTAATCGGAAGACTTCTGCATTGACGGCGCGGAAGGGCAGCGCAGCCACGGCGTAGCGCTGAGAGCCACTGAGAGGGCGAACAGGCTCTCTGCCGTAGCCCAGGAACCCCCGCAGCGAGGGCATCGTTGCAGAGATTCCGCAACCGGAGGGCACATGAGCGCGATGCCAGGCTGGATGGCGCGCAAGTACGCCGGACCCGGCCCGGGCGAGGCCAATATCCGCGATGGACCGCGCAGTACTGCGGCCCGACCCTCGACCTCACCTACGCCAGTGCGTATTACGCCACCATCTCCTACGACGCCGCCACCGGCACCCGGCTGTGGGTCCGCCGGTACCACGGTGCGGTACCCACGATGACAGCGCCAACGCGATGACGGTCAGCCCGGCAGGGAAGGTGCTCGTCACCGGAAGCAGCTGGGGGGCTACCTCGAATGAGGACTGCGCCACGATTGCCTACAGCCCGGCCGGCTCAAGTTCTCCTGGACCGCCATCACCGGCCACGTGATGGTCAAGGGCACGGCCTCACCCGATGACCCTGCCCTAGCTGGCCAGCTACTGGGCCGAACGGCGCAAGGCGAAACCACCGCTGGACAGGTAAACCCTGCGGTTGCTGACCAGGCAGGACGCGCGGTGCCCGCTATGCGGGGAGCACCTGCTGACCGTCGGCCGGTCCCCGGCAGACGGCCGGGCCCTGCGCATCGGGACCGTCATCACTCACCCAGTTGACCTGCGGATCGGCCGCCGCATCGCCTGCCTGGGCGAACTCCAGGACACCGCGCGAGCGGTCAACACCTGGCCGCCCGCACGCCCGCACGCCCACACCTACGACCTCACCCCCGGCGGCCTGGCCTTCGCCAGCTCCTAGCTGAGCGGGCTCGGCGCGTCATACTCGATCCTCAGCACGGCTTGGCCCGTAGGCAGCGTGACCTGCTGGCTCCATGCTGGCCGGTACTGTGCTCGCTGCGCGTCGATGAACGCGTGCATCCAGTTGAGGTATGCCGCGCGTGTGAGGTGCGCCGCCCTGTCAACGGCTGCCAAGTCCACCGATCGCAGGAGGCTGGCAGGTCCGCCACCAGGTGACTGGCCTCCGAAGTCCACGATGCGGAGCGGGTGGCCAGCGGCCATGGCGACGATGAGCAGCGGCAGCCGCGGATCAATATCGCCGCTGCGGAGTTGTGTCCTGGCTGTGGCCGAGAGCGTGATGTGGCTGTTGGTCAGCAACTGGGCGTCAGCAGCCTTCCTGGTGCGTAGTGCCACCCGCTGGACGGCGCGATACCGGGCGGTGCCGCCGGGAAAGACCAACCTGATGTCGATCCTGGCGTTCCCTGATCCGAAGCTCGCGATGATGGCCGGAGCGTAGACGGAGGCCAGCCGGCTGCGGTACTGGGCTCGGATGGCGGCGGTGGCGACCACCAGGTCAGAGCCGAGCGGATCAGTCGACAGGGGCCCGAGCGTCAACAGGTTCGCGGGTGGGAAGCCTCTGCCGGCCAGATCCGTGCATACCTGGGGATCGCACGACACGACTGCGGCACGGCTGACCTGCTGCCGTATCCAGGTCACGGCCCGCTTCCTTGCCGCAGCCCCAGCGGCGAGTTGCTGGCTGGTTCCAGCATGGCTGCCCGCCGGCCGCCCTGTCGGTGCGCCGCGCAAGGTAAGGGCGAGTCCAAGCCCGCCGGCACCGGCAACTACCGAGATCGAGGTCAGAACCGCGGCCGCTCGCCAGCGCCACCAGCGGCGACCACTCCCGCGCCGCGCCGGGCGGAGCTTGGACCCCGCCCAGGCGCCGCCATCGCTGGTCCCGTGCGGCGGCTCTGGCGTCGAGGCAGACGCGCGAGGTGAACTGGATGTCTCCTCGTCCGTGGCGAGCGTGGAGGCCATTGGCGGGAGCGGGCCTATGAGCCGCACTCCGGCGGCTACCAGCTCGCTGAGCACCTCGCGGGCGGAGGGCCTGAGGGCTGGGGCCTTGTTGAGGCAGCGATGAACGAAGGAGCCAAGTGGTTCGGGAAGCCGGCCCACAGCGGGCTCGGCATGAAGAATGGCGAACGCGGTGGCTGTCAACGACTCGCCCTTGAACGGCAGCTCACCGGTACCCGCGAAGGCGATCGTAACGGCCCACGACCACATGTCGGCCGCCGCGGTCACTCGCTTCCCGGCCAGCTGCTCAGGAGCCATGAACGCCGGGGTTCCCACAGCGACCTGGCCAGATAGGCCCGTGGTGGTCATGCCGGGAACGGTCGCCAGCCCGAAGTCGATCACCACTGGCCCATCGGGCCCGAGGAGGACATTGCCAGGCTTGAAGTCGCGGTGCACCATACCGACGGCATGCACTGCGCCCAGCGCGGTCAGCGTCGCGACGGCGATGCGCTCGAGCGCTGCGCCACTGCGAGGTCCGAGCCGCTCGACGACCTCCACCAGCGATGGCCCGTTGACGTATTCACTGACAATGAACGGCCGCCGTTCGAAGATTCCCGCATCCAGAACCTGCGCAGTGCAGAACCGGGCGACCCGCTGCGCTGCGGCGACCTCCTTCAGGAAGCGGCTCCGGACCCGTGGGTCCGTGGTTGGCGGCAGGAGCTTGACCGCCGCCTGGCTTCCAGTGGGACTGACAGCCAGGAACACGACGCCCTGGCCACCTTCACCCAGGCGTCCAAGCAACCGGTATGCACCCACCTCGCGCGGATCCGTGGCGCGCAGCGGCAACATTCCGAACATTGCGGACCCCGTGGCTGGCACCAGGCCATTCTGCCTTGGCGGCTCGCCGCACGTCGCGATTTCGTCTCCTCAGTTGCCCGCCGCCGCTGACCGCGCAGCCGTTCGAGCGTCCGGGGGAACTACTGCCTCGCGGCCAATCCGCTCGGCCCCGCGCGAGACAGCGGCTGGGTAGGCCGGTTCGACGCCAGCGTGCCAGCCGGCCTGGACGCCCTGCAGGCCCTCGATCATGCCTGCCGCCGGGAGAAGGACCTGGCCCCTATCTCGGTCACCGAGGGGATGGCGTCACGCACCTGGCTACCGGGTGGTGCGGAAGTAGCCGCGTGAAGGCCCTCCATGCGGCGTACCGCGTCAGCGACCTGGCCGCCTCCCTCGACTTCTACACCGCGCTCGGGTACGGGCGCACTCGCCTCATTGTGGAACGCACGTCAGCACGAAACGCGGCTGGTGCCTAGGTCCAAGTGATCGTTGACGGTTCGGCTCCAGGTAATGCTTGACGGTTTCTAGGGTCTGGCTGTGCTGGCTTTCCCCGGACAGGCGCCAGTCAACGCCGGGCCGCGGCGGGGGTCAACGTGGAGCGCCCGCAGCGCGAAGCGCGAGGACGAATGACGTTGAGGCTCGCAAGGGCCCGGCGCAGCCTCGGCTGTCCGGGGAGGTTCAGGAATGCCACTCCCAGCTCAGCGTGGGAGCGGCCTGCGCGGTCGCGAGGTAGTGCGCGGCGGCGGTCAGGGCGGTCTGCAGATCGACCAGGTGACGGCGGGGAAACCCGGTTTGCTGCCCGCCGCACATGATGCGCTCCCGCACGTCGCTGGGGTCGTGGGTGTTGAGGAGCTGGCCGAACCGCTCGCCGTGCTTGCAGATCGCGACCATGTAGCGCCCGGCCCCGCCGCCGATGCCCAGGAAGGTCCCCGCGTCGGAGGTCCGCAGGTACAGGTCGTTGTATTCGTTGCCGTCGAGGTGCCGGACCGCCTGCTCAACATCGCGCGGGGAGGGAACGACGGTCTCGGTCGTGCGGGTGCCGGGTCGCCACCGCGGTGCCACCAATTCCGCGACCTGCGGGCCGTCATGTCGCACGCTGCAAATCATGCCCCAGCTGCAGCCCGCATTCGCTCCCGCCGCTGACGCTGTGCGGGCGGCTATTGCGGTGGCGGCCCGAACAGGGGCTCGCCGTCGCTTGCCGCCGAGCAGGAAAACGAACCGCTCGAGGTCGGCGCGCAGCTGGCTGATCCCGTATGCGGGGTGGCGGACGAACTGTTCCAGGGAGGCGTCGAGACGGGCGGGGTCGCCGGCCAGCCATTGGCTGAGGAATTGCAGCATGTCGGCGAGCTCGCCTGCGTCGGTGACGTCGAGGTTCACATCGGGCATGGGTCACCGCCTCCCGGGGTGGGTGGCGTGGGCCTTGTAACGGTCGATCTCGTGGCTGGTGGTGCGGGGCACGGCGCTGACGGTTTCGCCGCGACGGCTGCAATACCAGGCATATCGACCCGATATGCATACCGCTGACGGGAAGAACGCGTGCCGAACGCCGCCTATATCGAGCCGGTGGGGGTGTTAGACGGCAGAGCGGCTCGGTGACACATCGTGATCCCGCGCGGGTGGCTCCTGGCGGTCCGTCAGCGCCGGAACGTGTAGCAATGCCCATGTGGCGTGCGGTTGCACCCATCCTGGGAGTGCGTACGCTTGGGCCACTCGCGGAGCGCTCTGGAGTCGCCTGGGCGCCGTCGCCTCCCTGCTCCGGCTACAGGTCTCGATCACTCGCCAGTGCGGCCACGGGGTTGCAGAGCCGCTCGCCGGCCAGGTGGATCATTGAGCTGAGCCCGCTCTGCGCGCTGGGGCCATGCTCAACGCGATGTTCCATCCCTCCGGGAGGCCGGCATGCCTGTGGGCACGCCGGCGTGCTCCGCGGGCGTATCGACGGCGCGGCCGGCGTCTGAAACCGGGTGGCGCGGCCGGGGCCGGCCGTGAGAGGGTCGCCGCATGGCGACGGATCGGGCCCGGCCGGCGCAGACCGCGGGCGAGCGGGAGATGCTGAACGGCTGGCTGGAGCATCACCGGGGGATCTTGATCTGGAAGTGCGAGGACTTGACTGCGGAGCAACTCCGGCAGCGGGCCGTCCCGCCGTCCACCCTGTCCCTGCTCGGGTTGGTCCGGCACATGGCCGAGGTGGAGCGCGGCTGGTTCCGGCAGGTGTTCCTCGGCGAGGATGTGCCCGATCTGTACGACAGGTCCGCCGATGAGGACGCGGACTTCAACGACGCCGGCCAGGCCGATCCGGCGGAGGCGTTCAATGCCTTCGAACGGGAGTGCGCCGCGTCGCGGCAGGTGGTCGCGCAAGCCCCGAGCCTGGATGTTCTCAGCAAGCAGGCGTCTGAGCGTACGGGCCAGCCCTGGTCGCTGCGCTGGATCGTCACCCACATGATCGAGGAGTACGCGCGCCACAACGGCCACGCCGACCTGCTCCGCGAGCGCGTCGACGGCAACACCGGCTACTACTGAGCGGCGAGGCTCAGTGCCCGGCGTGAGCCATGGAATAGCGCTACGCGGTCATTATTGGCAAACACCCGCAAGTTCCGTGCGGAACTAGCCTGCATGCCCGCCATCGCAGTCGGGTAACGAGTTCGCTGGGCAAACTCGACCGGGCTCCGGCGCTGGCCGTTCCTGTGAAGCATCAGGTTCTCGTGGTGCTGGCTTCCGGGGGCATCGCCCCCAGGTCCACGTTGCCCAGGCGTCCGCGGGTCCCGGTACCCGCGATGGCGCCGTTGCAGACGCTGCTGAACGCGGATCCGGTCGTCCGGACGATCCGCTGGCCTGACGGGCCGGAAGCCGCAGCGGTCAGCGGGTCGACGGCGACGACGATTCATTGCGCGTACAGGATCATCCGGCCGGGCCATTGGCCCGGGCTTTGCGTCAGGGGCACGTAGCCCGGTTGCAGCCACACATTCCCGGACCGCGAGATGTAGGAGAACAGCTGGAGCAGGAGCAGCGCGGTCAGGAATGTCGGCAGCACGGCCGCGGCCGTGACCCTCTTGTCCGTCGATGATCCCGGCCGCAGCGCGCTGATGGTGCCTGCCAGCGTCCCGGTCACCAGCCGCAGTACCATCCCGCCAATGATCAGTGACAAGTGTCGGCGGGAGCGCCTGCGACAAGAGATTGTCGACTGACACTCCGACTATCAGGATCTGGCCGAGGTTGCAGGAAGGGCTCGGCTCGCCGCCCGGGAGGCTGGCTGGTGCGTCCTGCCGCGCCGCCGTCAGCATGCGTTCCGGCAGGTAGTCGTGACCAGGGCGATGGTGACCAGCCAATGCCAGGTAGTTAAGGACACCGGATCGCCTTGCTGGCCGAGAGCCGCAGTGCCAGCGGTTCGTCAGGCCAGGCCTGCGGGTTCGGCCACCGGTGAGAAAGCCCGGGGCGGCTCCACGGCAGGTCCTGTTCCCCGCACTGCGGCCCGCCCCGGGCAAGACGGGCCGCGTGCTGCTGCCGGCCGGCGGGCCGGCTACCTGACGATGCGGATGACGCGTACCATGCCGAGCTTGGTGTGCTCGCGGTGGTCCTGGGTGTCCATGAAGCAGGCCAGTACCCAGTAGCCGGGCCGGTTGCGGATGACCTGCTGCTGGTAGGCGCCGTGGGTCAGGGCGTTGTCGAAGGAGTAGAAGCCGGTTGCCAGGCGCTGCGCCTGGTCGTCCTTGCCCTCCTTCAGTAGCCGGGCGATCCGGCGCGCGCCCGCGGCGGTGCGGCCCCGGATTGCGAAGATCATGTGCACCAGGAAGCCGTGGTTGGCGAAGCGGACCAGCTCGCCGTCGTGCAGCCTGCCGGGGCCGCGGAAGCCGAAGTCGATCGTGGCGATCGTCGCCTGCGGCTTGGGCAGCCTGGCTGGGGAGGCGGCCTTCGCGATCGTGAACGTGGTCAGCGGCGGGGTCTTGGCGTTCGACGCCAGGTCTGCCGCGACATACCGGCCGGGTGCCAGGCTGGCCTGCGCCGTGGATGTGCCCTTGTTCGCCTGCGGGCTGAAGACGATCGAGGCGATGAGGGCGACGTTGTTCGGATCGCCCGCCGCGGCCTTGAGGAACTGGGCGAAGGTGACACCAGGGTCGAGCCGGATCAGCGCCGGGTCTCCCTGCGGCTCGCGGGTGACCTTTGACTCGATCTGGACGCCGCCGGACCGCAGGGCCCCGCTCACGGTGATCGTCTTGCCGTTCATCAGGATAGTGATCTTCGGCAGGGCCGCCGTGTGCACGGCCAGCGGGTGCGCCGGGCCGGCCACGGCGGCACTGGCGGCTGCGCCCGGCAAGGCGGCGGCCGCCGCGGTGACAGCCGTGCCGACGGCCGCGAGACAGCGCTTGTGGTTCCTGAGCATGTGGTCTCCTCACATTTGTGCTGGGGCTTATCCCGGACTGTTACCGGGGCTGCCGCAGCTTCGTGACGCCTAGGTAGACCGCCAGCAGGATCAGCCCGAGCAGGCCGATGAGGAAGCCGGCCCAGCCGAGTCCTCCGAGCCAGCCGGGGCCGTGGGACCACCAGGTGCTGTTGCCGGATGCGCTGAGCAGGAACAGCGCGGCGGTGAGGGCGGCCCAGGTGCCCAGGATGCGGAGCGGGTGATTCTTGATCATGATGCCCTCCCGGCGTCGGCGTGTGCGCTCACTGTCGCGCAGCCGGGGCGCCGCCGCATGGGCCGCGGGTCCGGGACGGACCGGGAGGATGTCCCGGTCTGGCCGGGACATCAGAGCCTGGCGCCGGGCAGGTCACCGGGGGACACTCAAGCTGTGACATCCCGGGGCGTGCGGCTCGTGGCGGCCGGCTCGGCGGCCGGAGCCGTCGCGGTGTCGATCACCGGAGTGGCGCTGGCGGCTGCGATCCCCGGGTATTTCGCGACGTTCGTGGGCGGGTATCTGCTGGTCAACGCCATGATCGGGGTTGCTTTCGCCGTGATCGGCGGCTACGTCGCGTGGGCGCGTCCGCGGAACCCGGTCGGGTGGCTGTTGATTCTGGAGGGCTGGTGCGGTGGTGCCCTGGCCGCTATCGGCGAGCCGTACGGCGTGCTGGCCCTGCGGGGGCACGACCTGCCGCTGGCCGCCTGGGTGGCATGGGCCGACGGATCGTCCTGGTCGGTGGCGTTCCTGCTCGGACCCACGGTGGTGCTCACGCTGTGGCCGTCCGGGCGGGCACCGGGCCGCCTGCGGCTGCTGGTGATCGCCGGCGCGGCCCCGGTCAGGGCGCTGGGACAGCCGCTGATGTGGCGCCAGGTCCCGGCGATCGCGCCGGCCGTGCTCCCGCTCATACTGTCCTGCGTGATCGTGTGCCTCGTGGTAGCCGTCCGCCGGCTATGGCGGGCGGGCAGCCCGGAGCGAGAGCAACTGGGCTGGTACCTGGTGATCACCGTCGCGTCCTTCGCCTGCTCGGTCTGGCTCCCGCCGGTGCCCGACACTGTTGTGCAGCCGCTGCTGATCCTCGCGCTGGGCGGCGCGCTGCTGTGGTACGGCCTGGTCGATCTGCGGCTGGCGCTGCGGCGCACCCTCGTTTACGGGGTGCTCACGGCTTGCGTCGCGGTGATCTACGCGGCGGTGACCGGGCTGCTCAGCGTGCATGTCCCGGCGGGTCCGCTGCCGGCCCTGGCCGCCGCCGCCGTGGTCGCGGTGGGGCTCATCCCGTTCCGCGACGTGCTGCAGCGCGGGACGGACCGCCTGGTGTACGGGGAGCGGCGTGATCCCGCGCTCGCGGTTGCCCGTGTCGGCGACGGGCTGCGGCGCCCCGGCGACCTGATGCCGGCCGTCGCCGAGGCCGTCGCCGGTGCGCTGCGATCGCCGTATGTAGCCATCGAGGACACCCGCGGGAAGGTGCAGGCCGCCTGCGGCGATCCCGTCGCCGGCGGGGCGCGGCACCGCGAGCCCCTGGATCACCAGGGAGGCCCGCAAGGGTGCCTGGTCATCGTCTCGCGGACGCGCGGTGAGCCCCTCGACCGGGCCGACCTGAGGGTCGTCCGCGCCCTCGTGCCGCACGTGGCGCTCGCCGTCCGGGCAGCCGCGCTCACCGCCGAACTGGACCGCTCACGGGGCCAGGTCATCGCCGCTTCTCTGGCCGAACGCGAACGCCTCCGCGCGGACCTGCACGACGGGATGGGCCCGGCGCTGTCCGGCCTGGCGCTCGGCCTGGAGGCAGCGCAGTCCCTGCTGGATACCGACCCGGCGGCCACCCGCCAGATCCTGTCCCGCACCCGCGCCGAGGCGGACCGCGCCGTCACCGAGATCCGGCAGATCATCGACGACCTGCGCCCCGACGCCCTGGACCAGGCCGGCCTCGCCGGCGCCCTGCATGCCTATTCACAACTCGTCAGCGCCCGCGGTCCGCTGACCGTCGACGTCAGCGCCCAGGCCTTCGAGGACCATGGCGCCGCGCTGCGGATCGACCCGCGAATCGAGGCAGCCGCCTACCGGATCACCCAGGAAGCGATCACCAACGTCATCCGGCACTCAGGCGCCAGCAAGTGCACCGTGGGCCTGACCTTCAACGACGCCGTCGGCATCGAGATCCGCGACAACGGCCGCGGAATCCCCGCCCCGCAGGCGGACGGCGTCGGACTCACCTCGATCCGGCAGCGAGCCGAGTCATGCGGCGGCACCCTGTCCATCAGCACGTCGGCCGCCGGCACCTGCCTCACGGTCCGCCTCCCCCCGAAGCCGGCATCATGACCGCCATCCGGGTCGTGATCGCTGATGACCATCCCATGTACCGCTAGGGCCTGAACGCGGTCCTGTCCAGCCAGCCAGGAATCGACCTGGTCGGTGAGGCCGCCGACGGGCAGCAACTCCTGCGCATCGTCCGCGACACCAGGCCCGACGTGGTCGTCACCGACCTTGCCATGCCCCACCTGGGCGGAGCCCAGGCCACCGCCCGCCTGCTGGCCGGCCAGCCGGACCTCGCCGTCCTCATCCTGACCATGCACCATGACGACGAGTCCCTGTTCGCCGCCATGCGCGCCGGAGCAAGGGGCTATCTGCTCAAAGGCTCCGACGGCGCCGAGCTGACCGCGGCCATCGAAGCGGTCGCCCGCGGCGAAGCCGTGTACGGCCCCGGCGTCGCGCAGCGGATCATCGACTTCTTCTCCGGCAGCCGCGAGATCTACATCGCCCGCGCCTTCCCCGAACTCACCGGCCGCGAACGCGGCATCCTGGACCTCCTGGCCCAAGGATCGGCCAACCGCGACATTGCCAGCCGCCTCGGCATCAGCGAGAAAACAGTCCGGAACCACCTGTCATCAGTCTTCCTTAAGCTGCAAGTCAACGACCGCACCGCAGCCGCACTCAGAGCCCGCCACGCCGGCCTCGGCAATACCGGCCCGGCGCATCCGTTATGACCAAGCGGAGGCTAAATGCACGTTCCAGCCGTACAGCACTGAACCGCCCCGTCTAGCGTGCGTGCCTCGGATGCTGGGAAGGCTGGCACGACATGGCGAAGACGCAGAATTACAGTGCGGAGACGAGGGCGAAGGCGATGCGGCTGGTCCGCGAGCATGCGGGCGATTACCCGTCG
>WNFX01007144.1_pt1 | contig 10505 bp, 7 predicted proteins | sample 5400111 | NCBI WGS metagenome assembly WNFX01 (sample SAMN13153363, study PRJNA577476) | soil metagenome | isolation source: 40 cm soil or saprolite under grassland replicate 1 | place: USA:California | collected 2016-06-15 | reverse complement strand
GTCCCCGGTCGCGACATCATGGTCCAGGGGTGGTATCAGGGCGGCATCTCCGTGTTCGATTTCACCGATCCCACGCATCCGGTGGAGATCGCGTACTTCGACCGCGGTCCGATGGACTCGACCAAGCTCGAGATGGCGGGCAGCTGGTCGGCCTATTGGTACAACGGCTACATCTACAGCACCGAGATCGCCCGCGGGCTCGATGTGCTTGAGCTGCAGCCGAACGCGCTGCTGACACAGAACGAGATCGACGCCGCGAAGCTGGTGAAGGTGGCGTACCAGAACGTCCAGGATCAGCAGCGTATCACGTGGCCGGCGAGCTTCACGGTGGCGCGCGCGTATCTCGATCAACTCGAGCGCTCGAAGGGCCTGCCCGCGGACCGCATTGCCGCCGCGCGGACGATGCTCACGAGTGCGGAGCGGACGATGTCACGACGCGCCCTGACATCGCTTGCCACGCAGCTCGACCAGGATGCCACGAGGTCCCGGGACGCGAAGCGGGTGCTGGCGCTGGCGGCAGCGGTGCGAGGGCTGGCACGGTAGCATTCCGCAACACCAAGCTCCGGAGCGTACGGCGAGCCGTCTGGCCAGGGCTCGCCGTTCGCATATCTAAGCCCCCCTGAAACAACCATTTTCGCGCTTTCGTCATCAAACCAGGAAACCACCCTGGAAACCATCATGCTGTTTGCGTTGCCCCTCCTCGCAGCCGTCACGCTTGCCGGGCAGTCTCCTGATCATGCCGCTCGCCCAGCGGGCGCGCGGTCGCCGGCCGGTCCCAAGAGCGTCACGGCCACGCGCGCCGCGCAGCCGCCAATCATCGACGGGCGCGACGACGACGCCGTCTGGCGCGAGGCAAAGCCCATCACGGAATTCGAGGAGTGGCGGCCCACCGAAGGTGGGACCCCGAAGCTGCCGACCGAAGCGAAAGTCGCCTATGATGCGGGCAACCTCTACGTCTTCGTGCGCGCTTTCGATCCGCACCCCGACAGCATCATCACCGTCCTCGCCCGCCGTGACTACTTCACTCCGTCCGACATGGTGTGGCTGTTTCTCGACTCCTATCACGATCGGCGCTCCGGCTTTGAGTTCGGGGTCAATCCGTCAGGCGTAAAGCTCGACGCCCAGATCTACAATGACGGCAACGAGGACTTCGCCTGGGACGCGGTGTGGGACGTCGCGACGCGCATCGACTCGCTGGGGTGGACCGCGGAGTTCCGCATTCCGTTGTCGCAGCTGCCCTATGGCCGCCAACGCAGCAACACATTCGGCTTCACCGTGGACCGGAACATGTACCGCTATGCGCAGCGCGCGAGTTGGCCGCTGATACGCCAGTCGCAGGCCGGGTTCGTCTCGCAGTTCGGCGAAATTGACGGCCTGGAAGGTCTTGAGGCGCCGCGCCGGCTCGAGGCCGCGCCGTATCTCGTCACCAAGAACGTGTCCGAGTTCACCAGCACCGGTATCGGACGCACGCAGGACGTGACCGTGGGTGGGGATCTCAAGTATCTCGTCGCCTCGAACCTCAAGCTCGACGCGACGATCAATCCCGACTTCGGCCAGGTCGAGGCCGACCCTGGTGTCCTCAACCTTTCGGCGTTCGAGACATTCTTCCAGGAGCGGCGGCCGTTCTTCGTTCAGGGCGCGGGCACGTTCCAGTTCAACGTCAACTGCACGGCCGTGAACGACTGCAGCACGGGCGAGGGGTTGGTCTACTCGCGGCGCATCGGCCGCGCGCCCGAGCTGGCCGGCGTCTACTCCGACACCACGTCGGCGGCGTTCACGACGATCCTGGGCGCCACGAAGCTCACCGGGCGCCTGCCCGGAGGCCTGGCGATCGGGGCGCTCGATGCCGTGACGGCGCATGAGACCGGTGTCGGCGGCGTGACGATCGAACCGGCGACGAATTACGGCGTGTTGCGGCTGCGGCAGGACTTGCGCAAGGGCGAGTCGAGCGTAGGCGGCATCATTACCGCCGTCAACCGCGATAACGATTCCTGGAGCTCGCCGTATCTGCATCGCAGTGCGTACGTCGGCGCTGCGGACTTCCGCCACCGCTTCCCTGGTGGCCGCTATGAGCTCTCCGGTGCGATCGATTTCAGCCGAGTCGCCGGCAGCGCACAGGCAATTACCTCGACGCAGCTTGACGCCACTCACTATTACCAGCGCCCCGACGCGCTCCGGTTCGACTCGACGCGGACGTCGCTCTCCGGTGACGCCGAAATGCTGCAGTTCGGCAAGGTCGCGGGCAACGTCTTGTTTCAATCGAATGTGGAGCGCCGGTCCCCCGGCTTCGAGATCAACGACCTCGGGTACTTGCAGCGTGCCGATCAGATCGCCTGGAGCACGTGGGCGGGATACTTCGATCGCCACAAACGCCGGTTTTATCAGCGCTTCCAGTGGAATTTCAACTGGTGGCAGTATTGGACCACTGCTGGCCTGCCGGAGGAACGGGCGTTCAATACCAACACGCACACGACCTTCCTCAATACGTGGTCGCTCCACTTCGGTGGGACCATCGGACAACTGGGGACCACGTACTGCTACGACTGCGCGCGCGGTGGGCCCGCAGCGCGGCAGGATTCCTACCTTGCGCCCTGGCTGGGGATCAACGGCGACGACCGCAAGGCGATCGTCCCCTATCTCTGGTTCAACTGGTCCCGGAGCAATGGCGGGCGGTCGCACAACTTCAGCTTCTCGCCGGAGCTCGACTTCAAGATCGCGTCGCGCGTGACCGCGGCGCTGTCGCCGAGTTACTCACGCCGCACCAACGACGTTCAGTCGCTGGGCTCCACTCACGACACGAGCAACGTCACGCACTACCTCTTCGGGCACCTCGAGCAGAAGCAGCTCGCGCTGACGATGCGCGTCACCTATCCGTTCACGGCGAACATGTCGCTCCAGGTATATGCGCAGCCGTTCATTTCGAAGGGCACCTTCGGCAACGTCCGGGAGCTGTCGGCGAACCCGCGCGCGGCCGACTATGACAGCCGCTATCAAGCGTACGGGGACACGGCGTTCACCAATAACATCGGTGGGTTCAACTTCAAGCAGTTCCGCTCGAATGTTGTGTTCCGGTGGGAGTATCGGCCCGGATCCACGCTATTTCTCGTGTGGAGTCAGGGCCGCCGTGGATCGACGGGAGTAGAGGGTACGCGCAATTTCAGCGGCGATCTGAACGATCTGTTCGACCTGCGCCCGGACAACAGCTTCCTGGTGAAGCTGTCGTACTGGATCAACCGCTAGCGAGGCTGTGGCGCAACCGCCGAATCCGCCTGCAAGAGTAGTCGCTCGAAGTCTTGCAGCTCCGCGAGGCCGAGGTCGGACGCCGCCCAATAGACGTAGTCCGGCGTCACCCAACGCAGCACGTGGTACCCCTGGCGCGTTTGCGCTGCGGGAGCGCTCGCGCGTGGGTCGCGATCCCTCGGCCACAACACCACGTTGATCACGTGCTGGCGCCGGCCATACACCAGCGCCGCCACAGGTCGGCCGCCGACGTAGTCGAGCCGGCCGCCGAGCAGCGGAAACCCTTGTCCGGCGAAATCGTACACCGGCGGCGAGTAATCCAGCTTTCCATTGAACCACGGCTTCACCGTGTGCTGATCCGACGACTGCACGTCGGTCAGGTGCCCCGGCATCAGCGAGCGAATGTGGCTCGTCAGCACTTCAGCGGCGAGCGACTCCCCTCGCCCTCGCTGCAACCCCAGCTGCCAGCCGCCGAACGCGACCACAGCCACTGACGCGGCGAGCGCCAGGGAGCGCCAGACAACTATCGCTCGGAAGCGCGAGCCGGAGCGGATCTGAGTCCGTACGCGCTGCCGCAGGACGTCCGGCGCCCGCAGGACGGGAATCTGCGACTTGATCGACGCGCGCAGTGTCACCCGGTCGTCACGCCAGCGCGCACACTCCGGACATTGGGCGATATGGGCCTCGAGCGCGCGTGCATCCGCGGCGGCGAGCTCGCCGTCGAGATAGGCATCGAGCTGGGCTTCGAGATTCGGATGGGTCATGTCAATGCCTCTTGCAAACGTTTGCGGGCGCGCGAGAGCCGGGACATGACGGTGCCGACGGGCACGCCTGTGACGTCGGCAATTTCCTTGTAGGACAATCCTTGCAGCTCCCGCAGCACGATCACTTCCCGGAATTCCAGCGGCAGCGCATCGAGCGCCTGGCGCAAATCCACCGCAGCCACGGGATCGTGTGTCGTTTTTTCCTCGCTGTGCAGTTCCTCGTTGAACTCGCTGATGAGGGCATCGCCGCGCGTCCGGTTGCGCCACGTGTAGGCCGTGTTGCGCACGATGGCGAGAAACCACGCGCGCCCGTCCGAATCCGTCGTTCCCCGAAAGCCACCGAAATACTTGAGCGCGCGCAGCGAGGCGTCCTGCACGATGTCCTGCGCGTCCGCGTCGTTGCGGGTCAAATAGCGCGCCAACGTGTACGCGGCATCCAGGTGCGGTAACACGATCGCTTCGAACTCCAAGTCGACTCCTTCAAGTGGAGACTCCGGCGGCGCCTGAATTATTCCCGGGAATATCACCGCGGCAATGGCGGTCCTTTGCTCCGAGGCTGGTCACTCATTTCCCGCTTGCGGAGGAAGTCAATATGAAACGGATCCTACTGCTGTTACTGGGACTCTTGCCCGGATCGCACGAACCCAATCAGGTCAGCGTCCGGCTTTCCGAATGGAAGGTGGAGCTGTCGCAACAGAACATCGCCGCCGGGCCGGTGACGTTTGTCGTCACCAACACCGGTCAGATCCCGCACGCCATCGAAGTCGAAGGACAAGGGATCGAGCGAGAGATAGAGACGATCCAGCCCGGCGCGAACGGCACGCTCACGCTTACGCTGAAGGCCGGGACTTACGAGGTCTACTGCCCCGTCGGCGAGGGCTCGCACAAGAAGCTCGGCATGGAAGCGCGACTAACCGTCGGCGGTGCCGGCCGCTCCGAATCACCCGGCTATGGCAGCGCCGCGATGAGCGAGGCGCCCCCCGCCGCAGCCGTCCAGGCGATCCGCGTCACGAGCGGCGGACCGGTGATCCAGATCCTGCCGGGGCCGTTCCCCTTCCCCGACAGCGCGGCCCCGATTCTCCGGGCGTTCGGCGACGAACGCGAGGGACTCGAATCGCAAGTAAAGAACGGCCCCTACTCGAACAACGTGGCGGCGATCTCAGGGACGTTTTCTTTTACTGCCTGGGATAAGGGCGCGACGCGCGATTCAGTGGACGGCATCGCGGAGTTCGGAACGCAGGACGGCGCGCACTGGAAGTTGATTTTGGACCGCGTGCAGACCAAGGACGTCCCGCACCATCCGCGGTTTGGTGGTGTGATCCTCGGGCTCTATTACCACGGCGTGACCCAGGTGCACACGCCACTCGTACCGACGATCAACAGTGCCGTTGCCCTGTGGGCGTTCGGGCATCTCTACCGCAACGGCGTCGCGGTGACCGAAAACGCGATGGTGCACGTGATGCTGTTGTCGCGGACGCGGCGGGACGGCGATTTCGCCCTCGCGTGCTGGGATTGCTCGCGGAACAAGATCGAGGAGCTCCAACTGCAAATCCTGCCCGGCCCGGGCGAGCCGAAGTTCGACGCGCCGGGCGGGTTCCTTTTCGTGAATTGGGAACGCTCTACTTCCCGCTCCTGAGAGACACCACGGCGGAGGGCTTTGGTAGCGCGCCGGATGACCGTCGATCCGGCGCGCTGCGCGTTGACATTGGCGGTCATTGCGAAAAGAATCATGGCGGAAACAGCGATCCGTCCCACGTCCCTTTCCCTTTGCGATAAAGGCCCGACACAATGTTGACGCTCCTCGCATCCCTGGCACTCGCTCAGGCCGCGGCCCCAGCGCAACTCCTCGGCAAACGCGTCCTCGTGTACACGACGGCCGACAGCACGAACCTGCGTTTGACACCCGCCGATACACTCGTCTTCAAGGAAGCCGAGCCGATCACGGAGGCGCAAGTGTACGTGTTCGTCGATCCGCGGCGCACGTTCCAGACGATGATCGGCATCGGCGGCGCGCTGACCGATGCCGCGGCGGAGACGTTCGCGAAGCTGCCCGCCACCCGCCAGGACGAGCTGATGACCGCCTATTACAGCACCGATCGCGGCATCGGGTACACGCTGGCGCGGACGAACATCAACAGCTGCGACTTCTCGAGCGCGAGCTACACCTATGTCACCGAAGGGGACAAGGATCTGAGCACCTTCTCCATCGCGCCCGATCTGCGCTACAAGGTCCCATTGATCAAGCGCGCGATGGCGGCCAGCGGCAACCGGCTAAAACTGTTTGCCAGTCCCTGGAGCCCGCCGGCCTACATGAAGGACAACAACGACATGCTGCACGGCGGGCATCTGCGCCCGGAGTACCGCGCGTCGTGGTCGCTCTACTACACGAAGTTCATCGAGAGCTACCGCCGCGCCGGCGTGCCTGTATGGGGCATCACGATTCAAAACGAGCCGATGGCCACCCAGACGTGGGAGTCGTGCATCTATCAGCCCGCCGCCGAGCGAGACTTTCTCCGCGACTACCTCGGCCCGGTGATGGCTCGACGGGGTCTCAAGGACGTCAACATCATCGTCTGGGACCACAACCGTGATCTGATCGTGCAACGCGCGCAGACGATCTTCGACGATCCCAAGGCGGCGCAATACGCGTGGGGCATCGGCTTTCACTGGTACGAAGACTGGTCCGGCGGGACGCAGATGTACGACAACGTGGCGCTGGTCAACCGGCTCTACCCCGCCAAGCACATCATCTTTACCGAGGGAACGCCCGCGAACTTCGATTCCACGGCGTACGGGCGCTGGAGCCTGGGCGAGGCCTACGGGCGCTCGATGATTCACGATTTCAATTCGGGCGCCGAAGGATGGACCGACTGGAACATCCTGCTCGATGAGAGGGGCGGCCCGAACCACGTAGGCAATTACTGCTTCGCGCCGATTCATGCCGACACGCGGGCCGGCACGCTGATCTACACGAACTCCTACTACTACATCGGGCATTTCTCGAAATTCATTCGGCCCGGCGCCAGGCGGATCGCGGTTGCGCCGAGTCGCAGCATGCTACTCGCGACCGGGTTCGTGAATCCGGACGGCAGCGTGGCAGTCGTGGTGATGAATCCCACGGCCAAGGCCGGCGACTACAACCTGAGGATCGGCGGCGCGTCCCTGCGAATCAACTCGCGGCCGCATTCGATCCAGACGGTGGTGTTCTAGGGCGGCCGGATTCCTTCTGCAAACGGCTGTGCCTGACTCCGTACCCGAAGTAGATCGCGAATCCGATCGCGAGCCACACGATCAGCCGGATCCACGTGTCGCGTGGCAGCGTCGCCATCAGGCCCACGCAGCAGAGAATGCCGAGGATCGGCACGACCGGAACGAACGGAGTCCTGAACGGGCGCTCGAGATCCGGACGGCGGCGCCGCAAGAGCCACACACCCCCGGAGACGAGGGCAAACGCGAACAGCGTCCCGATATTCACGAGCTGGCCCAACAGCTGGAGCGGCAGCACGCCGGCGGCCACCGCCACCGCCAGGCCCGTGTAAATCGTCGACCGATACGGCGTGCGGAAGCGCGGATGCACCGCGCCCGCCCACGCGCCCAGCAGGCCGTCGCGCGCCATCGAATAGAACACGCGTGACTGGCCGAGCAGCAGGACGAGAATGACGGACGCGATGCCGAGCACGGCGCCGACGTCGATCAGGAGCCGTACCGAGAACGGCGCGCCGACCTTTTCCATCGCGTACGCCATGGGCGCCGGCAGGTTGAGCTCGGTGTACGGCACCATCCCCACGACCACCGCCGACGCCAGCACATAGAGGACCGTGCAGAGCGCGAGGGAGCCGAGGATCCCGATGGGAACGTCGCGCTGGGGATTGCGCGCCTCCTGCGCAGTGGTGCTCACCGCGTCGAACCCGATGTAGGCAAAGAAGACCAGACCCGCGCCGCGCAGCACACCCGACCAGCCGTAGGTGCCCCACTCGCCGGCGTTGGGCGGTACGAAGGGAGTGTAGTGCTCTGCCTTGATGTACGCCGCGCCTGCCGTGATCACGAGCAGCACGATGCCGACTTTGAGCATGACGATGAAGTTGTTGACGCTGGCGGACTCCCGGATCCCGACGACGAGCAGCCCGGACATCAGCAGCACAATCGCGACGGCGGGCAGGTTGACGACAGCGCCCGTCCAGTTGAGTCCCGCGTGCGCGCATCCCGTCACGTGGGCTGTGACATTGGCCGCGGTGCACCACGCCGTCGGCGCATTCGAGATACTCGGGGGGAGCGTCACCCCGAAAAGCTGGAACAGCGAAACGAAATGACCCGACCATCCGACGCCCACCGTTGCCGCGCCGGCCGCGTACTCGAGCACCAGATCCCAACCGATGACCCAGGCGATCAGCTCGCCCATCGTGGCATACGTGTAGGTGTAGGCGCTGCCCGCCACGGGCACGATGCTCGCCATCTCGGCGTAGCAGAGACCCGCGAAGGCGCACGCAATCCCCACGAGCACCATCGCGATCGGCACCGCGGGGCCCGCATACAGCGCGGCGACCTGACCGGTGATGACGAAGATGCCGGCGCCGATCACTCCGCCCACGCCGATGGCCGTGAGGTGCAGCGGGCCGAGCGTGCGCCGCAGAGAGTGAGGAGTGGTTTGGTCAGCTTCCGCGCGGAGCGCGGCGATCGATTTCGTGGCGAAGAGTCGCATGCCGCCAATTTCTGAGCCCGGCGGCGCGGCGCGACGTTTTGGGGACGAGCGGGACTGGCCCGCGGATCAGCGGGACTAGCCGGGCTGCGCGACGTCCAGGAGGTTGCTGCGATAGCGGCGCGACAGCGTGACCCGGGTTCCACTCTGCAGAATCACGATGGCGTCCCCGTGAAACCAGGGCTGGATCTCACGCACGCGATCGAGGTTGACGAGCGCGGAGCGCCCCACGCGGCGGAAATGCGCGCGATCGAGCCGCGCCTCGAGCGCCGCGAGCGTGGCGCGCACGAGATAGGTGTGCCCGTTGTTGTGCACGCGGACGTAGTTGCGCGCCGCCTCGATCCACTCGATGTCCGCGGTGCGCACGAAGAAGCTGCGCCCGTTGTCGGCGACAAGCAGCCGCTCCGCAGGAGCAGGCCCCCCCGCTGCCGCAGCTTCGGGTTTCTGCAAGGCGCGCTGCTCGGCAACGTGGTGGTAGTCGAACGCGTGCACGATCGCCACGATGGCCCAGTAAATCAGGACGTTCCAGTGAAAGAAGAGGGTGAAATCGTCCACGAGGGTCATTGTAAAGTCGGGCGGCCGCTGGATGGTGACGAACGCGACCAGCTGCAGGAAGGCGAGGTCGAGGCTCGCACCCAGGTGGATGACGAAGTGGCGGCTGAGGTTCGCGCGATCGACCTGGAAGCGGCGGCCGAGCCAGGCGATGGCGGGAGCGGCGATCGCCCAGAGGTACCAGAACGCGAGGCCGTCCCGCAACGCCTCGGCCCAGGTGAAAGGATAGACGGTGAGGCGCCGGTGGGCGAGATAGACCTGGATGCTCGAGAGGAGTCCGAGCAGCGTCCAGAAGCCGAGGATCCGCACCCAGCGCGCGCGCATGCGTGGAAAATGATGCCACGTGCCTGCGCGCGGGAGGCCGGGGGACCGCCGTGCGGGTCGCCGTCCCTGACGCTATTTTCTGCGTCTCGCCCAAAGGGATCTTCCACCCAGGCGTCACCGACTCCCAGGATTGGCGCGCGATCTCTGGGCGCACGCCGACATGGGCAAGGTCACCGACCGCTTGAGCGCGACCGTGCCGGCGCACGGCGTGGTGATGGTGCGCATCACCCGCGAGCCATGAGCTACTGCGGCGTGTCGAGCGGGTGTTTGCTCCGTTCGTAGAACTCGTTTTGCAACCGCCGGCTTTCCGAATCCGCTTTCACCGCCCGGATCGCCCGCACGATGCCGTTGATCCACGTTTTCGCCTCGAACTCGCCAAGCTCGCGTGTCGCCGCGGCGCCTTCGCCGGCATAGTGATTGGGGAACCGCGCGTACCACCAGATGCCGGTGTAGAGGCCTTCCGGTAGGGCGGACAAGCGCGCCTGATCGGCACCCGACTCCTGCGGCGCGCGATCGAGGTGTACGAGGTCGGGCCGCGCGATGATGCTCACGGACGTTTCGCTCTCGCCAGCGTGCATATCCGTCGCGGGATTTGATTTGTGTTTCGGCTCGCCCTGCCCACTGCGCATGATGCCCAGCACATACACGACGTAATCGTGCGGCGTGTCGAGCTGCGACTGCGCAAAGAAGGGGAGCAGGCTGTTGTTGCCGCCGTGACCGTTCACGATGATGATCTTCTTGCAGCCATTCCGCGCCATCTCGTCGGTCGTCTCCTGCAGCAGTTCCAGCTGCAGGTGCCGGCTGTAGGCCACCGTGCCCGGTTGATGTTTCGCTTCGAAGATTTGCCCGAAATAGTATTCGGGAAACACGACGGCATATTCCTGCTGCGCGGCATTGAGCGCGACATAGCGCACGTTGAGCAGATCGTT
>WNFX01009038.1_pt1 | contig 10507 bp, 13 predicted proteins | sample 5400111 | NCBI WGS metagenome assembly WNFX01 (sample SAMN13153363, study PRJNA577476) | soil metagenome | isolation source: 40 cm soil or saprolite under grassland replicate 1 | place: USA:California | collected 2016-06-15 | reverse complement strand
TCCATGATCGCATTTGACATATCAGCGGCAAGATCCCGGTCAACATCCCAAACTTTTACCTGCAATTCCCCATAATCAGTTTTTATGACTCTTGTACTTCTTTTCAACAACCGGGCAGCTTTTTGTAAGGAGACATTATCTCTTTTAATGTTGTAATGTTCAGCCAGATTCAACTGGCCGGCGACAGCCTTATATACTGTATCAAGATGCGCAGTGCCAAGAACTTTATCTAAATCATCGGGTGAACCCAGTGCAGAATATAACTCCTGTATGTTTTGACTAAACACTCCTGCTTTATCTGCTGCGTACGCTGGTGCCGGCAGGGCGGTAGTCACACCTAAATATTTCTTAGGAATAAAAAAAACAATAATGGCAGTGGCAATTACTGCGATGATCACTAACAAAAAAATTTGCTTCCACCATCGAAAAAAAAGGTCGAATAAATCAAGCATGGATTTGTTTTTAAAATTGAAGCTATTGTTTTTTTAGAAATCTTAACCAGCTATTTAAGGAGACCATCTTGCCGAGCCACATAACCAGGAATGTGATGATTGCAACCAATGGTAATAACAACCATGTATTTACAGAAATTCTCATTAAAACATATAAAACTCCGCAAATAATTAAGGCATTTGCTAAATAAAGTATCAATGATTGAGCAGCGACATCAGTCTTTAATTTTTGATGTACAAATACCATCGTTGATATGCCAAGAAAAAGCTGGCTGCACACTGCAGAAACACAACAGACCAGTGCGCCATACCGCGGAATTAAAAAAAGATTCATGATTACATTAATAATCACTGCTGCAAAATTTAAATAACAAAAAGGAACAATGTTACCAGTCGCCGTCATTACTGTACCATATACCTGTGTGAATGCATAACCGATCAATGCCGGCAGGCACCATTTCAAAATTTGTACTCCGTATTCATCACTTCGATGATAAAGGATTTTCTCCAGCCACGGCGCCAGCATTATCGTCGTCGTTGCAATGGCAATAGCAATCATTAATTGCAGATGGCGGGTTTGCAAAATAGTTTCCTGCAGAGATTTGCCTTCACTCCAAAGTCTTGCAATAAACGGCATAGAGAACGAGGCAATCAGGTAACCAACCATATTGGAAGCATCCAGCAAGCGATAAGCAGCCGCATAAATGCCGGCTTCCCGTGCGCCATTATGATGCAAGCGTTCCAGCAAAAAACCATCAAGCCGCACGTGCATTGACATAAGAAAAACGGTAATCGCAAAAGGTAAAACAGAAAAAATAACAGTGCGATTAAAAAATTTCAGCCCTGGTTTTTTAAAAGTAATTCCCCTGGATAATAAGATGATGATCACTGTAAGAGTTGAAAAAAAACAGGCAAGGAAATAAACGAACCACAAACGACGATCATCAATGTTTTATCAAGTACAGATAACCAGGCATCTGTTTTAAACCATTGATTGGCCGTGATTACATTACGCAGAAAAAGAAATAAAAAGGTAAGGAATTGAATCGTGATGACTCCAAATAAAATATTCCAACGCTTTACACCAGATAATTCAGCGATGATTACAACGATAGCTACATATACCAGAAAAAATAAAAACTTTAATAATAAAAGACCGCCCAGTTGTTGCTGCAATTCCATTTTTTTAGCAGCTAACTCACGATTGACAAAATTGGTCAACCCCCAATCCAGCAGGAATCCAAAAACAATCGAAAGATTCAGCAACGAAAAATAAGTTCCATATTCCGCTACTCCTGTTATGTTTTGAACCTGGCGGTCAATACCAAAAATCCAAATGGGCTTAATGAAAGCATTAAGAATAATTAACAGTAGCAACGACGAATAAAATTTTGAATGGCTCATGAATAATGTACAAACAGATTATTTTTTGTCATGTCGAACGAATTGAGACCTGCCTGCCGGCAGCAGGTATCTCAAAAACTGCGACCTTTGAGATCCTTCGCCTCGCTCAGGATGACAAGGAAAAGGTAGAGTAGAATTACAGAACATACAAATGTCGAGACGATGAATGTTTCGATTCAGGCCGCAAGCGTCGGCATGCGACGCAACCGGTAATGATTGCAGTAATAAAGCTGGAAACATAAAATCAATTCAGCACTTTGGCATTCCGGCTGAAGCTTTCTTCCAGGGAAATAAATGTTTCGGTGCGTTCAATGCCTTTTATTTTCTGTAATTGATCGTGCAAAACATATCGTAACTGGGTAATGTCTTTGCAAACCACTTCTGCAAACATGCTGTAATTGCCCGTGGTATAATTCAGGCGAACGATTTCGGGAATTTTTTGCAGCTCTTTTTCTACAGCATCATACAAAGAACTTTTTTCGAGATAGATTCCAATGAATGCAATCACATCATGGCCTAATTGCTTGAGGTCTACATTGAGTTTTGTACCTTTAACGATACCTGCTTCATGTAGTTTTTTGATACGAACATGAATTGTACCCCCGGAAACAAATAATTTTTTTCCGAGATCAGCATAAGAGATCTCTGCATTTTCCATCATATGATGAATGATCTGCAGGTCAAGTTTGTCAAGATTTAATTTACCAGTCATTTTATACTTCTGTTTTGAAAATAATTCAAATAACAAACAAATATTTGAATAATATCTATAATTTCAAAATATTTATTGAATAATTTGGAGCAAAACGGAGTATTTTATTAATTTTGTTCTATCAGTTCTTATACATCCCGATAGCTATCGGTGAGATAATACTGTGGGGTGATGAAACCTTTGGCAGACATGCCCTCTTGTCTCGGGGGTGGGGGAAACAGAATAAACAAAGTGTAGAGCCGACGTAGTCCCGGTGAAAATCGGGATTCAGCCGACCAGGGTTGACCACTAAACTTTGCACTTTTGCTAACTGCCCCGTGGAGGTTCGAATCCTCCCCCTACAGCGAATAGTTTTCTCATTGCTTGTAACAGCCTTCGATATATATCGGAGGCTTTTTTATTTAAAAAAATGCCCCAATATATCGGGGCATTGAATTATCACAGGTTTTATTTTACTCTTCCAGTTTATAAGTTACCGGCAATACGATTCTTGTTTTTACATTTTTCCCCTTCACCTTACCAGAGGTCCATTTCGGCATATTTGAAACTACTTTCACCGCTTCTTCATCCAGGCCATTTCCTAATTCCTTTCCAACCACCTTAGCATCTCTAACTTTTCCGTTTTCATCAACAACGAACTGCACATTTACTGTTCCTTCTGAATTGTTATCAATGGCATTCTGAGGATATTCCACATTATTATTCATGTAATCTTCTAAAGCATTTTGTCCACCGGGATATGCAGGCATTATGTCGGCTGCATTGTATACGCCATTATTATCAGCTTTCACCTTTGTTTCTTTGGTCGCCATTGAACCCAGAGTTATTTTTCCCTTTTTCTTCACTGCCGTTCCTTGTTTGCTCATTGTCTTTTCTGTAGAGGTCTTCGTTGCATTTGTATCTGTAACGGGTTTATTGTTCATTGCCGTATCATTACTGGCGGGAGTATTTGCAGGGCTCTTTGTGTAATCACTGTTATTGCATGCCATAAAAAATAGCACTAAGCCCGACGCTATGATAGCCTGGATGTTTGTTTTCAATCTTTTATTGTTCATGATATTTCTTTTTTAATGAATAATATATGTTGTGTTTCCAAAGAAGATGCCATAATGATTTTCGCGATCACATATGAAGAGAGTTTTAAATTTATGAGGAGTTGATTCCTTGTATTTTTGTCTACCATTTATGGCTCATAAAAAATTAATACGATTTGCGGAATTAAATACCTTCTCCAATGTGCTGCAATTCCCCAAAAACATAAAAGGAAAATGGAATGAGTTTTTTAAAAATAAAAATCCAATTGTTCTTGAATTAGCTTGCGGTAAGGGGGAATATGCTGTGGGTCTTGGATCTCTTTATCCGGATAAAAACTTTATCGGCGTTGATTTAAAAGGAAACCGGATCTGGGTTGGCGCTAAGAAAGCTATAGAAAATAAATTGTATAATATTGCTTTCCTGAGAACGCAAATTGACCAGGTAAATGAATATTTTTCAAAAGAAGAAGTGGACGAGATCTGGATCACTTTTCCCGATCCACAGTTAAGAAAATCAAAAGCAAAAAAACGTTTAACACATCCAAAATTTTTGCGACTGTATAAACAATTCCTTAAGCCGGGTGGTTATATTCACGTAAAAACAGATAGCCCCGACCTTTACAATTTTACAAAGACAGTTATTAAAATGTATGGATGCATATTGAATAAAGATTACCCGAATTTATATAAGCAGGAAAATACGAGCAAGGAATTACAAATAAAAACGCATTATGAATCATTGGACATTGCTCAAAGTAACCGCATTCACTATTTGTGTTTTTCACTACCACAACAGCTGCCAGGAAAAGAAACTGAGGAACAATTAAAAGAATTGTTGAGCTATGAAAGATGATGAATTAATTGAAGGGATCCATTATTACATCAATGAGCAAGGATTTGTTGTATTCACTGAACGATATCATAAAGAAAAAGGATATTGCTGTGGAATGGGCTGCCTGCATTGTCCTTACAGTTATGAAAAGGTTCCGGAACCGCGCCGTTCAATACTTTTAAAAAAGAAAAACGATGCCAGTAAATAATTTTTTATGCCAGTAGTAAGAAAAACTGCAACAAAATTAAAATCAATAAAGCCCTCCGGCAAAAAAGATGAAAATTTTTTTGAGTTGGTGTATGAGGTAGCCCGGCAAATACCAAAAGGAAGAGTAACATCATATGGTGCCATTGCGAAATGTCTTGGCACCAAAATGTCTGCCCGTATGGTGGGTTGGGCGATGAATAGCGCAGGAAAAATAAAACCAAAAGTTCCCGCACACAGAGTTGTGAACAGGAATGGAATGCTTAGTGGTAAACATCATTTCGCTGATCCGGATCAAATGGAAATGCTTTTAAAAAAAGAAGGCATCAAAGTGAAGAACGATACAGTAATTGATTTTGAAAAATTATTCTGGGACCCGGCAAGGGAATTGGGATTTTAAAATTGCTGTAAAAAAAATCCCCACCGAATAGCAGGGAATTTTCACAAGGGGTTTTTGGGGAATTCAGGATACCGGATTTGTTTAGTTTTTCATAGGTTAGACAATGGACGGTTAACAGTTAGTTTATAAGTTTAATTTTTAGAAAAATCTGTAATAAAGGATTTATTATCTGAAAGTCCCCCGGTGCCCAATATAAGATCCACTACTGCGTGAAGCAACGGGAACTCTTCTTTTACATGCTCGGATACCACTAGCAAAGCTTCGATAGCTTTTTCTTTATCCATTCCTGTACGGCCCGATATTTTTTCAATTAAATTTTGCAAGGTTTGATATCTGTTAATCACAAGAGATAAGTTTAGGTTCCGGGATTATTTCCGTTATCAGCCATCACGGTACAAACATATACTACAAAAATCCTTCTGAGTTTTAAATTAGATGAGTCGCTAATTTATTTCGTTGAACCTGCTGTAATGCAGGATAGGCTTACCTTTAAAAAATCGAGAAAGTAAATTTACGTAGTGAAAACACAGTAGAGAATCAATGGTAATATGGGCGGATCATTACATAAACAATCACACCGGTAACAGCAACATAAAACCAAAGGGGCCAGGTAATTCTTACGAGTTTTTTATGTTTATCAAATTCACCGATCAAAGCTCTGTATGCAGCAAAAAGAATAAAGGGTAAAACTATTCCGGCCAGTGGAATATGCGTCCCCAGGATAAAATAATAGATGAATCGTGCAGAACCTGCATTCATTTTTTCAGCAGTGTCTAATACTCCATCATGATTCACATCTCCAAATTTTGCCTCGCCGGCAAGTAGATGGTGGCAGATATAACTTATAAGGAAAAGAATTGAAAGAAACATTGATGTAAGCATGATACGCTTGTGCAGGAAATACCGTTTTGCTTTTACAGCAATCAATCCGCACAATAATAATAAACCGACCATTGAATTAATAACAGCATTCGCTTTGGCAAAAACATGAACATTAAAACCGGGATTAATAGTGAGTGTTACTCTTCCTAATACGGAAACAGTGGCAAATACTACAACGGAAAATATTACAATAAGTGTTATAGCTTTTTTGTCATTCTTTTTCCAGGAGGCGAGTAACATAGTTTAGTGTTGCGCAAATTTTTTTCTGTAAATAAATAAAAATGATCCCACCACTACAAATGCAATAAGCATGGAAACCGCTATTGTCGTAAGTTGCCCGGCAAAAAAACTTTTTTTCCTGGGATCTTTTTCCAATGAAAGTAAAACAATGTCTTCTGATAAATTGGCAAGAGAAACAGAATCAAGTCCATGATAAAGTAGAGGGTTTCCGAACTTATCTCTTCTTACCCGGATCACACCGTTCTTATCAATCAGCACAAAAATATCAGTATGGGGGAACGCGGAATCAATACCCGGGTCTTGTACCGCCAGGTTCATTTGTTTTAGTGAAAGATCATAGATCGTTTGTTTATCTCCTGTAAGCAACCACCAGTTTGAAGGATCAATTTGAAAGCGATCAGCCCATTTTTTTAAAGCTGCCACTGAATCCCTTGCAGGATCAATACTAAAAGAAATGAACTGAACCAGTTCAGTTGTTCTTCCGTCTATATCTACTGCTTTTTTAACTGAGTTTTGCAGTCGCCTCATATTTCTTGTCATTACCGGGCAAATAGTTGGGCAATGTGTATAAAAAAAATCAGCCACAACAATTCTTCCATTTGTGTCCTTTCCATTTGCTGTAGGCAAATCTTTGAAAGAAACAACCTGTCCCAATTGGTTGGTTAATTTAAAATCAGGCAAGTGATGCCAGGATGTATCATTTTTCTGCTTTCCATTTTTGATTACAGAACTAACGCTATCATAAAAAATGGGTTTGGGTATAGCTGCTTTAGGAAGAGAATTAACATAAAGGAAAATAATCAACGGTACGATCAGCGCAACAATTATCGCGTACAGGGCTTTTTTATTCACAATTGATTTCTTTAAAATTAAAAACCACCGTCCCGCAAAAGGCGGGACGATGGTTTCAATTGCCATAAAAAAATATTACAGCAAAAACTTCTTAATCTTTTCCGCCAGGTTTTACCACAGTAGTATCTGCTTTAGGTTTTCCAACCGTTGTTCTTTCTTTATAAAACCTGTCATATTTATTTCTTAAATTTTTATATGAATTGCCATCGTAAATAAAAGCAAGAATGAACCAGATAAATAATGTCAATGGCACTACAATAGTCATAATCATATTACGAATTTCATCACCAAGATGCATAAACACCGAAACGATGAAATAAGCTTTTGCCAGTGATAAAATAATGATCACTCCTTTAATCAAATGCATCCTCAAACCCTCGGGTAAAGTTAATGCATACAAGCTTAAACCAAGGCCTAACTCAACCATCGTAATGATCAGCAAGATCCAAAATACTTTCCATATCCTTTTGGTACTGCTGGAAGGCTCGTGATGAATAGTTATTTCAGTTGCTACGTTTGCATGCTCCATCTTCCAATTCATTTATGTTTAAAAATCTAAATCAAATAAAAACATAAGAATACGAATACCCAAACCAGGTCTACAAAATGCCAATATAAGCCTGCCTTTTCAATCATCAGGTAATGTCCTCTTCTTTCGAACACTCTTGTTTGCGCCATTATTAGCATAATAACATTTATTATGACTCCTGAAAAAACATGGAAGCCATGAAATCCTGTGATACCAAAGAAATATCCTCCGAATGCAATAGGACCTTTCTGGCTTACATGCAACTCATTAACATTAATCATTCCCTGTAGTTGTTCCCGGCTCATTGCTGCCAACTGCTGTATACTATGAGAATGGTCATGTGCATGAACGACCTTTGCGAGATTTTCAACAGGAGTAAGTTTTAGCGCTTCAGCAGCGATTGCGGGATCAACACGAGCCCCCCATGGATTACCTCCCATGGTTTGTCCGATAACATCCAAAGTATTTTTATCCGTCAACACGATATGTTCTCCTGTGATCAGGTGATGCCATTCCCAGGCCTGGCAAGACAAAAAGCATAAGCCCCCGACAATTGTCCAGGCCATCCATTTTACCACTCCTTTTCTGTTACCATGATGACCTTCATGAACAGCCAATACCATAGTAACAGAACTCATGATCAAAATAAATGTCATTAAGCTCACAAAAGCAAGTGGAAGATTTGCTTCCCCTGCCCCGGGAAATGTATTGAAAACAACACTCGGAAGAGGCCAGTAATTTTGACTAAAACGTATACTGCCATAAGAAATCAAAAATGCGCCAAATGTAAAAGAGTCACTCATCAAAAAATACCACATCATTAATTTGCCATACTCAATGTTGAACGGGCTTTTACCTCCGCTCCACCATTTTGTTTGATGCTGACTAACTGCAGTCGTTGTCATGTCTCTATTTGAATTTATTTTTTGTTATCAAGCTTTGCAATTCTAATCATCGTCTGTTGCCTGCCGGCCGGTTTTATCTTACCTATCATCTGTTCAACTATCATCTCATTATCCCATCCACATAAAAAACACGAGCAGATAGATCCAAAGAAAATCTACGAAATGCCAGTATGTTGCCATCATTTCAACCGGTACACTGCCATATAATTTTGTTCTTCCCAAAAATGCTTTTATAAACATTACCATTAATGCTATCACTCCGCCGAATACGTGCAGCGCATGTAATCCCGCAATTACATACAAAAATTGCCCCCCTCCTGATGACCCCTTGAACTGTATGCCGCTATTCCATAATTGCCGAAATCCTATCCATTGCAGAATTACAAAGACCACTCCAAGTAAAAACGTCGCCCCAATTAACAAGCGGTAATGATTCATCACCCTCTGCTTAAAAGATCTTAATGCCATTTGCATCACAATGCTGCTCAATAAAATTGTCCCGGTCGAATACCAGAACATCCGGGGCATTTCAATTGACTGCCAGCCAGCCTGGTTACTCTTTACAATATATGCGCTGGTTAAACCAGCAAACATCATAATGATACTTCCAATGGCCACCCACAAAGTGAATTTGTGAGGATGAATTTTTTTTCGCTGTTGTGTTTGTTCAACCACTATGTCCATCACACTTTATTTTTAAAAAAAAATATTTACCCCACCTTATCACCCAATAATGCCAACAAAACAATTGGCAAATAAATGTAACTGCTAAACATCACTTTTCTGGCACTGGATGCATCCATATTCCTGTACAATTGTATACATCTCCATATCATAAAAACATTTGCCAATGCAACAATTACCTGGCTTACTATTCCGCTCATACCGATAAAATAGGGAATTACTCCAACGGGTATCAGCAGCAGTGAATAAATAACTGTTTGAATGGCCGTATATTTTGTTGGTCCCAGTTCACCTGGTAATAATTTAAATCCAGCTTTCGAATAATCCTTATGCGCAATCCATGCAATAGCCCAAAAATGAGGAAACTGCCACATGAATTGTAACAGAAACAAAATCCAACCGCCTGTTGATAAAGCATCATTGCCTGCAGCCCAACCAATCAAACAGGGCAATGCTCCTGGTATTGCTCCTACTATTACTGAAATCGAACTCACTTTCTTCAGCGGAGTATAAATAAATGCATACAGAAATAGACTCAGTAAAGCAATGCCGGCTGATAACCAGTTAAAATAATTCCCCAGCATAAAAATTCCCAATGCTCCGGTAATAATTGCAAAGCTCCATCCTTCTGTTACTGTCATTCTTCCTGCTGCGACAGGACGTTTTGCTGTGCGTTTCATTACCGCATCTGTGTCTTTCTCTACTACCTGGTTCATTGCATTGGCGCTGCCAGTTACTAATAATCCGGCCATAAAAAATAATACAATCATCTTCCAATCATATTCAACAATTTTCGGTGCCAGTAAATAACTGATCAAGCTGCTAAACACCACCATAATACTAAGTGAAGGCTTGATGAGTTGACAATAGTCTTTCACCTTATTGATTAGCACCCCTTCACTCTTGTATGTTTCAATAGCTACAATCTCTTTCATAAATTATTTCTCACTTAATGATGACCTTCATCTTTTCCGATCGGCTCTGTTTGAGGAATAAATTCTCTGCCATCTTTACCATAATCATATGCCCAGCGATGTACTTCAGGAATTTCTCCTGTCCAGTTACCATGGCCTGGGCGAATAGGTGTTGTCCATTCAAGTGTATTGGCACCCCATGGATTTTGATGTCTAACCTTTCTTCCCTTAAAAATTGAATAGAAGAAATTAAATATGAACATCAGTTGCACAGCAAATACAATGATGGAAACAACTGTGATCATTTTATTCAGTTCACCGAACTTATTAAAATTATGCCAGCCACTGAGATCAAGATAACGACGCGGAACACCAGCCAAGCCCTCATAGTGCATCGGCCAGAAAATCATATAAGCACCGATCATGGTTACCCAGAAATGAATAAATCCAAGGGTGCTGTTCA
>WNFX01007140.1_pt1 | contig 10507 bp, 12 predicted proteins | sample 5400111 | NCBI WGS metagenome assembly WNFX01 (sample SAMN13153363, study PRJNA577476) | soil metagenome | isolation source: 40 cm soil or saprolite under grassland replicate 1 | place: USA:California | collected 2016-06-15 | reverse complement strand
ATCTCCGCCGGTTGGCTGGTTTCCGCTGGCGGGGTCAAGATGGAAAGCGTGGCGCTCATCGTCGCTCCTACTCCCTCAGATGCGGAAAAACCGGAACGTATAAAATGTTACGGTGCTTTGCAAGAGATTGTCAATCGAGCGGAAGACCTATGGCTGGCAAGCCTGACCTCAAAAGACCTAATTCGTAGCTGGTTATATCTGGTTGACAGCACGAAAAAAGACGAGGTAGGATAGGTGCTTACGGCTAGGGGAGCCTAAGTGGCTGAGAGCGTAGCCCAGGCATGCTACGTACCCTCTGAACCTGATCTGGATAATACCAGCGAAGGGAAGCGATGCTTTTTGCAGACCGCTCCATTCCCACAGTCTCTCGCCTGGACATTATCCGCTCCGAGCAATTGATCCCTTGATCGGCTTGAGGTTCAGCCACCGATAAGTTGAGATCTTTACGCGGTATTGCCCGTGACCGGACACGGGAGCGCAGAAAGGAAGACATTCCATGAGCAGCTCGATTACGACTCAACCGTTCCCTTCCTCACGCAAGGTGTATGTTCAGAGCAGACGTCCGGATGTCCGAGTCCCCATGCGGGAGATCACTCTCACACCGACAAAGACCAATGGTGCCGCGGAAGAGAATGGATCTTTTCTGGTTTACGACACGTCGGGCCCCTATACCGATCCTCACTCGGAAATCGACATTCGGCTCGGGCTAGCTGCCTTACGGCGTCCTTGGATTCTCGAACGAGCCGATGTCGAGGAGCTTGCTGCCGTCTCATCCGAATACGGCCGCATGCGAGCAGCAGATCCCAAGTTGGATGCTCTAAGATTCGCACATCTTCGAAAACCGCTTCGAGCGCAGCCCGGCATGAACGTGAGCCAGATGCACTACGCCCGCAAGGGGCTTATCACCCCCGAGATGGAATTCATCGCGCTCCGAGAAAACCTTCGGCGCAAAGAATCGCTGACCGCCGGCAATGAGCGTGGCAATGGCCACGCCAAAAACAACAGCCGGCTTGCAGACCGCTTGGTCTCCCAACATGCCGGACACTCCTGGGGTGCAAGCATCCCGTCGGAAATCACGGCCGAGTTCGTGCGTGATGAGGTCGCGCGCGGGCGAGCCATCATCCCAAGCAATATTAACCATCCGGAACTCGAGCCGATGATCATCGGCCGGAACTTCCTGGTGAAGATCAACGCCAATATCGGAAATTCCGCGGTCGCCTCCTCCATTGAAGAAGAGGTTGAGAAGATGATCTGGGCGACCCGCTGGGGCGCCGATACGGTCATGGACCTGTCGACCGGCAAGAATATTCACGAGACCCGGGAATGGATTCTTCGTAACTCGCCTGTGCCGATCGGCACGGTTCCGATTTACCAGGCTCTGGAAAAAGTCGGCGGCAAAGCTGAAGACCTCACATGGGAGATGTTTCGTGACACCTTGATCGAGCAGGCCGAACAAGGGGTGGATTACTTTACGATCCACGCCGGCGTGCGGCTTCGCTATGTCCCACTCACCGCCCCCCGGGTAACCGGCATCGTCTCGCGCGGCGGCTCCATCCACGCAAAGTGGTGTCTCGCGCATCATCAGGAGAACTTTACCTACACGCACTTTGAAGAAATCTGCGAGATCATGAAAGCCTACGACGTGTCATTCAGCCTCGGGGACGGACTTCGCCCCGGCTCCATTGCCGACGCGAACGACGAGGCGCAGTTCGCGGAGCTCGAGACTCTGGGCGAGCTGACGCAGATCGCATGGCGGCATGATGTCCAGGTGATGATCGAAGGTCCGGGGCATGTGCCGATGCATCTGATTCAAGTCAATATGGAGAAACAACTGGAGGCCTGTCAGGAGGCGCCGTTCTACACGCTCGGACCGCTCACGACCGATATCGCCCCCGGGTACGATCACATCACGTCAGGGATCGGCGCCGCCATGATCGGCTGGTTCGGCTGCGCCATGCTCTGTTACGTCACTCCCAAGGAGCATCTCGGTCTGCCCGACAAGGAGGATGTGAAGACCGGCGTCATTACCTATAAGATCGCCGCGCATGCCGCCGATCTTGCCAAAGGCCATCCCGGCGCCCAGGCGAGGGATAACGCCTTGTCCAAGGCCCGCTTTGAATTCCGCTGGGAAGATCAGTTCAATCTTTCCCTCGATCCTGAGACCGCCAAGGAGTTTCATGACGAGACGCTGCCCCAAAATGCCGCGAAGGTCGCTCATTTCTGCTCAATGTGCGGTCCGCACTTCTGTTCGATGAAGATTACGGAGGACGTGCGCAAATATGCCCAGGAAAAAGCGTTAGACGAAGAGACGGCGATCGCCGCCGGCCTGACCGAAAAGGCCGAGGAGTTCAAGCAGGCGGGTGCGGAAATTTATCAATAACGGGGGTGTCTCAGTCTGATCTAGTTTCTAATGAACCCTCCCCTTTGTAAGGGGAGGCAAGGTGGGGTAGAGTAACGAATCTCTACCTCCCCGTTCCCCTCCTTACAAAGGAGGGGAAATGTAGAACAGAGTCTGAATCCGTTTTCTAACGAGGCACTTTATGGCAAACAAATGGACGGCGCCCCTGCGGGAGCGAGACATCACGCGGCAGATCGCGCGTGAGTTCTATCAGGAGTTCGATGGTCTTATCGAGAGCGATGCGATCGTGGTCGGGGCCGGCCCATCGGGACTGCTCTGCGCCCGCGATCTCGCCTCGGCGGGCTACAAAACATTGCTGATCGAACAATCGCTATTTCTGGGCGGAGGGTTCTGGTCCGGCGGTTACCTCATGAACAAGGCGACGATTTGCGCGCCCGCCGACAAGATCCTGAACGAATTCGGGATTCCGGCGAAGCGGATCAAAGAATGCGAAGGCATGTTCATGGTAGATCCCCCACACGCGACCGCCAAGCTCATCGCCGCCGCTTACGATGCGGGTGTAAAAGTACTGAACCTGACCAAGGTGATCGACCTGGTCCTACGACGCGAAAATATCCTGGAAGGCGTCGTCGTGAACTGGTCCCCTGTTGAGCATGCCGGGCACGACGCGGTGCACGTCGATCCCATCGCGCTCGAGTCAAAAGTTGTGGTGGACGCGACCGGGCATGACGCCGCGGTTGTCGCGCTTCTCCACCGGCGAGGCCTGGTCAAGGCGGTCCCCGGCAACGGGGCGATGTGGGTGGAGCGTTCGGAAGAACTCGTCGTGGAGAACACCCGCGAAGTCTATGCGAACTGCTTCCTCGCGGGCCTTTCGGTCTCGGCCGTGGATGGTTCACCGCGCATGGGGCCGGCCTTTGGCGCCATGCTCCTGTCCGGCCGGCGGGCCGCAGGCCTCGTCAAGAAGAAGCTGAAACAGGAGTAAAGGATGGTTCCTCCCCTTTGTAAGGGGAGGCAAGGAGGGGTAGAACTGAAGGGTAGAGCTGACGAAACTCTACCTCCCCGCTCCCCTCCTTACAAAGGAGGGGGAATTAGGAGAGCATGGAAAACAAGAGTGTGCTGGCGGCTGTCAACGACGTCTTCTTCTATACGAAACTCCGAGACGCGCTGAAGCCTCAGGGCTACATTCTGGAGAAAGCACGATCCCAGGACGATGTCGCCGAAAAGGCCCAGGCGCTGAACCCGGCCGCGATTGTCCTCAACATCAACGATGAGTCCCTGGATGCTTTCAAGGCGATCGAGGCCCTGAAACGAGACGACCGCTCGAGGTCCATCCCTATCCTCGCGTTCGCCAACCATGAGGACGTGGAAGGCTGGAAGCGCGCACAAAAACTTGGCGTGACAAAAATAGTCTCGCGTAACGAGTTCTCATCCAGAACCCTGGCCCTCCTCCAGGAGGTCGTGAAACCACCGGGAAAAGCGGCCGTCCCCAAGGGCCAAGGCGCCGTCTTGGCGGAGCCAGGGGGGGCGGGTGCAAAAGCGGACGCGGGACGGGAGGGTGAAAAAAGATGAAGCGATCCCCTCTCCACGAAGATCACGCCAAACGCGGAGCGGTTTTCCTCGAGCAGTCCGGATGGGAAGTCCCTGCTCATTATGGGGATCCCTCCGCCGGATATAGTGCAGTCCGCAACGCCGTCGGGATCATGGATCTGTCCTCTCGGGGGAAGATCCGCGTGACCGGCGAGGATCGAGTCACGTGGCTTCAGAGCATCATCAGCAATGACATTCTGCCGCTTACAGCCGGGCAGGGGATCTACTCCACCTTTCTCACTCACAAGGGTAAAATCATCGCGTATTTTCGCGTCTATCAGTTAGGCGATGCCCTGATGCTGGAAGACGTCGGAGAGACAGGAGACACGACATTCTCCACACTCCGTAAATTTCTGCTCTTCGGCACCAAGGCAAAGATGGAAAACTACGGTGAGACCTGGGGATTGCTACTCATTAGCGGGCCGAAAGCTCTGGAGTTGATTCGTTCCACATTCGGCACAGACCTCTCTTCCTTGAAACCGCTGTCCTTCGAGAAGCTGGAAATCGATGGACACCCGGCATTGCTCATCCGGAGCGAGGAGACAGGGGCGACTGACATCGAAATTCTTATTCCATCAGGCGGGTTGCGGGGTGCCTGGGAGCGGTTATGGACCGTGGGCGAGGCAATGGGGCTGCAGCCCTTCGGGACGCACGCTCTCGAAACGTTGCGTGTGGAAGCGGGTATTCCCAAGATGGGTCCAGACTTGAACGAGAATATTGTGCCCCCCGAAGCCAATCTGGAGGGCAAATCCTTTAGCCTCAGCAAAGGCTGCTATCCCGGTCAGGAAGTGGTCGCGCGGATGGATACCTATGGCTCAGTTCGCCGGCGGCTTGTCGGCCTGATTCTTAGTGAATTGGCCGTTCCCCTCTCCGGCGCCAAAGTATACAGTGGCGACCGCGAAGTCGGTTGGGTCTCCAGCGCGGTGCTGTCTCCGTCCCTCGGAAAAGTCATTGCATTGGGGTTTCCGCTGCGCGATTTTACAACGCCCGGAACTGAGCTTGCGGTCGAGATTGACGAACGAAGAACTGCAGCTACCGTGGAGGCGTTACCGTTCCTGAAATTCTCCTAGGGAAGAATTTTTTACCGTCTGTGCTTCAACTTAGATCTCAGTAAAAGAAATCCAACCAGGCCGGAGCCGAAGAGGAGCCAGGTGCTTGGCTCCGGCACCACCGGTCCCTGACAAGTCGTCCAGGGCACTCCCACATCACAGAAAATATCGAGGTCGAGCAGCGAGATGTCGTAACGCGTGTCCGTGTTGAACTGAACGCCGTTCATCAGATCCGGGATAAGATCGCTGCCGGGGCGGGGGGCCGCATTGCCCAGATGCACATAGTTGCCGAACGTCAACGGCACCGGTTTACCGTACAGCGCCGTCGCCCTCGGACCGTTGAAAAAAAAATTGCTCCCGTCGAAGGTCGTCTGCTCGTCAAAGGTTGATTCGTAGTCCCCCGGAAGTGATCCATTGAAACCGTCGCGAAACCCGTTGATCGCTAAGATATGTCCAATTTCGTGAATGAATATCGACACGGCATCGGTCCTGCCGGCCGGAATTGGATCACTGCGCACTGCAGGATGAGGGTCGAATGCAAGGTTGTTTACCAGATAGTTCTTGCCGATGGTGATCACGCCGTCAGGACTGGGTCCATTGGGATCCATGCCGGTCCGGACTTCAGCAGCCGCTCCCTGTTCGAACACGTTAAACGTCCCATTGTTTCTCACAAACCCTGTGGTGACGCTACTCCCCTCCGCCGTCGGAATACCACTGAATCCGATCTGCAGATCGATGGTGGCATCGCCCACAAGGAACTGCGACCATCTGGCACCAGCGGCTAATACGTTCGATACAATCGGAGCATGATACGCGGGAAATAAGTTAGCAGGGTCATCAATTGTTACGGTGTACATCACGGTTGCCAAGGCAGGGTTGACCGAGAGAGCGAGGATCGCCGTTGCGGCAAGAGCAAGACGCAACGCAACAGCATGGCGATATCTGACACCGTTCCGCTGCCTCATGGTTTTTTCTTTCGTCCCTCCTTAGGGATCGGCCGGAGGCCTATCTTTAGAACAGAAGTGCTCTCAAGTCAACATTCCTTGCAATCGCTTGATCCGTTCGGCATAATCCGCGCCTCGCCTATTCGCAATGGATGCCCTAGCCCAACAACGCGGACTGCTCCTTGAAAAGGAACTCAATCGTATAATGGAGATCCTCATTCGAGACTACCAACCTGAAAAGCTCATTGTCTTTGGATCGGCGGCCCAGGGCGAGTTTCATCCCTGGAGCGACCTGGACCTGGTGGTGGTCAAGAAGACAGAGAAGCCCCTCTTGGAGCGCATCGAAGAAGTTCTGCGTCTCGTGCGGCCCAAGGTAGGCCTCGATGTGCTGGTCTATACTCCTGAGGAGGTGGAGGCGTTGGTCGACGAACGGCGGGTCTTTGTGCTGGATGAGATTATATACAAGGGAGCGGTAGCTTATGAACGCCGGAAATAGATGGGCGGCCTTCGCGATGGAGACTGTGCAGATGGCCGAAGCCGCGCAGAAACTCGGCCTCTGGAATCAAGTCTGTCTCCAAACCCACCGGGCGGCCGCCAACTCTCTCAAGGCGTTTCTCTCGGAGCGCCATCGTCCGATTCCACAAGTTCAGCACTTGTCGGAGCTTTTAGCAATCTGCGTCGAAGCGAATGCGGAGCTGGCGCGGTTCGAAGATGCGTGCTACGGGCTGGAAAAGTATCTGATCCCTCTAACGTACCCGGATGCTGTTCCTTCAGCTCAGGTGAACAGCCTGCCGTCTGAGAAAGACGCTTCCGAGGCCCTTGCAACCCTACGGGAACTCCGCGAGGCTTTGCAGTTGATTTAAGGAAATCCCGAAAAAGTACTACATCACGTGTGAGCCGTGATGATGAACCATGAGCCAGCGGCCGTCCAGGCGCTCATAGAGATTGGTCGCTAGGACCTGAGATTCTTGCGTCTCGGCGTCCTGTTTATTCTTAATATTCTCCATGCACAACACCCAGGCGACATCCCCCGCCACCTGGATCATGATATCGCTCAGTCGAAATTCCATTGAAAAGGTGTTATTGAAGATCCTCACCCAACTGTCCCTGACATCCGGCCATCCTGAGCGAATATTCCATCCAGGATGAATACAGGTGACATATTCTTCTTTCGCCCATATCGTGTCCATATGCCGGATATCCAGGCTCTCGAAGGCTTGATAAAACCCCTGGTTGGCTTTGGTCACTTCATCGATCATCTCCTTCAGCATATGAAGAACTCCAGGCGAGGATTAGACAGACGTGGGGGTGGCGCTAATCACCTTCGGGCTCAGCATGTCCGTGCTGATGCTTGACCGACTCTTCATCAAAGAGATCGCTCATCTCCGAGGAAATGTCCTCCTCCTCCTCCGGATGGGGCACCATCTGCAGCTCTTTCTTTTTGGGCTTCTCGGATTCAGGCTTAGTAGATTCAGGCTTCGCGGGTTCGAGTTTCTTGGATTTTGGATCCTTGTCTTCTGCCACGGCAACTCTCCCAAAAGGTCTGCGGACCTCCGATCATCCTACCGTAAGCTCAACTGGATTTCCAATAACTATCGACGCGCAACGGGACGACGGTTACTTCCACTGCGCATGGGTTTTCAGCTTTTTGTTCAAAGGCTTCAGGATAGTCATCCGAAGATACTCCACGCGAAGGGTGAGCCACCAGAGTTGAATGGCGATGCGAAACCCCTCCAGAAACTTCCGCCATCGTCCGGACATAATGCCTCTCTTCCATTAAGATCGGAGGCCGCTCACATTTACTTGAGGCCGTCCTGCGGGATAAGAACCCGTCTTGACGACGCCTTGAGCTTCTTGGTAAGGGGTAGGCTACGGGCGGGGGAACAGGCGCCGTCTCACGGAGAAAAGAGCCTGTCTCGGCAGGCTCGGGGTTGGGTGGGTGGGATTAACAGCGCCAGGGCGGGTGGGGTGCAATAAGGGGCGCGTCTATCTAAACGCCACCCAGCCAAGACTGGGTCGTTACTGAAGCGCGCCTGGGCCCGGGAAAAGCGGCCTCGGGGGCACTCATTGCTCCGAAATTGCAATGGGTCGATCGACGCTGGGTGGGCCGGGTGCAATAGAGGGTGACTCGGGAAAAGGCTCCGTCTTGGCGGAGCCCAGGGGCAAAGAGTCGGTCTTGGCCGACTCAGGGTGGGCGGGTGAAATGGCGGGCGGGTGATATGCTACAAGCCACAAAAGCGGTTTGGGCGAAAGAATGGATCATTTTCGCTCTGAGCATTGGACTCGGAGGTCATGTCGCCCTCGGCCTGGTATTGCACGACCCATCCGGCAAGCAATGGCAGGACGCGGGATGGAACGCCTTCTTCATCGGTCTATTCATCTATGTCCTGTTCCAAGGCGGCCGGTCGATCTATCTGGTCATCCGCGCCCGCCGCTCGAAACCTCCACTCTAGCAATAGCAAGAGAAAGTCACGGTGAAATTCCATGGGACTGCAGAAGCCTAGCGAGAAGGAAGAAGAGTATTTCGCCCGGCAGACTATCGAAAAGAGACGGCTCGAGGCCGAAGCCGCGCGGGATGCCATGGCGTCCGAGGAAAAGACGCGACTCAAGGAGCTCCACCACATGCACTGTCCGAAGTGCGGGCAGCCCCTCTATAAGATTGAGTACAAGGGCGTGACAATTGATCGCTGCCCCGGGTGTCAGGGTGTCTGGCTGGACGCCGGCGAATTAGAGGTTCTTTCGCAAAAAGAAGGGCTGCTCGGCGGGGTCTTAAAGCTATTTAAATAACGAGTGATCCTGAGCGCCGCGAAGGATCTGTTCCGAGATTCTTCGCATTGCTCAGAATGACAAGGGCGTCAGACCCTCTTACGCTTCTTTATAGCTGATCTTCTCATCCTTGCGGGACTTCCAGTAGGCAAGCTTATTAAGAGCATTCAGATAGGCCTTCGCGGACGCGACGATAATGTCTGTGTCCGAGCCATGGCCGGTGACCGTCTTCGCGCCCTCCTCTACTTTCACCATGACCTCACCCTGGGCGTCGGTTCCGCCGGTTATTGCTTTCACCACGTAAGTTAGCAGTGTGCTCTTGGTCTCGGTCATGACCGCGATGGTCCGATAGGCCGCATCCACTGGCCCGTCACCTTTGCCCACCTGCCGCGAAGATTTGCCATCGATCTCCAGCTCGATCTGAGCAGTGGGGACCGTATCCGTGCCGCTTTCTACATGTAAAGACTTGAGCCGGTAGGTCTCGGGAATCGTCTGCAGCTCCTCGGAGATAATGACCTCCAAGTCTTCTTCGTAGACTTCTTTCTTCTGATCGGCGAGCCGCTTGAACCGCTCGAACGCCTTGTTGAGCTCTTCATCGGTCATTTTGTAGCCGAGCTCCTCCAGCCGTTGCCGGAACGCGTGGCGGCCGGACAACTTGCCCATCACCAACGTGCTCTTGCCCAATCCGATCGACTCCGGGCGCATGATCTCGTAGGTGGTCTTCTCCTTGAGCAGCCCGTCCTGATGGATCCCCGAGGCGTGTGAGAAGGCGTTGGCGCCGACGATCGCCTTGTTCGGCTGCACCACCATGCCAGTAATGTTACTGACCAGACGGCTGCTCTTGAGAATCTCCTCCGTCTGAATCTGGGTGTCTGCGCCGTAAAAATCCGTGCGGGTGCGAAGCCCCATGACGATCTCCTCGAGCGAGGCGTTGCCGGCCCGCTCGCCGATGCCGTTGATGGTGCATTCGACCTGGCCGGCGCCTTCCACAATGGCCGCCAGGGAATTCCCCACCGCCACCCCGAGATCATTATGGCAATGCACCGAAATAATCGCCTGCTTGATGTTCGATACATTCTCGCGAATGCCGCGAATCAACATCCCGAATTCCTGCGGCGCCGCGTATCCGACGGTGTCAGGGATATTGACGGTGGTAGCACCGGCCGTAATGACGGCCTCCAGCACCTCATACAGATACTTTGGATCGGAGCGGGTGGCGTCCATCGGGGAGAATTCCACGTCTTCGACGTACCCTCTGGCCCGCTGTACCATTTCGACCGCCCGTTCCCTCGCCTGGTCGCGCGTGAGCCGGAACTGATGCTTGAGATGGATATCCGACGTTGAGATGAAGGTGTGGATACGAATTTTTGGCGCGCCGCGCAGAGCCTCCCATGCCCGGTCCACGTCCTCGGGGCGAGCGCGAGCGAGGCTGCAAATGATCGGCCCTTCGACCTCCTGCGCAATCCTCCGGATCGCTTCGAAGTCTCCCGGCGAGCTGTACGCGAACCCGGCCTCGATGATGTCAACGTTCAGTCGCGCCAGTTGCTTCGCCACTATCAGTTTTTCTTCGAGATTCATCGACGCCCCAGGAGACTGTTCTCCATCGCGAAGCGTCGTATCGAAAATACGGATCATGCGTGCCATGGCGAAATTCCCCTCATCTATCTCTTCCCTCTCCTATCCTCTCCACCGGTGAGAGAGGAGAAGCAGCGGGGCGTTCTTGCGCTGTGGAGCGCCGCGTCGCAGGACGGACCATCCCCAGGAGCCACATAACTACCCCGGAAACTGCGTATCCTGCGAAT